>Ga0156227_1017_pt1 | contig 33951 bp, 36 predicted proteins | sample RifCSPlowO2_12_FD_107875 | JGI IMG/M metagenome (GOLD analysis project Ga0156227, IMG submission 107875) | Betaproteobacteria bacterium RIFCSPLOWO2_12_FULL_63_13
AATTGAAGAATCCAAGCGGCAGGGCTGGACGCTCTCCGAGGACGGGGTGCTCGCGGTGCTCAACCACGATATCGAATTGAACGCGCAGGGTCTGGGGGACTGGCTGGATACCCTCGGGTAGACCGAAGCGCACGCGGTCGCCTTTGGAACGATACGATCTGCTCGCAAAAGCGCGGCCGCGGCAACTACAAATCGACGTTTATGGGATCCGGGGGCTACGAGACCGAGGCCGAAGTCCTGTTCAACCGCATAAACGTGCACGGGTACTTCATGGAGTACGACACCGACCGCGCCGGCGGCTTCGAGCCGCTGCGACTGGTGCCCAAGGGCAAGACCGTGATGCTCGGCCAGGTCACCACCAAGACCGGCGCGCTGGAGTCCAAGGATCTGCTCCGACGGCGCATCGAAGAGGCCGCGAAGTTCATCGACTTGGATAAGCTCGCACTCTCCGGATAATGCGGCTTTGCCTCCACAGAACAGCGTAACATGCTCACCGAGGACGAACAATGGCCCAAGCTGCGGCGCATCATCGAGGTGGCCGATGAGGTGTGGGGTGGAACTTAGGGATTGGGACAATATTGTCCGCAAATGAAGACAAGGAGAAGACAGATGAACGTGACAAAGCTTGCTGGCCTAACGGCCCTATTCGCTGCGGTGGCGACCTCCGTGCCGCTTGCCCAGGCTCAAACGGTGAAAATCGGTTTGATCAGCACCTATTCGGGACCGAATGCCCAGTATGGGGAGAACATCGAGCGCGGCCTGAAACTCTATATGAAACACCATGCCGACAAGCTTCCGGCGGGCGTGAAAGTGGAGCTTGTCGCACGCGACGATGGCGGCCCGAATCCGGCCGCGGCCAAGCGCCTGGCACAGGAACTAATCGCGCGGGACAAGGTCGATCTGCTGGCGGGTTTTGTCTGGACGCCGAACGCAATGGCCGTCGCGCCGCTTATCACTGAGGCGAAGATTCCGACGGTGATACTGAACGCTGCGTCTTCCCGGATCACCACGCTGTCGCCGTATTTCGTGCGCTTTTCTTTTACCGAGTGGCAGGAATCCTATCCGCTCGGGCAATGGGCCGCGAAAAGGTACAAACGCGCATACCAGATCGTGAGCGATTACGCGCCGGGTCACGACGCGGAAGGAGCCTTTGCGAAGGGCTTCGCGGAAGGAGGCGGACAGGTGATCGGAAAGGTCAGGGTCCCGCTGAGCAGCCAGGACTTCTCGCCCTTCATGCAGCGTGCCATGGACGTCAAACCGGATATCGTGTTTGGATTCGTCCCCGCCGGAAAGCTGTCGGTGCAGCTGATGAAGGCGTTCAGCAATCTGGGGATGGACAAGGCCGGGATAAAACTGATCGGATCGGGCAATCTGACCACCGATGAGGAACTCCAGGGCATGGGAGACGTGGCCCTGGGCAAGGTAACCACCTACCATTACTCGGTGGCCGCGGACCGGCCCGCGAACAAGGCATTTCAGTCGCTGTTTGCCAAGGAATACGGCGACAAGGTCGTCGGGAATTTCGCCACTGAGACCGCGTGGGACGCGATGGACGCGATCTATGCGGCGATTCGGGCGCAGGACGGCAAGATCGATCCCGGTCGCACCATGGAGTTGCTGCGGAATTACAGGAATCCGAACAGCCCGCGCGGTCCGATCTCGATCGATCCGGAAACGAGGGATATCGTGCAGAACATCTATATCCGCGAAGTTCGTCGCGTCGGAAATCGACTTGCCAACGTCGAACTCGAGGTCATTCCGAACGTCAAGGACCCTTGGAAGGAACAAAACCGCAAGAAGTAGGCCTACCCGGCGACCGGCCGTTGCCGGTCGCCACCTTCGGCACCTCAGACTCGGCGATCGACGGCTTTCTCGACGATGTGGCGAGGGAATTCAGCGCCCGTCCAGATTCCAGGTCCCGAATCCGCACCCGACGTACCACTCGCGGCAGGGGTAATATCCGACGAGCTCGAAGCCCTTGCATTGCGCGGCGCCGTGAGCCACGAGCCAGTTGCGCATTTCAGCCGCACCGTTTCCCGCCGCATCCAGACGCTGCTCCAGAAACGCCAGCAGGCTTTCGCAATCACCGGATCGAAGGCGGTCGAAGCATTCGCGATCAAAGGCCTCGTCGATCCGGCCCATGTCGGGCTCGCCGATGGAGTGGCTGACGCCCCCGGTGGCGAGTATGGCAACGCGCAGGTCTCCCGGATAGCGCTCGATGGCGGTCCTGACCAGATCGCCCCAGGCCAGGCAGCGCCGCAGGCTGGGCATCGGCGGCTCGATGGCGTTGACGACAATCGGCACCAGCGGCGGCAGCGGATCGATGCCCATTTTCCAAAGCGGGATGACGAAACCGTGGTCGAGCTCGAGCTGGTGCGAAACAGAGGGTTCGAAGCCCTCGTCGAGCGCGGTGCGCAGGAGGTGGAGCGCCAAGTCCGGATGCCCGGCGATCGACGAGTAGGGCAGATGCTGCAGCCACGGCTCCGGGGGACCCTTGTGCATGTGGCCCACTCCGATGCAGACGCTGGGCAGATTGTCGAGGAAGAAATTCACCCAGTGATCGGGTGATACCACGATCAGCACATCCGGGCGCGCAGCGTGCAGTTGCTCTCGCAGTTCGGCGAAAGTCGCCGTTACCTGCTCCCGGCGGTGCGCGTCGACGGAATCCCAGGCACGCGCCATCAACGGCGCATGGCTGGAAGCCAAGATGCCTACCAAGCTAGCCACGGGCGACCTCGTCCCGAACGTCGGGCGCCGTCTTCCGGATCCGCTCAAGAAACCATTCCTCGGATTTTCCGATCGCGAAGAAGTAGAAGCGCAGCAGATAGGGATTGACCAGTCGGGCCAGCGTAGCCACGTCCTCGCGGACCACCGCGAGCCGGATCTCGGGCTTCAGGGGATAGCGATCGAGTACCCGCTCTCGGTCCATGCGGAATTCTTCGGCCGCGGCGTTTGTCTGAAGGTCGAAAAATAACTTGCTCAGCCAGTAGTCGCGCTTGGGGTCCGTGGTCATGAATAGCGCGCTGTTGACGATACCGGAGAAAGACTTGGCTTTACGTGGCGGAATTACAGCTCATCGCCGCTCGCGCGTCAGTGGCACGAACCGAACCGGGATGGTGTGGCGCGTCAGCGTGGAGCCGTCGGCCTTCTTCTCGATCACCAGGAGATCCTGCACGTCGAAGCGGCCTCCCACCGGGATCACCAGGCGCGCGCCCGGCTTGAGCTGGTCGATGAGCGGCTGCGGTACCTCCACCGGTGCCGCGGTAACCAGGATGCCATCGAACGGTGCCTGCTCCTTCCAGCCGTTGTAGCCGTCGCCGATACGCGTAATTACATTGGTGTAACCGAGCTCGGACAGCATCGCGGCAGCCTTGCGGCCCAGGGATTCGACGATTTCGATGGTGTAGACATCCGCCACGATCTCCGCGAGGACGGCCGCCTGATAGCCCGAGCCTGTTCCCACCTCGAGCACTACGTCGCCGGGCTTTGGGTCCAGCAGCTCGGTCATCAGCGCAACGATGTACGGTTGTGAGATGGTCTGCCCGTCGCCGATCGCGAGCGGGCGGTTCTCGTAGGCGCTGACTGCCAGCGATTGCGGGACGAAGCGGTGCCGGGGCACGGTGCGCATTGCCGCCATGACGCGGTCGGAAAATGCGGGCCGGCCGGTCTCGGAACCGGTTTCGCGTGCCATGGCCACGATTTCCGCAGCCATGCGCTCGCGCTCGGCGGCAAAGCGAACCTGGGCGACCGACGGTGCAGCCGTCATGACCGCCGCCAGCACCGCGGTTCCGGCGAGCAGGCCACGCCACGCAGCAGCCGAGCCGCCATCGGATATTCGAATGCGAAATGACAAGACGATATGTCCACTGTGAGCATCCCCATTATTGCACGACAATCAGGTTCGAAAGCCGATCCGGATCGGAGAGAAGTTCGGCGCTCGGGCCCGCATGGACCACGCAGCCACGACTGAGTACCATCGCTTTCCGAGTAACCTCCAGCGCCAAGCGCGCGGACTGCTCGACCAGAATGATGGTCAGGGATTCCTCTTGCATGAGCCGCTGCATGACGGCGAGAATCGAGTCGACGATGATCGGTGCCAGCCCCTCGAGCGGTTCATCCATCAGCAGCAGCGCGGGATTTCCCATCAGGGCTCGTCCGATGGCGAGCATTTGCTGCTCGCCGCCGGAAATCTGGTTTCCCATGTGCGTGCGACGCTCGGCGAGGCTCGGAAAAAGCTCATAAACCCGCTGCAGCGACCAGGGCCCGGCGCGTTCGGCCACCGTAAGGTTTTCCTCCACCGTGAGCGAAGGAAAGATCCAGCGTCCCTGGGGCACGTAGCCAATTCCCAGCCGCGAGCGTTCATAAACCGGCAGTAGCGACAGAGACCTGCCGCGGTACTCGATCAGACCGCCGTGCAGCGTCGTGTGCCCCATGATGGTGCCGAGCAAAGTCGTCTTGCCGACACCGTTGCGGCCGAGCACAGCAAGCGAGCTGCGCTCGGCCAGGTCAAGTTCGATGCCTTCGAGCACAATGGTCTGGCCGTATCCAGCCTTTACGCCGCTCAAATGCAGTAGTTCAGGCATTGCGTTCACCGAGATAGACTTCGCGCACGCGTCTGTCGGCCGCGATTTCCTCCGGTGTGCCCTCGGCCAGCACCGTACCCTGGGTCAGCACCGTGATGCGTCGGGCGAACCGGAACACCAGTTCCATGTCGTGCTCGATGATAAGGATGGCGATGTCCTCCGGCAGGGCGCCGAGCACGTCGAGTATGCGATGCGACTCCATGGTCGGCACGCCTGCGGCCGGTTCGTCGAGCAGCAGCACGCGCGGCTTGAGACCGAGCGCGATCGCAATTTCGACCAGGCGCTGCTTGCCATATGGAAGCCCGGCAACGCTCAGGCGGGCGTCCTGAGCAAGCCCCAGGGAATCCAGCAGGGCCATGCACTCGTCGAGAACTTCGCGGTAATCGCTTGCGGGCCGGAACATGCGCCATGCCACGCCCTCGCGTTCCGCCACGGCATAGGCGACGTTGTCGACCACGGACACGTTTCGAAACAGCGTGTTGATCTGGAACGTGCGGCCGAGGCCGCGCTTTACCCGGGCCAGTTGTCCGAGCGCCGTAATGTCCTCGCCGCCAATCAGAATTCGACCGCTCGTCGGCGCGAGTCGGCCGGTGAGCATGTTGACCAGGGTCGTCTTGCCGGCACCGTTGGGCCCGATCAGAGCGTGGCGGGCGCCGGACTCGAGGCGGAAATTGATCTGATCCGCAACCCTGAGCGCGCCGAAACTCCTGCAAAGGTGTCGTGTCTCGAGGGCGGCGTTCACGACCGCATTCTCCGCAATCGATCGATGGCGCCATCGATGATCCCCAGTATGCCGCCGCGGGCGAACATCACCACCAGCACTAGCATGGCGCCGATGCCGAAGTACCAGTATTCCGGGAACTCCTTGGCGAGGTAGTCCTGCGCGACGAGGTAGGCGAGCGGCCCGACAAAGGCCCCGTAGATGCGCCCGACGCCGCCCAGGATCAGCATCACCATCAGTTCGCCCGAAAGTTCGAACCCGAGCACCTTCAGTCCGACGAACTGCGTCGTCTGCGTGAGCAGCGCGCCCGCAAGACCGGCCAGAGCCGCGGAAATCGTGTATGAAATGACCAGCCGCTGATAGACCGGCGCGCCCACGGCCCGCATGCGTACGCCGTTCTCGCGAACTCCGGTGAGCGATGCGCCGAATGGCGAATATACCAGCCGCCGTACCAGCCACCAACACGCGAACAGAACCGCCAGGCAGTAGACATAGGCTGTCCTGCCGTAGAAATCGAACTTGAACAGCCCCAGGATGGGCTGCATGGTGAATCCGCCGAGCCCATCGGCGCCGCCGGTCCAGCCGCTTGCCTTGTTGGCGATTTCCAGGCAAAGGGATCCTATGGCGAGGGTGAGCATCAGCAGCGCCAGGCCTTGTGTGCGAAGGATAATGAGCCCGGTGGCCAGGCCTAGGAGCGCGGCCGCAAGCGTTCCCGCCAGCAGGCCGAGTAGTGGCTCGCCGGTGAGGTGCACCGCAAGCAGGCCGGCCGTGTAAGCTCCGGTGCCGAAGTAGGCGCTGTGCCCCAGGGTGATGATGCCACCGTAGCCGAGGATCAGATCGAGGGAGAGTGCGAACAATATCATCGTCAGCACGTAGCTTCCCAGCGGCAGGTATGTCGGCGCGACGAAGTACCCCAGCACGGCGAGCGCCCATGGCAGCCACTCGATCGCCCGAACGCGCGGGTCGGCGATGTATCCGCCGGCGTGCGTCATCCGTTCGCCTTCGCCGATACGGCGCCTGCGTCGCGCAGTCCGCTCATGCCGCCGGTTTCCCGAACAGACCTTCGGGACGCCAGAGCAGCACGGCGATGGTGGCGAAGAATATGAAGAACGCCCCGAATTCGGGCACCCAGTACTTGCAGGCGGTGTCGGCCAGCCCGATCAGCAGCGCGGCGACGAACGGGCCGCGCAGGCTGCCCAGTCCACCTACGGCAACGACAATCAAGAAATACACCAGATGCTCGAAGGGGTAGGTCGGTTGTACGGCGATGATCTCGGCGCCCAGTGCGCCGCCAACGGCTGCCAGTCCGCTGCCCAGGGCAAAAGTCAGCGTAAACAGTCGCGACGTGTTGATGCCCACCGACTGCGCCATCGGGCGCAAATCCACTGCGGCGCGCACCATGGCGCCCCAGCGCGTACGCTCGACGCCGAACCAGAGCAGACTGACGATTGCAATGCTGAAGACGATCAGGAACACCCGGTAGGCAGGAAAATCCCGGCCGAGGAAACGCAGCTGTCCCTCAAGGTATTCCGGAAGGTGTACCGGCTGAGGCAGAGTGCCGTAGAGCATGCGCGCGACGGCCACCGACATGAAGATCAGGCCGATCGTGAACAGCACCTGTTCCAGTTCACCGGCGGTGTACAGCCGAGCGTACAGCAGTCGCTCGAGCAGCATGCTGGCCAGTGCGACGGCGATGAAGGCGCCGGCGAGAGCCAATGGGAACGGCGCGCCGAAACGGTCTATCGCCGAGAGCATTACGTAGCCGCCTGCCATGGCGAAAACCCCGTGCGCGAGATTGACGAAACCCATCAGCCCCATAGTCACCGAGAGGCCGACCGAAATCACGTACAGAATCATGCCGTAAGCAAGGCCGTGGAAGGCGACGCTTACCAGCGATGCTAGGAAATCGTGCATGTACCCACCCGCAGACTCTATCTACGTAGGCTCGGGTAGCGTCTGCGATTGCACCACTTCATGATCTGCGGGCCGCCGCGTCGCTTTGACGAGTTCGGCGAGCCTGGCGCACGCGGATTCCGGCCTCGCAAGCGGTATCACGGCCGCGACGTACCGGTCCGGACGCAGCAGCACCGCGCAGGGCTTAAACGCCCGCAGCACAGACTCGATGCCGCCCTCGCAGTCGCGCACCAGCGAGCGTTCGCCGCCAGCCGGGAGCGGATATGGAAAATTGTAGTCCCTGGGCACGATCAAGAATCGCTCCGCGGCGAGCGCCGCCGGCAGCGGCACTTCGGGCAGCGATTCTCCGGGTAACGGCCCGAGCATCAGCAGCCGGAACCCGCGTCCCAGCGCATCATCGAGCGGCATCCGGCGGCCATCGGGGGTTTCCACCTGCGGTTGCACGAACAGACACCCGGAAAGCGAAAGGGCCTCGCCTGCGCCGTCCGGCACGATAAAGCCGGCGCTGTACCGCGGCTTGGGCTTGAACTTCAGCTGCATGACATAGTCGCGCGCCGGCGGGAACACGTTCAGCACCCGTATCAGGTTCTGCATTAGAAACGCCTGAACGGCGCCCGTCGGCCTCATGAAACGCCCGATCCGCATCGCCATTTCAATCACGGCCCGGGCGTGTGGCTTGCGCTCCAACTGATAGCTTTCAAGCAGCCCCGGCCCCAGGTCCCCGCGTACGACCGCGGCGAGCTTCCAGCCAAGATTCAGAGCGTCGCGCACGCCGCCGTTCATGCCTTGCCCGGCGAAAGGCGGCGACAGATGCGCTGCGTCTCCGGCCAGAAAAACGCGACCTTCGCGCCAGCGCTCGGCGACACGCGCATGGAAAACATAAACGACCTTGCGGACGATCTTCAGGTCACGATCACAAGCGCTGCGCTCGCCGATCATCTGCCGTACCACGTCTTCGCGAAGCGATTCGTCGTCGCGCTCGGCAGGATGCAGCATGAACTCGTAGCGCCGCGTTCCGTTCGGTCCGGGAAGCGAGATGGCGGGCCGTGTCGGATCGCAATACACCCGGGCATGGCGGAATCGGTCCGGCGTGTCCAGCAAATCAACGATCAACCAGCGTTCGCTGAAGCCCGATTCTTCGAGCGTGGTGCCCAGTTGTTCGCGTACGCCACTGCGCGCCCCGTCACACGCGACCAGGTAATCGCAGCGCGTCGACTGTTGAACGCCGTCGGGACCGATGACTTGCAGGTCTGCGCGATCGGCATCCTGCTGGAATCGCGCCAGGCGATGCGAAAACAGCGCCTCGACGTGCGGATAGTGCCGGAGCCCCTCACGCAGTTGGGATTCAAGGATCGGCTGGCGAAAGGCGTTCCGCGGCGGAAAACCGTACTCCCGCTCGGCCGGCTGGACTTGGGCGAACGTACTGCCGGATGGAGAAAGATAGTGCGAACCAAAACCTTGGATCACGTCGGTAAGCACCGTTTCGGCGAGACCGACGCCCTGGATCGTGCGCAGGGTCTCGTCGTCCATCGAAACCGCGCGGGGCTCGCTGACCGTCCTTGGGTTGCGCTCGAGCAGCAGGGTATCGATCCGCTCACACCCCAGGATATTCGCCAGCATGAGTCCTGTCGGTCCTGCGCCGATGATGATGACGGAGTAATGGGGTTTCAGGGGCATGATCCGGCTCTCTCCTGCAGCGATTATTGCAGGAAAAGCGCGTGGGGTGCCATGCAGCCGCGAAGACAAGCGGTTGTCCGGCAAGACCAATCTAGCCCCTCCCGCCCCTACGTCTTGGGCCGCTTGTCGATCACCCGTTTTGCCTTGCCGATGGAGCGCTCGACCGCGCCTATGTCGGCGATGCGCACATGGCTGGTCACACCGCAATACGACTTGATGTCGTGCTGCAGCCTTGCGCCAGTTGCTTCGCGGTCGATTCGGTCCATCGCATGGGCTTCCGGCTTGAGTTCGACGATGACGTCGAGCCTGTCCATGTGCTCTTCGCGCGAGACTTCAAGAACGTAGTGCGGCGCCAGCGCGGCCTGTCTGAGGATGAGTTCCTCGATCTGCGTCGGGAACACGTTGACGCCGCGTATGATGAGCATGTCGTCGGAGCGTCCGGTAATCTTCTCCATGCGACGCATCGTGCGGGCCGTGCCGGGCAGCAGGCGCGTGAGGTCGCGCGTGCGATAACGGATCATCGGCAGCGCTTCCTTGGTCAGCGAGGTAAACACGAGTTCTCCCATTTCCCCGTCGGGAAGCACCTCGCCCGTTTCGGGATCAACGATCTCGGGATAAAAATGGTCTTCCCAGATCGTCAGCCCGTCCTTGGTTTCCAGGCATTCCACCGCGACGCCGGGCCCTATGATTTCGGACAGGCCGTAGATGTCTATGGCGTCGATCGGCAGGCGCGCTTCTATTTCCCTACGCATCGAATCGGTCCATGGCTCAGCGCCGAAGATACCCAGCCGCAACGAGCAATCCCTGGGGTTTATGCCTTGGCGTTCGAATTCGTCCGCGATCGCCAGCATATAGGAGGGTGTCACCATGATGATTTCGGGTTTGAAGTCGGCGATCAGTTGTACCTGCCTTTCGGTCTGCCCGCCGCCGAACGGAATCACCGCCAGACCCAGGGTTTCGGCTCCGTAGTGCGCCCCCAGGCCGCCGGTAAACAGGCCGTAGCCGTAGGACACGTGAACCTTGTTGCCGGGTTGGGCACCGGCTGCACGTATCGATCGCGCCATCAGCTGCGACCACATGGCGATGTCGTTCTTGGTATAGCCGACCACGGTCGGCTTGCCAGTTGTTCCGCTTGAGGCATGGATTCGCACGACGCGATCCATCGGAACCGCGAACATACCGAACGGATAGGTATCGCGCAGGTCCACCTTCGTGGTGAACGGAAAGCGCGCCAAGTCGCGCAGTTCCTTCAGGTCTTTGGGTTTTACCCCTGCGGCCTCGAACTTCTTGCGGTAATGCGGGACCTTGTCGTAAGCGTGCGCGAGTTGCGACCTGAGCCGTTCCAGCTGCAGCGTGCGCAGTTCGGCGATACTCGATCTCTCGATTGGTTCGAGCGGAAATCCCATCTTGCTTTCTCCTTGCGCAACGATCGTCGGTCGCCGCGGCGGTTAGCCGCCGGACTCAGCTTCAGTTACCGTGCCTTTGATCTGTATAGATTTTCCTCGAAACAGCGCCACTAGTTCGTCCTTGTCATTGTCGATCCGAACGTCGTATACGCCGTTTCGGCCGACCATCGTCTGTTCCACGGCTGTCGCAGTCAGCACGTCGCCCAGATGAGCAGGGCGCAGAAAATCGATGCTGCAACCGGACGCAACGGTGACCTTGTCGTACGTGTTGCATGCGTAACCGAATGCCGAGTCGGCGAGCGTGAATAGCATCCCGCCGTGCGCGGTGCCGTGGATATTGACCATATCCCGGCGCACCGGCATCTGCATGCGCGCGTAGCCGGGACGAATTTCCAGGAGTTTGATGCCGAGCGCTTCCGAAGCATGGTCGCGCGCCAGCAGGGCGTGCGCCGCGGCTTCAGCCAGCCGCTGTGCGTCCTGTTCCATCGCTGCATTCCTCCGGCTGTGCTCGATAGCGCCGTTCAGAGAGCGGCAAGTTTAACATTGTTCGCCGACGATCCCGAGCGTATTGCCAACTGCGACCTCGGCTAGATTCCGTGGAGAGAGGACCGCACGAAAATGCGCGGTGCGGTCGACCTGCGGAGGCGTCGGTTCGGTCTGCGACAGGCCCTAATGAAAATCGCGCGATACCGGATTCAGTTGCCCGAGCAGTGCGCTGTGGTCCGCAAGCCGCCGGGCGACTAGATGTACCACTTCGCCTTCGCGCTCGAGCACGCCTTCGACGCCCATCAGCCGGGAACCGAGCAATTCCCGGCGCTGGCGATCACCGAGTTTGCGCCAGACCACCACATTGATAGTGCCGGTTTCGTCCTCGAGCGTGACGAACACCACGCCGGACGCCGTGTCGGGCCGCTGTCTCCCAATGACGATGCCTGCGGCGCGCGCTCGACGGCCGTGCGGCAAGGCGCGAATCGCTTCGGCGCAGGCAAAGCGCAGGCGCTCAAGCCGCGGGCGCAGCAATGCAAGCGGATGGCGTCCCAGCGTAAAGCCGAGGCTGGAATAGTCGGCGATCAGATTTTCACCTTCGGTCGGTGGTTTTAGCGCGGGCGTGTGTTCGGTCACCGGCGCCGCCTGTAACAGCGGCAGCGGTCTCGTTTCAATGCCGGCCACGTCCCAACGGGCCTGCCTGCGGTGACCGGCGAGGGATGCGAGTGCGCCGACTGCGGCAAGGCACTTGAGGTCGTGCCGGTCGAGTGCTGCACGGCATGCCAGATCTGCGGTCGACTTGAAGGCGCGTTGTTGCCTTGCGTCGACGATGCGAGCGCCGCCGGCTTCGGACAAGCCATGCACCATACGCAGGCCAAGGCGGACTGCGAGCGGTGTCGTGGCGCTATCGCCGTTGTACGTGTAAGTCTCTAACAGGTGCCGGGAGGTATGCGGTTCCAGGGTGCAATCCCAGGCACTCGCGAGCACATCGACGGGCCGCACGTCGACGCCGTGGCGGCGTGCATCCTGCACCAGCTGCGCGGGTGCGTAAAACCCCATCGGCTGGCTGTTCAGCAGAGCGGCGAGAAATGCCGCGGGCTCATGGCGTTTGATCCAGGCTGAAACATAGACCAGCAGCGCAAAACTCGCCGCGTGCGACTCCGGAAAACCATACTCCCCGAAACCCAGAATCTGTTGGTAGATGCGCTCGGCGAAGGAGTGCTCATAGCCGCGCTCGCGCATGCCGCGGATCAGGCGCTCCTGGAAATGCTCCAGACCTCCTTTTCTGCGCCAGGCTGCCATCGAGCGGCGTAGCTGATCGGCTTCTCCGGGGGTGAAGCCGGCCGCGACCACGGCGAGCTGCATCACCTGTTCCTGGAAAATCGGTACGCCCAGCGTGCGCTCGAGCACTGCGCGCACCGCATCGCTGGGATAGGTGACCGGCTCCAGGCCCTGCCGCCTGCGCAGGTACGGATGCACCATGCCGCCCTGGATGGGTCCGGGACGCACGATCGCGACTTCGATGACCAGATCATAGAAATCTGCGGGCGCGAGGCGCGGCAGCATCGACATCTGCGCGCGGGATTCGATCTGAAATACGCCTATGGTGTCGGCCTGGCGGATCATCTCGTAGACCGCCGGGTCCTCCGGCGGTACGTCGCTCAACGTGAAGCGCCTGGCTTGGTGCTGGCTGATCAGCTCCAGTGCGCGTTTGATGGCCGACAACATGCCCAGCGCGAGTATGTCCACTTTCAGCAGACCGAGCGAATCCAGATCGTCCTTGTCCCATTGGATGACGCTGCGATTTTCCATCGCCGCGTTCTCGATCGGCACCAGGCGTGCAAGCGCATCGCGCGTGATTACAAAGCCGCCGACATGCTGCGAGAGGTGCCGCGGGAACCCGACGAGCGTACCGGCGAGATCGAGCAGCCGTTTCATCACCGGGCTCACCGGATCGAAGCCGGCCTCGCGCAGCCGCTCGGGCAGGCAGTCGTCCCACCATGCGAGATTCTTGGAAAGGCGGTTCACCTGCTGCAGTTCCAGACCGAGTGCACGACCGGTGTCTCGCAAGGTGCTCTTGGGGCGATAGGAAATTACAGTGGCGGCAAGCGCGGCTCGATCCCGGCCGTATTTGCCGTAGAGATACTGGATCACTTCTTCACGGCGCTGATGCTCGAAATCGACATCGATGTCGGGCGGCTCGTTGCGCTCTCTCGAGACAAAGCGCTCGAACAACATGCTCATGCGCGCCGGATCCACTTCGGTGATGCCCAATGCGTAGCACACGGCCGAGTTGGCGGCTGAGCCTCGGCCCTGGCAGAGGATATTGCGTTCACGCGCGAATTTGACGATGTCGTGAACGGTAAGGAAGTAGGGCTCGTAACGCAGTTCCGCGATCAGCGCCAGTTCGTGTTCGACCAGCTTGCGCACGTGTTCCGGTGCGTCGGATTCAAAGCGCCTGCGCAGTCCTTCCTCGGTCAGCCTGCGCAGATGAGTGGTCGGCGTCTCGCCATCGGGTACGAGTTCCTCCGGATACTCGTAGCGCAGCGAATCGAGCGAAAACGTGCAGCGTGCCGCCACGTTCAGTGTCTCGGCGAGCAGTTCAGCGGGATACAGATTCGCCAGCCGCAGCCGCAGCCGCAGGTGGCGCTCGGCGTTGGGGTACAGCGCGTGCCCGCAGCGCTCCACTGGCAGCCGAAGACGGATCGCAGTGAGCGTGTCCTGCAGCCGGCGGCGTGAACGCACATGCATATGCACGTCGCCAGCTGCCACGAGCGGCAGGCCCGACGCCTGACCCAAGCCGCGCAGTTTCGCGAGGTAGGCGCGGTCATTCGGTCCGCACAGCAGTTCCACCGCGATCCAGGCGCGCCCCGGAAAACGTCCGGCGAGCCAGCGGGCATGCCCGACGTCCGGCCTGTCGCCCGGAATCAGCAACGCCAGGCACTGCGACAATCCGTCGTTGAAATCCGATTGTGAGAGCGAGTAGCTCCCCTTGGCGCTGCGACGCCGGCCCGTGGTGATCAGTTCGGAGAGATTGCCGTAGGCTTCGCGGTCGGTGGCTAGCAGCACCAGCTTTGGCCCGTCTTGGAGCCGGACCTCAGCGCCGATGATGAGCGGCAGACCGTGCTCCCTGGCCGCGACATGCGCGCGCACGACGCCCGCGAACGAGCACTCGTCGGTGATGGCCAGCGCCGAGTAGCCGAGTTCGGCCGCGCGTTGTACCAGTTCTTCCGGGTGCGAGGCGCCGCGCAGAAAGGTGAAATTCGAGATGCAGTGCAGCTCGGCGTAGGCGGGAAGGGCGGAAGGCATGCTGCGTGGTTTGCCGCAGGCATTGCTGCAGCACTAACACTGTTCGAAAAAAGACAATGCACGGTCTGGATTAGCTGCCCTGTGCATGGTCTTAACTACGCAAACAGGCCATGTAGATACCAGCCGCCGCCCCTGCGTTCGCGGTAGACCCACACCAGCGACTCGGTGGACGTGCGCGCGACGAAATAGTCGCGCGCGATATCGTCGTCGTCCCACCACCCCGATTCAATGCGCTCCGGACCGGCAAGCAGCGTGAGCGGGCCTTCATAGTTCGGCACGGCAGCGACCTCTGGAATCGGCAGTGGCGCATCGAACAGCCAGAATGGCCGCTCGCCGAACTGGAGCTTCAACTGCTTTTCGCCGGGCTCGGCATCCGTGCTCGCGCGTTCGGGGCGGTGCTCGGGACGCGAGCCGAGGCCGTGTACGGCCTCGGTCCCGAGACGCGAGCGCAGGCGCTCGATCAGCCGGTCCCAGTTGCCGGGTGCGCCTGCGTCGTCGGGAAACAGGCCCAGGTTGTCCGCCGCAAGAGGCAGGATGTCCGCGGCTTCGATCGCGATTCGCCGTACCGGCTCGCGCAATGCAATACTGCCCAGGCGCTCGCGCACGAGCAGCGTGAAGTGTTCGGCATCACGCGAGGGAGTAACCAGGCCGACAGCGATTTCCGTGGCACCGCCGTCGCGGTGCGCAAGCTTCAGCACAAGACGCTGCACACCACCCGAGCGCGCGGCAAGATAACCGGCAAGCTGCGCGAGCAGCCGCCTGGCGGCGAACAGCAGCGCCTCGGCCTGCGTGACCTCGGCGAGCAGGTCGAGAGCGGCGGCAAATCGGGGGGGCGGCATGAAAAAGGTGCGCGGATCGGGGAGCTGCCCGCGTGCACGGTCCAGATCATCGAGCAAAGTCTGGCCGAAACGACGCGCCAGGCCCCCGCGCGGCAGTGCGAGCAGATCGCCTACAGTGGCGATACCGATCGCCTCCAACGATTCAAGCGTATCGGCATCACACAGGACGGCAATGGGCAGGGCCGACAAGGCCTCATCGATCCGGGTGGCATCGGTGACCAGAGCCTCCTTGCCGGAGCGGACCGACCAGCAGGCCGTGCGCGGAGTCGGCGCCACGGAAATCGAAGCCCCGAAGCCCATCGCCGCCAGCCCTTCGCGAAGATCACCGGCTATTCGCGCCAGGCCGCCGAACAGCTTCAAACTCGCGGAGACCTCCAGCAGCACGACATCGGGAAATTCCAATGCGACATTCGGGGTGAATTGCATCACCCAGGCTGCAATGCCAAGCAGCGCTTCGGTCTCTGCCGCGGCATCCCGCTGGCAGATGCGCAGCTGCGGTGCGAGCGCGAGCGCAGCCGATGCGGACATTCCTGCACGAACGCCGCGGGCAGCCGCCTTGCCATCACAGGCGACGATGCGATGGCCCTCGATCACCGCACATGCTTCGGGCAGCAGCGAGCCGCGCAGCAGCGCTTCAAGAGGCAGTTGCGGCAGATGAAGAGCAATCCAGAGCACGATGCATGTGTGGCACAGATACTGTAATTTTATACAGTAGTTCGCTCCGGGCAAGCTTTTCTTGCGCGATGGCGATCTCTGCTGGTTCGTCCGGACAGCAGCACCGGCTGCGCAAGCGGGACACCGCGGCGTTTCAGGATATGCACGGCAAGCCCGTCAGCGGCGCTCGCGAGCGCGATGCGCAAAGGAGCAGGGGAGGGTTCGGCCGCCGCCTTCTTCGGCCGGAACAGCACTGCGAGGACCCTGCTTCCTTCAGCGGCGAGTTGCAGCCTTCGCAACTCGGTATATCTGACGCTGCCCGGCCAGGCGAGTACCGCCCCGAATGCGCGTGAGGCCAGCGTCTGCTCGACAGCCCACAGCGCCTCCCGCGGGGTGCGGGTCCTGACGATGATGAGTCTCGCGAGTTCGATGCCGGCAGCGGCAAGCGCCGGCGCGTACGGGAGATGGGGGGGAGCGATCCACGCGAGCCGTTTGTCCGCCGCCGACAGACCGGCGAGCGCTGAGCTGAGCAGGCGCAACTCGCCGATACCTTCGTGCGCGGGCAGAATCTCGGTGAGTTTTCCGGTTGGCCAGCCTCCTCCGGGTAACTCGGCATCCAGCACAGGAAAACCTGTCGGCAGGCTCGGCTCAGCCACGCACGCGAGTTCGCTAGCCCGCCAGAGATCCGGACGCGAGAGCAGTCCAGCAAGCGGCGCGCGATCAGCGATGCCGATCATCGGATTTGGAGGAAAAGGGAGGAGCTAGTTCATCCGGCCGTTGCGGATCACGCCAACGGCAATACCCTCGATGGCAAGCGGTTCGCGGCGGGCATCGATCACAATCGGTTCGAATTCCGGATTCTCCGCAAGCAGTTCGATGATCGCCCCCCGCCGACGCAGCCGCTTCACCGTCACTTCGTCGTGCACGCGCGCAACCACGATTTGGCCCGAGCGGGCCTCGGCGGTGCGATGCACGGCGAGCAAATCACCGTCCAGGATGCCGACGTCACGCATACTCATCCCGCGCACGCGCAGCAGGTAATCGGCATGCGGCTTGAAAAAAGAAGGGTCGAACTGATAGCGGCGCTCGACGTGTTCTTCGGCGAGGATAGGCGAGCCCGCAGCCACGCGGCCGATAAGCGGAATACCAGGCGCCTCCGTCAATCGTATTCCCCGTGCTGCGCCTTGCAGGATTTCGATCACCCCCTTCCTTTCGAGTGCGCGCAGGTGCGATTCGGCCGCGTTGGGCGATCGGAACGAGAGCGCGCGCGCAATTTCGGCACGCGTGGGCGGAAATCCGGTGGCTTCGATGGCCTGGCGGACGAATTGCAGGATCTTGTGCTGTTGGGAAGTCAGCTCTTTCATGTGCACCTCGGTGTACTTGATCGGGTGCCGGATGCCGCGCCTGCGCGACGCGGATGCACACGGCTAATTACTGTATTTTTATACAGTAACCGGGTGTTTGGCAAGCCCGAATCGCGCACTAAAGCGCATCGCCACCGTATTATTTTTCTGAAAATCGCGAGCACTTCTGCCTCATAATTACCAGATCGGGACCCTAAGTCGCAGCCATGTGCGGTCGCTACGCGCTTCACGCCCACCCGGATGTCGTTGCATTGCAGTTCGGCCTGGTCGCTGCGCCCGAGTTCAAGTCCCGTTTCAACATCGCACCGACGCAGGAAGCGCCCGTGATTCGGCTCGGGGCGGGGCAAAAGCGTGAATTGGCGCTGCTGCACTGGGGTTTGATCCCGGCCTGGTCGAAGGACCCGTCGATGGGCGCCCGGATGATCAACGCGCGCGCCGAAACAATGTCGGAAAAACCCGCGTTTCGCAACGCCTATCGCCGCCGACGTTGCCTTGTGCCTGCCGACGGATACTACGAATGGAAGGTCGAGGGAGGGCGCAAACAACCCTATTATCTCCATGCCGCTGGCGCTGAGTTACTCGCGATGGCCGGCCTTTGGGAGCATTGGCGCTCGCCGGAGGGGCAATTCGTGGAATCCTACGCAATCGTGACGACTGCGGCGACAGGCGTCGCCAAAGAGATCCACGATCGCATGCCAGTGGTCCTGGCGCCGCCGGATTATGAAGCATGGCTTTCAGGTCCAGACCCCGGTGCGTTGCTGGGCTCGCGGGCGAGTGTCACGTTTTCGGCCCGGCGCGTGAGCACCCGGGTCAACAGCCCGCGCTTCGATGACGTGCAGTGTATCGAGGACGCCGTATAGGGCGAACCGGCGTCGACGGATGCGCGTCGACTATAATGCCGGACTACAGAGCAGTCAGCCTTATTCCGCATAATGCCTTGGAGCAACTTGGATCATGACCTTCCGATGGAAATACTACGAATCCGACGCGAGCAAGCTGATCGCCGATCTGACGCGCGAGAAGCCTCAGATTGCCGAGGAAAAGGCCAAAGGGCTTGCGCTCTGGTGGGACCGGACGCTTGACGCGGACCAGCTCAGGCGGGCCCGGGAGTCCCTGGTCAAGCAGCAGCCTTACGTCTATCAGACGAAAGGGTGACCGAGTACCGGGCTGGACCGAGGTCGCCGCATACGGGACGCCTGCGGCTACGCAGCGTGGATTTGGCCCAGACGATTATTCGTATAATGTATATTATGTTAAATTAGTGATGAACATAGTCCATAGTGAATTCATAGTGTTAGGTCCTCTCGCAATCCCGACCTCTCTCCCCCGATATCGCACCATGTAACGTCGCGGTCGATCAAATTCCCGATGCGCACCTATCTAAACCTGACGCCAGAACAGAACCAGTTCTTGGCGCACGCGTGCGCGTTTATTGACTCGATGCCGTCTCAACGGGAACTCGACCAGTTGCTTACGCTTGCCGCCATGTTGTTGCCGGATCCGGTAACGGTGATGTTGGCCAAATGCGTCTCCGATGCACGCCTGGGCGCTCACGATCCGGACTCCTCGTTGACACGCTGGCGGCAGTAGCCCCGTATAGCAGGTTTGCACTCGGGATTCGAGCCGGAATCACATTGCGCGTTTTCGAAGCTTTTACCTTCGCAATATCTTGGCAAGTTGTGCTACGCTAACCGGGGTCGCTCTGACTCCTTTATTTTCTCGGGAATATTTTCAATGCCAACTGGTACAGTTAAATGGTTCAACGATGCAAAGGGTTTTGGTTTCATTACCCCTGACGGCGGAGGGGAGGATCTGTTCGCGCACTTCTCCGCAATTCAGGGTAGCGGCTTCAAATCGCTGAAAGAAGGACAGAAAGTCGAATTCGAAGTCACGCAAGGCCCGAAGGGCAAGCAGGCTTCGAATATCAAGACTCTATAACGAGACGCTGTTTGTCTGAAGAAGCCCGGTTCGTCCGGGCTTTTTTGTGTCACTGGAGACATGGTTATGAAAACGATTGCCATCGAAGAGCATTTCATCACGCCGTTTTACCAGAAGGAAGTCCACGCGAACGAATTCCGTAATTTCTATCTGACCAGCAGGAGCCAACAACTCGGGCACAACATAGTCGAAGAACTGGCGGACCTCGGCGAGCAGCGATTGGCCCATATGGACGCGGCCGGGATCGATATCCAAGTTCTCTCGTTCGGGTCACCCGGGGCGCAAGGGTTTGGCGCAGCAACCGCAATCCCGATGGCTCGCGATGCCAACGACATCCTCTACGATACGATTCAGGCTCACCCGACCCGTTTTGCCGGGTTTGCCGCACTTCCAACGGCGGACCCGACGGCGGCAGCGGACGAACTCGAGCGCACGGTGACGAAACTCGGCTTCAAGGGCACCATGATCCACGGCCACACTCAAGGCAGTTTCCTCGACGACAAGAAATATTGGGTCATATTCGAGCGGGCGCAGGCGCTCGGTGTACCGATTTACCTGCACCCCACCTTGGCCCATCCGAACGCGATGAAGTCCTACTTCGACGGCTACGAGGAATTGGCCCGTGCCGGCTGGGGATTCGCGATCGACACGAGTTGCCATTTTCTGAGAATCGTTTTCTCCGGAGTTTTCGACGCCTACCCGGATCTCAAGATCATCCTCGGGCATTTGGGGGAAGGTTTGCCGTTCGCAATGCATCGCCTCAACGATCACACCTACGCAGCGGCCGCCCGTCGTGGTCTGAAGAAAACGCCGCTGCAATACCTCAAGGACAATATGCTCGTCACCACCAGCGGCAACTGGTACGAGCCCGCGTTCGTCTGTACGCTGCTTGCTCTGGGAGCCGACAACATCCTGTTCGCGGTCGATTGGCCCTACGAGCCGAATGCGACCGGCATGGAATTCCTGAAGAAAGTGTCAATCAGCGACCTTGACCGGGCGAAAATTGCCCATCTGAACGCCGAGCGGATTCTGCGCATGTAGGCGCATCCGGATGCCCGCCCGGGGGCAAAGGACGGACTATTCTTTCGCACCGGCCCGTCGGAGCCGCTCGGCGATGGCTGTATCGCCTGCCCTTTTTGCCCAGGCCAGCGCCGAACCGCGGGACTCGTTACGAATGGAGGGATCTGCGGCGTGGGCGAGCAGCAGGTCGACGATATCGGCGTGTCTTCCGCGAACCGCCATCATCAGCGGAGAAGTACCGTTGGGCGAACGAGCGTCGACATGCGCTCCCTGCTCGATCAGATAGCGGCAGACGTCGACGTGCCCTCCCCAGGCGCAGTAATGCAGCGGTGTCCATCCTGCGGGATTGATATCGGAGCCACGGATCCGGAGAAACTTTACGACGTCCAAGTAACCTTTGAGGGATGCAAGCATGATCGCGGTTTCCCCGGCTCCGTTCTGGAGGCGCACTCTGGCCTTTTTATCGACGAGGTATCTGACCACCGCTTCGCGGCCTTCCCGCGCCGCAATCATCAACAGGGAATTTCCAGCCGCATCGGCTGTGTCCGGTTCCATTCCGCTGGACACCAGGTTCCGCACCACTTTCAGGTCCCCATCACGGGCCGCTCGCAGCAAATCTTCGTACGTGGTCTGAGCACGGGTGCTAATAGACAACAATAAACAACTTAATATCAATATGATATATTTCATTCTTAATCTTAATTATTAATTTCGAGCACGTTCGAACAGCGTGAAGAAGTTCCGCGTCGTGGCGTCTGCGACTGCTTCGAAACCGATTCCATGGAGCCGGGCAATTTCCTCCGCCACATATCGCACCAGTGCAGGATGATTGGTTTCCCCGCGAAACGGTACCGGTGCGAGGTACGGAGCATCCGTTTCGACGAGTAACCGATCCAGCGGTACGCGGCGGGCGACATCTTTGATTTCAATAGCGTTTTTGAATGTCACGATACCCGAAAACGAAACATAAAAATTCAGCTCGAGCGCGGCGGCGGCGACTTCGGCCGTTTCCGTGAAACAGTGCATGACGCCGCCGACCCGATCTGCGCCCTCTTCCCGCATGATGGCAACCGTGTCCCGCGCAGCCTCGCGAGTGTGGATGATCAGCGGCAGGCCGGCTTCGCGGGCGGCGCGGATGTGCGTTCGAAACCGCTGTCGCTGCCATTCCAGGTCACCGCGCTGACGATAGTAGTCAAGACCGGTTTCACCGATTGCTACAACTTCCGGGTTCTGCGCGCGCAGCACCAAATCCGAGACCGTCAGCGATTCCGCCCCGGTGGAGTCTGGTTCATGGTCGGGGTGCACGCCAACCGACGCATAAAAGTTGTCGTATTTCCGCGCCAACTGGTGCACCCTTTCCCACCCGGAAAGGCTGACGCTCACGCATAGCGCGTGACCCACGCCCTGTGCCGCCATTTCACCCCGAATATATTCCATCCGGCCTTCGAATTCGGGGAAATCCAGGTGGCAGTGCGAATCGACGAGCATGTCAGTTGTGCATCGCGGGGCCGATTACCGGGCTTGTCCGCAGATACTGTCTCAAGAGGGATCGGCTCATCCGTCGGCGATCAACGCGCGGTATTGAATCAGAATATCTTCGAAAAACAGCCGCGGGTTGAGCGGGTGTTGCGCCAAACTGTTGGCCTTCGCCAGCATGCGGAGAAACGAGGCTGCTTTCGCCGGGTCGCAGCGGGCTGCTACTGCCGGAATCCCTTGATCGGGTGTCAGGTGATAACGGGACAAACCCGCCAGCCTCTGGCTCAGCAGATCGTAAGCCCAGCGTTGCAGCCACCCGACCGCTACAGCGGGCTCCACGGCAAGACAGGATTCGGACGCTGCAATCAGGTCGAATCCCGGATCGTTGAGTTGTTCGAGCAGGCGACGCCGGGCGGGTTCGCTTTCGTTCAGAAGCAGCGCGCGAAGCGGTGCGCCGCCGGCAAGCGCCAGCAGCCGCATCGGATTGTCGATGTTCTGGCTTTCGAGCCACTTCGCCGCTTGGTCCGGGTCTGGCCGGCCTACGGCGATGCTCTGGCAGCGGCTTCGAATCGTCGGAAGCAGCTTGTGCGGTGAACTGGTCACCAGCAGAAAAAGCGTTTCCGGCGGCGGTTCTTCGAGACTCTTCAGCAGCGCGTTCTGGGTCGGTATGTTCATGGCGTCCGCAGGACGCACCACGATAACCCTGAAACCGGCGCGGTGCGTTCCGACAGAAAGGAAACGCTGGAGATCGCGCACTTGGGCAATTTTGATTTGGTCGCTCTTCTTCTTGGGATCGGCCGTGGCCTCGCCTTCATCGTCGTCCTCGCCCATCAGGCGTTCGGGCTGAAGCAGACGGAAATCGGGATGGCTGCCCTGTTCAAACCAGGTGCATGCGGCACATCGCTGGCAATACCGCCCATCCGAAGCGGGCTGTTCGCAAAGCACGAACTGCGCGAAGGCCATCGCAAGTTCGAATTGTCCCACCCCGTCGGGACCACGCACGAGCAGCGCATGGGGCAAACGCCCGCGCAGTTCGGCCAGTTGAGCCAAGGAGGATTCTATCCACGTAAAAACCATTTACTAACAAATAGAAGAGATTATTACTTCAAGTTCTTTCTTCACATCGTCCAGTGACCGATCTGCGTCGATCACGGCGATTCTCTCGGGTTCGGCAGCGGCCCGGGCCCGGTAGGCCGACCTGACCCGTTCGAAGAAATCCGCGCCTTCCTGTTCAAACCGGTCTGGATGCGATTGGGACGTTGAAAGACGCTTGCGCGCGGCGTCCACAGACAGATCGAAATAGAGGGTCAAATCGGGTTGCAGGTCGCCGTGAACCCATCGTTCCAGGACCGCGATTCGATCGAATGGGAGGCCCCTGCCGCCTCCTTGATAGGCATAGGTGGCGTCGGTGAACCGGTCTGAAAGCACCCAACAGCCCTGATCCAGCGCGGGTCGGATCACGCGTGACAGATGCTCACGCCGCGCCGCGAACATGAGAAGCGTTTCTGTTTCGATATGCATGGGCTCGGACAGTAGCAGCTTCCGCAGGCTTTCGCCCAACGGCGTCCCACCGGGTTCGCGGGTAACCAGAAGGTCGCGACCACGCGTGCGCAGGCGTTCGGCGATCCAGTCCAGGTGGGTACTCTTGCCGGCACCGTCAACGCCTTCCAGCGTAATGAACTTTCCTCGAACGGGCGTCATGGTTTCGGGGCTGCCGTTGAACTTTCCGCTCCCCGTTTCTGGTGCTTGTCGACAGCGCGATTGTGTTCCTTGAGGGAATGCGAAAACTGGCTGGTTCCGTCGCCGCGTGCAACAAAATACAATTCCCCAGTTTTTGCCGGCCGCACCGTTGCGAGCAGAGACGCGCGCCCGGGCATTGCAATAGGATGGGGCGGCAGGCCGGCTCGGGTGTAGGTATTGAAGGGAGCATCCGTCATCAGGTCATGCTTGCGCAGGTTACCGTCGAACTTGTCGCCCAATCCATAGATGACGCTCGGATCGGCTTGAAGCTTCATTCCCGCCCTCAGCCGATTGATAAACACCCCCGCAATCAGGGGCCGTTCCGCAGGCTGGCCTGTTTCCTTCTCGACGATCGAGGCCAGGATCAGAGCTTCGTATGGGGCAGCGAGCGCCAGCTCGGGGTCACGCTGTTGCCATGCCGATTGTAGCTCCTTCTTCATCGCACGATGGGCACGGGCGAGAATTGCCAGGTCGCTTTCCCCCTTCCCAAAGACGTAGGTATCGGGGAAAAACAGGCCCTCCGGCACCAACCTATCGGCGTCCAAGCGGCGCATCACCTCGGGGTCCGAAAGTTCCGTGCTCAGATGCCTTAGCGCCGGATGGGCGTCGAGTTCGGCGCGCATCTGGCGGAAAGTCCAGCCTTCGATGAACACGATCTGCGACAGGACGACGTCACCCCGGGTAATCTTGTTCAGCAGTTGCCACGGTGTCAGCCCCTGCTCCACCTGGTAGCTGCCAGCCTTGATGCCCGTCTCCTTCGACGCGAGGCGCGCGATCAGATTGAATTGCCAATCCCGCATGCGGATGCCGGCTTCGATCATCTGCCGAGTCGCGCTGCGCAGCCCGCTGCCGCGCCGGATTGAAAAATCCAAGGGTGATGTCGCGAGCTCGACCGGATGCAGCGCAAACCAAGCGAGCCACGCACTGATCGCCAATGCGGTCAAAAGCCCGGCAAGTGCGAACAAAAGCAGCCTGGTCGGTGGACGTCTCATGGGGGGCGGCGAGGCGGCGCGTGATGGAAAATCCGAGGCGATATAATAACTTGCTCAGGAGTAGCATTGCGATCATGAATTGGGTGGAAACCATGAATCCGGCTTGGCGAGAGTGGCTGCAATCGGCTGGCGCGCGAATCGAGGATGGTGTCGTACAGCACTTCGGGGATCCGCAGGGGGAACTCGAAGCGGCTCGGACCGGAGGCGTGCTGGCGGATCTTTCGCATCTCGGGCTGCTTGATTGTGCGGGCCAGGATAGCGAGGCGTTCCTGCAGGGCCAGTTGTCGTGCGACGTGCAGGCGATAGCCGCAAATTCGAGTGCGTATGGCAGTCACTGCACGCCTAAAGGGCGCATGGCCGCGAACTTTCTGATATGGCGGCTCCCGCCGGACGTGTCGCAAGGGTTCAGAATGGCGCTGTCCCGAAGCATTGTCGCGGCGGCTATAAAGCGTCTGAGCATGTACGTCCTGCGTTCCAAAGCGAAGGTGTCCGATGTTTCCGATTCGATAATGCTGTTTGGCATCGCCGGGGGCCGGTCAGCGGCCGCGTCGAATTCGATTTTCGCCGGTCTTTCACTCCACGGCACAAGACATCTGGACGGGGGGAGTACCGTAGTTGCGCTCTCCGCGGGGAGATTTCTGCTCGCGGTACCGGTTGAAGGTGCTCCAGCGATGTGGACGAGCCTTTCGGCCGCACGGCGTCCGATAGGAACGCCCAGCTGGGAATGGCTTGATATTCGCGATGGAATTCCGCTCATCACGACTAGGACACAGGAGCAGTTTCTGCCGCAAATGGCGAATCTGGAACTGCTCGGCGGGGTGAGCTTCAAGAAGGGATGCTTCACGGGGCAGGAAGTTGTCGCGCGCACTCAGCACCTGGGCAAGGTCAAACGCAGAATGTATCTTGCGCATCTTGACGTCCCAGAGAACGGACCTCCACCTTCACCCGGAGACGAAACATTCAGTGATGACATTCCAGCGCAAGCTAGTGGCATGGTCGTGAACGCTCAGGCCGCACCGGGAGGCGGGTACGACCTGCTGGCGGTGATTCATCAGTCGAGCCGGGAATCATCGACGGTACATTGGCGCGCGGCCGATGGCCCGGTCATGCGCTTTGCCGATCTGCCCTACGAAGTTACCTGAACGGGTTGACCCGATGACCATTGGTTACTACGTCTATTACCGCGTCGCACCCGAGAAATTTGCGCATGGCAGGCAGATCGTCGCTTCGTTCCAGGAGAAGGTGCGCGCGAGCACGGGCGTGTCCGGGCGACTGCTGCGTCGCCGCGACGATGCGACGACATGGATGGAAATCTACGAAGGAATTTCTGACGAACAGGCGTTTGAAGCCTCACTCGCCGACGCGGTGGAGCGATCCGGTTTCTCCTCCGTGCTCGCCGATCGCTCGACGCGCATAACCGAAATCTTCGGTCCCTTCTGATTCTCGCGGCAATTGTCTCGACCGATGTGCCTGGTTCTTTTCTCGTGGCGTGCCCATCCGGAGCACGTGCTCGTGGTTGCCGCGAATCGTGACGAATTCCATCATCGGCCGTCATGTGCGGCGGCGTTTTGGAACGACTCCCCCGATGTGCTTGCCGGCCGCGACCTCACAGCGTTGGGGACTTGGCTAGGTGTCAGTCGAAGCGGCCGCTTCGCTGCGATCACCAATTACCGCAATCCGGCCGAGCGCATGGCCACAGCGCCCTCACGGGGACATCTCGTTGCCGATTTTCTGAGCGCATCGAAAAGCCCTCATGACTACTTTTCAGGAATTGCACCACATGCCGGCCAATACAACGGCTTTTCCATGCTCGCAGCAGACTTCGACTCAATAGCTTTCTTTTCCAATCGTCAAGGGGCGATTGCCGAAATCGAGCCCGGCGTGCATGGCCTGTCAAATCACCTGCTGGATACTCCATGGCCGAAGGTGATAGAAGGTAAAGCACGGCTGGAAGTATTGCTCCAAGGAAAGTTCGATCCCCAGGCTTATCTGGAGCTGCTCGGCGATACCGAACCAGCTTACGAGGCGATCTTGCCCGACACGGGCGTGGGCATTGAATTCGAGCGCAGGTTCTCGTCGATACGCATCGTCGCAGGCGACTACGGGACGCGCTGCTCGAGCGTCCTGCGCATTGGCCTCGACGGAAAGGCCGATTTCTGGGAGCGCAGCTACGATCGCGAGGGTAACCCGGGCGGCACCGTGCACTTCAGCTTCGCGATTCCAGGCGTTCAGAAGACAAAATCGTAAGGGACATCGGCAGGTGCGGGATACCGGCCTCGATGAATTCGTCTCCGGTGGGTCGGAATCCAAACCGGCCGTAGAAGCCCGCCGCATGAGTCTGCGCGTGCAGTACTACCTCGCTGATGCCCCGGCCGCGCGCCTGTTGCAGCAGCGCCCGCAGCAGCGCGGCGCCTACGCCCATGCGCCGCCAGGGCCGAAGCACGGCCATGCGCCCGATGCGCCCGTCGGGAAGCAGACGGGCGGTTCCAATCGCGTTTGAGTCCGCGTCCAACGCGACGGCGTGATCCGATTGTTCGTCCCAGTCGTCCCACTCGAGCGCGCGTGGTACTCCCTGCTCCACGATAAATACGTCGTCGCGCACCGCACGCGCGAGTGGCATTGCTTCCCGCCAGGTCATGAGCGAGATGGTGAAGCCGATGTTCATGAGTGAGAGCGTGGTGCCGGACCTATAATACGCGCCAATCATACGCAGCAATTCGGGAAGCGGCCAATGCACAGCCTCTGGAGCGACGACGAAGCGAGTCAGTATTCGGGAGAGCTGGGACTGCGCGTCTACTCTTCCCGACTGCTCGGGCGCGAGAGCTCGCTGGTGCTGCACGGCGGTGGCAACACATCCGTCAAGATCCAGGAGCGCAACCTGTTCGGCGAGCAGGAAGACATCCTGTATATCAAAGGCAGCGGCTGGGATCTCGAGACCATCGAACCGCGGGGCTTTTCTCCAGTACGGCTCGATCATGCGCTGCGCCTTGCGGTGCTGCCCGAACTCGCGGATCCGGAAATGGTGAATCAACTCACCACCCATATGCTGCGCGCTTCGGCGCCGGTACCCTCGGTGGAAACCATCCTTCACGCATGCCTGCCTTACAAGTACGTCGATCACACGCATGCGGATTCAGTCGTGACGATCAGCAATACTTTGGACGGGCCGGCACGCATCCGAGAGATCTACGGCGATCTTTGCGTGGTCGTTCCCTACGTAATGCCCGGATTTGGCCTGGCGCAGCTGTGCGCGCGCGAATTCGAGCGAAGCAGTAGCGCTCGCACCATCGGCGTAGTGTTGCTCAATCACGGAATTCTTTCGTTTGGCGGCACAGCGCGCGAATCCTACGAACGTATGATCGGTCTGGTCTCGCGCGCCGAGGACTACCTGCGCGAGCGCGGTGCATGGGATATCTCTCGTTCCCTCTCGGTGGATGCCTTGGTCGAGCCCCTCGCCCAGGCACAACTGCGGCGCGGCATATCCGATGCGGCCGGCGCACCGATGCTCCTCAAGACCTGTGCTTACGATTTCGCACTTGGTTTCGCCCGACACCCGCGAGTTGCGCAAATCTCACAGCAGGGACCGGCCACCCCGGACCACGTCATTCGAACCAAGCGCGTGCCAATGCTCGGAAGCGATGTCGGGAGCTATGCCGAAACATACCGCCGCTATTTTTCCGAACAGGCGGCAAGCGCCAAGGAACCGAAGCAGATGCTCGACCCGGCGCCGCGAGTCGTGCTCGATCCCGCCTTCGGACTTGCTGTTTCGGGCAGAACGGCAAGGGAGGCCGGGATCGTCAAGGACATCTACCATCACACGATGGAAATCATCTTACGTGCCGAGGCTCTCGGCGGGTTCCAGGCCTTGCCGGCGGGGGATATCTTTGACGTTGAGTACTGGGACCTCGAACAGGCCAAGCTCAGGAAGGGAGGCAAACCCGCGATGTTTGCCGGTGAAATCGCGCTCGTCACCGGTGCGGCCTCGGGCATCGGAAAAGCGCTCGTGGAATCATTTCTCGCGCGCGGTGCAGCGGTAGCGGGTCTCGATATCAACCCCGAAATCGAATCTCTGCACGCGCGGTCCGATTACCTTGGGATCTGCTGCGACATTACCGACGAACGAGCCCTGCTCAGGGCAAGGGGCAATGTCGCGCTGCATTTCGGCGGTATCGACATGCTTGTGCTGAACGCCGGAATCTTCGCTGCCAGCCGTCGAATTGCCGAGCTTGGCGCCGACGAATGGCGCCGGGTAATGAGCGTCAATCTCGACGCCAATCTGGTTCTGATGCACGAATGTCATCCCTATCTGAAGCTCGCGCCGCGAGGCGGGCGCGTGGTCGTGATCGGTTCCAAGAACGTGCCGGCTCCGGGACCTGGCGCGGCCGCGTATTCCGCCTCAAAGGCCGCACTGAATCAATTGGCTCGAGTCGCGGCGCTCGAGTGGGGTAGCGACCGCATACGGGTCAATACCCTGCATCCCAATGCCGTGTTCGATACAGGCCTGTGGACCGACGAGGTGCTCGCGGCGCGAGCCAGACACTACGCAATGACCGTGGACGAGTACAAGACCAACAACGTGCTGCGCACCGAAGTGACCAGCCATGACGTCGCAGAATTGGCCGCCGAGATGTGCGGACCGCTTTTCGCCAAAACGACCGGAGCCCAATTACCCGTTGACGGTGGAAACGAGCGTGTCATCTGAACGTCGAGCGAGCGCAGTCGACACGATGAAATGCACGGGGGACCGGCTCGACTTGATCGACCAACGAATTTTACCCATGCAAATCAAATATATAAGTTGTGCCAATGCGGCCTCAGTCGCGGCCGCAATCCGGGACATGGTGGTCAGAGGAGCCCCCGCGATCGGTTGCGCTGCAGCGTTTGGCGTCGCGCTTGAAGCCAGGAGCGCCGCCGGCCGGCCACGCCAGGAATTCGACCAGCACATGGCCGAAGCAATCCAGACCCTGGCCCGCAGCCGCCCGACGGCCGTCAACCTGTTCTGGGCCTTATCGCGCATGAAGAAGATTTTGATCGGCAACTCAGGACAGTCCAACGCCGAAATCGCGCATGCCCTGCTTGTCGAGGCGCAGAGCGTCTTGAGTGAGGACATCGAGACCAATCACGCGATCGGCGACGCCGGTGCGGCTCTGGTGCCGCCGGATGCCTGCATCATGACGCACTGCAACGCCGGCGCGCTCGCCACAGGTGGCCATGGAACGGCTCTGGGTATCGTTCGCAGTGCGCGCGACCAAGGCAAGCGCCCGACCGTGATCGCCACTGAAACACGACCGTTTCTGCAGGGAGCGCGACTCACTGCATGGGAACTGGTGCAGGAAGCCATACCGGTTACCCTGATAACCGACAACATGGCCGGCCACATGATGCGGCGAGGAAAGGTCAACCTCGTTATCGTCGGAGCCGACCGCGTTGCCGCCAACGGCGACGTCGCCAACAAGATCGGCACCTACACCCTCGCGGTACTTGCAGCCCGTCACGGAATACCGTTCTACGTCGCGGCGCCGCTGTCGACTGTCGATCTGGGAACGGCGACCGGAGAAGACATTCAGATCGAAGAGCGCGCCGCCGATGAGGTGACCGGATACGCGGGCACCCGCTGGGCGCCGGTCGGCGTTAGCGTGGCCAATCCGGCCTTCGACATCACCAGCGCGGAACTCGTCACCGCCATTGTGACCGAGCGCGGCGTCCTGCGTGGACCGGACGAATCGAAGATTCGCGCGCTTTTCGAGCGGTGACGCTTGTAGATACAACACGCACGGGGCAAGAACACGCAATGGCGTTTCACCACGCCGAGCCGGCCTTGTCTTCCATTCCGGCATGCTGAAACGCGCCGAACCTATCGCATGCCATGCTTCGCCGAGACCATCGGCGTCACGCAAGCCATTGTCTCGACGTTTGCGCTAGCTGGCCGCACGGGTCGCATAGCCAATTACTGCAATCAGCGTCAGGCACCCGAGGGTAACGAGTTGGAAGGCAAGCATGTGTTTAGGGTTCTCGACCGTTGCTCTTCCCGATTCGCGAGGCCTCTGGAACAGCAGCAATAAGACGACTGCAAGGCCCGTGTAGATGAAGAACCGTGTCGGTGACTCGCGCAAGAAAATCGACAGCGCGGGAAGCGTAAAAAGGACTGCCGCGAACGGGCTTTCCTTCGATCCGCCAGTAATGGCCATTAGCAGTCCGGCACCGGCGATGTCGAGAACAAAAACTGCGAGAAAGGCATCGGTGCGGCTGAGCGCAGGCAATTCGAGGCCGCTCAGAATTGGTTTTGACAACAGAAAGAAGCCTTGGGAAAACGCGAGACAAGCAAGAGTGACCAACCCGAATCCGAGCACCAGCGGTGGAAGATTACGGGTCGCAAGTCTAGGGTTGTCGGAAAACAGGGAGTAGCTCTTTTCGCCCGTTCTCAACGCGAGAATTCCGACATAAACGATCATGAGCAAAATGAATTGCGTGAACAGGAACGCCGTCGTAAGGGTCCGCGGCAACATTAAACGTGTCCTCGAACGGCCTGCGCCGCCGCGGATCGCCACGACGGGCGATTTGCTTGGCAGGCTTCCTGGCGAGATCTATTGACTGCGGCTGCTATCCGTCGGCGCATAGCGTGGCCAGGTTCGAAGAAAAATCCGCTCGATCAAGGGCGAGACTGACGCACCCATCATCGCCGCAGCGAAGACGAGCAATACCAAGTTTCGACTCTGGAACCAATATGCGAGCACGGCGAGTAATATGATCGTCCCGAAATTGAGCATGACGGCGAACGCTTCGGCCCGGTGAATATTGACGCGGATCGTACCCTTGCAGTGTGAACAATCGATTTCCATTCGAGCGACGACGGTTTGGCTCAATCGTCGTTTCCCCAAATTCGCACCGCAGATCGGGCACCGATAGTCCATTTCGATCCCTACGGAGAAGTCGACCAATGCAATGAAATCATCAGCCCTGGATGCTGGCGCCGCGAGCTAAATGGTTCTTGGCGGTTTTTCGGCAGCGCTCGGGCACGGCCAGAATACCCGCTTACGCTTGATCTCTCAAGGCTGCAGCTCTTTGCACGCGTATCCGGGACCGACAGCTCGGGCGTATTGCGTCCGCCGAATGGAAAGAGCCATTTCTCCGCACCGGGCCCATCCGCGCACGCGCCCGCCAAGCGCTCAACGTGGCCGTCAAAATCAGCGTTCGAAAATTTCGACTGGTGTTCCGGGTGAAACCATGTCAAACAATTCCAGGAGATCGTCGTTGTGCATCCGGAGGCAACCGATCGACCCGGGCTTGCCCATGTCGATCGAGTCCGGGGTGCCGTGAATATAGATGAAGCGCTGCATCGTGTCGACGGTTCCCAGACGATTAAAGCCCGGCTCGCAGCCCGAGAGCCAAAGAATGCGGGTCAAGATCCAATCGCGTTCGGGGAACTTTTCGCCCAGCGCAGGCGAATAGATTTCGCCGGTCGGCCGCCGACGCACGAATACGGTGTTTATCGGCTGTCCGCCGCCGATTTTCGCTCGTACCACGTGCCGCCCGCGCGGCGTGCGGTAGCTTCCCTTCTGCTCGCCAGTTCCGTTCTTAGAACTCGATATTTGGTAACAGTGCACCTCCCTTCCCGCATCGTCGTACACGGTAAGGCGCTGCCGCGGGATCGAGACTTCAATCTTCGACATCGCCTTCCACGCGCGTCCGCACCCTTCGCGCGGCGAAAAAAGTCGACAGCATCCGACCGCACTCGTCGGCGAGCACCCCCGGTGTTACTTCGGCGTGGTGGTTCAACCGCGATTCGGCGAACAGATTCACGATGCTGCCGCATGCGCCAATCTTCGGATCTGCCGCTCCATATACGACACGCGCGATACGCGCATGCAGAATCGCGCCAGCACACATCGCGCAGGGCTCAAGGGTCACATAGATCGTGCAGTCGCTCAACCGATAGTTCTTCAGCACGCCTGCCGCCTCGCGCATGGCCCGGATCTCGGCGTGAGCAGTCGGATCCGAAACCGAAATTGGGGCGTTGTAGCCGCACGCGATAATCGATCCGTCTCTTACCACGACCGCGCCGACCGGAACCTCGCCGTGTTCGGCCGCCTGTGCGGCATGCCGCAGGGCTTCGCGCATCATCGCGACATCGAAGTCCTGCCCGGGTTGGGACTCGGCGCCCATGACATCACGAGTCGACGGCGCTACCGCGAGCTATTTGGCGTACAGATTGCTGCCCGCCGCCCCGGCGGCGACAAAACGGTAATTGCCGAACGCAACGGTCTTCAAATCGCTGCTCGTTCCCGAAGCGACGGCCTGCCAAGCGGTGCCATCCGCGCTGGTAAATACGGCACCAGTGTCCCCGACCGCTGCAAATTGACTGCCGAAGCCGACTCCGGTAAGCGTGGTCTGGGTAACGGGAGGGCGCGCGGTCCAGTTCACGCCATCCGGACTTGTGACGACTGTCCCGCCTGCGCCCACGGCAACGAACATGGCCGCGGCCGGAGCGTAGGTCACCGCCTTCAAATCCACGACGCTTTGGGATGCAGCCACCTGCCAGGCGGCGGTGTCTGTGCTAGTTACGATGGTTCCACCTGCGCCAACGGCTACCCATCTGCCGTTTCCGTAGGCCAATCCCGCCAGGTCCCGGGTCGTGCCGGCGTTGCCGACTCCCCAAGTCTGCCCGTCGGCACTCGCCGCATAGACGCCGTTTGCTCCCACGGCAACGTATACGATCCCATTGGAAGTTCCGGCATAGAGATCTGCTGAAGTTCCGGAACCCGCCTGCGACCAGGTTACCGCGTCGGCGCTTTGCAGGATCACACCGCCCGCTCCCACCGCGATATACCGCCCGATGCCGTAGAACACCGCGTTGAGGTCGCTCGCAACGACAAAATTGATCGGTGTCCAGGAAACCCCGTCGGCACTCGAAAACATGGTTCCGCCCGTTCCGACGACGACGAACGTCGATCCGAAAGCTGCCCCCCGAAGATCCGCCGTCGCCAGTGGCTGCCCGAGATTCCATACGCCTCCAGCGGAGCGTGGCGTGGCTGAGACCAAAGCGGTTCCCGATCCGCCAGGTCCGTGGTCGGTTCTACCGTTCATTGTGAAGTAATACGTTGTTCCATTCTGCAGACCTTGAACGACTTGTGGCGATACCGCCTGGATGATTACCTTGCCTCCGGGCAAAGTATTGAAGTTCGTCGAGTCCAATGCGCTCGAAGGTGCATAGAACAGCCAGTATTCCACGCCGGATTCCGCCAAAAACGTCACCACCACGTTGCCATCCCCCGGCTCAACCGAAATCGTGGCAGGTGGGTTCGCGGACTTACCCTCGTTTCCACACCCGGCCAATAGCGAGACCGTGGCCACGGCCAAGAACAATGTCAAAAGTCGTATCGTTTTCATCTGCCTTCCATAAGTCGAACTGCAGAAACTTAGAACCAGGTTCTTAGGGTCGAAACAATTTCAATATAGCGCTGATATTTGCTTTCATCGGGACGCACCGAAGGGGGTCTCGAATCACTGCACTCGATGATAAACGAGACTGGCAAGCCATTGTCGCATAGTGAACTTCTTTGCTGCTCCGACCAATCTTACCGTAAGCTTTACCGTCATTCGCATCGGGCAGCTCGCATTAGCTTTCAGCGTCTATCGCCGTCTATCGAAGGCAATCGACAACAGGGCACGAGTAACTCTTCGGGATCGTTCGGCGTCATTGCATGATGGGGAGCTTGCATCGTCGTATAGACGAACCCGCACGCGCCGAGCGAAGAGACCGCCTAAGCTCTGAGCCAACCACGCCTGGAAGCGTAGTAAGCGACGATGCCGAAGATCACCGCGATGCCTACGT
>Ga0156227_1035_pt1 | contig 30997 bp, 28 predicted proteins | sample RifCSPlowO2_12_FD_107875 | JGI IMG/M metagenome (GOLD analysis project Ga0156227, IMG submission 107875) | Betaproteobacteria bacterium RIFCSPLOWO2_12_FULL_63_13
ACAAATTCGGTAATCCCCCCAGTGCGCGCCTGCAGCTCGCGGATGCGAAGCAGGTGGCGTGCGACGTGCACCGGTTTTTCGACATGACCAAAAAGGATGGTCGCGGTCGAGCGCAGTCCGACCCGGTGCGCCGCCTCCATCACGCGAAACCATTCCGCGGTTGATATCTTGTCCGGGCAAATGATCCTGCGCACCTCGTCATCGAGTATCTCCGCGGCCGTACCGGGCAGCGACCCGAGTCCGGCGTCGCGCAAGCGTTCAAGGAACCTTTCGACCGATATGCCTAGCGTCGTCGCACCGTGCGTCACCTCGAGCGGCGAGAAGGCATGCACATGCATGGGCGCTACCGCTTGTTTCGCCGTGCGCAGAATCGAGAGATAGGTCTCACCGGTGTAGTTCGGATGGATACCACCCTGCATGCAGACTTCAGTGGCACCTCGCGCCCATGCCTCTTCGACACGGCGAGCAATCTCTTCATGCGAGAGATCATAGGGCGCACCGCGCAGCTCGTTGAGTGCGCTGCTGTGGCGTCCCTTGGAAAAGGCGCAGAAACGGCAGCCATGGTGGCACACATTCGTGTAATTGATATTGCGGTTGACCACATAGCGAACGACGTCGCCGCTCGCATCGCCGCGAAGCGAGTCGGCGGCATCGCAAACCGCAGCGACCTCGTCGGCGCGCGCGACGAGCAGCCGGACGACTTCGTCCTCGGCCAGCGACTCCCTTCGCGCCGCCCTGTCGAGGATCAGGTCCAGATCGGCCGAGCGCCGGCGCTGGAACGCCGGAATCCGCGGGATCGTTCCTGCGCCGCCCGCGCTCCAGCGATCCGCGCGAGCGTAGCCCTGCGCGTCAGCGTGTTGCAGCAGATAGGGCAGCACGCGCTCATCGTGCCAGCGCTCCGCGTCGAGGCAGTACGCCGGATAGCTGGGCAGGCGATCGACGAGGATATATCCCGCGGCAGCCGTTCTCTGGCGTAGTGATTCGATCTGCGGCCACGGAGCTTCCGGATTGACGTGGTCGGGCGTCACAGGCGACACCCCACCCCAATCGTTTATGCCGGCTTCGATCAGACGCGGGTAGTCCGCAGGGCTCAAATTGGGTGGCGCCTGTATGTTCATCTGCGGGCCGAACACGAGCCGCGCGAGCGCCACTGTCCACCGAAGATCTTCGAGTTCCGGCTCGTCGCGGGTAGCCATCGGGGTACCGGGCTTCGCGCGGAAATTCTGGATGATGATTTCCTGGATATGGCCGTAGCGCCGGTGGAGTGCGCGCAACGCGAGCAGTGCTTCTAGCCTCTCCGTGCGCGTCTCCCCGATGCCGATCAAGATGCCCGAGGTAAACGGGATCGCGAGTTCACCGGCGAGTCGAATGGTCTCCAGCCGTACGGCGGGGTGCTTGTCCGGTGACCCGCAGTGCGGCCCACCGCGCTCGCACAGGCGAACTGACGCGCTCTCCAGCATCAGTCCCTGCGATATGGACACTTTCCGAAGCCGCGCCAGTTCGTCCCGCGACAGCACGCCGGCATTGACGTGTGGAAGCAGTCCGGATTGATCGAGCACCAACTTACACGTGGCGACGAGGTAATCGACGGTGCTCGCGTGACCCATCACATCGAGAGCTTGGCGCGCTTCTGGCCAGCGAAGCTCGGGCTTGTCGCCCAAAGTGAAGAGTGCTTCGTGGCACCCAGCCGCCTGCCCGGCCCGCGCAATGCCGATCACTTCGTCAGGGCCGAGGTAAGGACGTTCCAGTTTGCCGGGCGTCGTCGCGAAGGTGCAGTAATGGCACACGTCGCGGCACAGGCGTGTCAGCGGAATGAAGACCTTTCTGGAAAAGCTGATCCGAACTCCGTGCCCCTCGTCGCGAGTTCTGCCGGCTTCACTGAGCAGGAGTTCGCCGGATTCGCGTTCGAGCATTTCGCGCAGTTGCACGTCACTGTACATATTCGCCTCGAGGCAGTTACTGGTCATCGGTTAAAACAATAATCGCCTCACGGCGTAAGGGCGGCTGCGCTCTGAGAGTGATCCAGACCCCCGAGTTGCATCGGTCAGTGCGCGCATGATTGAGCGGGGAAAGCACCGTTCGGCAGAAGAGGTTCGACAGACCAGATGATTTGATTCACTTTCATTCACCGCGTACCGGCACATCCGTAGCGATGCCCATTGTTACCCGAGGTTCGCATATAGTACGGGCAGTAACTCGCATGTCAACCTGAGATTGGATATTCTTGAGCGTACCGTCGCATTCACGGCGGCGCTCCTGCCGCGTATCTGCACGAAGACCGGTCAATCCGCTGCGCGCACAAGCGGGTCGGTTACTCATATCCGGCTGCGGCGTCGGTGGTCTGTCCGGCGCCATGTAGAAAAGGTCTGAATTGAAGGCCCTTGTTGCAACTCCGTCGCCCGGCGAGGGAAACTGCATCAGTGGCTGGCAGCGGATTGGATCAAATGCGAAGGATATAGGGAGTGTTCATGGAGACTGTTGGACTGGGATTGTATTTCGAGGATCTGCCCGTGGGACGAAAGTTCAAGACCATAGGACGTACGATCCAGGATGCCGACATCTGCGCGTTCATCAACTGCATCCATATGACGGAAGTGCTGTTTACCGACATGGAGTTCCTGAAAAACGAGTCGGACATCAAGGGCCGGCTTGCGCCCGGCGCGCTCAGTTACTGTTTCGCGGAAGGGCTGCTCGCGCAGGCGACGATGCAGAAGACCGGCTATGCTTTCCTCAACATGGAGCTGAACATCGAGAACCCGGCGTTTGCCGGCGACACGATCCATGTCGAATGCGAAGTGATCGAGGCAAGATTGTCCGGCAGCCTACCCGGACGCGGTCTGGTCCGAACGCGCAACAAGGTCGTTAACCAGGACGGCAAGGTCGTGCTCGTTTACACGCCGCTGCGCATCGTCAAGTGCCGAGGCGACCGAACAGCCGCCTGAAGTGACGCGCTGCACCGGCCCGGACCCGCGCGATCGCGGGTGCACTGTCGGAATGGATTATCCGCGAGACGCGACAGACGACATGAGAGGACTCTGGACAAGGTGCTTGTCGTGACGGGCGCGCTGGCTGGCGCCGGCGATGCATCGCGCCCGCTGCGGCCGTGGCGCAAGCTTGATACGCATCGTCGGTGATCGGAATAAGACTGCCGACTACGGCGGTTTCGACCCGAATCTTGATATGATTTGAACATGTGCATTCTGAACGGAGGACCTGCCATGCCGCTCGTCAGCATCACGATGCTAGAAGGACGGAGCCCGGAGAAGAAGAAGGCGATGTTCAAGGCCGTGACCGAGGCCATCGTGCAGACGCTCGGTGCGCCGCGCGAGTCGGTGCGCATCTCGATACACGAAGTCCCGTCGAATCACTACGCCGTCGGTGGAGTGGCCAGGGATGACCTTGACCAGCAGCTTGCGGCAAAGACCCAGGGCGGCAACAACAGGTAACGTGCAGACCGCGGTTGCAACTTTCGGCAACCGCCGCGCTGGCCCCGGCCGCCGCACTACGCCTTCTGGTAGATCTCGGCGCCCTTTTTCACGAACTCCACGGCCTTCTGCTCCATGCCCTTTTCGAGGGCCTGCTGCTCGGAGACCCCTTGGGCGGCCGCGAAATCGCGCACGTCCTGCGTGATCTTCATCGAGCAAAAGTGCGGCCCGCACATCGAGCAGAAGTGCGCGACTTTGGCGCCTTGCTGTGGGAGCGTCGCATCGTGGAACTCGCGGGCGGTGTCCGGATCCAGGCCCAAATTGAACTGGTCCTCCCAGCGAAATTCGAAACGCGCCTTGGAAACCGCATTGTCGCGCACCTGCGCGCCGGGATGCCCCTTGGCCAGATCCGCGGCATGCGCGGCGATCTTGTAGGCGATGATGCCGTCCTTGACGTCCTTCTTGTCGGGCAGGCCGAGGTGTTCCTTCGGGGTGACATAGCACAGCATCGCCGTGCCGTACCAGCCGATCATGGCTGCGCCGATGGCGCTGGTAATGTGGTCGTAGCCGGGCGCGATATCGGTGGTAAGCGGCCCCAGGGTATAGAACGGCGCCTCATGGCACAGTTTCAACTGCAGGTCCATGTTCTCGCGGATCATATGCATGGGCACATGCCCCGGCCCCTCGATCATCACCTGCACGTCATGGCGCCAGGCGATCTGCGTCAGTTCCCCAAGCGTAGCCAGTTCCCCCATTTGCGCTTCGTCGTTGGCGTCGAAGCCCGAACCGGGTCGCAGCCCGTCACCGAGAGAAAAGGCCACATCGTACGCCTTCATGATTTCGCAGATGTCCTCGAAGTGCGTGTAGAGGAAATTCTCCTTGTGGTGGGCGAGGCACCATTTCGCCAGTATCGAACCGCCGCGCGAGACGATGCCGGTCATGCGGCGGGCGGTGAGCGGGATGTAATGCAGCAGCACCCCTGCATGGATGGTGAAGTAGTCCACGCCCTGCTCGCATTGCTCGATCAGTGTGTCGCGGAAGATCTCCCAGGTCAGTTCCTCGGCTTTGCCGTCCACCTTTTCCAGCGCCTGATAGATCGGCACGGTGCCAATGGGCACCGGCGAATTACGAATGATCCACTCACGGGTCTCGTGGATGTTCTTGCCCGTGGACAGGTCCATCACCGTGTCTCCGCCCCAGCGGATCGCCCAGGTCATCTTCTCAACCTCTTCGGCGATGCCCGAGGACAGCGCGGAATTTCCGATGTTGGCGTTGATCTTGACCAGAAAATTGCGCCCGATGATCATCGGTTCGGACTCCGGATGGTTGATGTTGGCCGGGACGATCGCCCGGCCGCGCGCCACCTCGTCCCGAACAAACTCCGGCGTAATCACCCTGGGCGTCGCAGCGCCGAAGGACTGACCCGGATGCTGGCGCGACAGCAGCTCCGGGTAGGCGTCCAAACGCTGGTTCTCGCGTAGGGCGATGAATTCCATCTCCGGCGTAATGATGCCTCGGCGGGCGTAGTGCATCTGCGTGACGTTGGCCCCGGGTCTGGCACGGCGCGGCGCGCGCTTCAGATCAAAGCGCATGTCCGCCAGTTTCGGCTCGGCGAGCCGTTCCCTGCCGTAGTCTGACGAGGGACCCGAGAGTTCCTCGGTGTCGCCACGCTCCTCTATCCAGCGCGCGCGCAGCGGAGCCAAGCCCGAACGGATGTCGATGCGCGCCTCGGGATCCGTGTATGGCCCCGAACAGTCATACACGTAAATGGGCGGGTTCTTTTCAGCAACCGCCTCGCCTGACGCATGAGCCAGCGTGTCGGCCTGCGAAATCTCGCGCATGGGCACACGCACATCGGGCCGCGAGCCCTGGACGTAGATCTTTCTCGAATTCGGAAGCGACTTAATGGCCGCATCGTCCACATGCGCGGTGGCGGCAAGAAACTTCGGATTCGCTACCATGTTGACTCCTTTCGTGCCATGGGCGGGCGCACACCCGGCGCAGTGGATCAGCGTCGATGGGGAACTAAGTTGAGCGCGACTGGCACGCAACGCTTCCCTACGGCGGCATTATCCGCATCAGGTTCGGAGGGTCTTTCTCACCTGACCACCACTTGGACAGGACCCCTACGTTGTAACGGACAAATTACCCCAAAGCGGGGTCAAGCGCAATGCCGACCGACGCGTCGCGTTTGGCGGATTTTTCAGGGTTACTCCAAGGAAATCCGCAGCGCCATCGCGGTGGCCCACGGCGAGAGCACCAGTGAGAGCACCAGCGAAGCGCCGATCAGCAGCAGGTGCGCTTGCGCGGATACGCCGGCGCCGGTGGCGACAACGGCGCCGGCCCCGAATACAAGCACCGGAATGTACAGCGGCAGTACCAGTAGCGCCACCAGCACCCCGCCTCCGCGCACGCCCAGCGTCAACGCGGCGCCAACCGCGCCAATCAGTGACAAGACCGGCGTGCCCAGCGCAAGCGCGAGCATCATCACCAGGATGGCATCGACGGACATGTCGAACTGAATGCCGAGAACGGGTGCGATCAGCACCAGCGGCAGGCCCGCAACCAGCCAATGCGCGAGCACCTTTGCAACCACCAGCAGGAAAAGCGGTTCGGGGGACAGCGCCATCTGCTCCAGCGTCCCGTCGGCAAAATCGGCCGCGAACAGCCGGTTCAACGCCAACATCGACGCGAGCAACGCCGCGACCCAGATCACGCCCGGGGCCATGGCGCGCAACTGGTTCGGCTCAGGTCCGACGCCGAGCGGAAACAGGCTCACGACGATGATGAAGAAGACCAATGTATTGAACACGTCGCTTCGACGCCGGAAAGCGAGCAGCAAATCGCGCCGGACGATGCATGTGAAGGGATTCATTGGCTGGCTTCCGTATCGTATTCGAGCTCGATTCGGAACATGCCCGTCGCCACGACCGCGAGTGGTTGATGCGTGGTCAACACCACGATGCCGCCCCCCGCGACGTGCGCACCGATCAGGTTCTCGAGATGCACGACGGCAGCCGTGTCAAGTGCGGCAAACGGTTCATCCAGTATCCAGAGTCTCGCGGCATTTTCGTCGTTGATCGCCTCCGCATTGCGCGCGCCCAGAGCCAGCCGCGCCAGCGATACCCGGCGTCGCTGGCCCTGGGATAGCGCGCGAACTGGAAGATGCGCACAGCGACCGACGCCAAGCTCTCCCAGTGCGCCAATCGCTGCTTCGCGAGTACACCGCCGGCCAGCGAGCGTCCCGCCAACCTGCAGGTTCTCGAGTGCGGTCAGTTCGTCCTTCAGGGCGTTGGCGTGCCCGATGTAGAGCAGCTTCGCTGCATATTCCTCCCGTATAGCCGCTATTGGCCGGCCGTTCCAGCGAATTTCGCCTCGTGCCGGGGAAAGCAGACCGCATAGGATGCGCAGCAGGCTCGTCTTTCCAGCGCCGTTTGCGCCGCCCAAATGAAGCAGCTGCGCCGGTGCGACGGAGAAGGACAGACCGCGAAACAGCGTGCGCTCGCCACGCGTGCACTCCAGGCCATGCGCCTCGAGCATCTCAGGTCCGGTCCCGTAGCTTGAATGCCGGGCCGCGCCCGGAGCCGCCCGCAGCGATACCGGCGTGGGGGCTGGCGGGTCCAGGATGGAGGCGCGGGCGATCGTGCATGAAAGGTCCGGGAGCGATTCGAAGGCGGCAGTCTAACGGCTGGCGGGTCAACACTCAATCGCTGCCGGGGTAGCACGCAGAATTGCTTACATTGTCTGGGTGACCTCGGTCACCGATTCGGCCGTTGGGAAGAATGCTAGAATCGGTACGCGTCCCAAATCAGCGCCGCTAACGTCATGAACCTTGAACAAGCCCGATTCAACATGGTCGAGCAGCAGATTCGTCCGTGGGAAGTACTCGACCAGGATGTGCTCGATCTGCTCTACGTTGTGCGGCGAGAGGAGTTCGTGGGCGCCGAATATCGAGCGCTCGCGTTTTCGGATATTGAAATTCCTCTCGGCAGCGGGGAGCGCATGTGGGCGCCCAAGGTCGAGGCGCGCGTGCTACAGGCGCTGACCGCGAAAAAGACCGAGAAAGCGCTCGAGGTCGGAACAGGCAGCGGCTATTTTGCGGCCCTCCTCGCGCACCGTGTGCACCAGGTAACGAGCGTCGAAATCGATCCTCGGCTCAAGGCGTTCGGCGAGCAAAACCTGCAACGCCAGGGAATAGACAATGTAACTGTAGAACTCGGCGACGCGGCGCAGGGTTGGGCCGCCCGCGCGCCATACGACATCATCGTCATCACCGGGTCCACGCCGGTGCTGCCGCAACCGTTTCTCGCACAGCTTAAGCCCGGGGGTAGGCTGTTCGCGATTGTCGGCGACGCGCCGATTATGGAAGCGCGTCTGATCACCTGCGTCGCGGAAGGTTCGCACCGGTCTGTTAACCTTTTCGAAACCTCCTTTCCGCCGCTCAGGAATGCCGTCCAGCCGAAACGGTTTTCCTTTTGATCAGTCCGCCGTGAACCACATCGCGCCGCAGCAACTGAAGCATCGGCTCAGCGACGCCGCAGCCCCGTTGCTGCTCGACGTGCGCGAGCCGTGGGAGTTTCAGATTTGCAGGATTCCTGGATCGCTGCTCATGCCTATGGGGACCGTTGTCGCTCGACATACCGAGCTCGCCCCGGAAGCCGAGACCGTGGTCATCTGCCATCACGGCGCCCGCAGCATGCAGGTCGCAATGTTTCTTGAAAACGCCGGATTCACGCGCGTGTACAACCTTAGCGGAGGCGTAGATGCCTGGGCGCGGACAGTCGAAGCGTCCATGCCGGTCTACTGAAAATCGATCATGAACCGAATACTGAAATCCGCCCTGGCCGCATTCCTGTGGGCGTTTGCGGGTCAGGCCGTGTCGGCAGACTTGATGCAGGTCCTGCGTGATGCGCTCGCCAACGACGCCCAGTACGCCTCGGCGCGCGCGGCGCGCGACGCGGGACTCGAGGTGCTGCCGCAAGGCCGCGCCGGCCTGCTGCCTACCATCAGCGCATCGGCAAGCGCCCAGTACAGCGACCTGGACATTGATTTCCGTGGCGCGCTGCCGTCTTCGAGCCGCAGCGGCACCAGCAACGCGATCACGTTTTCGCTGACTCAACCCCTGTTCAACAGAAACAACCAGATGCTCTACGAGGAGGCAAGCTTCAAGGCCGCGCAGGTACAGGCCGTGTTCGGCCAAGCGACCCAGGACTTGATCGTAAGAGTCGCGCAAGGCTATTTCGACGTCCTTGCGTCGCAGGACAGCCTGGCATTCATCCAGGCGCAGAAGAAGGCCATTTCGGAGCAGCTTGCACAGGCCAAGCGCAACTTCGAGGTGGGCACGGCGACCATCACGGACACCCATGAAGCGCAGGCCCGTTACGACCTGGCGGCTTCGCAGGAAATCGCCGCCCAGAACGACCTGGAGATCAAGAAGCGCGCACTGCAGCAGACCGTAGGAAAATTCCCCGAGCGGCTAGTGCCGCTGAAGCCGAGCGTTACAATCAATCTGCCCAGGCCCGCGACCATGGAGGAATGGGCCTCGGCGGCCGAAGCCCGAAGCTATCCCGTGCAGGCCCAGCAAGCCGCCCTCGAACTCGCGGTCCGGGAAATCGAGCGTATCCGCGCGGGGCACCTGCCGACACTGAATCTGGTCGGCAGCCTCGGGCGCAACTCCCAGAATGTGAGCAGTTCCGGCGCAACCAATACGCCCACCGATTCCACGAGCATGGTGGTCGGTCTGCAACTGGCGATCCCGATCTACTCGGGAGGCAATGTCAGCTCGCAGGTACGCCAGGCTGTCGCCAGCCGCGAAAAGGCGCAGCAGGATCTCGAATTCAGCCGCCGCGCGGCGGCGCTTTCCGCACGCCAGGCATTTCTCGGCGTCACCAACGGGGTGGCGCAGGTGAAGGCGCTCGAGGCGGCTCTTATTTCGAGTCAGAGCGCGCTCGAGTCGAACAAGCTCGGCTACGAAGTCGGAGTGCGTATCAACATCGACGTTCTGAATGCGCAGCAGCAGGTCTTTTCCACCAAGCGGGATCTGTCCAAGGCCCGCTACGACGCTATCGTCAACGGTCTGAAACTCGAGGCCGCGGCAGGATCGCTGTCGGACGCCGATATCGCGGAAATCAACCGCATGCTCGCGAGCGACTGACCGGCTGGCGTCGGCTCGGCGCGGCTTTTCCGCGCCTCGCTACCTGGCGAGCAAGCGATCACAGATTGCCGCAACTCTGACGCTTGCGCCGCGGTGTGCCTCGCAAAACGCCAACCCGGCGGCTGACATCGCCTTACGCGCCGCTTTGTCGGCAAGCAGCCGTTTCGCCTCAGTCACGGCTTCGGAGGCGTTCGCCACCGCGCAGGCGGCGCCGCTTTGCACCGCTTCGCTGGCCGCGTGCGCGAAGTTGTACGTCGAGGGCCCGATCAGCGCCGGGACGCCGGCGGCGCAGGCTTCTATCAGATTTTGTGCCCCATAGGGCAGCAGGCTGCCTCCGATCAGCGCGACATCGCAGGACGCGTAATAAGCCGCCATTTCCCCCAAGCTGTCACCCAGCATGACCCCGCAAGCGGCGGGCACCCGCGCTTCATCGGAACGCCGCACGAACGCGATGCCCCGTTGTTCCAACAGGCGAGCCACCTCGGCAAAGCGCTGCGGGTGCCGCGGCACGATGAGCAGCAACGCCGCGCCGAGCGGTTGCTTCGCCAGCGCGTCGAGCAGCAGCGCTTCTTCTCCCTCCCTCGTGCTCGCTGCAAGAAACACCTGGCGCGTGCCATAACATTGGCGCAATCGCGCGACCAGGGCCAGCGCTTGAGGCGGCTGAGCGACGTCGAACTTGATGTTACCCGTGACCTCCGCAGCGCGAGCGCCGAGCCTGGTCAGACGCTGCGCATCGGCGTTGGTCTGTGCCGCGACAGCGGACAGTCTTCCGAACGCCGCCCGCGCGAGCGGCGCGACGGTTTCGTAACCCCGCGCCGACTTTTCGGAGAGGCGCGCATTGGCAAGCACGAGTGGAACGCCAAACCGCGCGCAGCCGCGGACGAGATTGAACCAGACCTCCGTTTCCATCAACACCCCCAGACGCGGGCGAAAATGCGCCAGAAAACGTTTCACCGCGAAAGGATAATCGTAGGGCAGATAGGCGAGCGTCGCCTCTCCCCCGTACAGGCGCTCCGCAGTATCTCGACCGCTTGCTGTCATCTGCGTGATCAGGATCTCGCATTCCGGGTGGCGCTCGCCGAGTAGTTTCACCAGCGGTTGAGCCGCGCGCGTCTCCCCGACTGAAACCGCGTGCACCCAGATGATCGGTTTTCGCGGCCGTGAACGGTATCTGCCGAAACGCTCGGCGATATGGTGGCGGTAACCAGGCTCCCTGCGTCCACGCAAGTAAAGCCTCGCCAAAACGAGCGGCAAGGCCAGCCAGAGAATCAGCGTGTAGCCCCGTTCCCAGACGATCCGCCAGATCACGCTGCACCGAGCTCGCAAAGCGTGTTCAGAACCGACCCGAGTTCAGGAAGTTCTCCCGACGCGCCGAGGTTGCGTGCATGCGCAGCCCCGTAAAGTCCGGTGAGCGCGGGATCCGAGCCACAAAACAACCCGACGACCGGGACACCGAGCGCCGCCGCAAGATGCGTGAGGCCGGTATCAACCCCGACCACGACGGCGGACCCGGCAAGCATGCTGGCAACTTCGGAGATTGGTGCCAGCGGGGGCACGCGCGCTTTTTCCAGCGTCTGCGCAATCGTCTCGCTGCGCCGTCGTTCCTCGTCGTTTCCCCACGGAAGGATGCAGCGTATTCCGCGGGCCTCAAGCGATCGTCCAAGTCCAATCCAACGATCGATTGGCCACAGCTTGTCGATACGGCTCGTCGCGTGCAGAAACACCGCATATCGCCGTTGGCCGCCTTCTCTCTCGACGGCAGCGGCGCGAATCCCGAATTCCGCCGGCGTGTCGACACGATAGCCGAGCGCGCTTGCTGCAAGCATGCGGTTTCGGATCACCGCGTGCAAATTGCGCGCGACGTGGTGCCTCACATCGTAAGTACGCGCTGCGAGTCCTTCGCGTGACGAGCCCGCATCAAATCCATGGCGCCGGCCACGCGCAGCGCGCGCGAGCAGTGCGCTCTTCAACAAGCCCTGGGTGTCGATCACCGCGTCATATTGCTCGGCACCGAACTGGCGCCGCAGCGCGCCGATCTCCGACCAGGTCGACGCCCCGAGCGGGCGCTTGCGCCAGCGCCGAATCGCTACGGGAATGATTCCAGCGATTCCGGGGTGCAACGCAACCAGCGGCGCGTAGGCCTCTTCAACCGCCCAGTCGATCTGTGCATCCGGAAACCGGCGGCGGATATCGCTCGCGACAGGAAAATTGTGGACGACATCCCCAAGTGACGACGTCTTGATAAGAAGTACTTTGAGCATGGCGCAGCGCCAGTGCAGAGCGACGATACAGGTTAGAATGGCGCACCTAAAGGATTGATTATAAACCGTTCCGTGTCTCTCTCCGTCGCCATCATCACGCACAATGCAGATAAGCAGCTGGACGCTTGTCTGCAGAGCGCCTCGTTCGCGGACGAGATCCTCATCGTCGATTCCGGCAGCACCGACGGCACGGTCGAAATCGCGCGCCGCCACGGCGCGAAAGTGATGCACAAAGAGTGGCTGGGCTTCGGGCCGCAAAAGCAGTTCGCAGTCAGTGCAGCCTCATACGACTGGGTACTCTGCCTGGACGCCGATGAGCGGATCAGCGATTCCCTGCGCGAGGCTATCGTCGCCGAGCTTCGCGCCCCACGTGGTGCCGTGTATGCGCTGTCGCGCCGCAACCGCTTTCTCGGTCGGTGGCTGCGGCACGGCGAAGGCTACCCGGACTGGTGCGTGCGCTTGTTTCACCGCCGCGAGGCCCGCTGGAGCGACGACCCGGTGCATGAGCGCGTCGTCACGGCGGCCCCCGTGCGAAGGCTCTCGGGGGACTTGTTGCACGAGTCTGCGCAAACGCTCGAACGTTATCTTGAAAAGCAGAATCGTTATACCAGCCTCGCGGCCCGCCAGCTGTACGCACAGGGCCGCCGCGCGAGCATATGGCATCTCGCGTTTGCGCCTCTGGCGCGCTTCGTCAAGTTCTATATCTTGCGCCTCGGATGCCTCGACGGCCTGCCCGGCATGGTGCACGTTTGTATCGGCTGCATGAACAGTTTCAACAAGTACGCCAAGCTGATGGCGCTCCAGCGCGGCGCCGCACAGCGCGACGCGGCCCCGGAATAACCAAGGCTGGGAGTCCACTTGGCGCGCACCGTCGTCGTCACCGGAGCCAGCGGATTCATCGGCGTTCCGATGTGCGCATTGCTGGCTCGCACCGGGGTCCGCGTGAGAGCGGCCGTCAGACGCGAATCGACCGCTCTTGCCGCCGGCCGGATGACGGATCTGGTCCAGTCGGGCATGCTTCAGCAGATCGTGGTCGGCGATTTGGGCAAGACGGCCGACTGGTCTGCCGCGCTGCAGGGCGCCGATGCGGTCGTACATCTGGCGGCGCGGGTACACGTGCCGGGGACGCACGGCCAAGCCCACCGCAACCATTTCCGGGAACTCAACGTCGACGCGACGCTTCAACTTGCCAAGGCAGCACATCGGGCAGGAGTCAAGCGCCTGGTATTCGTGAGCAGTGCAAAAGCCGACGCGGGTCACGGGGAAATCGGCGCAGGCGACGCATACAGCTGGTCCAAGGCGGAAGCTGAGCGATTGCTGCGGCACGCAACCAGCCGCCTCGCGCTCGAATGCGTAATCGTTCGCCCGCCGCTCGTCTACGGACCCGGCGTACGGGCAAACTTTCTGCGTTTGATGCGCCTGGTCGATTCCGGTGTTCCGCTTCCGCTGGCAGGCATTTCCAACCGCAGGAGCCTGGTGTTCGTCGGCAATCTGGTCGATGCACTGCGCGCCTGTTGCCTGCACGCCGAAGCTGCGGGCCGCGTGTTCCCGGTATCCGACGGTGAAGACGTTTCGACACCCGAACTCATTAGGCGGATTGCGCGTGCGCTTGGTCGCCCGGCGCGATTGTTTTGGCTGCCGCGCGCATTGCTTCGGCTCGCCGGCGGCCTCGCCGGACAAGCGCAGGCGATTGACAGGCTGACCAGTGATCTGAGCGTTGATGTCGGGTCCATCCGATCAGTGCTCGGATGGAATGCCCCCTACAGCATGGAGCATGGCCTTGCCGAAACCGCCAGCTGGTATTTGGCGCATCGAGGCCGAGCCAAAGCACGCGGGAGCTAGAATGGCGCCACCATCATGAAGGATCGAATGCTACTTCGCTGTTCGCGCCGATCCCGTCGTTCGCCGACGACGACCCAAATAACCTGTACCGAAGGCGCGCGTTGATCAACCCCGCCCTCGCGCCCGCCATCGCAGCCGCCCTCGCCGGTGGCTTGCTCGAGCTGATGTCGAGGGGCCGGCTCGCGATGCCGCTGGACCGGCCGAACCGGCGCTCGCTCCACTCGAACCCGGTTCCTCGATCGGGCGGCCTGGCCATCATGGCGGGTGTGCTTGCCGCGTTCTTGCTACCGCCGGCGCCGATGCCGCTCGCAGCTCCTGCGCTCGCACTGGCGTGCGTTTCGCTGGCGGACGACTGGCGCGGGCTGCCGATCGCGGTGCGATTCCTGGCCCACGCTGCCGCAGCGACCGCGTTCATCGGCATTGCCCTGCCTTCGCTGCCGTGGTGGCTGCAGGTCATCTCAGTGTTGGCCGTAATATGGATGACCAACCTGTACAATTTCATGGACGGGTCCGACGGACTTGCAGGCGGCATGAGTGCCTTTGGGTTCGGCTTTCTCGGACTTGCGGCCTATCTCGCCGGCGCAACCGAGCTTGCGCTCACGGCACTGTGCATCGCGGCCGCGGGGCTCGTATTTCTCTGGTACAACTTTCATCCGGCCCGCATATTCATGGGCGATACGGGATCGATTCCGCTCGGGTTCATGGCCGCGGCACTCGGGCTCCTGGGCTGGCAACGCGATGTGTGGCCGTTGTGGTATCCGGCTGCCGTGTTTTCCCCGTTCATCGTCGACGCGAGCGTCACACTTGCCCGACGTATGCTGCGGGGAGAACGATTCTGGGAAGCGCACCGCAGTCATTATTACCAGAGGCTGGTGCAAATCGGCTGGGGGCACCGCGGAACCGCCCTGGCCGAGTACAGTCTCATGCTATTGTGCGGACTCGTCGCGCTTTGGGCGCTCGACCAACAGCCGCACGTGCGCGTGGCCGCATTGATCGCCTTCGTGGTGTTGTACGCGTGCCTGGCGATTACTGTGGACGTGGCGTGGTACCGCGCAAACAAAGTTCCCCTTGAAACCCGCTGATTTCAATCATCGCGCGCTGTTCGCGTTTCTCCACGACGTTGTCGCCTCGGCGCTCGCGTGGGGATTGGCCTTCTGGCTCAGGTTCAACCTCGATGTGCCGAGCGAATTCCGCGCCTCGATGTGGAATACGATCGTGCTCACGATGCCGCTGCATGCGGTGCTGTTCTGGACCTTCGGCCTGTACCGCGGCATCTGGCGCTATGCCAGCCTTCCGGACCTGAAGCGCATCCTCGTCGCCTGCATGATCGGCGCACTCGCCCTTCCGACCTTGCTGGTATTGTTGCGTGGCGCCGACAATGTGCCGCGCTCCGGCTATCTGCTCGCGCCGATCCTGCTGATGCTGATGATGGGCGGCAGCCGCCTCGCCTATCGCGCCTGGAAGGAGAAACGGCTCTACGGAAGACTGCAGCTCTCCGGCGAGCCCGTGCTGGTGCTGGGCGCCGGCGACATCACATTCAATCTTTTGAAGGAGATCGAGCGCTCCTCGGAGTGGCACGCGGTAGGCATACTCGATGACGATCCGGCCAGTCATGGACGCGTGATCCTCGGCGTGCGAGTGCTCGGCCCGATCGATTCGGTGAAGAAGTTCGCCGAATCGATGCAGTTGAAGCACGCGATCATTTCTCTTCCTTCGGCCTCGGCGCAAGTGCGCCGGCGTGCCGCGGAGCTGGCCGCAGACGCGGGCCTGACCGTGCTTACCGTGCCGCCCTACGACGATCTGCTCTCGGGCAAGGTTACCGTTTCCCAAGTGCGGCGCATCGAGGTCGAAGACCTTCTCGGCCGGGAACAGGTGGTCCTGGACGACGCCGGACTGCACCAGTTGCTCACCGGTCGCGTCGTACTGGTCACCGGCGCGGGCGGATCGATCGGCGCCGAACTCGCGCGCCAGATCGCGCGTTACGAACCGCAGTTGCTGGTATTGTTCGAGCAGAACGAATACGCGCTGTACCGTATCGAGCAGGAGTTCTCCGCCGAGCTGCCCGCGTTGCGCATCGCTGCGGTCATCGGTGATGTACGCAACCAATCCAGGATCGACGCGACGCTCGAGCAGTACCATCCGGAAGTGCTTTTCCACGCCGCGGCATACAAGCACGTCCCGCTGATGGAAAATGAAAACGCGTGGGAGGCGGTGCAGAACAATGTGTTGGGGACGTTGCGTCTGGGTCGCTCAGCGCAGGCGCATGGGGTCGGGAAATTCGTGCTGGTCTCCACCGACAAGGCGGTCAACCCGACCAATGTCATGGGCGCCTCCAAGCGCCTCGCTGAGCGGGTATGCCAGGCCCTGCAAAATCAAGAAGGCACACGCTTTTTGATGGTGCGTTTCGGCAACGTGCTCGGTTCCACCGGCAGCGTGATTCCTAAGTTCCGCGAGCAGATCGCGCGTGGCGGCCCGGTAACGGTGACTCATGCCGAGGTGCAGCGCTATTTCATGTCGATTCCGGAGGCGGCGCAATTGGTGCTGCAGGCCGGTTGGATGGGTCGCGGCGGGGAGATATTCGTACTGGAGATGGGTGAGGCGGTCAAGATCGTCGACCTGGCCCGCGACATGATCCGCATGTCAGGGTTCAGCGAGGAAGATATCCGCATCGAGTTCACCGGTCTGCGCCCCGGCGAGAAACTCTACGAAGAGCTTCTCGCCGACGGGGAAACGACACAGCCGACCCCGCATCCCAAGCTGCGCGTTGCGCGCGCGCACGACGGACTCGATGCGGCCTGGCTCGAAACGCTCGAGCGATGGATCAGCGCCGATTCCAATCCCCGGCCCGGCTCCGTAAAGCTCGGATTGGCGCGGTTCGTCACCGAGTACCACCCCGCGGATTGATCTCAAGCTGTACTTGCGCGCGAGGCTATGCCTGCTCAGGATCGTCCAGCCGACCGAGTGCCTCTGCAACCTCTGAGACCGACAGATCGCGCACATCGAGGCTTGCCGGTTGCAGCAGTTCATAACGCACGCCCCAAGGATGCCAGCGCGCCGCATCGGAGCGCCCGAACATACATACGATCGGCTTGCCCAGTGCGGCGGCCAGATGCATGGCGCCCCCGTCGCTGCATACAACTCGGTCGCAGAAAGACAGACCGGCGATGAGTTCACCCAGGTCCGGAGTAGGCACGGGTACGATCGGCAGGCCCCGCAGTTCCGCTGTGAGGGCCTTCGCCTTTTCGTCATCGCCGGGGTGCCGAGGATCAACCTGTGCGCCGGGTGACCAGAACAGCAACATCGCCACCCCCTGCTGTCGTGCAAGCGCGCCCGCGAGTTCAGCGAATCGTTCGATTGGCCAGCGCTGACTCGGTTTTCTGGCGCTGATGTGAATGCCGATCGTGCACGACGCGCCCTGGATGCGTGCCGCGATGCCTGCGCGCAATCGCGCCACGGTTGCGTCCTCCGGAAACACCGTCGGTGCGGGCGGCAAACCGCCTATGTCGAAAGCTCGCGCAAGCCCAAAGGTGATCTCGACCTCATGCCGGCCTTCCGTAGCCGCGACCCCGATGTCGGACCCGCGCAGCGGACCGGCCGCCGCGACCACGGCTTTCGGCCGCACTAGACGGGCCAGCGTCGGGCTGCGCGCGGCGTTTCCGGCCAACACCAGGTAATCGAGCGATCGGCGCCTGAGTTCGGCAATCACGCCGTAGCGGGCCCACAGATTCCCAAGCAGCGAGTCGCCCGGTTCGCGATGCTTGAGTTTGCGGTATGCGAACACTTCGTTCAGGTCTTTGTTTCCGTGCAGCACTGGAGCGTTGTAGCTGTTGACCAGCGCGCCGATCCAGGCCTCGGGGTAACGCCTGCGTAGCGCGGAAATGAGCGGTGTGGTGCAAACGAGATCGCCGATGTTGTCCCGCCTCACGACCAGAATACGCGAAATCGATGACTCCCTGACCACTGGTGTCACCGTTGCAGCCCCGCGTCGACCCGCATGCGGCCAATCCCGAACAGCATGCCTACGATGCCCCAGTACAACAGTGAATTTTGCCGTACCCACAGCACATCGGTCATGTTACGCAGCAGCATGCCCAGCACGATGCATAGCACGGCAATACCGCATGCGGCGCGGATCGGGTCGCGGCTGCGGAAATACTGAACCCCATGGGCCGCGGTCATACTGATCAGCGCGAACAGAAGTGCGACGCCCGGAATGCCCACCTGAATCGCCGTCTCCAGAAACAGGTTGTGCGCGTGCCAGATTTCGCGATCGGGGAACTTCTCGTGCAAGGCCCTTCGTGCGATTCCTCGTCCGTAGCCCGAACCCAGCCACGGGCGCTCGCTCACAATGTCGATTACATATGGCCAGACCCGAAGGCGCGGGTCGTTTTTTGGGTCAGCCATTGCCTCCTTCCCGGGTTGCTGGCGCAGCAGTTCCCTGCGTTGCTGCTGGACCTGGGCGACTGTGACCACCACGGCAATTGCAATCACGGTGGCGACAACCGCCGTACCGATCAGTTTGCGCTTCCGGCGTCCGCGATCATCGCGCGACCGCCACAGGATTAGCGCGCCTGCAAGGCATAGCTGGATGCTCAGCGCAATCCAGATGGTACGATTCAACGTGGTATACGCACCCAATACGCCAAGTCCCACGCAAACCAACGCCAATACACCCGCCCGGGCGGACACGACTTTTTCTCTGGACAGCCAGACTACAAGCAAGAGACAGGGTATCAGTGTAATAAGTGCGCTCGTCAGATTTCCTGACCCCCCGTGAAATCCCGCTTCGTAGTGGCCCCGGTCAAATAAGTAGTCGTATGCTGCGACCAGGGACACGCCAGCCACTCCCGCGCCGAGCCCGTATCCCAGCGCCCGCGCAGCGCCCGGCGCCTGACCGGCCAGGTAACAAAACCAGAATGCCACCAGCGTATACGCCAGCTCATTGGTGAACTCTTTCCGGCTGAGTTCCGGCTCCAAGGACCAGACCAGGGACGCACCCGTCCATGCCATCCACAGCAAGTACGGTATCAGTATGGGTGGAATCAGCGTCGACTCTTGGAGCGTGAACCCGGCCCGTTTCCGGATTGCCAGCACCACAACGGCACACGCTCCGGCAAAGAGCAGAAGAAACCGCAGCGCATTGGTATGGGAAAACAGAACCGTAACCATAAAAGCAATTGCAAGCCATTTGGTTACAGAAAAGACCGTAGAACTCAATTTGGCTCCAAACCGTTACTTACGTGAGGTCATGTCGCAACACGTCGCGCCGTGTTCTTCGCTACACCTTGTTGCCCAGTAGTCCTTCGCAGTGGAGAAGTACCCGTTCGATCCCAATCGCCTCCATGCAAAGGGGTCTGTCGCACTCGCCGGCACCTCGCGCGCATCGCCGCACCCAATCGATTTCCCGCTTGAAAAGAACACGCTGATCCCGGCAGGAAAAGTCTGCGATGGTAACCGCGCGGTAAGGCGAGTCACGCCAGAACTCCCCGGCCGCGCACAATATCGCGGAGCCGGGGCCAAACAAGGTCACGGTCGGTACGCCGACGATCCTGCCCATGTGCGCGATTCCAGTATCCGGACATACCAACAACCTTGCACCTTTGAGCAGGTGCCACATCTGCGCGAGATCGAGCCGCCCGGCGTAGGATCGAATGCGCCCGTCAGGATCGATTTCGCTTACCAGATTGTCCTCACCGGGTCCTCCGCTCCAGACGACTTCAAGTCCGCGCGCGTTCAGTTCCTCAGCGAGAGCACGCCATTTGCCCGGTTCCCACCGCTTCAGCGCGGAACTGGCGCCGACATGCAGCACGCAATATGGGTCCGTCGGCGGCTGGAATGAACGCGACGGGGGAGCGGTCCAATTATCCATGCGGTAAGGCGAGGGCGCGGCGCCGTCAACGAGCCCGGTCATCATGTCGCCCCAAGTCTGGGGTCTTGCAGGGTAGGATCTGAGTTCATCGACCGGCCAGCTCTTGTAGGCAGGTCGATCGCCGTCAAACGCAACTATCCATCGCGCGCCGGCCGCCGCTGCAAGCCAGCTGTAACGGTTGTCGCCCGGCACCAAGGCCAGGTCGTAGCCGAATTGCTGAAAAAGAGCAGACTGTCGCGTGAAATCGCGCGGGTCGTAGGGTATGACGCTCACGCCGTAAGGCCTGCCCGCGTAAAGCGACGCCATCGCCGGCGAGACCGTCATTACGATGCTTGCGCCCGGGAAACGCGCCGCCAGTTTTGCAAGTAGCGGCGTAAGCATCAGCGTATCACCGAGCAACAGATTATGCGCGACAAGAATCCGCGCAGGGTCCGTTGGGGGCCGGCGACGACCACGCGTGCGCGCCATGGTATAGAGAGCGCGGGGCACGACAGTCAGTCGCGCCCGAATGCGGCTAGACCTTGCGGACGGCATCCTGAAACAGGTCTTCCATACGATCCAGCATCTGCGCCACGCTGAACCGGTTCTCACAATGGGCGCGGGCAGCCCGGCCAAGCGCGTTGCGCAACTCTTCCGATCCGATCAAGCGCTGCAGCGCCTGGCCGAGTGCGACCACGTCCCGCGCCGGTACTACGAGCGCGGTCTCGCCGTCACGGGCGGCCTCGCCGATGGATCCGACATCGGTCGTGACGCAGGGCAGCGCACACAGCATCGCCTGAACCAGCGCCTGCGGCACGCCTTCATTCGCGTAGGAAGGCAGCACGAACAGGTCGATCGCGTGCAGCCAGGGCAGTACATCGGACTGATTGCCAGCCATGATCACCCGATCTGCAAGATTCAGTTCCGCGATCTGCGACTCAATGTTGGCGCGCTGCGGCCCATCGCCTACGATCACGAGCATACAGTCCCCGCGCGCAATGGTCGCAAACGTCTCCAGCAGATAGCGGTGACCCTTCCAGCTGCGCAGCGTCGCGACAATGCCAAGCAAAAACGCACGAGGAGGAAGATCCAGTGCCCGGCGCGCTGCTGCGCGCTCACCCGGCGCGAAGCGCCGGGTGTCGACACCCGTGGGTACGGAAGTGACACGATCTGCGGGAAAGCCGTTGACGTCGATCAGCTGGCGCCTCAGGGCCTCGCCTGTTGTCACGACATGATGTGTCGCCGAGACATACAGCCAGCGCGTCGCCCGGTTTTCCGGAACGGCCGCCGAAATGTGGCGCGTGCGCACGATGGCTGCAGTCCGCCCGGAAATCGCGCATGCAACAGCCGTGAGCCAGCTATCCGTCGAACTGTGCGTGTTTATCACGTCCACCGGGTGGTTCCTGAGCCAGCGGTACAGACTCAGCACCCCGCGTGGGCTCTTGCGCGCGATCGGCAGATCGATTGCCTCCAGACCCCGCCGGCGCGCCTCCGCAAGCAGGCGCGATTCCACTGGCGCGGCGATGGTCACCGTGTGGCCGCGGCCGACCATGCCGCGCGATTCATCGAGTATCCTGAGTTCCTGCCCGCCCCAGCCGCATGAGGACTCGGTGTGCAGGATTCTCATGCCACGTCCCCATCGCAACAGCCCCGGCATCCCGAATGTATATTCACGTTTCCGACTCGACCGGCGGCGCGTCCAGGCGCGAATACTGCAGGCGATACAGCCGTGCATAGATACCTTCGCGCGCCAGCAACTCGTCATGCTGCCCGACCTCCGCGATGCGCCCCTCGTCGAGTACGACGATCCGGTCAGCGCCCTCGATGGTCGACAGTCTGTGCGCAATCACCAGCGTCGTTCTGCCGCGCATGAGCATCTCCAGCGCCGCCTGAACGTGACGCTCGGACTCGGAATCGAGCGCCGATGTCGCTTCGTCGAGAATAAGCACCGGTGCGTTCTTGAGGAACGCCCGGGCGATCGCCAATCGCTGCCGCTGGCCGCCGGACAGGCGCACGCCATTCTCGCCGATCAGCGTCGCAAGGTCCTGCGGCAGGTCACCGATGAACTGCAGCGCGTGCGCAGCCTGCGCGGCAGCCACTATGTCCGCATCGCTGGTCGCAGCAAGCCGGCCATAGGCGATGTTCGCCGCAACGGTGTCGTTGAACAGCACTACGTCCTGTGACACCAGCGCGATGTTCGCGCGCAGGCTGGCGAGCCTGAGCGTCGCGATGTCCTGCCCGTCGAGCAGAATTCTTCCGTGCGTCGGACTGTAAAAACGCGGCAGCATGTTCGCCAGCGTGGTCTTACCTGCCCCGGAGGCACCGACGAGGGCGACGCGCTCTCCTTGCGCAATACGCAGCGACACATTGTCAAGCGCCGCCCGGGTCGCGCCGGGGTAGACAAAACCCACCGCGGCGAATTCGACTTCGCCGCGGGCGCGCCCGATTTCGATCGTTCCGGAATCCACCTCCGCCATCTCGTCGATCAGTGCAAATACGGACTCGGCCGCGGCCAGACCGCGCTGCAGGGTCTCGCTGACCCCTGTCAGATGCTTGAGCGGGGCCAACAGCAACAGCATTGCCGTCAGAAAGGATACGAACCCGCCCACGGTAATTTCGCCGGCACTTGCCTGTCGGGTCGCCAGATAGACGATCATCGCCAACGCAACCGCCGCGATCAGCTGCACGAACGGAACGTTGGCGGCGGCCGCGAGAGCAGCCTTCATGTTGAAGCGTCGCACCTTGTTTCCGCCCGCATAGAAGCGCCGCGTCTCGTAGTCATGCCCGCCGAACACTTTGACGACCCGGTGACAGCCGATCGATTCCTCCAGCACGTGGTTCAGATCGCCCATCGCCTCCTGCGCGCCCCGGCTCATCGCTCGCAGACGAGTGCTGAACCCCCGCACCACCAGCACGACCAGCGGCCCGACCGCGAGCGACACCAGCGTCAGTTTCCAGTTGAGCCAGAACAGCCAGCCAAGCAGCCCGACGATCGCGAGCGAGTCCTTGACGAGCACGTTGACGGCGCTGGTGGCCGCGCCGGACACCTGCAGCACGTCGAAGGTGAATTTGGAAACCAGGCTGCCTGAGGTGTGATTGTCATAATAGTTTGTGGGCAGTCGGATGAGTTTTGCGAACATTTCGTTGCGCAGGTCCATCACCACCTTGTTCGCCACCCACCCCGCCGCATACCCGGACAGCAACGAGGCGAGCCCTCGCACCAGGAATATCGCGATGATGAGCAGCGGCAGCCACTCGAGCATCGGGCCCGGTCGGTTCAGAAAATTGCCGTCGAGAAGCGGTTTCAGAAGCGCCGGAAAAGCCGGCTCGGTCGCGGCCACGACAACCAGTGCGAGCACCGAAATCACGAACTGCGACGCATAAGGCTTCACGTAACGCAGCAAGCGCAGGTAGAGCTGCAAGCTGGTAGCAGTAGGGTCGTGCATAGCCGCGCCGGGAAATGATGGATTCTAACCGGATCGATCCCTGCCGGGATTAGACCGGCCGACGTTCAGGCGGGCGAACTGGCATCTGCATGAGCGAAGCGTAGAGCGCCATCAGTTTCTCGGCCATCGCGACCAGTCCCAGCTCGGCGACGCTCGATCGTGCTCGATCGCCCATTTCGCGCGCCGACACCGGGTCGAAACGCTCCAGCCGATCGGCCAGTGCGGCGATGTCCAGCGCATCGCACACGAATCCGTTGCTGCCATCGACGATGAATTCCGCGGCGCCACAGCTATCGCTGGTGACGACCGGCAAACCGCTCGCCATGGCTTCCAGCACCGCATTCGGAAACGGATCATAGAGGGTCGGCAGAACGAAGCAGTCGGCCGCTCCGTACCACGGCCGCACATCGCCCTGCGGCCCCGCGTAGACCACGCGGTCGCCCAGACCCATGGACCTGGCGCGTCTGCGCAGGGCCCCCGTCTGCCGGTCTGCCCCGACGATCACGAGCCGAGCAGCGCGGTTGCGCAGCCTCGCGAATGCTTCGAGCAGCTGCGGCACACCCTTGCGCTCGAACCCGGAGCCGACGAATAAATAGATCATTTCGGATTCGGCAATATCCAAGCTTGCTCGCACGGTGCGGCGATGCTGCTCGCGCAGGGCGGGGTGGAACGCTTGCAGGTCAACGCCGTTGTAGATCACATACAGCATGCGCTCGGGAAGCTTGAACCAGCGCGCGATTTCGGCCGCGACCATGCGCGAATTACAGATGACCGCGCGCAGGCGAGAGCTCGCGAACAGGCTCCGCTCCGCGGCCAGCACGTATGCGTGATAGGGGTTCAGACGCATCGCCAGCCTTCCCCATATGCTAAGGGCGCGACTGCGGTTATCCAACCACTGCGCGTGCACGCCGTCTCCGGCACGATAGATATCGCAGCAGGCGATGCGCTCGTGCGACTGCACGAGGTCAAACTGACGCTGCGAAACGATCCGGCACACCGCGCGCGCGAAGCTTGTATCGCGCCACAATCGACCCATGTACAAGGGGTCGCAGCGAACCCATTGTGCCGCCATCGCCCCGCCGGGCGGCTCTCCCGCCGCTTCCGCGCCCTCCAACCCGTCCGCTGATGTCTCGCCCGAGCCTTCCCAGTCGCGTGCCAGCACCGTTACCGCGACTCCCTGGCGTTTGAGCACGCCGAGCGCGCGGGCGACGAAGCGCTCGGCGCCGCCGTACGGATTGTAACGTTGCCGGATCAGCGCGATCCTCATCGGCGGCCCTGGCCCGAGCGTGCCCGATCGAGTCGCTCGCACATGGCGCGCGCCGCCTCGAGCAGTCGTGGTCCCTGCCGGTGAAGCATGTTCGGATCAATGTCATAAAGGGCGCCGTTGCGCACTGCCGGCAACAGTGCCATTCGGCGCCAGCGCGCGACCTGTTCGGCCTCGCTTCCTGCACCCGAACTCATAATCACGACCTCAGGCTGCGCGACAAGCAGCGTTTCCGGCGACACCGCAGGGGTCAACGCCGCCTCCCTGGCGAAAATGTTGTCTCCCCCGCAAACACGCATTGCTTCACTGATCAGGTGAGCGCCATTGACAGTAATTAACGGCTCGTTCCAGATTTCTACGAAAACGCGCAGCCTGCGCACACCCGCATAGCGGGCCTTCAGCGCGCGAACCGCCAGTGCCGACCGCAACGCCGCCTGCTCGGCCGTTTCCGTTCGCCCCGCTGCCGCGCCGACCAGCCGCAGCAGCCTGGGGATGTCCTCCAACTGCCGCACTTCGACCGCCAGAACGCGAATGCCGCGCCGCTCCAGGAGTTCAAGCTGACGCGTTGGATTTCCGCTCAACCACGCGAACACGAGATCGGGCTGCAGCGCGACGATGCGTTCGAGGTCGATGCGACCCGCATCCGACACCACCGGCAGGCGCGCGGCCTGCGCCGGAAAATCCGAGCGTGCCGACACACCGACAAGGCTCGTGCCCGCTCCGACCGCGAAGACGATCTCGGCCAAATGCGGTGCAAGCGTAATAATGCGCGAAGCCGGTTTCGCGAGCGATATGGCCTTGCCCCGATCGTCGCTGAGTCGCATCGGGCGCACCGACGAGACACTCTTTGCCCCATGCGCAACGCACAGCATCGCGAACCCGGCAAGCAATGCCAGCGCAGTTCGGCTCATCGCGGCAGCAGTTCGTTCACGGCATCGAGCACCTGCTCGACCGGGATCGTGGTCAGGCATTCGCTCACCTTGCCTCCTCCGCAACCGTCATTGCCGCAGGGCCGGCAGCGATGCTCGGCTGAGGCGACGATCCGGTGCTTGACCTTCCATGGCGACCATTCTGTCTCGCCGCTCGGTCCGAAAAGGGCAACCACCGGCGTGCCCGAGGCCGCCGCAATATGCATCGGCGCCGAATCGACGCCCACGAATAACTTGGCACGGGTTGAGAGCGCGCCGAGCATCTTCAGCGTGAGCTTGCCCGTGAGATCGACGACCGGCGCCCGGGTTCGAGTCCGGATCGCCTCGACCAGCGCGATCTCACGCTGCTCCGGTGCCGCGCTCAACACGATCCGTTCCCCGACCTCGTGCAGCCGGTCAATAAGCGCCGCCATGCCTTCCGGCGTCCAGCACTTGAACTGCCAGCGCGAGGCCGGATGCAGATGGATGAAACCGCGATCGGAAAGACCGTTTGCCGCCAGCAACTCGGTGATTCGCGCATCGGCTTCCGTGCCCGGTACGAGCACAACGCTGCGCTCGTCACAGAAAGGCTGGATACCGATGCGCCGCAGCGCATCGAGATCCAACTCGACGCGATGACGTCCGCCGTGGGCCGGCAGCCGGTACAGGTGCGTGAAGCTGCGGCGCCAATAGCCGGCCTTGCCCGGATGATCAGGGGCCACCGCGTGTCGGCAGCCCAGCACGCGCGCCAGCCACGCCCCTCTGGGATGTTCGCTCAGGTGCACCAGGAGATCGTACGAACGCTCGCGCAGCGCGTGCAGCAAACGCCACTCAGCGGCTGCGCGCGCGGGCAAGGCAAGCGACTTCCAATGCCGGTCCACCACATGCAGGCGCTCGAGCGCCGGATGCAGCGACACCATGTCCGCGGTATCCGCGTAGACGAGCGCATCCACTTGCGCGTGCGGCGCATGGTTCTTCAGCACGGCGATCACCGGGGTGGCGAGCAGCACGTCGCCATAGTGGCGCAGCTTCACCACCAGCGCGCGCCGCACGCGCGCCAAGTCCACAGCATCGCCGGGTCCGTACGACATGCCGCGAACGATATCAGAAAACCCGGCGCGCACCCTATTTGAAGCGGTACTCCGCGCTGGCGAACAGCGTGCGTCCGGCCTGCGGGTAAACGCACACCCGCGTCGTACACGCGAAGCTGTCGACGATGCCGTAGCTATAGTAGTGCTTGTCGAACAGGTTCGAAGCGACGAGCGACACGTTCCAGCCGTGGTAGTCATGCACCAGCTTCGCGTCTACGATGGTGTAAGCCGGCATGGCGCGCGGGAAGTTCCCAGCCTGATCGTTGTCGTAGCGCTGAGTTCCCGTGTGTGTGATCGCTCCCGACACGCGCGTATTCGTTGTCGCTTTCCAGGTAAGGCGCAGCGTTGTCAGCGAGCGCGGCACCAGCGGAATATCCCGCCCGGACACGTCGATGCCGCCATAGATTCCGCTGCGAAAGCGCGCGCTTTGCAATGCGAAGTCGGCGGACAAGTCGACGCGATTCGTCAGCGCCAGGGCGCCCCTGATTTCCAGGCCCTTGCGCCGCGTCGGCGACAGATTCGTATTGGCGCCGTAAGGCACCACCAGCGGGCTGAAGTAGATTTCCTTGTCGAGATCGATGACGTATAGGGTCGCTCGCAGTCTTGCTCCGTTTTCGCGGTATTCCATTCCGGCCTCGCCCTGGCGCGCGGTCTGCGGCTCGAGCAATTCCCCGCTGGCGGTGTACCCATTCTCGTCCACGGTGGCCAAGCGGAAACTCGTGCCCAGCTTGCCGAACATCGCGATCTGCTCTGTAAGGCCGTGGTGCAGGCCTATTTCGCCCGCGCGCAGCGAACGCGACTGGCGCTGAAGCGAGCCGAACCCGCCGAAGCTGTTGGTCAACTCGTTTCGCACGCGCTGGAACCTTACCCCGGCGGCGAGCTTCGTCGCAGGCGCGACCATGACGCTCCCCTGACCATACAGTGCTGCACTGCGCTGCGTACCGTCGGTGCGGGAAAACGGGCTTGCGATGGTCTCGACACTCCCCGCGATGCGCCGGTGATAGTCCCAGTCCGCCAGGTCGAGCCCGGCGACGATGCTCGCATCCTTGTTGCCGAGATCGCCCGTCCAGCGCATTCTGGGAGCGAATGTCGTACTGTCGGACTTGACCTCGAGGTACGACCCTAGGCTCGGGTAACTCGCCGAAGACCGCTGATCGCGCCACGCCAGATCTGCGGCCAGTTCCGTTCGACCGAGATCGGCCCGGCCCTGAAAAGTCACATACCCACCGTCCTGCTTCGACCAGTCCGATGGATTCGTCGCTCCTCGCGGGTCCGAAACGAACTGTTCATCATCGCGCACGCCCGGCAGGCCCAGCCGCTGCTGGTCGCCTCCGAACTTGAGCGCAAGATCGGACCGGTCGCCGAACAGCCGCAGGTCACCTGCGATGCCGTCCTGACGCAGCCGGTTGTTGCTCCGATAGCCGTCGCTGCCCTGATGCGACGCGCTGAGCGACACTCCCATTTCATCGCCCGCGGCAGTCATCGACGCGCGCAGCTGTTCCGACGCCAGGCTGCCCGCCCCGACGTACACGGCTCCGCTCTTGTCGCCGCGGCGCGGACCGCGGGTAACGATGTTGATGGTTCCTGCCGATGTTCCACCGCCGTACTGCACTGCGCCGCCGCCGCGAAGAATTTCGACGCGCTCAATCGCATTCAGCGGTATCGCGGACAGCGGCGTCGAGGCGAGATCGTTCTGGTTGATGCGGATGCCGTCGAGCAGAACCAGCGTATTCTGGTCACCCGTGATCCCGAATCCCCGCATATCAAGCTGCGGATCGGGAGAGCCGGAGTTGTTGCGCACGTGAACTCCGGCAGTTCGGGCGAGCAGCTCCGGAAGGGTCGTCGCGGTGCTCGCGGCGATACGCTGCGCATCGATGATGATCATGCCCACGCCCGACTGGAGCAGGCGCTCGGGAAATCGTGTCGCGGTGACAATCACGGCGTCTTCGGCGCGAACACGCGTGAGCGGTGAAAGCGCAAGGCCGGCGGCCAGCGCGATGACAAGGCTGCTTTTCACGAAATTTTCTCCTCTCGGCCTGCGTCCCCGCGAGCCGGTTCGGTTGATTAACGAGGAATCCCGCGGGCGCGTGACCACACAGCGTCACCGCGTCCTGCGGGATATCCGCCAGGGCCGTCTCGCGCAGTGTCGCGAGCCGAACCACGGGCCCGAGGCCGGTCTCCGGGCTTGTGGGATCAGGCGCATCGCCTTCCCATGAGCCGGCGGTCCAACAAGGTGGCGATGCCCCTTGCTGAATCCACCCGTGTCAGCGTCGTTCCGATCTCCGGTCAGAACTGCCGCCACACCAAACTCACAGTGGCCTGTCGGTTGAGCACCGACGATGAGTAATGCGCCCGCGCACACCTACCGTTGCGGGGGCAGCAGAGGATTTGGCCCCTATCTTTCGGACCGCACCTCTTTCCCGTTTCACCCCGGCACGAGGAAATCGCGCCGGGGCACCTTGGGCTGGCCGCGATTTTACCGGAGTCCGGGCGGATCGCCCGCTGCGCAGATCACGCAAACTACCGCGCGGCAGCCGCACACCAACCATGAATCTACATTGAAAACCGACCCTTACACCTTGACTCAGAAGAAATTTCCATCCTATAGTGTGCCGATGGACGCCGAACTCGCCGCGCTCGAGGAAAAAATCATGCAGACCGCGGCCCTTTGCAGGCAGTTGCGTGCAGAAAATCGCGACCTTCGTTCCCAGCTCCAAACGCTCGCTGCTGACAGGAGCCGGCTCGCTGGAAAGGTCGATGACGCGTGCGCGCGCCTGGAGACGCTGCTCAGGCTGATCCCCGAATAACCCCCCGCGTCATGAGCACGAAGCAAAAGACCGTCGACGTCAGTATCATGGGTCGCAGCTACAAAGTCGCCTGTGCGGACGATGAGCGCGATGCGCTTCGCGCAGCCGTCGAGTATCTCGACCGCAAAATGAGCGAGATCAAGCGTGCAGGAAAGATCGCTGGAACAGAGCGCATTGCGGTGATGGCCGCACTCAATATCTCGCACGAATTACTCTCCTGCCGCGAGACGGGCAGCGCCTTTGACATCGAAGCGCTGAAGCGTAAAATGAACTCGATGAAGGCGACGCTCGATGCGACGCTCGCCGGCGAGGAGCGGTTGTTGTAAGGACTCCGCCGCGGCCCGACGGCAGGCATTCTGCGCAACGCCGTATGCGCCGCCCCAACAGATGTCCCCTGCGATGTTCGCCAAGGCCCGGAGATTCTTGAACCAACAGCTTGAGTCCTGGTCGCGACCCACAGCGTCGCTGTTGCGCGCGTCCCTAGTCGGACGTACCTGATGTGACCGGAACGCGACCGCCTTGAACCACGAGGTTCAGGATCAAGGTCTGACGGCATCAGCGGGGGGCGCCCTCCAATCGATGCTCGAAAGCGGGCGGCGCCGAACAATCGCAGGCTTGCGGAGCCTGCGATTGTTTTTTTCTGACCCCGACGATGCGCTACTGGCTGATGACGTTGGCCAAATGCGGCGATGCCTCAAACCCCGCGCCAATACTGGAGTTTGGCGATTTTGTAGCCTGAGATTGGGGCGGAAAATTGCGGTTTGGGCGGGAACCTGGGTGGGAATCCTGACTGGCTGCCACCCGAATCAAACTGCCCGTTCAGCGCCGGCAGCGTCATCGACATGGCCCGCACTTCCCACGGATCCGCTCGGGGCAGCGATATGGGAATTCAGGTCAATTTGACCCCGCTCGGCTGAATCTGCACGATCATTCGGAAGTCGGTTTCCTCGAGAGATCTCCTGTAATGAAACTCAAGGAGGTCGATCCAGCGTTCGAGCAACTCTCGTCCCTTCACCTCGTTGCACCGAAAGCTGATCCTTCCGAGTCTGCGGAAGGCGGCCCGGTTTCCCTGCGGAATTCTGCGGACGAGTTTCTCGAAGTCGCGGTCCCAGGTCACCACTATCGCCGAGAGACGGTCCCCGATCGTAGCGATAACAGGATCTGGTGTACCCGCCGGGAAAAGGTCACGCACGAAACGGACATCGTGGCCCCGTGAGGCAAAGAACTCGGCAACCGAGTTCGGAACATTCTCGTCGATGAGAAGAAGCATCCGCGCACGGCCGACCGCCGCCACGCGCTACGCTGCCAGGCGCTGCTTGTCTTCGAACTCGATCGCGGCACGAACATCCGCTGCCTTGAGCCGCGGGTATTCCTTGATGATGGCTGCCGCATCGTAGCCTGCCTGATGGAAGTTCCAGATTGCTTCGGTCGGGATCCGTGTTCCGGCCACAACCCAAGCGTTGTGGACGACATACCGATTCCGAACGATTTGGCCCAGCTGATCTGTTCGGCGCTCTCGCAGCTTGGCGGCCGCCTCGCGCATTTCGTTCGCGATCGGCTCAAGCGCAATTGGCAGGACCGTCTGTCCCTGCCCACGGGGTTCGGTAGCGATACCAGTCGCCGGGTCCATGAACACCACGGCGCGCCCTGCGAGAGCGAACCGAAGGCTAGCCCACGGAGTCTCGTGCTCCCGGTGCAGCCACTCACCAACCTTTCGCAGTTCCTGAAGCGGAATCACGTGCTCGTTGCGGAGGATCGCAATCGTGCGAAGCCCGACCACGTCGCGGAATGAGTAAATCCGACCGAAGGCTCGCCCGCGGTGGTCGTCCAGCAGCGTTGGCGAGAAGAATTGCGTATGGTCCCAATATCCGAGCTGCCGCGCGGAAAGACCAGTCAGCCGACAGACATGCTCAGCCGTGAAAGCCAAGAGTTCTACCATTTAATTTACCCC
>Ga0156227_1286_pt1 | contig 30783 bp, 34 predicted proteins | sample RifCSPlowO2_12_FD_107875 | JGI IMG/M metagenome (GOLD analysis project Ga0156227, IMG submission 107875) | Betaproteobacteria bacterium RIFCSPLOWO2_12_FULL_63_13
GCCGAGTGCCGGATTATGCGGAGTCCTGCTCGCTACGGGGCGCCAATAGCCGACTTGAGGACTGCGCGCTCGGCATAGTTTGATGTCTTCTCCCTGTATTCCGATGAGAAGGAGAAGGCATGAGTACGGATCGATTTTTCAGTTCCCCGCACACCATTCGTCGCCTGCACGAAGGGCCGCTCGGCGGCTACATCGACGATTACGCGCAACGTTTGCAACAACAGGGCTACTCGCGGCAATTTAGCCGTGACCAGATCCGGTCGGTTGCTGACCTGAGCCATTGGCTGCAGCGCAAGCGATTGGGAATCGATGGTATCGATCCCCCCCGACTCGTACGCTATCTGCGGTATCGCAAACGACAGGGGCGTTCCCAGCACTGCGATTCCTTGGCACTGGACAAGCTGTTGGGTCTGTTGCGCGAGAGGGGAATCGTCGAAGATGAAGCGGTCCCGATCATTTCAGGCCCGCGCCAGCGCGTGTTGGAGCGGTTTGAGCAATATTTGCTGGCCGAGCGCGGGCTTTGTCCGGCGACGCTGCTGAATTACATTCCCTTCGTCAGCCAGCTTCTCTCGGAGCGCTTCGGCGAGGACCGAATCCGATTCGTCGCTTTGCGTGCCCCGGACATCACTGGATTCGTTCAGCGTCATGCCTACCAGATGAGTCCAGGGCGCGTCCGGCTCATGGTGACGGCACTGCGCGGGTTTCTGCGGTACCTGCGCCATTGCGGCGAGATCACGATGGATCTTGCCGCCTGCGTGCCGGCGGTGGCGAGCTGGTCGCGCTCGACCCTGCCCAAGTTCCTGCCGCCCAGCCAGGTGCAGAGAGTTCTGGATGGTTGCGATCGGGGCACCGTAACCGGAAGGCGCGACTACGCCATCCTGCTGCTGCTCGCCCGCCTGGGGTTGCGTGCGGGCGAAGTCGCCGCTTTGCGGCTGGAGGATATCGATTGGGCGGCGGGACAGTTCACCGTGCGCGCCAAAGGCGGCCGGTGGACCGAACTGCCCCTGCCGCCGGACGTGGGCGCTGCGATTGCCGGATATCTGCAGGGCCGACCACGTTGCGCGAGTCGTCGTCTTTTTATTCGTGCTCATGCCCCGCGGATCGGCTTTACCAACGCGAGCGGTGTGTGCACGCTGGTCAAGCACGCTCTGGCGCGCGCCGGCGTTGACTCAGCGCACAAGGGCGCGCATCTGTTCCGTCACTCACTCGCCACGCAGATGCTGCGCGAAGGGGCTTCCCTCGCCGAGATTGGCGAACTGCTGCGTCACCGGCATCCGAACACGACCACGATCTATGCCAAGGTCGATGTTGCCGCGCTTCGTGCGTTGGCGTTGCCCTGGCCGGGAGAGCGGCCATGAAGACACTCAGACAAGCCGTCACCGAGTATTTGGCTATGCGCCGTGGCTTGGGCTTCAAACTTGAACGCGTGCAAGGCAGGCTGCTGAGCTTCGTGTGCTTCATGGCACGCCGGCGCGCCTCGCACATCACCACGACACTCGCGTTGCAATGGGCGATGCAACCGGCTAACGCACAGCCCGCCAACTGGGCGCAGCGGCTCTCCACGGTGCGCGTCTTCGCTCGGCATTGGAGCGCGACCGACCCGCGCACTGAGGTCCCGCCCTTGGGCCTGCTGCCGTACCGCGCACCACGGGCGAAACCCTATCTGTATACCGGGGAGGAAATCGGGCAGTTGATGCAGGCGGCCCAAGGCCTGCCGCCGGCCGGGGGATTACGCGGTTGGACGTACTACTGCCTGCTCGGTCTGCTGGCCGTAACGGGGCTTCGCATCAGCGAGGCGATCGCACTCGCACGCGAGGACGTCGACTTGGAATCCGGTCTGCTCACGGTTCGAGGGGCGAAGTTCGACAAGACCCGACTGGTACCGCTGCACTGTTCCACCCGCGATATGCTGGCCCGGTACGCGCACCGGCGCGACACGCTCCTCGGCCCGCAGTGCGCTCGAACCTTCCTCGTCTCCGATCGCGGCCGAGCGCTGGAGGTCTCTGGGGTTCGCCGCAGGTTCTATGCGCTCTCACGCCAGACAGGCCTGCGCGCCCCTGACCAGCGCCATGGCCCGCGCTTACACGATTTCCGTCATCGGTTCGCTGTAGAGACTCTGGTGCGCTGGTACCGATCCGGACAGGATGTCGAGCGGCGTATGCCAGTGCTGTCCACTTATCTGGGACATGCCCATGTGACCGACACCTATTGGTATCTCTCGACGTGTCCCGAACTCATGGGACTTGCCACGCGCAGGTTGGAGCAACGTTGGGAGGACCGGTCATGACCGCCACCGTGAGCTTCGCTACGTTGCTGGAGAGCTTCTTCACCCAGCGCCTGATGTCCCAGCGACGGGCGAGCGCGCATACGATCGCCGCCTATCGCGACACCTTCCGATTGCTGTTGCTCTTTGCCCAGAAGCGGCTGCGCAAGGCCCCTTCGAGTTTGACCCTGGCGGACCTCGACGCACCCTTGATCGGGGCGTTCCTCGACGACCTGGAGAAGCATCGGCGCAACGCCGCTCGCAGCCGCAATCTGCGACTGACCGCGGTGCGCTCGTTCTTTCGCTACGCGGCCTATCAGGAACCGGCGCACTCGGCGCTGATCCAGCGTGTGCTGGCCATCCCCAGCAAGCGCCAGAATCGTCCTTTGGTAGGTTTCCTGACACGCCCCGAGATCGACGCACTGTTGGCGGTGCCTGATCAGCTTACCTGGAAAGGACGCCGCGACCACGCCTTCTTGCTACTCGCCCTGCAGACCGGACTTCGCCTGTCCGAGATGACGAGTCTTTGCCGACAGGACCTCGCACTGGGTGCCGGCGCGCATGTTCGCTGCCAAGGCAAGGGACGCAAAGAGCGGTGCACGCCATTGGCCAAACAATCCGTCCGCGTACTGAAGGCTTGGCTCAGAGAATCGCCTCGGGCAAACACCGATGTCTTGTTCCCCAACCCTCACGGCGGCCGACTCAGCGCGGATGCGGTGCAGTACCTGTTGGCCAAATACGCTGCCGTGGCACGCGGCCGGTGTGCCTCGCTGACCCGAAAGCGCGTGTCACCTCATGTGCTTCGGCACACCGCTGCGATGGAGTTGCTGCAGGCTGGCGCGGATCGTTCCGTGATCGCGCTGTGGTTGGGGCACGAGTCGATCGAGACCACCCAGATCTACTTGGACGCCAATCTCGCACTCAAGGAGGCAGCGCTGGCAAGAATCTCACCCTTGGGCGGGAAAGCGGGTCGCTATCGACCCGACGACAAACTCCTGCGGTTTCTCAGCAGCCTTTAGCGCTCCCGGATTATGCCGAGCCCATGGCGGTCAACACATGACATGACGCGGGCAACTGCGGACGTTTCGCGCCGTCGGCTCGATCACTACTCGGCATAATCCGGAACTCGGCATAGTGCCGAAGGTCATGCTGGCGGAAGTTCTCGATCCCGGCCCGTTCCAGGGCCGCGTACCAAGCTTTCGTGCTGACCTGGGTAATCGGCTTACCCCGGAAGCTGAACACGTACTTTGGGTGCTTGCCGGTCTGCTCGCGCAGTACCACCACGGCAGCCGCACTCAAGGGGCCAGCAATTGCCTTTCTGGCCTTGGCCTGGTCCGGATGAATCCAGGCGCAACGCCGCGCCAATCCACTTGCGACCGCCCGCACGCATTCACCCGCCTTGACACTCACAATTCACAGGCATAGATTCGCTACCACGATTCGGTTTCACACACTTGGCGGATCGCATCGGGAGCGGACATCGGGTCTGTTGGCGATAGAGCCGAATTTCCGTGCTATCTCGCGGACAAGACAAAAGGGGGGGAGACCATGAATACTCGAATCGTTGCCGCGTTGCTTGTGGGGGTGTTTAGCCTTGCCGCATCGCTGGCTACCGCCCAGAGCGAATTTCCGAACCGCCCGATCAAGCTGTACGTCGGCTTTCCTCCAGGCGGCTCGACCGACGTGCTCGCCCGCGCACTTTCCCATGAAGCCCGTGTGTCGCTCGGACAGGAGCTCCTCGTGGTAAACAAGGCGGGCGCCAGCGGAGCGATCGCGGTCACCGAAGTGGCCGGCCAGAAGGCTGACGGCTACACCATCGGCCTTTCTCCGAGTGCAGCTTTCGTACTGGCGTTCCATTTCATGAAGATTCGCCCGGATCTGCTCGACGTCACTGAACCACTGTTGATGGTTGGGCGCCAACGACTCGGAATGATCGTCAAGGGCGACAGTCCGCACAAGACGGTCAAGGACTTGGTGGAATTCGCTGCAAAGAATCCCGGGAAGATATCCATTGGTGTGCCGGGCCTCGGAACCTCGGTCGATGTTTTTACGCGCGCGCTCCTGCAGCAGGCCAAAGTCGATGCGATCGTGGTGCCGTTCAAGGGCGATAGCGGCGTGAGCACGGCGCTGCTCGGAGGACAGGTCGTCGCCGCGAGCATGTCCGCTGGCGGCTTTCTGCAACATGTTCAAAACGGATCGATGCGCCTGATTGCCTCGTTGGAGACCGATAGATTCGAGGTCGCACCCAGTGTGCCGACCCTACGGGAGATGGGATATGGTGTTGCCGGGACGGCCATTCAATTCTTGTATGGTCCCAAAGGACTGTCTCCAGCGGTGGCAAAGCGCCTGATTGGAGCCTTTACCAAAGCAAGCCATGCGCAGTCCTATGTCAAGATCGCGACCAACAACGGCTTGTACGACAAGAACCAACTCGTCGGCGATGAACTCGTCGCGTATCTGCGCAAGGACCGCGCCGATCTTTCGGCGCTCGTGAAAAAGCTCGGTATGGAAAAACAGTGATCGGCGCCAAAGCCGTTTGGTCGCCGTGCTTGGTGCCGACTTTCGAATCGAGGAACTTCCCGAACAATAACAGCTATTCGCGGTGTCCCGGCAACTTAGCGGGACCATGAGTAGCGAGAAGTTCTCACTTCGCGCCGCTGATGCGCAAGTTCCGCTGCCCGCCATCGGCGAAAATGGTCCTTTCGAGAACCGAGGTGCAACATGCCCGAGGCACACGACATGGACATCAGGAGAAACGTCCCATTCAGTGCGCACGACGGTGGCGTCCTGACAGGGGACTACTATGCGCCGGTTGACGCGGGACACTATCCCGCGTTGATTGCGTTGCATGGCGGGGCATGGAAAGTGGGGACGGCAGAAAGCTACCAGTACTGGGGCCCGTATCTGGCCCGCCGTGGCTACGTGCTGTTTTCCATCAACTACCGCCTGGTGCAAGGCACCAACAACCGCTATCCGGCGGCGGTCCACGACGCCCGCGCTGCCGTGCAATTCTTGCGGAGCCGGGCGGCGGCCCTCAAGGTCGACCCCGACCGCATCGGGTGCATGGGGGACTCCGCGGGTGCGCACCTCGCGGCGCTCGTGGCGCTCGCAGGCGACAGTCCGCCGTTCCTTGCGGCCTCTCCGGACGATCCGTATGCCGGTGTCAGCACGAAAGTCAAAGTGGTCGTCGGTGTCTATGGGGTCTATGATCTGCTCGCCCAATGGCAGCACGATCAGCTGACGCGTCCGCGCGACCAGATCACCGAAGCCTGGTTAGGCAAGAGTCCCATCGAAAGCAAACAGCTGTTTTATGAGGCCTCGCCATTGACCTATACCACGATCGACAGGAACCACACCGCGTTCCTGGTGGTGCGGGGCACGGAAGACGACATCGCCGATCCGCGTACCCAGTCGCAGGCGTTTGTCACGGCACTCAAGCAGGCGGGATTCTTCGTTCGGACGGTGATTGTGCCGGGGGCCCCGCATTTCTGGATGTGGGATCCCATCGACGAGCCGACCAGCCATACCGGGTTTGTGGCGCCACGGCTATTGCGCTTCCTGCAGAATCAGCTCTAGGGTCTGGAGTCGCAGATTCGCCGATCGGTCCCCGGCAGCCTGCGGATCATCGGTGCTATAAAGCGCGCTGGCGCAACCGATTCGGAGAGCAGCGATGGCAGAGCGTTTGCAGGGATCAATCGTCGTCACGTGCAGGCGACGCAAGGGGCCGCGCGCGGCAGATGACGGGGCCGGGGACCGTTGACATGGCATTCGACAACCTCGATCCGCAGGGGCCGGCGCGCAATGCGGAAGTCGCCGCCTACGCGGAACGCGCGCTCGCGCTGTCGCGTGCGGCGCTCGATCGGGTCGACGCGAGCTTCGATATCGCCTACGGTCCCGAGCCGCGGCAGCAACTCGACATCTATCGGCCCAAAGGAAGGGCGCTGAGCGCGTTGCCGGTGCTGTTGTTTCTGCACGGCGGACGCTGGCGCGCGGGCTACAAGGAATGGAACGCGATGATGGCCCCGGCGGTGACCGAATTCCCGGCGCTGCTGGTTTCAGCGCGCTACGGCCTCTCGCCGCGTTTCCTGTTTCCGACGCCGCTGCACGATGTGCTGCGCGCGCTCGCCTGGTTGCATCACAACGTCGCGCGTTATGGCGGCGACCCGAACCGGATCTTCGCCGGCGGCCATTCGGCGGGCGGTCATCTTTCGGCGCTCGCGGTGCTGCGGCGCGATCTGCATGGCGAATTCGGGCTGCCGACGGCGGCGATCCGCGGTTGCTTCCCGATGAGCGGCACGATGAACTTCGACCTCCCCGAGGTGACGCCGGGCAGCGAGGAGGAGGAGATCCGCCGCATCCTGCTCGCCGACGATCGCGACGCGCCGCTCGCGAGCCCGCTGCGCTACGCCGAGGGCAACCGGTTGCCGTTCTTCATCAGCTACGGTGAAAAGGATTTCCCGCGCGTGATCGCGACCGGCAAGGAGATGATCGCGGCGCTCAAGCGGCAGCCATGCCGCCTCGAAAACCTCGTTTTCGCCGGCGCCGGCCATTTCGACACCCACCTGGACGTCGCGCGGGCCGAGTCGCGCTGGTACCCGACGGTCCGCTCCTGGATGACCGAGGACTAGGGTCGGTCAGGACGGCACGCGGCGGCGATGCTTGAGCAGGAAGGGCAGCACCGCGTCGTCGAAGGCCTCGGGCGCCTCGATGTTGACGAGGTGGCCGGCATGCTCGACGACCACCAGCTCGGCGCCCCGGATACGCGAGGCCATCTGCCGGCCGAGATCGGCGCGCGTCAGTCCGTCGTCAGCGCCGAACACGAGTAGCGTCGGCACGGCGAGCGCCTCCAGATCGGGCTCGGCGTCGTACATCGTCGTCGATTCGATCGTCTTCAGATAGCTCACCTTGTGCAGCGCCGCCATGCTGGCGACCAGGCGCGCGAACTGCGCTTCGGTCGCGCGCGGGCCGGTGAGCGTCCTGGCGACGACGGGAGCGATGTCCTTCGGCTCCTTGCCTTCGAGGAGCGGCCGGCGGCGCAGCTCCACGAACTGGCGGCGCTCGGCATCGGAGAAATGCTTGAAGCCGGTGAACGTCGCGACGAGCACCAGTGTCGACACCCGGTCGGGGTAGCGGGCGTAGAAGTCCTGCGCGATGCGCCCGCCCATCGACAGCCCGACGAGGTGCGCGCGCTCGACACCGTAGTGGTCGATCAGCCTCGCGAGATCGCGCGAGAAATCGGCGAAGTCGAGCGGTCCGTCGTAGTCGTCGGACAGGCCGTAACCGCGCGCGTCCCAGGCGAGGGCGTGAAAGTGCTCGGCGAAATGCTCGATCTGCTCGGTCCAGTTGGTGCGATTTCCGCCGATGCCGTGCAGGAAGACGAGCAGTTCGCCGCTACCGGCGCGGTCGACGGCAATCGCCGGATTGCCGGGGATTCGTTCGGTCGTGATCGTGGCCATGGCTGCGTGCTCCTTCCGTCGTCAACCCGAGTGAAAGCGCCGCGCGAGCGGATCGATGACCAGCTTCTCGCCGGCGGAGAACATCAACACGATGGCAAAGCAGGTCGCAAACACCGTGGTCGCGTCGGCCGTCGTCTGGGCGTTGAGCATCAGATAGCCGAGCCCGGTCTCGGCGCCGAACAGCTCCGCGATGAGCGCGATCTTCCATCCGACGCCGTACGCGATGCGCAGGGCGGCGATCACGTAAGGCATCAGCAACGGCAGCGCGATCTTGAAGAACACCCTGCGCCGGTTGCGTGTGAAGCTGCGCCCCATCTCGAGCAGCTCCCGGTCGATCTCTTTCAGGCCTTCGGAGATGTTCACGAGGCAGAACGGCGTCAGGATCGCGACCTCGACGAAAACGATCGACGGATTGGACGAGCCGAACCAGATCAGTGCGAGGATCGCCCAGCCGACCGAGGGGAACGAATTGAGGAACGGCTTGACGCGTTCGTGCACGATCACGTCCCAGATGGGGTAGCGATGAGGCAGAAGGGCCAGCGCCCCGCCGATCAGTGTCGAAGCCACCACCGCGCCGACAACGCGCAGCGTGCTCGCGAGCGTATGACGGAGAAAGTCGAAATCGACAAACAGGCGCACGAGGGCGATCAGCACCGTCTGCGGTCCGGGCATGACATAGTCGGGCATGCCGCGCGACAGACCCCACCAGCCCAACACCGCCGCGACGACCAGGCCTTCGGCGAAGACGTGGTCGAGAAGGCGCTCGCGAAGCCGCGTCGTCCGGCGTCTGGCGCGCCGGCCTCCGTCGCGCGCCAGATCCGGCGCCGGGCGCTCAAGCGGCTGCATGGTGCTTTGCCAGCCGGCTCTGTACCGGCGCGAACAGGAAGCGGTCGCTCGAATAGACGAATGCGATGATGATGACGATCACCGCGAGCAGCAGCGGCATGTCGAAGTTCTGGCGCGCGAGGTTCAGCAAGTAGCCGAGCCCGGTGTTGCCGCCGAACAGTTCCGCTGTCAGCGCCACCTTCCAGGCGACGCCGAAGCTGATGCGCAAGGTCGCGAAGATGAACGGGTAGAGCGCCGGCACGACGATGCGCAAGAACTGGCGCCAGCGACTGCGGCCGAAGCTGTGCGACATTTCCAGCAGTTCCGCGTCGATCGCCTCGAGTCCCTCGCGCATGTTGATGATCGCGAACGGGACCAGCACGGCGCTGATCGCGAAGACGACCGTGAAATCGTTGACGCCGAACCAGACGATCGCCAGCAACGTCCAACCGATGCCCGGAAACGAGTTCAGGAACGGGCTGAGCCGGCCGTGAACCATCAATTTCGTGCGCGGGAGGTAGAAGGCCATCAGCGACAGCGCGCCGCCGACCACGAACGATATCGCAACCGCCCCCAGGATGTGGGCGAAGGTATAGAGCATGTGGCGCAGGAGGTCGAGGTCGGCGAAGAATTCCCCGAGCCGCCGCGCAACGGCGATCGGCCCGGGCATGACGTACGGATCGACCGATGCGGCGTACAGCGCCCAGATGCCCAGCGCGGCCAGCGTAAACAGGTGCCCCGCGAGGCGCGCTCCTCCCCGTGGGGCGGCCGGCCCGGCCATGAGCTGCGCTCCGGCTCGCTTGCCGCTATTCGCGGATCGCGTGCTCCCAGACGACGTCCTTGGCCTTCGGAATGTCCTGGTCCTTCAGGATGCCCATTTCCTTGGCGTTCGCCCACACGACGTCCATCGACTTGATGTCGCCTTCGCTGACGGCCGCGGGAAAGTAGGAGTAGTCGGCGAGCCAGGCTTTGAAGAATTCGGAGCTGATCTTTCCCGACTTGGCGACTTCCCTGCCGACGGCGTCGGCGTTCTTCACCGCATAAAGCAGCGATTCGTGCAGCATGCGGTTGAACTCCCTGAAATTTTCGGGATGGGCCTTCAGCTTCTCCGGATACGTGACGTTGACCGCCGCCACGGCATCCACGCCGAATATCTCCTTGAGGTCCTTGTTCGTCTCGGCGAGCACGCGGTAGTTGCCGGACTGCGACGCTTTGTACGCCTGGGCGTGGATCAGCGTCGCGGCGTCGACGCGGCCGGAATCGAGCGCGGCGAGCAGCGCCGGCGCGGGCATCTGCACCCATTTCATATCGCCGTTCGCGTAGTCGACGTTGACGTTGTGTTTCTTCCATAGCGCGATGCGGATCCACGTCGTGCCCGTCGACTGCAGCGCGTAATTGCCGATCGTTTTTCCCTTGAGATCGGCGAGCGCCTTGTAGGGACTGTCTTTCTTCACCCAGACGCCGGCGCCGAGCCCGCCCGGTGCGGCGCGCAGCGCGGCCGACAGCACGACGAGTTCGAGGCCGCGGCGCCTGGCCAGGGGGATCGCCATCACCGCATTCATGATGACGTCGAAGTTCTTGGCAGGCGTCGACTGGATCAGCGCGGGAATCGCCAGCGCCTTTGCCTCGATTTCGATCTTGTCGGATGTGACCTTGCCCGAACGGATGCCGTAGAGCACGCCCTCGAGCGCCGGGTCGAGCAGATAAGCATAGGTGACCTTGTCCTTGGCCGCGGCCGGTCCGGCCATGAACGCCGCCAGCACCGCCGTTGCCGCCGCGACGGCGGCCCATCGTCGATTCATCATGCGATTTCCTCCTCTATTATCGAATCTGCGGATGCCGCCGCACGGTCATGCTTTTCCAGTTGTCTGAATAATCCGATCAGATGAATTCGCTGCCGCTTCAGCGAGGGTGCGCTGTCGATGTCGCGCGGGCGGGACTCGTTGATCTCGATCGTTTCCAGGATCCGCGTCGGCTTGTCCGACAGGAGCAGCACGCGGTCGGCGAGCACCAGCGCCTCGTCGATGTCGTGCGTCACGAATACCACGGTCTTGCCGGTCTCGCGCCAGATCGAAATGATCTCGGCCCGCAGGCGGCGGCGCGTGTTGAGATCGAGCGCCGAAAACGGCTCGTCCATCAGCACGACATGCGGATCGACCGACAGGGCTCGCGCGATCGCGACGCGCTGGCGCTCCCCGCCCGAAAGCATGGCGGGGTACTTGCCCATATCCCTGCCGAGCCCGACCAGCTCGAGCAGCGCGCGGGCTTTCGCCTCCATCGCCGACCGGCTCGCGTCTCCATTGCGCAGTTCCATGCCGAGCACGACGTTCCCGAGCGCATCCCGCCAGGGTACGAGCCGCGGCTGCTGGAAGACGTAGGCCAGTTTCTGCCAGCCCTTGCTTGGCGGCTCGCCTTCCACCTCGACGGTGCCGGAATCGAACGGAAGCAGACCGCCCATCAGGCGCAGCGACGTCGACTTGCCGCAGCCGCTCGGGCCGAGGATGCACAAGAACTCGCCTTCGCGAACCGCGAAGGAAAGGTCACAATAGATGGTTTCCTCGCGAAAGCGCACCGTGACATCCCTGAATTCAAGGATATCGCTCGGCATTATTGCGGCTCCTCCCAAGCGTGTTTCCGATCGCAGCTTAATGCATGCAATGAAACCTGTCCACGGCGTAGCGCGAGAGAGGAATCAACCGCGCAGCCGATATCGCAGCATGGGAGATCGTCCAGGCCTGCGATCCGATCGGTCCTCCCGTTGGCTGTTAGAGCCGCCTCTCTTTTCCCAGTGCCTGAGTGCTCAGATCTCGGTCAGGACTTCCTGCGGGAGTTGGGTAGCCACGAAGTATCTCCGGTCGAGGTAACCGGTACAGCGCAAGGCGATGATGACAGTGCGGACAGAGGCCCGTTCTCCATTGGGACACTCGCCTTCGGAACGACTATATTGTCAGTCTTTCTTCCACGGACGGAGGCGCCGTGAAAACGATCCTTCACTTGATTCTGGCTGGTTTGTTGTCCCTGGTTCTGGTGGCACACGGGGCGGATGAACGTGCACGTTGGCCCATCAAGACGAGTGTACCGATGCCAATGGAGGGGGCTGCTGTGGTGTCCTTCGATGAGCTGGTGAGTCTTCAACTGCCACCCGATCCTCGCAAGACAACTGCGAAAGGGGACTCCACCTACCAATCGAAGCGGTATCCGCCTTTCCCCAATCCGCTCGGGCTTAGGGAGGGGTCGATGGTGAGTCTGACAGGCTATCTTCATTTGGTGGCTTACGAGAACGATGGTGACTATCTCATTCAGATTTCTGCATCGCCCACCGATGGTAACAACGGCATCATCGTCAAAGTCCCGCCTGAAAGCGAAGGGCCTGCCGAATTACACCGCTACTTTGCCGCGGTTCGAAGGTTCGTCAGAGATCGTCTGCTCAGGGGCAAGGAACCCAGTTCCGGAGGGAATGTCATGGATCACCCACCCTATGTCGAAGTGGTAGGCCAGCTCTTCCTCGACGACTCGCATCTCAAGGGTCCTCCTCGCGGCAAGAGAAAGATGAAGGCCGCAACGTTGTGGGAGATCCACCCGGTCGTGGGTATTCGATTTGCCCCGAGGAAGTAGCCGTCTTGCAGCCGTGATCTACCGATCGCCGGCGATCATCCTCAGCGGGATGCCCGCTCGGCGGCAGGCGCGGGTCGCCTCTGCAGGTAGCGCTCCGGGCCAAGCGCCTTGAGCACCGCCAGCCCCAGCAGCTCCTCGTCAAGGTCGCCTTCGGCCGAGAAGAGATGCTGCACGCGCCCGCGCCCGGCGCAGGCCTCGATCGCGGGAGTGAGCAGTTCACCCATGGAGGCCACCATGCACCCGTGCGGCGCGACGTTCAGCACCACCTGCGCGCCATGGCGCAGCTCGGCGGCTGCCTCGCCGAGATAGGTGACCAGTTCCCCGGCCGGGCGCAGCGTCGGCAGCAGGGCGCGACTGCCTTCCATGAGTTCCTTGGTCGAGCGGGGCAGGTTTTCCCCCGCTGCCGCATACAGGGGGGCGGCGAGCAGTCGCCGCAGCAGGAACCGCCATCCCTCGGCGCGGCGCCGCACGGCACGCTGGCTGCGCAGCACGGCATCCCAGTCGCCGGGGAGTACCTGTCGTCTGCCGCTCGCGGCGCGCCGCGTTGCCTCACGGCTCATGTCGATCACGTCGTCGAGCAGATATTCGGCGTAGCCCCAAAGCGGGCTGACCACGAGGCGAAAGCGCCGAAAGCCGAGTATGGCGAGCAACGCGCGAAAGATCTCCTCGGCCTGCGCCACACGCATGTACGCTTCGCCGCTCACGGCAATCGTGATGCGTGTCCCGTCCGCCGCCGGTGGCCAACGCCGGCCGAAGTCGCGTAACAGGCGCAGCAGCGCGCCGTCGCGCAGCCGGTAAGCAGCGAACTTCAGCGTTGCGTCGAGCGGCCCGCGGCCGTTGGCAAACCGCAGCAGGCTCCGCGCCAACGGCCCGGGACCGTGATACGACTCGAGGTGGCGGTAGATCGCGGCGCACAGGGTGTCGTATTCACGAAGGAAGCGCGCGTACTCGGCGTGGTCGCGGCATTCGGACGCCCGGAAATGCAATTGCTGCAGCACAGCCTGCACGACGGCGGCGAGATACATGCGCGCGATCACCCATTGCGCGACGCCGAAGCTGTAGCCCTCCGTCTCGCCCGCCACGAGAAAATGCAGCGACGCGGCGCCCGATGCGTCGCAACCCGAATCGTTTCGCGCCGGGCCGATGCGGTCCCGGTGCGCCAACAGCTTGTGCACCTCGACATACTGCCCCTGCCGGCACGGGCCCGTTCCCTGGTTGTCGAGGTAGAGCAGACGGCGGCGTCCCGCCACTCGCGGATCGTTCGCCGCGCGCCGCCGCTCGAAGTCGGCAACTGCGCGCAGCAGATCGCCGTAGGTGGCCGCGAGCGGCGCGCATACCGCGTCGCCAGTGGCTTTGCGTCCCTCCTTGACCCGCGCCTGCAGGTCGTAGTCCACGCCGTAGTTGTCGATGCAGGTGAAGCCGGCGCCGCGCAGGGTCGCCGTTATGCCGCGATTGTCGGCGAGCGTTGGCACGTAGATCACGTCGGTGAGCGGATCAGGCGGCGCGTCGGCCTCGAGATCCGCGAGCCGGCGGATCTCGAACGGGTCGCCCCCGGCACCGATTCTTGCGTGCAGGCCCAGCTCGAGCTGTTTGACGTAAGTGTTGACTCGGCTCTCCAGGTGCGCGAGTTCCTTCAGCACCGCGTCGGAATGGATCAGCAGAAACGGCCGGTGCTTCATGATCTGCGCCGCGAGCGGCGCAGTCACCGAATCGGGACCGCAGCCGAAAGTCGATACCTGGATCACCGGCAACAGATCGGGACCGGACTCGATACGCTCAAACAGCGCGGCCAGCCGCGGATGTCGCAGCCGCTCATGCAGGCGCCGCCGCGCCACCGCGTCGAGCAGGGTGACAACGACGTGCGCGTTGCGCCAGTACACGTGTCCATAGTCGGAATCCAGCGCCAGCTCGAGCACGTACGACGGGATTGCGGCCATCTGTTTGTCACGCAGCAACCGCCGCACGTGGCTGTCGTAGAGGCCCGGGTTGAGCACGTATTCGCGGCCGACAACCAGCGCCACGCGCACGCCGCTCGCCAATGCCTCGCCGATCAGCTCGGCGGCGAAATCGGCCGCTTGCCTGCGCAGGCGCTCATGCGCCTCGATCGCAGCCGCCAGCGCCGCGCGCAACTGCACGGCTGGCGGCGCGATACCGTAGTGCGCCAACACCGGGGCGAGTCCTCCTTCGAGCTGCACGGCAAGCGCATCGACGGTGAGTGTCGTGAGGTCGAGGTGCATGAGGTGCAAGCGCGCCTGGGGGTGCGCCCGGCGAGCGAAGTCGGCAGCCACCGCGATCCCGCCCTGATTGACCGTGCAGGTACGTCCGAGGCTCGCGCCGTCCGTGGGAATGAATTCGATCTGCGGCGCGAGGATCATGCCGTGCGCCGCGCCTGCCAGTCTCACGAGCTGGCCAATCGCCCCGATTTGCGGCGCGCAAACATCGATGTTCAGCAGCGAATGCGCGTGACCGAGGTCGGCTTCCCGTACGTCGTCCACGTGGACCGGTACGCCGAGCCGGGCGAGCGCGTGAGCAAGCAGGAACGCCCATTCGGTGATGCAGAAACTGCGCGGGATGATGAGCCGGCGCGCATCCTCACTGCGCGGCTGGTCGCGAGCGATGAAATCCCAGATCTCCTTGTATGTGTCGCGCACCGGTGCGGTCGCGCCGGCGCGCTTGCTCGCAAACATTTCATTGATCGCGCTGCAACCGCCGAGGGTAAACGTAGCGAGCTTGGCGCCACCGGCGTCGCGGCAGGTCAAAGCGGCGCGGTTGCATACCGAAGCCGGGTCGCCGCAGGCGGCGCCGCGGCACTGGATGATCTTCCGGTCGAAGCGCGCCGACAACAGCCGTTGCGGCGCGATCGTTTCCTGCCCGTCGAGCCCGGTCTGCTGCAAACTGCGGATCAGGCCGAAGCAGGCGCGGTGGCCCGGGTTCGGTGGCACGAGCGAGAACGACCTGCCGGTGAGCGCCTGCAGCCGGTGGGTGACCGCAAGCGGCAACGGATCCGACAGCATGGTCTGGCCGTGCAGCAGTACCACGCAATCGGCGGGCAGGTCGACCTGCGGCCACAGCGAGCGCGCCATGTTCTCGACGATCGCCCAATTGGCGGCAGCGACGATCTCGGCGCGCGGCACGCCCTCGGCCTGCAGCTTGCGCCCGTTTTCCATAAGAAGCACCGCGCAGGTAGCATTGATCTGCGGCGCGCGCGGCGCGCGCATCGCCTCTGCACAGGCGGCAGCGGCGCCGGGGATGGCGAACATTGCCGCGAGCGTGTCCATCAGGCTGCCGGTACCGGCCGAGCACTTCAGGTTCATCGCGTTGCCCAGGAGTTCGGCTTCCTCCAGCGCGATGGTCGAGACCTTGGTGTCTTCGCCGCCGACGTCCACCACGATGCACACATCGTCGCGCAAGCCTTTGACCCCAAGTGCGCGCAGCCGTTCGAGATGCTCCCGCGCGCAGTCGATCGAGCCGCGCGCATGCGCGTAGTTCTCGACCAGCACCGACACGCGTCCAGCCAACGCCGGATACACCCGCTCGAGTGCCTGCTGGACCTGGAAGCGCGCGGAGCCGGTCACGCCGATGCCTCGCACCGCGAGTGTCTCGCCGCCGGCTTCGCGCAGCGCGGCGAAGGCGCGCTGCACCGTCTGAATCGTATCGCCCGAGTTGCTGTAGGCGGCCAGGTGCACGATCTCCCCGCTTCGCGCATCGGCGGCGGCGATCTTGGCCATCGTCGAGCCCACGTCCAGCCCGATCAGCAATGACTTCCCGGCGAGCGGCGCCGACGCGTCCTGATCCGGCAGCCGCAGGTAGCGGTGTTTCGCTTCGTAATCGCGGCGCAGCTCCGCCATCGCCGGATACTCAACCGCCGGACGGTGCCGCTGCGCGCGCGCAGGGGAATCGGCAATCGCCTCGGGTCCCATCCGGGCGACAAACTCGTGCAGTGCGTCGAGCAGCGTGTCGTTGTCGGCGTCGACGTCGATCTCGGCCACCCCCAGCGTGGCGAGGAAGTCGGCGGCGCAGTCGCGCGCGTACTGCCAGCGAAAGATGCGTCCGGCCAGAACGACCTTCGCGAAGCCCGGTGACACTCGGTGGCAGGCCTTCAGCACTTCGGACTTCAGCGTCACCGCCAGCGCCACGTCGAGCGGGATACCCTGGTTCTTGTCGGAGATCGTCGCCGAGGAACTGAATACCCCGCAGCGGTCGGCACGCACCGTTACGCTGGCGCGCCGCTCGGCGCCGGAAGCGCCCAGGTACTGCGTGAGCATACCGTCGACGTCGTTTCGCGCGAGGGCGAGCTTGCCCAGTACGCGATCGAGGTTGACCCCGGAGCCGGCGCCGCAGCGGGGATTGACGATCAGCAAATCGTTCTTCAGTGCGCCACTCCGGTCCACCCCGAGGAGGAGGTAGCCGGAGGCCGACAGCTCGACCCGCAAAAGCGCTGGCAGCGTGGTCCCGCCGGCGCGTCGCATCGCCAACCGTGCCGCCAGCCATGCCGTGGCCGCCGGCGTGAAGGTCCGGCCGTGTCCGATCGCTTTCTGCACCATTGGCGCGAGCTTTCCGGTCAGGTAGAGGGGCGGTCCGGTGCCAATTCTCGCCAATGCATCGAGCTGCGCGGCCACGGTTGCAACGAGATCGCCATTGGCATCAACGACGCGGTCCTCGACGACGCGCCCTTGGCGGTTGCGGCCCTGCAGGCGCGCACAGGCAACCCCCGCGTCGACGTACAGGCCCCACGCCTGGCCAGCGTCGCAGGCAGCGTGCGCAGTGCCTGCCTCATCGACGGCCCGCGCCCGTCGCGTTCCGAGAAACGGCCTTTTCATGGTCAGCTGCCCGATCTCAGGCTATATAACGCGGATCGTCCGTGCCGAACCCGGGGCTGGGGATGCCCAGCAGCCACGCCCGCGCTCATGCTTTCTGTTTGGTCATAACACGCATGCTCTCAGCATCGCCGCCAGCGGTTCCGGGTCGGCCAACCGATGATCGTTTCCGACTTCGACCAGCTTTGCCGCTGAATTCCTCGCCAACTCCTCGGAATCGGCAAACGGAACCGCGTCGTCGGCCCGGCTGTGCAGGATCACCGTGCCTGGCCTCACCCTGTTTGCGGTTCCCCATTTCTTCCATGCCGGGCAAAGCAGGACCAAGCGAGCATCGTCGCTGTCGAAATTCATCGCAACGGCCCCGCCTCGGCTCGAACCGACAACGACCCGCGGCAGATGCTTATCGAACTCGGCCTGGGCGATGCGCACAGCCTCGTCGAAATCGTCGTCTGGCAACTTCGGGTTGATGACCTCGTGGCCATGCGTGGCGAGGTAGGTCGGCTTCACGCCGCCAGGAACCGATTGCCAGCCGTGAAGAAAGAGGATTCTCATCAGGCGAAAGTTCACGCCTTGTAGCCGATCTGCCGCAGGAAGTCCTTCCGCCACTTGATCTCGGCCTCGTCCTCGACACCCTTGGGCGAGAACCCGTCGACGACACCCAGAATGCCTCGGCCGGAGTCTGTCTGCGCAAGAACGACCTCGGTCGGGTTGGCGCTCGCACAGAAGATGCGGCAGACCTCCGGCACTATTTTCAACGTGTTCAGAATGTTCACCGGATAGTAGCCATCGCCCAGGAAGACGATGAAGCCGTGTCCGGCTCCGATGGCGGCGGCATTCTTCCTCGCCAGTTCGATCATGGCCGGATCGGTGCCCGACCAGCGAACCAGGCACTTGCCAGACGCCTCGCAGAAGGCCAGTCCGAATTTGATGCCGGGCACGGCAGTGACCAGCGCCTCGTGGATGTCCTCGACCGACTTGATGAAGTGGGTCTGGCCGAGGATGAAGTTGGTGTCGTCCGGCTTCTCGATCTTGACGGTGATGAGTTGCATGGGTCATTCCTCCGCTCTCGATGCGCCATTTTTACCACACATCGGGAAGGAGCTTATGTCGTGCTCTCCGCGTGTACTCCTTGTGGCGCCGGAAATCGACCCCCGCCCGTAAGATGCGTCGCCGGACAGAGGTGGACATCGCCGCGGGCGCGGTCGCGGTGCCGGTGAACACCGCCAAGGCGGAATTGCGCGAACGCGCGACGGGTAGGCTCGCCGCGCCATCCTGATTCGCGGTCCTCGTCTTCGACATCCCGCTTGCGGCGGCGCCGGGCGGCGCTAATTCGTCGAATCACGCGAAGAAGTTACACGAGCGTCTCGGTGTAAGGAATACCGCTTTCGGAGGACTAATGCTACGGGAGTCCCCCAAAACCCATTCGACCAAGGAGGAAACATGAACCGTGACATGATCATTCGCACCGCTCTGGCCGGCGTACTGGCCGCAGGAGTCTCGATCGGCGCCACCGCATTCGCACAGGATGCGAAGGGCATGGAAAAATGCTGGGGCGTCGCGAAGGCGGGAAAGAACGACTGCGGCAGCAACAAGACCGCGCACTCCTGTGCCGGGCAGTCGAAAAAAAATTACGACCCGAACGACTTCAAGGCGGTAAAGGCGGGCACCTGCGAGAAGATGGGCGGAAGCCTCACGCAAGGAGAACCCGGCAGACTCGCCAAGCAGAAGATGGGATGAGCGCGATGCCTGCCCTCGGAGCAGGCATCGGACTGCGTGCGCCGCACTACGCCGATTTCGCCGCGGCGCCGCAGCCAACCGGCTGGCTCGAAGTCCACAGCGAGAATTACTTCGGCGCCGGCGGCCGCGACCTGCAGATGCTCGAGCGCGTGCGCCGGGATTATCCGGTGAGTCTGCATGGCGTCGGCCTGGGTCTCGGCTCGGCACAGGGGTGGGACGAAGGTCATCTCGGGAAACTGGTCGCACTGGTCGACCGCGTTCAGCCGGCGCTGGTCTCGGAGCACTTGAGCTGGAACGCGACCGCCGAGGACAATCTCAACGACCTTCTGCCGCTGCCGCGTACCCGGGAAGCGCTGGCGTTGCTCGCGAGCCGGGTGCAACGCGTCCAGGACCGGCTGCGCAGGCGCATTCTGGTCGAGAACGTTTCCGCTTACCTGGAATTCGCCGAGGGCGACTTCGGCGAGGGCGAATTCATCGCCGAACTCGTGCGCCGCACCGGCTGCGGCGTGCTGCTCGACGTCAACAACCTGTACGTCAACCAGATGAATCACGGAACCGACGCGGTCGCAGTCATGCTCGCCGTTCCCACCGCGAGCGTGAAGGAAATCCACCTCGCCGGTCACCTGCGGACCGAGGACGGCCTGATCGACACGCACGGCGATCGCGTCGTCGACGCCGTCTGGCAGCTGTACCGCACCGCACTGGACCGATTCGGCCCGGTCCCGACGCTCATCGAGTGGGATACCGACATTCCGCCGCTGCCGGTGCTGCTCGGCGAAGCGGCCAAGGCGAGGGCGCTCATGGAGGATCGGCATGCCGTCGCTGCATGAACTGCAGGCCCGGTTCGCCGCGGCGTTGAACGACGCGAAGCAGACGCAACCGGCAACGCGCCTTTTCAGCGGGCCGCGCGCGATGACGCTCGCGCGTCTTGCGATCTACCGCGGCAACGTCCACGGCAACCGCGCGAACGCGCTGGCCGGAGCCTATCCCATCGCCAGGAAGATCGTCGGCGACGAATTCTTCGACGCCATGGCGCGCGAGTACGCGCGCGGGCATCGCGCGCGCTGCGGCGACCTCAACGAGTATGGCGAATACTTTCCGGATTTCGTGGCCGCTTTTCCGCATACCGCCGACTTGCCCTATTTGCCGGACGTGGTGCGCATGGAGTGGCTGGCGCACCGCGCCTATTACGCGGCCGACCCGGCGCCGTTCGACGCTTCGGCGTTGGCCGGGTTGCCGACCGAGCGCTACGGAGGCTTGCGTCCTCGGCTTGCCGGCGGCTGCGCGCTGCTCGAGTCCGCGTGGCCGCTCGGGCGCATCTGGACTCTGCATCAGGACGACTACGGCGGCGCGTTCGAGATCGATCTCGACGCCGGGCCTGACCGCGTGCTGATTCACCGTCCGGCCTGGCGGGTTCAGGTGTGCTCGCTCGCGCCGGGCGATTTCCGTTTTCTCGAGTCGGCGTCATGCGGGGCAACCCTGGACGATGCATTCGAAGCCGCCGCCGCGGCGGATGCCGACTTCGACCTTTCGAGGGCGCTGACGCGCTGGATCGATGCTCGAGTCATTGAAAACCTGGTATGAGCGCGCGCTGGGCGGGTTGCGCCCGCTCGCGCATGTGGTCGATCTCGCGATTCGCCTGGAAGTAGCTCAGGCATTCTTCCGTTCGGGGCTGGTCAAGATCGGCAACTGGGACGGCACGCTGTTTCTTTTCAGCAGCGAATACCGCGTGCCGCTGCTGCCCCCGGAGATCGCCGCCTACCTGGGAACGTTCGGCGAGCTGTTCTTTCCGCCGCTGCTCGCGCTGGGCCTCGCGGCGCGCTTCGCCGCACTGTCGCTGTCGGTGGTGAACGTTATCGCCGTGATCTCGTTCTGGCACGTGCTCAGTCAAAACGAAGCCGCGCTCGCCTCGCACGTGTACTGGGCAATGCTGCTGCTGGTCACGCTCAGTCACGGCCCTGGCGGGCTCTCGCTGGATGGTTTCATCCGGGCGAGGCTGCTGCGCTGATTCATGTCCGGTCACATTGAGTCCCGACCTAGTTCCGTGAACTCGCTGCGGAGTGCATCGACCGCATCATCGAGCCCACGGAAGGGAGATCCGCATACGTGGCGAAACCACCCGCCACCGGCAACAGCGCCGCCAGGACGAATACCCAGATCGCCAGGGTCCTGCCCAACGTCTTCACAACTCCCTGCGTCTTGGTGGATGAAAAAAGGATGAAATAAGCGAGGACCACTGCGAGCGTAGCGGGGATCAAACTGAAGAAGAAGTACATGGCGTCACCTCCTGGCGTCGGCCCGTGCACTAGGCAGCGGTCGCCCTCGGTGCGCCTTCTTCCTTCAGCTTGGCGATGATCTTGCCCGCCACCTCACGCGCCACCGCTTTGCGTTCGTCTTCGGGGACGTCATCCATCAGGAAGATGTCGGTGTATTTCCTGTAGTAGGGATGCGCGTCGATGTGGATCAGCTTTTCTTCTCCAACCAGTCCCTTCAGAACACGCCCGTGACATCCAAGGAAGCAGCCGTCGATCATGATGCTCTTCGCGGCTCCCTTGACCCATTCGGCCATCGACGAATGGGGCACGAAGAAGGTCTCGGCGTGGCAGGCACGCGCAAGAGAGGGAACCTCCTGCGCAACCAGGTTGGCCGCGAGCCTTGCGATTTCCCCCCGGATGCAGGGACCCTCGCAGGAGAGAACGGGGATGCTTCTCTCGGCGCTTTGTTGCTTTGCATACGCTTCGCCCGCGGGACAGTGGCCCTTGATCCCTTGAACTCCGAGGGAGAAGTCCGGTGTATAGGCATTCATTTCGACCTCCATTCCTGTGTCGATCAGCATGCGGGCGGCGTACCGCCCCCGATAGCCGCGGCTCATGCAGCCGCCTGCTTCCACCCCTTTAGACGAGGTGGCGCCCGAAAAGGATACGGGGGTCAGCAGGACGACTTGCGGTCGCAGGCGAGGCCGGTCCCCTCGTCGCGATAGAAACTGCACCCCTCTTGCAGGTCGTTGCGCAGCTTCTCGCGGGCGCGGTGCAGGCGGATCTTGACGGTATCGAGACTGACCCCGAGGATCGCCGCGATCTCCGCGTTCTTGAATCCTTCCATCTCGCTGAGCACCATCACCATCCTGTAGTGCTCTGGCAGGTGATCGATGAATTCGCGGATGCACGCGCTCATCTCGGTGCGAATCGCGATCGCTTCCACCGACGGCGTTCGCGCGTCGAAAGGAACGTCGCTTTCGTCGAGATCGGGGTCACCGTCCAGCGGCTGCTCGCGGACCGGCGAGCGCAGCTTGTCGACGGCCACATTGGTTGCGATTCGATAGATCCACGTGGCAAGGCTCGAGTCGTTGCGAAATTCAGGCAACCCGCTGCTAACCCTGAGCATGACGCTCTGAGCGAGGTCCTCCGCCTCGCGCTCGCCGACCAGACGCGCCAGATAGCGCAGCACCCGGGGCCGAAAGCTGTCGTGAATGCGCTGGAATTCGGCTGGCGTCATGCCGAAAATTGAGGCACATCCGGCGCCTAAGATGTTGATTTATGTCAACCGCGAGCCTCGGCGCGCCCGCAGGGCACCTGCTGAATTTCCCGCGGGAAAACCGGCGTTGGGCCAAGCCTCCAGACTACCTGGTGGGCCGTGGCAAATTCGCACCACCGACCCGCGGATCAACGGTCGGAGGGTAGGTCCGGTTCGGGTGGAAAGCGCCGGTTCAGGTCCTCGGAAGGCGGACGTGACCGGCCACGAGGACCAAACCTTTCAGCGCATCCACCCCATCATTGCATTGGCTGTGTTCGCGCCCTGAGCGTGATACCCTCGAACCCGACCACCAACACCTTGTCGCCAACGGCCATCGGCTCGTCCTCGATATCGGCGGCCCAGAGCTCTCCACCCAAGCTCAATACGACCTGCCGCCCCTCGCGTCGCTCGACTGTTCCCGTAGCTCCGATCAGGGCCTCGATTCCGTTGCGGACCGGCATCCTCCACGCTTCGAGTGCGATCGCGTATACGATGATCGAGATTCCCACCGCGCCGGCATAGACAGGGATCGCCACCTCCACCGGCAACAACCACAGCACGGGCAGCGCGATGATCGGGAGGGTGAGGATTACATGGCACATCAGCGCCGCGTTTCGCTATTTGAAAGGCTCAATTCCATATCGCGGTTTCCTTCGCTGCGCGCCACGATCTGGACATCCGCCGCGCGGCGACCGGACCGACTCTTCACTTCAATTGCCAGCGAAATGTCCTGGCCGCGGCCTCCCCTGGACGTGATATGCGCAATTCAAGCGCCTCGGGTTGCGGCGACAGCGGCTCGAACCGCAATAATGTCTTCAGTCATATCATGTTTTGATGGGAGCTCTGCCCGCGCTCCGAATTGTGCTTCGCGCCTTGTGCGCGGCGCCCGATCGCAGCTCTCCGCAATACGGTGGCATCGTCCGTTTCATCGCTTCGACCGTCTTTCGGTACTGCCGATTTGAAATTGGAGTTTCTTCGCCACAGGCGATCAGGGGGTCACGTTGGCCGCAAAGGCCAGTTCGAGCGGACGTCCGGCGTTGTGTTCTATGGTGACAACCCGGTCTATCGGGCCGATTCCGGCGGGCCCGTGAGCGGCCGGATCGAACACCACCTCGACCATGGCCTCTTCGTCAGGCTGAAGCGTCTCGTTCAACGCGGGTATCGGGGTATGCCCCGGCATGCCCACTGGAGGAAATTTCCGTCCGCTGCTCTTCACAAGCGCCGCGGTCGTGCACATGCAGGAGGTGTACATCTTGTCGAGAACGATCGGTGCTGTGCTCGCATTCCGGAACCGGTAGCGATGAGTAACCTTGCCGGCAGCCATCGATATTGAACCGAAATTGAAGTTCGTTTCGCTCGCCCTCAGTGGACCGGAGGAAGCGCGCGCTACCGGACTTGCAGACGCGGTTGAGCGGGGCGCGACGGTCGCCGACCTGCTCGCGCCCGGATCGGGCATGGCGGCGATGACCATGCCGCCTAGGACCAAAATGCCGGCGCAAACGCCGACGATGATTTTCGTCCTCTTGATCAACTGTGCTCTTGCCGCTGAACGTTTCGCGGAATTGCTCGCTGGAATGCCCGATTCGCTTGTTGCGGATTTGTCCATTTCGTTCTCCCGTCGAAACTATTCGTCGAATTGGTGGGCGATGAAGCGTGTCTGGAACGATCGGCGCTGGCCGGGTTCCACGGCGTCCGGATTCGACCGCGGTCGGCTTTGCGCATCTTCTTCGCGTTCGCCCGCTTCAGGAGCAGGCGGGTGCCCGGCTAACTGATGCAGTGTGTCGAAATGGGCGCGAATCAGATTGCGGCGCCATGTGGCGTCGGAGGGTTCGTTCGCGTGTCGGTTCCACGCGTGCGGGGCATCGCCCGGACCGCGCCGGCGAACTGTGGCTGCGTTTGTCGCGGTGTTCGCTTCAGGGCGATCGGGACCGTGGATTCGTAGTGCCGCATCCGCCGGACTATCAGGCTCCAAAAGGTAAGCGACGGCGATGCCAGTCGGAAAAACCAGAAGCAGCGCAATGGTCACGCGCAGTCGGTGTCGGGAGCCGAAGCGGGGAAACCAAGCGGGCGTTTCGCGTCTGTAACGTCCGTATTCCTCGCCGAATTCTGCCAGCGCTTGCTCTTCTTCGCGCTGTGCCAGCCGGAGATACATGAACACCAGGATCGGAAACATCACCACCGTTGGCAGTGTGGGCCACTGCAGCAGGAATCCGAACATGATCGACCCAAATGCCAGGTACTGAGGATGTCGCACCAGGGCATAGGCGCCGGTCATCGCCAGCCTTTGTCGGCGCTGCGCGCGGTAGAGCACCCGCCACGCCAACGCGAGCAGGATGAAACCGCCGAGCACAAACACCGAACTCAGCATGTGGAACGGTCCGACATGCGGGTCGCCGCCCCAGCCAAACATCATCTCGAGTAGGTGCCCGGAATCGTGGGCGAACCAATCGATTTCCGGAAACCGCTTCGCCAGCCACCCCGAAACAAGGTAGATCGTCAGCGGAAAACCGTACATCTCCGTAAACAGCGCGACGAGAAAGGCAGAGAACGCGCCAAACGAGCGCCAATCGCGCGGGGACTTGGGCCTGAAGAAACCGAACGCGAACGCAATGAATACCAGCGAATTGATCGCGACGGCCCACCACAAACCGTATTCCGGATACGCTTCGTTCATGCTTGATCCTGTCCCTGCTGGTCCCGGTCACGCACCATCGTGGTCAGACCAGACCGATCCGCCCAAGCAGGAATCGCCAAGTCGACGAGGATCATCTGGGTGCCGAATCCAGGGAGTTCTTTGGCGCGCTGCTTGCTCGGCGCATCGCCGGGTCCGCCATCGCCAAGCGCTTCGCCTCGTCGATGCTTCCCTGGATCGATTGGGCGAATTCCGAGCCCGCGGGGATGGAGGCCCGCAGGCGTTCCCACTGTTGCACCGCCAGGGCGAAGTCCTTGCGGTTGAACGCGACGGTTCCTGCAAGCGCAAGCGCCTTTGCATTGTTCGGGTCTGCGCGGAGCGCGCGGTCGATCAGTTTTTCAGGCTCGCCCTGCAGGCGCCCTCCCTGGGCCATCGCCAAGGCATCAGCGTAATCGGCAAGCAGTTGCGCATCGTCGGGAACCAGCGCAATCGACCTGGCGTATGCCGCGCCGGCTTTGTCGAATCGTCCCAGGACGGCTTGCGCACGCGCGAGCATGACCCAGCCCTTGAAGTCCTGCGGGTTCTTTTCGAGACGTGCAGCGAGCCGACCGATCATCGCGTCCATCTGCTGTTGGCCCAGGCCATGCGCGCGGTCGACGTGCCGCGTTAGCAGCGCGGCCGGGTTGCCAACCGCGAGATAGACGACGATCGCGATCAGTGGCACCGCGATCGCCGCTGCGAGCCCCATCAGGCGATGACGCCGCGGCGGGGGCGCGGCAACGGGCGTCATGGCCTCGGGCAACTCTTCAAGCAAACGGATTTCGAGTTCGCCGCGCGCTTGATCGTACTCATCGGCGCCCAGTCTTCCATTTCGCCGTTCGCCATCCAGTTCCGTCAACTGATCCCGATATACCGAGAGGTTCTGTTCGGACCACGCCCTCGCAATGCCGGACTTGCGACCTCCATTCAGCAGTGGCCCTACCACGAACAACGTCGCGACAAACGCAAGCGCTGTCGCGACAATCAAGAACGTGATCACGATTGCTCTCCGATGCCGTTTGTTCCAAGCAGGTCTTGCGCGCGGGCACGCGCGACGGCGCTGACCGGGGCGGTCTGCACCCGGCGCCGGGCCCGCGAGCGCGCCAGCAGGCCGAATGCCAGAAGCAGCAGGATCGCCGGTCCGACCCACAAGACCAGCGTTGCCGGTTTCAGCGGCGGACGGTAAAGCACGAAGTCGCCCTAGCGCGCCAGTTCCTAGCGTTCGTGTCCCGCGGCTGCGGGGGCGGGCTTCGTTTGCGTACCTGCGGTTTCGGACGGTTTGTCATCGGCACCGTGCCCGCCGCCGCAGCAATCTGCGGCGCCGGAGCTCTTGCCGTCAGAGCTTTCGCTCTCCGTGCGCTTGTCGCGTGCGCCGTGCCCACCGCCGCAACAGCCGCCGGCAGCGCCGCCGCGCATCATATAGATCACCAATGCGGCGAATGCCAGCCAAATCCAGTTCTGCGACAGCCATTCCATGATTATTCCCAGATTGAGAAGTTGTAAGTTCCCGCGGACAATTGCTTTGCGTTCGCGACCCGTTCGACGCATACATCATGCACGCGCGTGTCCGACAGCAATCTGACGCGGCGATTACATCTCTGTAATCTTTGCTCGGACGTCAGGTGATTCATGCACAATCCAGGCTGGCAAACAGCAGGCGAAGGGCGGCGATGAAGATTCTGATCGTCGAGGACGAACGAAAGACCGGCGACTATTTGACGCAGGGACTTGCCGAAGCGAGTTTCGTGGTGGACCTCGCCCGCAACGGAATGGACGGCGTGCACCTCGCCCGGACGGAGGACTACGACCTCGTCGTGCTCGATGTCATGCTTCCGGGGATGGATGGGTGGGAGGTGCTGCGGGCGATACGCTCCGCGGGCAAGACCATGCCGGTGCTTTTCCTTACAGCACGCGACCAGGTCGAGGATCGCGTGAAAGGTCTGGAGTTGGGCGCTGACGATTACCTGGTGAAACCGTTCGCGTTCTCGGAGTTGCTCGCGAGAGTGCGCTCGCTGCTGCGGCGAGGAAAGGCGAAGGAACCGGAGATGCTCCGGGCAGCCGATCTCGAGCTGGACGTGTTGCGGCGCCGTGTAACGCGCGCAGGTCGTCGGATCGATCTTACCGCCAAGGAATTCGCTCTTATGGAACTATTGCTGCGGCGCCGTGGCGAGGTACTGCCGCGTTCGCTGATCGCGTCCCAGGTCTGGGACATGAATTTCGACAGCGACACCAATGTGATCGAGGTTGCCGTGCGGCGGCTGCGCGCGAAGGTGGACGACGATTTCGAGCCCAAGCTCATTGTTACCGTGCGCGGCATGGGCTACGTTCTCGAGGTTCCGGATCAGGCGTAATGCAGACTAAGTCGGTCACCTTTCGTCTCACTCTTTTCTTCTCCACGGTATCTACCGCTGTGCTGCTCGCGGTCGGATATCTGGTCGGCTCGCTGGTGGAGAGCCACTTCATCGAGCAGGACATGCACGAGCTCGACGGCAAAACCGAACTCGTGCGCACGATTCTAGCCAAGGTCAGTTACCGCAGCGACCTGGATCCGATACCGCAATTGCTGCAGGATGCGTTGGTTGGACACCCCGGCATATCCATCAGGATCGTCGGGCCCGAGGGGCGTACCTTGTTTGCCTCGTCGGATGCGGTGTTTCTGGACGCCCCCATGGAAGATGCCTCGAGGACGAACGTTCCGGACCGGCGCGGGCCGGTGGTGCGGGAACGCGGCGCGCACGCGTTCAGAGAGCTTGAAACCATGCTGCCATTGGGAATCGCGGGCATTCCCCCGACCCGCGTGCTGGTCGCCGTCAATATCGATCACCAGCGCGATTTCATGAGCGCCTTCGGCAGGATACTTTGGCTTTCCATCGCCGCGGGCATACTGCTTACCGGCGTACTGGCATGGATCGCCGCGCGTCGCGGTCTCGAACCGATTCGCCGCATTGCGGCGCTGGCCCAGAATATTTCGGCCAGCCGGCTGGGCGAACGCCTGGCGATCGAGACGGTCCCTCCGGAGCTGTTCGATCTGGCGTCGGCGTTCAACGCGATGCTTGCGCGCTTGGAAGATTCGTTTCGGCGCCTGTCGGAATTTTCCTCCGACATCGCCCATGAGCTGCGAACTCCGGTGGGCAACCTGGTGACGGAAACGGAAGTCGCGCTTTCGCGCGCCCGCTCCGCCGACGAATACAGGGAGGTGCTCTACTCGAATCTGGAGGAATACAGCCGTCTGTCCCGGATGATCGGTGACATGCTTTTCCTGGCCAAGGCGGACAACGGGCTGATCGTGCCCCAGCGCGAGCATGTCGACCTCGGCGCCGAGACGCAGGAGCTTTTTGCGTTCTACGAAGCCTTCGCCGAGGATAAAGGCGTCCGACTGATCCTCGATGGCGCCGGTACGATACTCGGCGACAAGCTGATGATTCGGCGTGCGTTGAGCAATCTGCTTTCCAACGCGCTGCGCTATACCTCGCGCGGCAACGCGGTGAAAGTCAGCATCGGCGCATTGGAATCCGGCGAAACGCGACTGCAAATCGAAAATCCGGGCGAGCCGATCGAACCACAGCATCTTTCGCGCCTGTTCGACAGGTTTTATCGGGTGGATGCCTCGAGACAGAAGACGGGTGAGGGGACCGGTCTCGGGCTACCCATCACCAAGTCCATCGTCGATGCACATCGCGGGACCATCATGGCCTCGTCTGAAAACCGAGCGACGTGCATCGAAATCCGGTTTCCGGCCGCCGCGTCAGGTTGACGGAGGGCATCGACACGGTTTCCCGGCGCGATGACGGTTGAGCCGTGCTGCGGTGCCTTTCCTTACAAATACGTAATCCGGCTGTCATGTTGACGACAAGGGGGGATTGCCAGACTGGGCTGCTACCCGGGAACTCCGGGAGTCTGCCGTGGCGCTGCGCCGCTCGCGCGGCAGAAGCCCGACCAACGGGTGCCTGCCCTAGTCGATCGGCATCGGCCCGGGATCCGGCGCTCGCTGGGTAAGCCTACTCAAAACGAAAGTAACCTCCATGTCTATCGCAGGATTCTTCAGAGCAGTATTGCCGGGACTGGTCCTTTTCGCGACGCTCACATACGCCCAGGATCACAGGGCTAGCGACGAGGCGCTGGTCAATCGAATCAAGGATGCGGTCATCAGGGAACTGCGCAAAAGTGGCGAACTGGACCGCGCTGTTGACTCTGGCATCGGCCGTTACCTCGAACGGCAGCGCGCCGAGGCGGAACAACGGGAGCGGCGCGAGGCGGACGCGCGAACGAGCAAGCTTCGGCCGGTATCCAAGAGCCGGGATCACATCCGGGGAAATCCTGCGGCACCCGTTACGCTGGTCGAATACTCCGACTTCGAGTGTCCTTTCTGCAAGGCTTTCCACAGCACCATGAAGCGACTGGTGAATGAATCCAACGGCCAGGTTAACTGGGTGTACCGACATTTTCCCCTCGATACGCTCCATTCGAAGGCCCGCAAGGAGGCCGTCGCGTCGGAGTGCGCGGCTGAGCTCGGCGGAAACGACGCGTTCTGGAAATTCGCCGACAGATTTTTTGAGCTGACGCCATCGAACGACCGAACGGACGTCGATACGGTACTGCCGCGAATTGCCCGCGAGATCGGCCTTGACAGAGCACGATTCGCCTCGTGCCTGGCGAGTGGTAGACATGAGCAGCGCGTCGCGGACGATCTTCGCGAGGCAAACGCCACCGGCGGACGGGGCACGCCCTGGAGCATTGTTGTATCAAAGAACGGCAAGACGTATTCGCTCTCGGGAGCGCAGCCCTACGCGGCAGTGAAACAACTTGTCGAACTGGCGCGCGGGAAGCAGTGACGCGGGCCGGCCATCTGACCGATTTGGGAGTCGCCCTGGGCCGGGTGTTTGTCCATCCCGCGTACGTTCTGCTCGCTGGTGCACTCGCGATACTCACGTTTCTTCTGGCCGTACTAGTTCCGAATTTCGGATTGATCAGTGAGATATTCGCGGACGCCAGCGTGCCGATGGCGGCCAAGCTCGGTATCGCGCTGAGCCTGCTTGGCGGCATCGGCACGAATTTCAGCTTGCTCTCTGCCGGCTATACCGTCGCGATCGCCATCCTATTCGGTCTTACGGTCGCGATGATTGCCTTTTCCATCAGACAGCGGAGTATCGGCGCCACCCGAAGGAGCATCGCGCTTGGCTCCGGCGCCATGCTGAGCGGAGTGCTTGGCATCGGATGCGCCGCCTGCGGCTCGCTGATCATGGGAGCGGTCGTTCCGTTTCTGGGCATCGCAGGGGCGGTGGCGATGTTGCCGCTCGATGGCCAGGAATTCGGCATCCTGAGCGTTGCGCTGCTCTTCATTTCGCTGCTGCTGGTCAGCAAGAACATCGCGGAATCGGCCGCCTGTGCGCTGCTTCCAGACGGGGGCGATCAAGGGTTCTGAGTCATCCCTCTGCGCTCGGCGCGGATTCGTTTTCGGGCATTCCGCGACGGCATTTACCCGTTGCCCGGTCGGGGCGATTGAAGCGGCGCCTGGTCATCGAGCGCTTCCACCGCTTGGACCGGTCCGGCTGCGTTATCCGCGCGCAACGCCGCGGGCTTCTGATCTCCTGTCCTGTGCATTCGGTGCATGAATTTCATATCCGCTACCAGACCGATGCCGAAACCCGCGGCTGGCGCAATGTAAGTCCATGGGCCACCCAGCGACTGCCCGACGGCCATGCCTCCGACTAAACCTACGCAACAAAGCATGTTTGTTCCCCTCTGCTGTTTTATTCGATTGAATGCCGAAGACGAACGCCTGTCGGGGTCTGTTCGGCGAATTTGCCAACCGACAACCAATGTAATGGCTTGCCACTTTCATTGGCATGACCGACGCATTACATACGCGTAATCAAGCCGTCATGT
>Ga0156227_1250_pt1 | contig 29858 bp, 21 predicted proteins | sample RifCSPlowO2_12_FD_107875 | JGI IMG/M metagenome (GOLD analysis project Ga0156227, IMG submission 107875) | Betaproteobacteria bacterium RIFCSPLOWO2_12_FULL_63_13
CGCGTACGCTTCCATCGCCGGCCGGAGAGGGCGCTTCGGTACGCATCCAGACGCCAGCAGCGCCGAACCCGAACGCCGCCAGCGCTACGGCGGTGATGCCTGAGTACCGCACCAACCGCCTGCGCAACTGCGCGCTGCGCGCTTGCCTCGCTTGCGCCAGCCGCGCGGTTTCATCGCCGTAGATTCGCTGCGCCGCCGCCACTCGATCTTCGACCCTCTGGCGTTCTGCGGCGGCCTGCAAAGCCTGCTCCTCGGCCTCCCGCATCAATCGCGACGCTGCGTTCGCCCTTTGCTGCGCCTCAAGCCGCGCCGCGGCCCGTTGCGCCGCAGCGGATTCCTTCGCCGCCCGTGCAGCAGCCAGGCCCTGCTCGCGCTCGCTCTGCGCAGAGGCCTCCGCGGCCGCCTTCGCTGCGCGCTCTTCTGCAGCCGCACGGCGCGAAACCGCCTCGATCGCCGCCGCCTCCGCGTCGGCGCGCGCGCCAGCCAGTGACGCGGCCTTCTGCTCGGCGGCTTCCCGGGCGAGCGCCCGTTCGCACGCTTCGTTCTCCTGCAATGCGCGCCGCTCGGCCGCAGCCCGCGCGTCGGCTTCGCGCTCGGAATTCACGCGCACCTTTTCGAGCGCAACTGCCTCCGCCTCGGCGCGTGCACGTGCGAGGGCTTCGGCGCGTTCGTCCGCTTCCATTCGCTCCTGCTCGGCGTCGCGCGCCTCGGCTTGCGCAGCAATGCGGGCTTCCGCCGCCTGCCGGGCCGCGTCCTCGGCAGCGATGCGTGCCTGCGCGCTCTGCTGCAGACGTCGTTCCTCTGCGGCCCGCGCCCGCGCGTACGCCGCAGCCTGCTCTTCGGCCTCCGCGCGTGCCCTCGCCCCTGCGGCTGCCGTCCGTTCTGCCTCCTCGCGCGCACGCGTTTCGGCAAGCAGCCGCGATTCGGACTGAGCCCTTTCGACGGCGGCCTGCAGCGCGCGCTTCTGCTGCGCCGCGCGAGCACGCTCGGCTTGGTTCGCCGCTGCCTGCGCCTCGGCGTGCGCTGCCGCCTGTCTCGCCGCCTGCTCCTCCGCGTCGCGGCGCGCGTCCGCGGCTCGCGCAGCTTCCGTTTCCTCCCCCTCGCGCTCGCGCTGTTGTTCCGCCGCTCGCGTCTCGGCATGCGCGCGCGCGCGGGCAAGCGCTTCGGCCTCCTTGTCGGCTTCCGATCGCGCCCGCGCTGCCTCGGCAAGTGTGTGTTCCGCCGTTTCGCGCTCCCGGATCGTGGCAATGGCGTTTCGCTCAGCCTCCGCCCGCGCGTCGGCGGCGGATCGCGCACGCTGTTCTTCCGCAGCGCGTTCCTTCGCACGCCGACCCGCAATGGCCTCGGCTTCGGCGCGTTCGTTTTCCCGCTGCACGGCCTGCGCCTCGGCCTGCACCCGCAGTGCCGCAACGCGGGTCGCTTCGATTTCGAGCGCCTCGCGCTCGCGCTGCTGTGCCGCCACTCGCGTCGCGGCCTGCGCACGCTCCCGGGCAAGCGCTTCGGCTTGATCGTCGGCCTCGGATCGCGCCCGCGCTGCCTCGGCAAGCATGTGTTCCGCCGTTTCGCGCTCCCGAATCCTGGCGAGGGCGTTGCGCTCGGCTTCAGCTCGCGCATTGGCGGCCGACTCCGCGCGCTGTTCTTCGACAGCGCGTTCCTTCGCGCGCTGGCCTGCAATGGCCTCGGCTTCGGCGCGTTCGTTTTCCCGCCGCAGGGCCTGCGCCTCGGCCTGTGCCCGCAGTGCCGCAACGCGAGCCGCTTCGATTTCGAGCGCCTCGCGCTCGCGCGCCTTTTCCGCCGCGAGTTCCTCGCTCTGAGCGCGCTCGACCGCTGCGCGCTCCAGTTCCCGCTCCGCCTGCGCGCTCTGCTCCGCGGCCTGCGAGAGCGCGTCCTCCGCGGCTTGACGCTGCTGCGCGAGCGCCATGGCTTCCCGCTAGGCTTGCGTCTTGTGTTCGGCGGCCGCTCGCGCCTCAAGCTCGGCCGCTTCGCGCGCCCTGACTTGCTCGCCCAGTTCACGTTCGGCGACGGCGCGCGCCTCGCTTTGAGCGGCAAGTTGCAGTTCCTGTTGCACGCGCGCGCGCGCAAGCTTTTCCGCTTCAGCCTCGGCCCTGGCGCGCGTCGTTGCCAGGTCTTGCGCCTGCGCCTCGGCGGCGCTGCGTACCTCGGCCGCCGCAGCCGCTTCGGCCTCCGCGCTCCGACGCGCCTCAGCATCGGCCGTCAATCGGGCCTCGGCTTCCATGCGCGGTCGCGCCGCCACGGCGAGCGCCTGATCCGTTTCGGATCGCGCGTGGGCCTCGGCTGCCAACCGTGCTTCGGCTTCGGCGCGAGCCCGTGCCGCCTTTTCCGCGTCCTGCTCGGCCTGAAGTCGCGCCTCGGCGAGGCCGCGTTCACGGTGCTCTGCCTGCGCCGCTGCTCGCGCCAGCGATTCGGCTTCGCGTTCGGCTTTGAGCCGCTGCGCCAGTTTCGCTGCCGCCTGAGCTTGGGCACGCTCGCGTTCGCGCAGCGCGCCGATCCTGGCACGCTCTGCGTCGCGATGCATTTCCGCCTGTGCGGACGCGGCGGCCTCGGAATCAATCCGTGCGCGCGCGTGAGCCGACAATTCGCGCTCGTGCTGCTCGGCTCGCTGCGCCAACAACTCGGCTTCGCGTTCGGCCGCGAGCTTGGCATCGGCCGCTTCCTTGGCCTGCTTTTCGGCCGCCAGTCGCGCGGCAATCGCGCTCTCCGCGCGCTGTGCGTCCTCGCGCCGTCTCGCAATCGCTTCAAGCGCTGCCTGCTCCAGAGCCATGCGCTTTCGGGCCTGTTTTTCCGCCTCGGCCTCGGCCTCCCGCCTCCGCCTTTCCATCGTCGACGCCGCTTGCTCGGCGCGAACCCTCGATTCGGCCTGCGCGGCGGCAGCCGCCTCGGCCGCCGCCCGTTGCTGAGCCAGAGCCAGCGTCTCTGCCTCGGCCGTTGCGCGCTGCTCGGCCGCCCCCCGAAGCCGACGTTCGGTTTGCTCGCGCCGCGCTGCACGCTCCAACGCGTCGCGTTCCAGACGTGTCTTCTCGGAATCCGCGCCTGCTGTCGAGTCGATCCGCCGTTCAGCGTTGATCGAGGCTGCGGTAGCCGCCGCACCGCTGCCAGCCTTGCGTTTGCGCCGCTGCTGGTCAGCCTTCTTCAGTTGGTCGAGCAAACGGCTCATGCGGCGCAGCGATTCCCGGCAATGCACAACCGGCCCCAAGCGCCTCTGAGCCGCACCGCGGCAATGGCCGCGGCTCCGCGTCGAGGCGTTTGATTGCAAACGTGCTGCAATTCAGGTGCCTCGTTCACCCGTCGTGTCGCCATTGTCGATTGACATCGAATTACGGATTTCATTATAGGGTGAGCGGGTTGGCGTCGGCACGCAGCTTGCCACATAGCGCTTGTCCAAGCGTATTGGAACGTGATAATAGTGCGCCTAAGGCCTCACATGCTCAACTCAGCGCGTGAAATCGCTTCGGTACGCATGCGCACCACAGCCGATTTCACGGAATCCTGCCTTCATGGAGTCTGACCGTGATCGAGCTCTTCCACAATGACATGTCGGTGTGCTCCGCCAAGGTGCGTATTGTGCTGGCCGAAAAAGGGCTGGGATGGAAGAGCCATACGCTGAATCTTCGGGCCGGCGACGCGCAGCGACCCGAGTATCTGCGACTCAACCCCAATGCCGTCGTGCCGACGCTCGTGCACGACGCCAAGGTCGTCGTCGAATCGGCCGTAATCTGCGAATACCTGGATGACGTCTGGACCGAAACGCCGTTGCGACCGGGTAATCCGCTCGCCCGAGCGCGCATGCGGCTCTGGACCAAACAGCTGGACGAAGGCGTGCATGCGGCCACCGGAACCGTCAGCGCCTGCATCGCGTTCCGGCACCAGCACATGAAAAAATCCGCAGAGGATCTGAAGCGATACATCGACGGCATTCCTCAACCCGAACGACGCGAGCGCATTCAGAAGGCGGTGGAATTCGGTATGGACTCGCCGACGTTCGCGCCGGCGCTGCGCCGGCTGGACCGGCTCATCGCGGACATCGAACGCGCGCTGACCGATAGCGACTGGCTCGCAGGGGAGAGTTACTGCCTGGCGGACGCAGCCTACACGCCCTACATGATCCGGCTTGAACACCTCGGCCTGGGCGACATGATCAAACCGCGCCCGCGAATAGCGGACTGGACCGCCAGGCTGTTTGCGCGCCCGAGTTTCAAGACCGCCGTCGCGGACTGGTTCAACCCTGAAACGCTCGCAGTGTTCGAAGCACACCGCGAATCGGCACGCGAAAAAGCGGCGCGAATTCTCAAGGCCTGAAGAACGCTTGAGGCGAACCAGGATATCGAAGCATCGCCGGGAAGACTGGCAATGCCGCAAGCCGGTTCACACCGGGCGAGGCCTCAGCGAGCCTTTCTGTTCTCCATGTATTGCGCGCGGGTCCTCGCGTATTCCGCGAGCGCCTGAACGTCCTGGTTGCCTGGCTGACGCCTGAGCATCTCATCGACGATCGGCTTCATTTCCTCGTACATCAGATAGTCCTGAAGCACGCTGTACAGGTAGAGTTCCGGCGTGATGTCGTCATCGGCGCTCTGACTGCGCATCTTCTTGTAAGTCTCCTTGGCCCGCACGACCTCGGCCTCCTGCTCAGCCATCACCTTCTGCGCCGGCCCGGTGCCCCGGACCTGCACGCCACCGGAACGTCCCAGCTTGGCGATCTGTATCAGTTCCGGGATCTGCGAAATCTGCTTCGGCACCGCCGTCGGCAAAGTCGCCACCGACGCTGGCGCTCCGCTGGTCGGTTCGCTCGCCCGGTCGCCGGCGCGGAACGCCGAAGGCCCCTTCCAGGTCTCCTGGCGACCGCCTTTGAAGTACACGACGCGCACCTGGGCGCCTGCGGGAACATTGAAACGATCGCCCTGGCGCACTTTCATGTACGCGCGTGCCTTGGAAACGGTCCCGCCGCTTTGGTAGGTCACCTCGCCGGCCAGAAGATTGACCAGGCCAACGTCGGCTGCCTGTCCCCACGCCGGCAGCGATACAACGGCACCGAGCATCGCCGCATACATGAGTGTCAGATATCTTTTCATGATCATGCCTCCGGATCTAATGGCCCGGCTGAATCATAGCAACGACGACTTCCCGGCGGATCGGAAAATACCGCGCGGGCAACGGCAATTCATCCGAAATGCCAAATATTTCTCAGGTTAGACCGCATTCGGGAGCCCGGCCACGGCGCCGATCAACCCTCGCCGGCTCCGGGACCGCCCAGGTCGCGGACTGCGACGATCTCGAGGACCTCGATCGGTTCTTCGCGCCCCTTCACCTTGACGGTTTCCCGCCGCCCCGTTTCGACTCCCTCGCCGGCCGCGTTCACGGTCGCAGCGCTCGCCACCAGCGGCACGCCCAGTTCCTTGGTCACCCCTTCGAGGCGGGACGCCGCATTCACCGTATCCCCTATCGCGGTGAATTCAGTGCGTTTTACCGAACCGATATCGCCTACAACGCAGCTACCGGTGTGCACGCCCACGCCGATGGCAAACTCGGGCAGACCGCGATCCGGGAACCGCTCGCGCATCCAATGGGTAAACTCGGCTGCCTCCCGGACCATGCCCAGGCCTGCGGCCAACGCGCGCCGCGCATGATCCTTATAGGCCTTGGGCGCACCGAACACGGCCATGACCGCGTCGCCTATATATTTGTTCACCATGCCGCCGTGCGCGAGAATCGGTTCGCCGACGCGGGAAAAATACGCGTTGAGCATTTCCACCACTTCGTGCGCGTTGAGGAGTTCCGATATGGTGGTGAAATTGCGGATGTCGGCAAACAGCACGCTGACGTGCCGCTCCTCACCTGCAAGGTCCGGGCGGTTGCCTTCGGAGAGCAGTGTATCGACGACGTCGTCCGAGACATAGCGCCCAAACATCTGTTTTAGCTTGACGCGCTCGCGTTCCTCGCCGGTCAGTCTCAGCGCGAGTATCGCGAGAAATGACAGCGCGATTCCGACCTGCGGCTCGGCGACGGGCAGCACCACATCGTAGCGAAACGCCAGGAACGCCGGTACCGGAAGGTTAATCGCCATGATCAGACCGGCAACCGCCCCCCGATCTGCTGCCAGACGCTGAAACAGGTACGTCGCGATAAGCAGCGCCAGCAACAGATAGGCGATTTCGCCGGGCATCGTAAGCGGCTTCGGATAACGGCCGGACAACACGGTCTCGATGATGTTGGCGTGGATCTCGCCACCCGCCATCTGGTCGGCGCGCGGGCCGCGTGAATACGGCGTGAAATGACGGTCCGAACTGCCGGCATTGTTGGCGGCGATGATCACGACCTTTCCCTTGAGCGCCTGAACCTTGGGGTCTGCGAGTGCGTCGGGTTGCAGAAGCACGTTCATCGATATCGTCGGTATGGTCCCGGTCGGCCCGGTGTAACCGATCGGCCGCGACTCGAGTCGGCGCTCGATGCGTTCGCCCGCGACATTCCATGCGGCGAGTCCGGGGTCCAGCCCGAGGGCGCGCAACGCAAGCTGGGTGGCGAAACCGATTCCCGGGTATTTCGGATCCGGAATTATCACCGGGTAGAAACGCCGAACGTATTTGTCGTCGTCGGGATTCAGGTTTGCAATGCCCAGGTCGTTGATCCCCCCGGGCAGCAGCACCAAGTGGTCCTCCGGCGGCAGCAGCAACTGCAGCTCGCCGTTGTTGAGTTGGACCAGGTGGGTGATCAGAATCTTGTTTCCCTGAGCGAGCGCGGCGCGCAGCGGCGAATCGTAGTTGCGGCTGATTTCGCTGTCGGGAAGATTCAGCTTGCGCAGCCAGTTTTCCGCGCTCACCTGGTAGATGAAATCCAGCCCGACCACCTTGGCCCCGGCCCGCATGATCACGTCCATGACTCGACCGAAATGCGGCGCCCAGAAGGCGAGCGGGTCGTCCTTGAGCGCGGCGAGCGTCTCGTCGTCCATCGAAACGACCGCGGTGTGCCGCGGCTGATATCGCACTCCGGAAAAGACGTGCCAATAGTCATAGTAGACGTTCTCCAGCGACTGGTGCCATTCGGTCCGCGCAAGTGCCATTGCGAGCACGCAGGCGAGCGCCACGACGCCGAAATAACGCAGTATCTGGCGCGTGCGCGCTCTAAGCGGCCTTCGCACTGGACCGATCATCAGTCACCCACGTAGACGAACGGCGCCCAGAAGAAAGGATGGCCGCGCGAAAAGCGATAAGACCCGCTCGAGTAGCTCGCCCCCAGCAGCGCGCGTTCGGCGTCGCTTACGGCCGACAGCACGCCTGCACCGCGTCGGACGTTGCGAAAGGTCGCCGTCATCAGCGCCAGCGTTGAAAGATTGTCGACGCTCCAGTGCGACACGAGCAGGCTGCGCGCACCGGCGAACATGAACGCGCGCGTCAGACCGGCGAAGCCTTCGCCGTTGTTTGCCTTTGCCGACTCGCCGGCCGTATTGCAGGCCGAAAGCGCAACCAGATCGGCGTTCAGTTCGATGTCCTCGATCACTTCTTTCATGGTCAGTATGCCGTCCTCGCCGCGCAGATCGCCGACCAGAGTCAGTGCAAGGGAAGGCTGAGCGAGTGATCTGCGACGCGCGCGCGGCACGTGCGCCGCGGCGCCCTCGGGAAGCACCTCCGCAGCGGGAAGAAACTCTCCGCCGAGAAAGCCGTGTGTGGCGAACAGCACGTAGCGTGCGGCCTTCAACTCGCCGAATTTGGCGGCGGTCTCCTGCGCGCGGTTTTCCGTGTAAATCGTATTGCTGCCACCGAGGATCGCGGCGATTTGTTCCGCCTCGACAGCCGTCTCGCGAAGCGCCGGAATGATCGGCACGCCGTCGCGACCGGAACCACCGATCCCCAGCGCATCGAGCATCGCGGCGGTCGATGCTGCGATCTTGCTTCCGGTCGCGGCACGCGGCGTGAAATCGGGGTTGGCGAACGCCACCAGATCCCGTGTGCGCCCCACGCGGGGTTTCGGATACAGGCGCTGTGAGACCAGCGCCGACAAACTCGGCAAGTAGGCGAACCGAAACGCATTGCCCAAATAGTCGAGCTGCGCGTATTCGGCGAGAAAGGGATGCGCGGCCGACCCGTCGCTGCGATCCCGAGCGAGCTGAAAGGCCTTCTGTTCGGCCGCTCCATAACGAACCACGAACAGCGCAAACGGTATCGTGTGCAAGGGCCCGTCACCGACGACGATCACCTTCTCGCGCCCGGCCAGCAGGCCTGCCACCGGAGCAACCAGATCGCGGTACAGGGAATGCAGGAGGTCCGGCGCGATCTGCCGTAGCAACAGCACCGATTCACCACGCGCAACCTTGTCGATCGCCCTGCGCACCAAGTAGACGCGCTGCGCAACGTCCTCACGCTTCAGGGGCCGCGTGACCATGCGCAGCCGGTTGCGGGTCACCGCGAACACCACGATTTCCTGCGGCAACAGCACATAGGTGAGCAGCACCTCGCCTTCACGCAACAGCTGTCGCTGCAACTGTTCCACCGTCACCGGCCGCGGGTTGGTCAGCTCCATGAAGCGCGGGTACGTCTTCCACAGATCTTCCTCGATCCGCCCCAGTTCCTCCGCGGAAACGGCGAGCTGCGACGACAGTTCGGTGCGGCGCGCCTCGGCGTCGGGGTGATCCGGCGCGACCGTCACCAGCGACTGGCGCAACGTGTCGATGCGGTCCTGCAGCGCATTGCGCCGCCCGCGAAGATCGAGAAACTCCGGCTCGGACGAGAACTTCGCGACGTCGGCCTGGCGCATCAACTCGGTGAACACGCGGCTCTGGTTGCGCGAGGCTACTTCGAGGACCTGGCGGTCGTATCCGCCTTTGGCATCCTGGCGGTGAAGCCGGAGCAGAAGCTTGATGGTCTCAAGGTAGATATTGCCGTACTGCCCGAGAAATGCGGCGCGGGTCTCTTCGGAAAGGCCGCGCGTGCTCACGTAGAGCAGATCGAGCGTCTCGATTGCCTCGCGATAGAACGGCAGCGCCTCGCGGTAGCGGCCTCGCTTCGCCAGCGCGTACCCGAGCCGGCTGGAGTTCAGCAGCAGCGTGCGAGGGTTGCCGGCGCGGCGCGAGGTCTCCACCGCACGGCGGTAGGTCTGCTCGGCTTCCACAAGCTTGCCCTGCCGATCGAGCGAAACTGCAAGCGTCGTCAAAGTCGATGCCGTGTTGGGATGCAGGGGTCCCAGACCCTTCTCGAGGATCGCGAGCGCCCTACGCTGCAGCGGCTCGGATTCGGCATGCTTTCCCTGCTGATCGAGCAGCGCACTGAGATTGTTCAGTGTTGTCGCCAGCGCCGGATGATCGGGCCCCAGGCTCGATTCCTGAATCGACAGCGCGCGGCGGTACAGGGTTTCGATCTCGGTGCCGGATTGCACGACCTGCCCGGAGGCTGCGCGCGCACGCTGTTCGGCAAGCGCCAGTTGCTGGTCCTTGCCCTGCTCCATGAGTACATTGGCAAGATTGTTAAGGCTGGTCGCCGTATCGGGGTGGTCCGGCCCCAGCACCTTTTCCCGAATCGCGAGCGCCCGGCGATGTACACGCTCGGCGTCAGCGAATTTCCCCTGCAGATAGAAAACGTTGCCCAAATTGGACAGACTCGTCGCAGTTGTCGGGTGCTCCGGTCCGAGCGTTCGCTCATGGATGGCAAGGACGCGGTGGTGCACGGTCTCGGCTTCCCGGTATCGCCCTTTTGCGACAAGTGCCTCGGCCTGCGCGACGAGTTGCTGCGTATCCTCGGACGCACCGGCTGAGCCCACGGCCGCGCCGAGTTTGCCCTGTGAATCGAGCACGCGGCCAAGATTGGACAGTGTCGTCGCGGTATCCGGATGGCCCGGCCCAAGCTTAATGTCCAGAATTCGGTGTGAGCGCCGCAACAGCACCTCGGCGCCCGCAAAATCGCCTACCCGTTCCAGCACCAGGGCAAGATTGTTGAGCGCCGAAGCGACGTTCACCGAGTCCGCGCCCGAACGCCTCTCGTAGATTTCGAGTGCGCGCCTGAACTGTGTCTCCGCCCCTGCGTACTTTCCCTGCCTGAACAGCGCCGAACCGAGTAGCGAATAGCTCGCGGCCGCGTTGGCGTGCCCGGCGCCAAAGACCCTCAGGCCTTCTTTCACCAACTCCTGACCCAAGCGCTCGGCCGCCCCGAAATCGCCCTTCGCCAATGCGTCTTCGGTACGGTCGGCAAGATCCTGCCAGTGACGGTCGTCGATGACAGGCGCGCGCCCGGGCTGCCGCGCGCGCGAGGCCTGGGCCGGCGCGTCGTGAGCGCCAAACACCCCCGCGAACAGGCTAACGATTATTGCGCAGCGGACAGCTGTTCCAAGCGGCACGATACCGGCGGCCTCTCCATACATCCCGATCGATTATACGTTCCGCCCGGATCGGCGCGGTCTGCCGTCAGGCGCGGCCGATGTCTGGAAGCCGCTCCGGCCGCGGCGCCACGATCGTTGCTGCCGTTCGCGAAGAATAGGTTATTCGAATACGATCCGCGATGCCGGAACATCTCGTATTGCAGCGGTCGCGGATCGCGCGGCTGACGGCGTGCCCGCATCAACGGCGGGCGTCAACTTCGGGTCACCGCGATGAATACGCTGCAGGGCGCGTGATCGAGCAGCGTCTTTCCGACGGAGCCGCGCCACCAGCGCGCAATGCCCTTGGGCTGGTGCCCCACCACGATCAGGCTGGCGCCAATCTCAGTCGCGAGCCGGCAGATCTCCTCGACCGGTTCACCGACGGCGAGGTGCCCGGTGACCTCAAAACCGCGGCCCTTCAGCTGCGACACGCCTTCTTCCAGGACCTCTTGAGCACGTTTTTTTTCTTCCTCGAGCAGTTCTTCAGGCAAGAACCCCTCGGTGAGGAACATGCTGGTGGGCATGCCGGCAACGGCGAGCAGATGCGTCTCGGCCTTGGTGAAGGACGCAATTTCGCCGCATTGCACCAGAGCCTCCTTTCCTTCCCGCGAACCGTTGTAGGCCATCAGTATTTTGCTGAACATCGCGCTCTCCTTCCCTCGGTTGCCATCCTGCATACAATTGCCGACGCACGGGCGGCTTCGAACCGCAAACGGCCGTCACGTCAGTTCAGCGTCCTCCTGGACGATCATTGGGCGACTGTGCCGCTTCGTCCCCGCTGAATGCTACCAAGATACCAAATCGAACCGGCCGCGCATCGCGTGGTGCTCACCCGGATGCCGTCGCCGAAGTCTTATGAGATCCGGCAAGCTTGCCCAAAAGAATCCGCTGCGTCAAACGCCGCTCCGGCGCACTGCGTAGCCGTTTCAACCCGGTTAAAATTTGCGTCTTCAGCAACTGTTCGACGAACTCACCGGAAACCACCATGCCACAAGACGCCACCAGCAGTCCCGAATTCGACCCCATGCGCGCCGATCTGACGCTGGGAATCATCGGAACAGGAATCATGGGCCGCGGCATCGCGCAGATCGCGGCTCAGTCCGGCATCCGGGTGCTGCTCTATGATACGCGCGCGGATGCCGCCCCGGCGGCCGTGGATTACGTGGCCGGTGTGCTGGCAAAGCTGGTCGAAAAGGCAAGAATTGACGCCGCGGCAGCGAAAAGCGCGGTGGCCAACCTGCAGGTCGCGCGGTCGCTGCCGGAGCTGTCGGGCTGCGACGTGGTTATCGAAGCGATCGTCGAGAACCTGGACGCAAAACGCGAACTGTTCGGGCAGCTCGAGGCGCTCGTACGGGCGACCTGCATCCTCGCGACCAATACCTCGTCGCTGCAGGTCACATCGATCGCGGCAGGCTGCAAGAACCCGGAGCGCGTGGCCGGCTATCATTTCTTCAACCCGGTGCCGCTGATGAAGGTCGTCGAGGTGATCGACGCAGTGATGACGGCGCCATGGGTGGGCGATGCGCTGGCCGGGCTCACCCGGCGCATGGGGCACAAACCCGTGCGTGCCCGCGATACACCGGGATTCATTGTCAACCACGCGGGCCGAGGCTACCTGACGGAAGCGCTGCGCGTTGCCTCCGAAGGCGTGGCGGATTTCCACGAGATCGACCGCATACTGCGTGAAGGCACGGGCTTTCGCATGGGGCCCTTCGAGCTGCTCGATCTCACGGGCCTCGATGTATCGCACCCGGTTATGGAGTCGATCTACAACCAGTACTATCAGGAGCCCCGCTACCGTCCGTCCCCGATCACGGGCCAGCGTCTGAACGCGGGGCTGATCGGTCGCAAGACGGGCCGCGGATTCTACCGTTATCAGGCGGGCGCTCAGGAAAGGCCGGCGACGAGCGCCGCGCCTGCAGCGCGGCCGACCCGCGTCTGGGTCAGCAGCCGCGGCCTCGGCGCTGCGCTGCAAGCGCTGGTGGCGAAACTGGGCGCATCGATGGATACCGGTGCGGCGCCGGCGGCCGATTCGCTGTGCCTGGTCGCGCCGCTGGGACAGGACGCAACGAATGCAGCGCTGGCCGAGGCGCTCGATCCGGCGCGAACGGTCGCGGTGGATTGTCTCTTCGCGACCGACAAGCGCCGTACGCTGATGACGACGCCGGTAACACGCGGCGAGATGCGCGATGCCGCGCACGGCCTGTTGGCCTCGGACGGGGTACCCGTGTCGGTGATCCACGACAGCCCCGGATTCGTCTCGCAACGCGTCGTCGCGCAGATCGTCAATATCGCCTGCGACATCGCGCAACAACGCATTGCCTCGGCGCAGGACATCGACACGGCAGTCACGCTGGGACTGGGCTATCCGAAGGGACCCCTGGCGTGGGGCGACGCCCTGGAGCCCGCACGTATTCTCGCGGTGCTCGACAGGCTGAACAGCTTCTACGGCGACCCGCGCTACCGCGCGAGCCCGTGGCTGAAGCGCCGCGCCCTCCTCGGCGTATCATTGCTGACCGCCGAAGGCTGAAGCATTCGCACAGTCGCGAAACCAGGCCTGCACGGATCTCCTGAGGTACGCAGGACGAGCCCTCGGGGTTCGCCTATTCACTTGCCGAGAAAAGAGCGAACGCTTCCACGCATGAGGCATCGGTAGATAATGACATACGGAACGTCCGCAAACCCCGTCCGCGCCCAAGCATCCTGGGTCGAACGCAGCCTGGCGGCCGTGTGGCACCCGTGCACCCAGATGCAATCGCATCCCGAACTGCCGATGCTCGCAGTCGCGCGTGCGGACGGACCCTGGCTGACCGATTTTGACGGTGCGAGATATTTCGACGCAATCAGCTCCTGGTGGGTGTGTCTGCTTGGACATCGCCACCCCGCGGTCGTCCAGGCGTTGCGCGACCAACTCTACCGGCTCGATCACGTCATGCTGGCCGGCGTAACGCATCAGCCGGTCATCGAACTGTCCGAGCGCCTGTCCGCACTGACGGGAAACGTTCTGGGCCACGCTTTCTTTGGCTCGGACGGCGCATCCGCCATCGAGATCGCGATCAAGATGAGTGCGCATGCCTGGCAGCATCGAGGGCATCGCGACAAGCAATCCTTTGTCTGCATGGCGGGGAGTTATCACGGCGAAACCCTGGGCGCTCTGGGCGTCACCGACCTGCCCGGGTTCCGGCGGCCCTATGAGGGGCTGGTGCGACCCGCCCATGTCGTCCCCAGCGCCGATGCGCGCCAAGCGAGGCCCGGCGATCAGGCGTGCGATGTCGCGTTGCGTGCGGTCCGGCACCTGGAATCGCTGCTCGAGGACCGCGCTGACAGCATTGCAGCGATCGTCACCGAACCGCTGGTGCAAGGCGCAGGGGGGATGATCTTCTACGATGCGGAATACCTGCGACAGGTGCGCGCGCTGTGCGATCGCCATTCCGTTCACTGGATCGCCGACGAAATCGCCGTTGGCTGCGGCCGGACCGGCAGCTTTTTCGCGTGCGAACGGTCCGGTGTCTGGCCCGATCTGCTTTGCCTGTCGAAAGGAATCACGGGTGGCTTTCTGCCGCTCTCGGTCGTACTCGCCCGGGATGAAATCTATCGGCTGTTCCTTGGCGACAGCGCTTCCAGCGCTTTTCTGCATTCGCACAGCTACACGGGCAACCCGCTTGCGTGCAGTGCCGCGGTGGCGGTGCTCGACGTTCTGCAAAAGGATGATGTGCTGTCCGCCAATCGCCTGCGCGCCGCGCGCCTCGGCGCGCTTCTGCGGCAGTTTTCGGAGCACCCGCGCGTACGCCACTTCCGCCACATCGGGATGATATGGGCGTGGGAGATCGCCGGCGCGCAGCCCGGCTTCGCGCAACAGGTCTTTCGCATCGCGCTCAAGCATGAACTGCTGTTGCGACCGATCGGCAATACCGTGTATCTGATGCCGCCGTACCTGCTGAGCGACGCCGATATCGACGCGCTCGGCAACAGCGTGGTGGCCGTCATGAACGAGGTGCTGGCTTGAGCGTCTGGCGAGATCGGTTCGCGGCCGACGCGGCGGCCTGGCAATCGGCGGGATTGAAACGTCGCCGCCGAGTGGTGCATCCGGTGTCCGCGACCCGGGCCCAGGTCGATGGAACCGTGGTCACGGCGTTCGCGAGCAACGACTACCTCGGACTGTCGCGCGATCCGCGCCTAATTGACGCGATCGCGGAAGGCGCGCGGCGTTTCGGCGCCGGAGCCGGCGCCTCGCATCTGGTGAGCGGCCACCACGCGGTGCACGAGGCGCTGGAGCACGAACTCGCCCGCTTCGCTGACAAACCCGCGGCGCTCGCATTCATGAACGGCTATGTCGCCAACCTTTCGCTGTTGACCACCCTGGCAGGAGAAGGAGATGCGATCTTCTCCGACCAGCTCAATCACGCATCGATCGTCGACGGCGCGAGACTGTCGCGGGCGGCAGTCAACATCTATCCTCACGCCGATACCGACGCGCTCGATGCGATGCTGGCGGCCTCGGCGGCGCGGCACAAACTGGTCGTGACGGATGCGGTATTCAGCATGGACGGCGACGTCGCACCGCTGGGTGCGCTGCTCGAACTCGCCGAGCGGAGCGACGCGCTGCTGCTCGTCGACGATGCGCATGGTTTGGGCGTGTGGGGCCCGCAGGGCCGGGGCAGCGTACAGGCGCTCGGACTGCGATCGGATCGCATCATCTACATGGGCACGCTCGGCAAGGCCGCCGGCCTCTCCGGAGCTTTCGTCGCTGCGGACCAGATGGTCATCGATCGCCTTGTCCAGCGTGCGCGTCCCTATGTATTCTCGACGGCCGGGTCGCCCGCGCTGGCGCACGCCACATTGGCCGCGATCGAACTGGTTCGGTCGGCCGACGCGGCGCGCGAGCGGCTTTCCCGCCATCGCGAATTTTTGCAACGCCTCGCCCGCTTCTGGAGGCCTTACGGGTTGCTTGCCTCGGATACACCGATACAACCGCTGATCGTAGGCGACAACGCAATGGTGGTCCGGATCGCCGATGCGTTGCTGCAGGAAGGCGTGTGGGTGCCGGCGATCCGACCGCCGACCGTTCCGGCGGGCAGCGCGCGGCTGCGGATCACGCTTTCGGCCGCGCATACGGACGAGGATATCGATACTCTCGGCACCGCGCTGTCCCGCGTCATCTCCGACATCGGACCGGTACCGGCATGAAGCTGTTCGTCAGCGGCACCGATACCGGGATCGGCAAGACCGTTGTGACCTGCGCGCTGCTGCGCGCGCTCGATTCGCGCGGCCTGGCGGCGATCGGCATGAAGCCGGTGGCCACCGGCATCACGCCTCAGGGGACCTGGGACGACGTGGAGCAGATCCGCCTTGCCAGCCGGGTCACTGCTTCGTTGGACGACATGGCACCGTTTCGCCTCGGCGCTCCGGCCTCGCCGCATTTCGCCGCGCGAGAGGATGGGGTAACTATCCGCGCAGAGGTAATTCTCGGCGCGCTCGATCGCCTTGAGCGGCTCGCCGAGGCAGTCGTTATCGAGGGGGTCGGCGGTTTCCGCGTGCCGCTCTCCGAGCGTCTGGATAGCGCCGATCTCGCGCAGGCGATGCGCGCGCCGGTGCTGCTGGTCGTCCCGATGCGGCTGGGATGCATCAATCACGCGCTGCTCACCGCGGAATCGGTCGCAGGCCGCGGCCTTCCACTGCTGGGTTGGGTCGCCAATGCCGGAATCGATTCGGATTACACCCGCGTCGAGCTGACCGTCGATTCCATTGCGGATCGGATCCAGGCCCCCTGTATTGGGGTACTTCCGCGCCTGGCGCTTGGACAAAATGGTGCAGATCACCTTAATATCGACCCGCTCTTGGCCCGCCTGCGGTCGCTGGCTGCCACTGACGGCGGATCCGAGAGCGGTGCTTAGTCACTTACGAGTCAACTGTTGACGTTTTAGGCACAGAATTTGGTGTTGTATACGTCTCGTGCTTTCGTACCGTTGCAACTTCGCAACGGTACGAAAGCACGAGATTGAAAAAGGCAAAACCAGCCGGTTCCGGCTTCAACCGTTCAGGAGAACCCCTTGACAGTTTCAACCCAAACACCGCTTGTCCGGCATGCCGTGCCGACGACCCCGCAAAACTGGACCGTCGATGCCGTCGCCGATCTGTTCGACATTCCGTTCAACGACCTGCTGTATCGCGCACAGCAGGTGCACCGCGCGAATTTTCCGGAAGGCGAAATCGAACTCGCGACACTGCTTTCGATCAAGACCGGCGGCTGTCCGGAGGATTGCGCCTACTGTCCGCAGGCCGCGCGCTATCACACGGGTATCGAGGCCGGGAAGCTGGTGCCGCTGGCCAAAGTCGTCGCCGCCGCCCAGGCGGCCAAACAAAACGGCGCCACCCGCTTTTGCATGGGAGCGGCCTGGCGCGAGCCCAAGGGACGCGATATCGAGAAGGTGCAGGCCATGGTCAGCGCGGTCAAATCGCTGGGGCTGGAAACCTGCGCGACGCTCGGCATGCTGACCGACGAGCAGGCGGTGCAGCTCAAGGAGTCCGGCCTGGACTACTACAACCACAACCTGGACACCGCACCGGAATACTACGGCAAGATCATCACCACCCGGGTGTATCAGGATCGGCTCGATACGCTCGGCCACGTGCGCCGCGCCGGACTCAAAGTCTGCTGCGGCGGAATCGTCGGCATGGGTGAATCGCGCGAGCAGCGCGCCGGCCTGATCGCACAACTGGCCAACCTCGATCCGTATCCGGAATCGGTCCCGATCAATCATCTGGTTCAGGTCGCCGGCACGCCGCTGCAGGGCACCGAACCGCTCGATCCGCTCGAATTCGTGCGCACCATTGCGGTTGCCCGCATCACGATGCCACAGGCGCGCGTGAGACTTTCCGCGGGCCGGCGCGAACTGGGCGAAGCCGTTCAGACGCTGTGCTTCCTGGCCGGCGCCAATTCGATCTTCTACGGCGACAAGCTGCTCACCACCGGCAATCCGGAGGCCGAGGCCGACCGCGATCTGCTGGCGAAACTCGGCCTGAAGACCATCGCCGAACGCGCGGCAGCGAACTGCATGGAGTGCGATGCCCGGACGGGCAGTTGACGCAGATCAAACTCTCGCGCCGCGAGGCGAAAATTGCCCGTGAGGTCATGGGTATTTCATTATCATCGCTGGCGCGCACCGATATAGGAGACAACGCATGGACGGCGAAAAATGGGCCTTTGGCCTCACGATGATGGTCGTCGGCATGGGCGGAACGTTTCTGACGCTGTGGGTCCTCGGATTGGCCATGGACCTGCTGAAGAGGCTCTTTCCGCTGGTCGATAAAGCCGCCGATACGCCAAAGCAGTCATAGCCGCGGAGAAAACGATGCTCGATAGCCTGGTGACAGGACTCTATGGATTGACCGCCGGCGTCACGTACCTGTTCACGCAGGGCGGCCCGAACGTGATCATGCTGCTGATCGCTGCGCTGCTTCTGTACCTGGGCGTCAAGAAAGAGGTCGAACCCCTGCTGCTGGTACCGATCGGGTTCGGGTGCCTGCTGGTCAACATTCCGCTCAGCGACCTGATGGACAAGGGCGGCCTGCTGCGCATCCTCTACGACATGGGGATTTCAAACGAACTTTTCCCGCTGCTCATCTTCGTTGGCATCGGCGCGATGATCGACTTCGGCGCCCTGCTGGAAAAGCCCAAGATGCTGCTTTTCGGCGCGGCGGGACAATTCGGCATTTTCTTCACGCTGCTCGTGGCGCTGGCGCTGGGCTTTCCGGCGCTGGAGGCCGTCAGCATCGCGGTCATCGGCGCATGCGACGGCCCGACGTCCATCTACGTGGCATCGCAGTACGCGCCACAGCTTCTGGGCCCGATTTCGGTGGCCGCCTACTCCTATATGGCGCTCGTCCCCATCATCCAGCCTCCGATCATGCGAGCGCTGACCACGCCCAAGGAGCGCATGATCAGAATGGAGCCGATCAAGCGCACCGTGTCTACGCAGACCCGATTGCTCTTTCCCATCGTCGTCACGCTGGTCACCGGACTGCTGGCGCCGAAAGGACTGCCGCTGATGGGAACCATCATGCTGGGCAACTTCATGCGCGAGTGTGCGGTCGTTACACGGCTGCAGAAGGCGTCGGAAAACGAAATCGCCAACATCGTCACGCTGTTCCTGGGCCTGGCCATCGGCGGCACCATGGAAGGCCACGCGTTTCTCAAGCCCCAGACGCTGATGATTTTCGCGATGGGCTTCGTCGCCATCTGCATGGACACGGTGGCAGGGGTCGTGTTCGGCAAGATCGTGTGCTGGATGACCAAAGGGAAGGTCAACCCGCTGATCGGTGCGGCTGGCATATCGGCGTTTCCGATGGCTGCCCGGGTCGTCCAGGCCCAGGGGCAGCTCTATAACAGGAAGAACCACCTGCTGATGCACGCCGCCGGCGTCAACACCGGCGGTCAGATCGGCTCGGTAGTGGCCGCTGCGGTCATGCTCTCGGTCCTCAAGGGGATGGGACTGATCACCTGAAGCGCCCTCGCCCGGCGATGGCTTACCGGACTTGCTCCATCAGCGTTGCGGATCCGCGATGCCCGCAAACCTTGGGTTGACGCCGAAAGCACGCTTGTTCAGCACGAGTTTGGCGCATTCGATCGCGATCAGCACCGCCGCGCTCACGCCCAGCACCATCAGCACATCGGCTCCGGATGGCAGCGCAATGCCAAAAGCCTGCCTCACGACCGGGATGTGGATCAGCACCGCAAACAGCAGCAGTTCCCAAACGACGGCTATCACCAGCCACTTGTGCGGCGGCGCCTTGAGAATGCTCTGCCGCAACGAGCGGAATGAAAAAGCGATGATCAATTCGACGAGCACGAACAGCAGGAATATCTTGGTTCGCGCGATCTCCAAATCCCCGAAATTGGAAAAGTAGACCCAGAAGAAGATCGGACATTCGACCAGTACGCCCAGCAGCACCAATGCCCGGACATCGAACGAGAACACGCTTTCCTTGGGATCGCGCGGGGGCCTTCTCATGATATCGCTGTCCGGCGGCGCCAGACCCAGCGCAAGAGCCGGCAGTCCGTCGGTCGCGAGGTTGATATACAGAATCGCCGCCGGCAACAGCGGAAGAAACTCGGGGCCGACGATGATCACCGCACCGCCCAGCACCACCACTTCGGTGATGTTGGCCCGGAGCAGATAGGTCAGGTACTTCTTGATGTTGTCGTAAATCCATCGGCCGCGTTCGATCGCCAGAACGATGGTCGCGAAATTGTCGTCTCCCAGCACCATGTCCGCCGCTTCCTTGGCCACGTCCGTCCCGGTGATTCCCATGGCGATACCGATGTCGGCATGTTTGAGTGCCGGTGCGTCGTTGACGCCGTCGCCGGTCATCGCGACGATCTCGCCTCGTTTCTTCCATCCCTGCACGATCCTGAGCTTGTCCATGGGCGAGACCCGCGCGTAGACCGTCACACGCTCGACGACGCGTTCGAATTCGTCCTCGGACATGCGGTTCAGTTGTTCGCCGGTGACCGCCATGTCACCGGCGCGGAAGATGCCGATTTCCCTCGCCACCGCCACGGCCGTTAGCATGTGATCGCCGGTTATCATGATCGGTCGTATATGGACCTGCCGGCAGACCTTGACGGCTTCCACCGCCTCCTCTCGCGGCGGATCCATCAGCCCGATCAGCCCAAGGAAGACCAGTTCGGTCTCGATCTCCTCGTCGGCGCCTCCCTGGTCCGGCGGCATCTCCCGGTACGCCAGAGCCAGGACCCGGAGCGCGTCTGAGGCCATCCGGTCGCCCGCCGCGCGAATATCCCTGCGTGCCGAATCGTTCATCGGACGATGATCGCCGCCGTACTGCAACGTTGTGCATCGTTCCAGCAGAATCTCCGGCGCACCCTTGACGAATACGAGGCGGCGGGCGTCAGGGAACTCGTGGATCGTGCTCATGCGCTTGCGCTCGGAACTGAACGGCACTTCGCCGGTTCTGGGAGTATCGCGTCGAATCTGCTCCACATCGAGTCCGGCTTTCGACGCCAGCACCAGCAACGCGCCTTCAGTCGGATCCCCTTTGACGAACCAGCGTCCGGATTCGCGGCAAAGCACGGCGTCGTTGCAGAGCGCGCCGCCCAGCAGCAGCAGTCGAATCGCTTCGTCTCCAGGCGACGGCGCCGGAGCGATGCCGCCGGCCGGCGCATAGCCGGAGCCGGTAACCTCGAATATCCGGCCGGCGACGAATATGCGTCGCGCAGTCATTTCGCCTTTGGTGAGCGTTCCGGTCTTGTCGGTACAGATTACCGTGGTGCACCCGAGCGTTTCCACGGCCGGCATCCGGCGTACGATCGCGTTTCGCCTTGCCATCTCGCGCATACCGATCGCAAGGGAGCCAGTGACGATCGCCGCGAGCGCTTCGGGCACTGCCGCCACCGCCAGCGCGATGGCGAACATCACGATGCTCATGACCAGCTGGAAATCGACCTGGCCTTCCGCCCAGGACCGCAAGATGCTCGAAACGATCGCGACGCCACACACCCCGAGCGCAATGATGCCCAGCCAGCGACCGATCTCTTCGGTGCGTTTCTCCAGTGGAGATTGCTCGGTGTCCGCGCTGGAGACCTGCTTAGCGATCTTGCCAAACTCGGTATTCATGGCCGTTCCGGTGACGATCGCCTTGCCTCGTCCGTAGGCCACCGTCGTCCCGGTAAATACCATGTTGTGGCGTTCACCCACTGCCGCCCCGGATGGCAGTAGCGTCAGTTCCTTGTCCACCGGAAACGACTCCCCGGTCAGAGCCGCCTCGTCGCACTTCAACGAATGTATCTCGAACAGCCGCGCGTCAGCCGGTATCCGGTCGCCCGCCTCCAGAAGCATGACGTCGCCGGGGACAAGTTCACGCGAGGGAACCCGCTGCTCGATGCCGCCTCGCAGCACGGCGATCGTCGGCGCCAGCATGTGTTTCAGGGCATCGAGTGCCCGCTCGGCCCGGTATTCCTGAACGAAACCCAGAATGGCGCAAAACAGCACGATCAACAAGATGATGGCCGCATCGATCGCCTCGCCCATCAGCGCGGAGAGCAGCGTTGCGGCAAGCAGAATCATCATCAGCGTATTCTTGAATTGGCCCAGGAAAAGCGCGACCGGCGAGGCGCGGTGTTCCCGTGCAAGTTCGTTCGCACCATCGCGCGCGACGCGCGCTTCGACCTCGCCTCGGCTCAATCCGTTGGCCTGATCCGTTTGCAGCCGCTCGACGATGAAGTCGATCGCGTATGCGTGCCAGTCCATCGCAAACGCTCCGTCGCGCTGCTCAATCCAGCGCCAGCAATACCAGCGCGAGTAGACCCGCGCCCAAGCCGGCCGGAACGCCGAAGGCGCGAATCCACGAGCGCGGAGACGCCGGCACCACCTCGACCGGAACGCGGCTGGTTCGCAGCACCGTTGCGGTCACCGATCCAAGGAGCATTTCGAAGACTGATCCCAGGCCGGCGGAAGCCAGAACAATGCCGCCGAACTGGCTGGCGTGAGCGTAGCGCACGATCTCCTGCGCGGGGTCACCCCGGCATGAATGCGCCGAGTATCGCAGTCCGGCGCGATCGAGCAGTTGCGCGGCCGCATCGAGGACTTCGCGGCTGCGCTCCGCGCGGCGGGCCTCGCGTGCGCTTCGCGCAACGAACGGAAGCGGAAACCAGCCCGCCCGCGGCTGCACGTGGATGAGGTGAATGTCGAGGGCCTCGCCGGTCCAAACGCGGTGAATCACGTGCTTGACCGCATACCTGGAAATATCTGACGAGTCGACGGGAAGCAGGATCTTCAGCATGGCCGAATCCCTTGGATGAGTAAGTGTGGTACGTCTGCAGATAGGTCAGGTGCCACGTACGCCCGCCAGTAGATCCGGTGCGGGGTTCGGGCGAGGAAAACCTCTACCGGGCGGCAAAGGTCTCGCGACGACGGTCCGGCGTTAGCGGCGACCGCCGCCAGCAGCACCGGGGACGAAATCCCGTAATGACGGCGTCTGCTGTTAGGCTACTCCCCTTCAAGGGTCGCACTTCCAACTTAGGCGACCGACCGGGGCGTGTCAAGGCATGATCCACCGTGCGAACGACTGCCTCGCGATCGGCGTCGCTGCAGACAATATGAAGCAGTAAGGAACAGGCGCAGCTTGCGCTTTGTCGGCCCAGGCGCGCCGAAACACTCCGATCACGAACCCGGCTTCTTGACCGGCGTCTCGCGCGCCTTCAACTGCGCCAGAAATCCCTCCGACAAGGCCTTGTATATCGGCGAAGGACAGATCAGGCGCGAGGTGGCGGCAGCGAGCAGAGCCGTCGCCATCAACGGCAGCGCAAGCTCGTGATTGTCGGTCATCTCGATGACGATCACGAAGGCGGTGATCGGTGCCTGCACCACGCCCGCGAAATAGCCCACCATGCCGAGCAGGATCACGGCGCCGGCGGGCGCGTAGGGCATGATCTCGGAAATGTTGACCCCGAAGCCGGCCCCCACCGCGAGCGATGGAGAAAACAGCCCGCCGGGAATCCCGCTCGCATACGACACCCAGATCGCGATCAGCTTGAGAACGCCGTACAGCAGGGGCAGTTCCGCTGCACCTTCCAGGGCCTGCCGCACCTCGTGGTACCCGGTGCCGTAGGTGGTGCTCTCGGACAGCAGGCCCAGCAGTGCCAGGACGATGCCGCAACCCGCGGCGAAGAGAACCGGGCGGCTGCGTCTGAAGGGTCCCAGGTTCCAGGGGAGTATGCCGCGTCCCGATGCAATGATCATGCGACTGAATATCCCGCCTGCGAGTCCGCCGCCCGCACCGCAGACAAATACGGCAATCCAGGCGGCGTCCAGCGGCAGCACCGCCGAGGTGTGTCCGAAATACGGGTAGTCGCCCATCACGGCAAGCGAGGTAATCCCCGCGATGATGACCGCGGTGAGTATCGTGCCGCTGGTTCTTTCCTCGAACGAGCGGCTCATTTCCTCGATCGCGAACACGATTCCTGCGAGCGGCGCATTGAAGGCCGCGGCCACGCCGGCCGCGCCGCCGCCGAGGATCAGGGCCTTCTGCGCCTCGAGGCGCGAAACACGCGCGAGCTTGCCAATCGCGTGCATCACCGAAGCGCCGATCTGGACTGTCGGGCCCTCGCGCCCTATTGCGGCGCCGACCACCAGCCCGAACAGCGTGATGACGATCTTGCCCATCGCGATCTTCAGCGACAACAGGGCCCCGCGCAGCTTTTCGTCCTGCAGTTGCAGGGCGGCGATGACCTGCGGAATACCGCTGCCTTCGGAGCCTGGGAACGCGCGCCGGGTGACGTAGACCGCGAGCGCCAGTCCGGCCGGAGTGACGACCAGCGGCATGTAGCGCGAATACGCGAGCATGCTGTGCAGATAGCCGTTCGCGTACTCCGCGCCCATCGCAAACAGGACGGCAATGCCGCCGACACATACCGCGCCGCCCCAGAGAACCAGACGGCGCAGCCAAAGCTGCGGGGAAAACCAATGGTGGCGAATTCTCTTTAGAGCGGGCTTCGGCAAATGAGTGCGCTCTCCATCAACGGCGCGCGGTCTTGCATCACGACACGCATGATGGTGCCATGATCAGTGCGCCGCGCTCGCATGTCAACGCGAAGTGCACCAGCGAGGCGCACTGGCGGGACCTCGTATCGCTCGCCCTTCGGATACGAGATCAGCCCCTGATGAGCCGCGGCAACAGCAGCAGGTGCCGGGGGCAGGTCGAGGTCGGATTCTGGTAGGCCGCGCCGGCAAAAGCCTGCAGGTAGCCGCGCAGCGCCTTCAGGTCCACGATTTCGTCGACAAAGCCGTGGCGCGCGCAGTACGCAGGGCGAGAGGTGTCGTAATACTTCTGCGCGATCTCGTTCATTTTCTGCGCAATCGGCTCCAGCGGCTTGCCCGAATCCTTTTCCTTCACCGCGCGCCGCGCATAGGTCGCCACCGCCGCGGTTTCGCCGTGCATCACGTAGATCTCGGTTGCTGCGGTGCCGAGCGTGAACGCGTTCTGGCGATTGGCATTGGGTCCGCCCATGATGTAGTGCGCCGCCGCGCTGCCCTTGCGCAGCACCACCAGCATCATCGGCAGATCCACCTGCTGGATCGAGTAGATCAGCGTCGACCCCAGGCCGAGCAGCTCGGCGCGCTCTGCGGTGTCGCCCACGTCGATGCCGCTGGTGTCCTGGAACCAGATCACCGGAATGCGGTCGCGCCCGCAGTGGGTCACGAACTCGCTCATCTTGGTCAACCCCTGGCGGTAGAGCTTGCCGCCGATGCCCGGGTAGTCCGCGTATTCCGGATAGCCCTTGGGCAGCAGCCCCTGCCGGTTGCCGATCACGCCGATCGCCATGCCGTCGATTTTCACCAGGCCCGCGTAGATCTCCGGCCCGTACTCGGGCCGGAACTCCATGTGCTCGCTGCCATCGACGAGGCGCGCGAGAAGTTCCTCGAACGAATAGGTTTCCTTCTGGTTGAACGGCAGCAGATGGTAGAGCTCGTCTGCGGCGAGCTTCGGCGCCGCGGGCTCGGCCACCCGGAAGAACGCCGGGTCATAGGCCGGAATCATGCGCATGTATTCCTTGATGCCGTCCAGTACGCCCTTCTCCTCGTCGCACACGCGCGTGAAGAATCCGGTGTCGTTGTAATGGATCTCGGCGCGCCCGGGCGGCCGCTCCTTGAAATCCCGGGTCACGGCGATCAGTTGCTCGAGCCCCTCGGTGTCGAAGCCGCCTTTGGGCGACATGCCCGAGACGATGCCTGCGCCGCCGACGGCGATGTTGGCGTCCTTGTGCGCAATCAGGATGGTCGGCGTGATGCCCTGGTAGCCGCCGCCGGCCGGATTGGTGCCGTAGATCCCGGCGAGCACCGGCACGCCCGCCTGCTGGAGCTCGGCATGGCGGAAGAACGGCGTGCCCGAACTGCGGCGGCCAGCGTAGAACTTTTCCTGCTCCGCGAGCGAAACGCCGCTGCAGTTCACCAGCCACACCAGCGGTATGTGCAGGCGCCTTGCCAGATTGGTCACGCGCAGGATGTTTTCCGCCTGCCCGGGAATCCACGCGCCGGCCAGCAGCTTGTTGTCGAAGCCGATGATCACCGCCCAGCGGCCGGAAATCTTGCCCAGGCCATCCACCACGTTGGTCGTGCCGTCCTTGTTTTCCGCGGGGTTGTAGAGACTGTGCAGCGGTTGCCAGGTGCCCGGATCGACGAGATATTCGAGGCGCTGCCATACGGTCATGGACCCACGCTCGTTGATCTTGGCCGCCGGAATGCCGACCTCTTCCTTCGCCTTCCTCGCGGCGGCGATCTCCGCTTCGACGGCTTCCAGGCTGGCGCGGCTGTCCTTCGAGCGCGCGATACGGTTTTCCTTGAGCGGCTTGCCAAAGCCGGGCATTCTTTCGAAATACGGTCTCATCGCTCTATTCCCGATTCGGCGTGGACCCCAGCGCCATGCCGGAGATGATGATCTTCTGGATGTTCGAGGTCCCTTCGACGACCTGCAGTGACTTGGCGTCGCGGTAGAAGCGCTCGGCCGGATACTCGGTGGAAAACCCGTACGAACCGTAAATCTTCATGCACTCGTTGGCCGCGTGCACCGCCGCCTCGGAAGCCGCGAACTTGGCCACTGACGTCTCGTACTGGCTCGGTTTCTTCTGATCCTTCAACCACGCCGCCCGGTACACCAGCATCTGCGCGGCCTGATGCTCGACCGCCATCTCCGCAATCTGCGCCTGGATCATCTGGTGCTGACCGATGGGCTTGCCGAACTGGGTGCGCTCGTTCGCGTACTTGACCGCGAGATCCAGCGCCCCGCCTGCCACGCCCAGCGCGCCGGCCGCGCATCCCAGCCGCGTCTGGTTCAGCTGCCACATGCAGATACGGAATCCATCACCCGGCCGTCCGAGCACGTTCTCCTTGGGCACCTTCATGCCGTCGAACGCGAACTCGCCGGTGGGCGCGCATTTAAGGCCGAGCTTGGTCTCGATCGGGCGAGCGGTGCAGCCCTTCGCGCCCTTCGGCTCGATGACGAAAGCCGTCATGCCCTTGTTGCCCTTTTCCCTGTCGGTGTAGGCGTAAAGCAGACCGGCGTCGCCCACATGCGCCTGCGAGATCCACATCTTGGTGCCGTGCAGCTCCCAGTGGTCGCCCTTGTCGAGCGCATGGGTCTTCATGCTCGACACATCCGAGCCGGTATTGGCCTCGGTCATGGCAAAGAACCCCAGCTTGGTGCCGGCGACCCAGCCGGGGATATATTTTTTCTTCTGCGCATCGGTGCCGAACTTCGCCACCGTCAGCGAAGGACCCAGGTTCTGCATGTTGAACGGCAGCCGCCACGACGCCGACACCTTGGCGATCTGCTCGGCCATCAGCACCGATTCGACGAAACCCATGCCGCTGCCACCGATTTCTTCGGGCAGCGCACAGGAGAAGAACCCGAGCGCGCCCATCTTGGCGACCCGGTCGGCGCGAAATTCGTGTTTCGCTTCCTCTGCCTCCAATGTCGGCGCGATTTCCTCTGCCGCGAAGCGCTTCGCGGTGTCCTGGATCAGTCGCTGGTCTTCAGTCAATTCAAAATTCATCGTTGCCTCATTAACGGTTTGCCGCGATACAAGAGAACCAGGTCTGGAAGGGATAGGTCCCTTTTCTGAGCCCGAATGTCTCCCTTATTCAAAACTGCCGCGGTCGATGCTGTGACCGCATCTGCTGCGCCTGCTTCGACGTCGATCACTCCACGATCATCAGGACCGCACCGTCCTCGACGCTGTCGCCTTTTTTGACCTTGATTTCCTTGACGGTGCCGCCCGAGGACGCGTACACGGTGTTTTCCATTTTAAGCGCCTCGATGATGAGAACCTCGTCGTCTTCCTCGATTTTCGCCCCCACTTCGACGAGCACTTCCCATACTTTTCCTGCCAATGGAGCCAGAATTTCAGCCATGGTCTCTCCCTTTGCGATTTGAGTTCGATTGGATTATGCGTTCTGACGGCGAGGCGCGCACGGCGCTCGCCATTGAAAGTTCGGCGGTAGGGTAGCACAAAGCCATCGCCCGCAGATTGACCAGGATCACGCCGCGGCTGCCCGGGCCGTTCCACGTTCTCGCGTAGGGCCCGAGCCGGAGCGACGGCCACGAAAATGCTCCGCGTCGCGGTCCGCTGCCTCAGGCTTGTACCGGACTAACGCCCTCCCCGATCCTTTCGCGACGTCCGCACCGCCCGCTTGCCGAACGCGAAGTCTTCACCGGATGTTTTCTTGGTCGCCTGCTTGGCGTTTTTTGAGGCGCGCCGGCGCAGGAAATCATAGCGCGGGGTTTGCAGCGAGCGTTTGGTGACCATGCGCAACTCTAACACGGCGCTGACGCCATGCCGCCTGCGGCACGGAATTAGACCAGTGCGCCGAGCGGACGCGGCCGCGCGACGCCGAAACCCTGCACGTAGTCGACCCCGAGCGTGGCGAGTTTGCTATATACATCGTCAGACTCGACCATTTCAGCGACCGTGCCGACGCCGATGCCTCTGCATACGCGGATGATCGCGTTGACCTTGACGGCCGCCACCGGATCACGCGCGACCGCAAGAATGATGCGCCCGTCGATCTTGAGAAAGTCGAACCGCAGGCTCTTTACGTGAGCAAACCCCACGCCGGCACTGCCGAACCCATCGAGGCTCACCCTGCATCCGAGCTGTCTCACCCGAATTGCAAAATCCGATACGGCACCGGTCGCCGCGATGGAGTCATTGTCCGAAACTTCGAAGCAAAGCATATTTCGGGGAACCCCATGCTTGGCCGTCGTACGGGCGACGAATTCAGCAAACCCGCGATCCTCGATGGTCTGTCTGGCCACGTTGATGCACAGCAGCGGGACTTGTGCTCGTCGTTCCGGATCAACGGATGCACAGGCCGCGACGACTTTGTTTACCACCCAGCGGTCGATATCGGGCATGAGTCCGTAATGCTCCGCCGCGGGGAAAAACGCCCCCGGCGGGAGGTTGTGCGCGTCTTCGTGCTGCATCCGGATCAGCACTTCGAGCATGCGTTGCGGTTGTGCCTCGGCGTGCAATGCGACGATGTCCTGCGCGTACAGATCGAACTGGTCCTGATCGATCGCTTCGCGAATCCGTGCCTGCGGGTCGGTCCACCCGGTCAACTCCTCGGTGAGTGAACGCAGGTACAGGGCGGCTCCGGATTCGTCGGTGACGCGCAGCCCTGGGCGTGGGCCGCCAATCGCCGCCTCATCGCCTTCGAGTGCGTCGATCGACCGGGCGGCCGCATCGGACCCGGCGGACGTCTCCCGCAAAACCAGCACGATCGATTCCACTTTCCCGGTGCCGCCGCGCGTTGGCACCAATTCCGCGACACACCTGGCGTCCGATGCCGATGCGGACATGGACAATTCAGCCTGCGTCGCACGGCCGGCCTTGGCTTCGGCCAACGCGGTGCGCAGCGTTTCAGCCGAAGTTGGGGCAATCAATTCAAAGATCGACTTGCCGTGGATCTTTGCCGGCTGCCTTCCGACGCGCGCCGCAAATGCGCGCGTATGAAATCGGCAGCGCAGGTCACTGTCGCAAATGCAGACCCCGGTAGGAAGCTGCAGTTCCAGAGCGCGCAGCGTTGCCTCGGCGCTGTTTGCCCGCTCGCTCTCGCCGCGCACCGCTTCGTCTTGCTTTGCGAGCCGTTCGCGATCCTGCTGATGCAATCCCATTTCGCGCTCCAGCCGCTCGCTTGTCTGGCGATGCATTGCCGCCTCTACCGCCAGACGCTCGCGCACCTGGGCTGTCTGCTCGGCACTCTGCGCCATGCCCCACTGTGCCTTCCACGCCGAGCTGATCAGCGACAGAACGGCCGCGAACAGCACACCCGACAGGAACGCGATCCATTGCCAGTCGAACTCGGTAAAGAAAATCGTGAACACCAGCAGGCCCGCCAACGCGAGCGTCGCCAGTGATGGTCCCACCATCCGCACCGTGCGGAACAGCATACGGAATGGTCCGAAGGGCTGAGTCGGTTCGGTCGTCACCCCGCAAGCATACCTCGGGTCACCGGCGTGTCGAAAAAAGGTCGCGGCCTACAGCGGAATCGCGTACCCCTTCTCCCGGAACAGCCGCAGGCACGCGTCGGCCACCGCGGCATCGTACGCGCTGCCGCGGCCGCGCCGGACTTCGGCCAGCGCCTTGTCGATCCCGAGCCCCGCGCGGTAGGGCCGGTCCGAGGCCATCGCCTCGACCACGTCGGCCACCGCCATGATGCGCGCCTCCATCACGATCGCATCGCCCGAGAGCCCCCGCGGATAGCCGCTGCCTTCCATGCGCTCGTGGTGCTGCCACGCGACCTGGGCGACCGGCCAGGGGAACGCGACCTCCTTCAGAATATCGTAGCTCGCCCCGGCATGGCCGTTGATCAACTCGAACTCGATCGGCTCCAGCCTGCCCGGCTTGGCCAGTATCTCCGACGGAACGGCGATCTTGCCGAGGTCATGCAGGTAGCCTGCCACGCGCAATCCCTCCTGCCGGCTCGCAT
>Ga0156227_1230_pt1 | contig 29619 bp, 27 predicted proteins | sample RifCSPlowO2_12_FD_107875 | JGI IMG/M metagenome (GOLD analysis project Ga0156227, IMG submission 107875) | Betaproteobacteria bacterium RIFCSPLOWO2_12_FULL_63_13
CACCTGCTTCGCATCCGCGAGCTGCAGGCGCGCACTGGGGGGATTACCGAATTTGTTCCGCTGCCGTTCATCCACATGGAAGCGCCGATGTACCTAAAGGGACGCGCACGCAAGGGGCCGACCTGGCGCGAGGCGCTCTTGATGCACGCGGTTGCCAGAGTCGCACTGCATCCTCTTGTTACCAATATCCAGGCGTCCTGGGTAAAACTGGGGCCCGAGGGCGCTCTGCAGGCCCTGCGCGCGGGCGTCAACGACCTTGGCGGCACATTGATGAATGAAAGCATCTCCCGGGCAGCGGGAAACGAACACGGCCAGGAGTTGCCCCCCGCGGATCTCGACGCGCTCATCTTGCGGGCCGGCCGCAGGCCACAGCAGCGAACGACTCTGTACGAGGAGGTCCCCGAGGCCCAACGCGTCCGCTCATACAAGGCGGCCGCGCTTCTTCCGATCGTGCTTACCCCGGTAAAGCGTCGCCGCGACGCCACCCGTGAAGATGCGGAACTGTCCGACGGAATAGCGGCATGAATAAGCCGGTCATCGCGGTGCTGGGAGGCACCGGTAAGGAGGGCTCCGGTCTCGCATTCCGCTGGGCCTACGCAGGCTACGCCGTTGTCGTAGGTTCGCGCAACGCCGAACGTGCCGCCGCCGCGGCGGACGATCTCAACCGGCTTCTCGCCGGCCGCGCAGCGGTAAGCGGACTGAGCAATCTGGATGCCGCGAAGGCGGCTACACTCGTCGTTTTGGCGCTGCCCTATGCCGCTCAGCGCTCGACCGCGATGGAGCTGAAAGATGCGTTGCAGGGGAAAATACTCATCGACGTCACCGTGCCGTTAGCGCCTCCGAAGGTCGATTGCGTCCAGTTGCCCGAGGGGGGATCCGCAGTGTTGGCTCTGCAGCACGATCTTGGTGCCGGTGTTCGCGTGGTGTCGGCATTCCAGAATGTCTCGGCGGTCCATTTGAAGGACCCGAACCACCGAATCGACTGCGACGTGCTTGTCTGCGGTGATGACGCGGACGCGCGGGAGCAGGCGGTGCAACTGGCCAAAGCCGCCGGTATGGTCGCGTGGCACGCGGGCGCACTGGCGAATTCCGCGGCGAGCGAAGCACTGACCTCGGTGCTGATCGCGATCAACAAACGCTACAAAGTGCCCGCGGCGGGCATTCGTATCAGCGGCGTGCCGCATCCGGACGGCGAAAACTGAAACGGCAACATCTCGGCGACCGAGCCGTCGCTTCCAGGTCTGAGATAATCACGGGCGCATGCGCAGCCTGACCCTTACGGCGCTCGAAGGCATCCCCGAAGTTCAAGCCGGCGACGACTTGGCTGCAGTGATCCTCGCCGCCCTCGGCGGTGCCGGCGTCGTGCTCGAGGCCGCAGACGTGCTCGTCGTCGCGCAAAAGATCGTTTCCAAGAGCGAGGGGCGCACGGTGGCGCTCGCAAGCATGACGCCCTCGCCTCGGGCGATAGAACTTGCCAAGATAACGGGGAAGGACCCGCGTCTTGTCGAGTTGATATTGTCGGAATCGAAGACCGTGCTGCGTGCAAAGCGGGACGTCATCATCGTCGAACACCGCCTGGGTTACGTGATGGCGAGCGCCGGCATCGATCAGTCGAACGTCGGGCAGGGCGGTGAATTCGCACTGCTGCTGCCGCTGGACCCGGATGCGTCCTGCGAGCGATTGCGCGTTTTGCTGCGCGCGTCAACGGGTATCGATACGGGTGTCGTCATCAACGACAGTGTCGGGCGAGCGTGGCGCAACGGCACCGTAGGCATGGCACTTGGGCTGGCGGGGCTACCTGGCCTGCTTGACTTGCGCGGACGACCGGACCGATTCGGCAAGAAGCTGCTCATTACGCAAGTCGGCGTTGCCGATGAAATCGCCGCTGCGGCGTCGCTCCTAATGGGCCAGGCCGACGAAAGCTGTCCGGTGGTCCACGTTCGCGGCGTGCCCTACGCGAGGCGCGAGGGATCAGGGCGCGAGCTGCTGAGGCCTAAGAACGAGGACTTGTTCCGGTGATCCTCGCGCTCGCAGGTGGTGTGGGCGGCGCGCGTTTGGCAAGCGGGCTTGCGCAGGCGCTTGCACCCGGTGAATTGGCCGTGGTCGTCAACGTCGGGGATGACTTCGAGCACCTCGGTCTGTCGATTTCACCCGACCTCGATACGGTGATGTACACGCTGGCCGGCATCCACAATCCGGAAACCGGCTGGGGTCGCGCGGCGGAGAGTTGGCATTTCATGGAAGCGTTGGCGCAGATTGGCGGCGACATCTGGTTCCGCCTCGGTGATCGGGACCTCGCGGTGCATATCGAGCGCACGCGACGCTTGCGTCGCGGCGATACGCTTTCGGCGATCACCGCGTCATTTTGCGCCCGGCTGGCTATCGCACATATGGTTTTGCCGGTAAGCGACGCACCCGTGCGTACGCTGGTCGACACGGGTGCCGGCGAATTCAGCTTCCAGGACTATTTCGTCCGGCAGCGCTGCGAGCCAACGGTGACCGGTTTTCGCTTCGAAGGCGCTGCCGAGGCGGAACCGTCCGCCCCGCTGATGCGTTTGCTCGAAACTGGCGCGATCAATGGTGTGGTCATTTGTCCGTCGAATCCGTGGTTGAGTGTTGCGCCTATGTTGGCGGTCGCGCAACTTCGCGCGTTTATTGAGTCCAAGCGCGTGCCTGTCGTCGCTGTCTCACCGATCGTCGCCGGGGGTGCGATCAAGGGACCGGCGGCAAAGATCATGCGCGAATTGGGGCTCGAGGCATCGGTGCTCGGCGTGGCGCGCCACTACGGGGCGCTGGTGGACGCTTGGGTCATGGACATGCAGGACGCCGTGCTCAAGCCGGCAATCGAGCGCGGTGGCTTCGCGGTGGCGCTCACGGACACGATAATGAGTGCACCGGAAAGATCGCTGAACGTTGCCAGGGAAACCCTCTCGCTTATGCGACGGGTTGAGGTTCGATGAGCCTATGGAGCATCGTGCCGGTGCGGGGCCTGGCCGCCGGGAAGTCGCGACTTGCGCAGCTGCTCGGTCCGCACGAGCGGCGTGCGCTTAACGCGATGCTGCTCGATCGCGTGTTGGATGCGATCGAAGGTTGCAACGGCGATTTGTCGCGCTGCGTCGTCGCGAGCGCCGACGCGGACGCGCTGGAACTCGCGCTGAAGCGAGGAGCCTTGCCGATGGCCGATGCCTCCGATTCAGGCCTGAACGCGGCCCTCGAGGCAGCACGCGGTGCGGTCCGAGCCCAAAGCGCAACCTCGCTGCTGGTTCTTGTCGCAGACCTGCCTGAAGCTAATAGCGATGCCCTTGCCCGCCTCCGTAATCAGACGCCGCCCCATGGCGCTGCCATCATTGCAGACAAGAAAGGAACCGGAACCAATGGCTTGTTATTGCCGGCTGACTGCCGCGTGAACTTCGCATTCGGCGAGGCTAGTCTCGAGCGCCATCGTCAGGCGATCAGGGCAGCGGGCATGGAAGTGACCGTGTGGAGCGATCCTGCTCTTTCCTTTGATATCGACACCCCGTCCGACTACCGAGAGTGGCAGGCGCGCTCGGCAAAGACCTCGAGCGGAATCCGCAGCACGGATTCGATTCGAAAATAAAGGGCCGGAAAATCGAACAACGAGCTGATTAGCGTCGGGTAGGCATGGCCCTACCGATGCGTGGAGCGAGATACAGCGAGCCTCGACAGCGGCAGGATGTGCGACGGACCGGTTTGGCGACCGCATCCGCCGCACGTACCCGTCGCGCGTTACTCCATCCGCTCCGGAAACGGGTCTTCCTCGAATACCGAGATCGCCGGTGCCCTTCCGGTGAAGCCGTATTCCTGCCAGCGCCTGACCACGTTTTCGTACGCAGCTCTCGATAGTTTGGTTCGTTTCGAGAAAGTCTTGATGTATTTGTATTCCATACAGGCATTGATCAATGCTTTCGATCCCCAGGGTCGGATTTCCGGCGGATTCTGGCTTGGGTCGAGATAGGTGCTCCAGGTTTCGCGAAGGATGTCTATCGATTGCGACGGGCGCGAGCGGGTCGCCATGGCCCAGAGCACTTGGCCGACATCGGTTGGATCGATATCGTCATCGACCACGATGACGTACTTGCCATAATAGGCGCCGGCCGTGCACTGTGCGGCGAGCGCCATCACCTGCGCCGCGTGCCCTGCGTACATCTGCTTGACGGACACTACAGTGACGCCCCAGCCGGCCGCCTCGGGGACGGACCACACACCCTGAATTCCCGGTACGCCCATCTTCTTAAGGTCAGTCCAGACGCCCGCGGACCGGAGCGCCGCCCAGAACAGTCCGGCTTCGTTGGAGGCGTTGTCCGCCATGAGCGCGCAGGTGAGCGTCGGATGCGTGCGGTAGCGAAGTTTTTCGACCCTCATGTAAGGCGTCGCCCCGCTTGGCCTGCCGTAATAGCCGGTGAACTCGCCGAACGGCCCTTCGGCGAAAGTCTCCTCGGGATAGAGGAATCCTTCGAGGATGATTTCCGCGTGCGCAGGCAGCGGCAATCCAGTGACATCTCCTTGAAACACTTCGATCGGCGCGCCGCGGATGCCACCGTAATAGTCGTATTCGCATTCAGTCTTCGGCAGACTGGTCGCCGCGACCAGGAACAGCAGCGGATCGATACCGTAGGCGGCAGCAATGGGCATGGGCTTGCCCAGTTTCCACCACTTGTCACGGTCCAGTCCGCCATCTTTACCCGGTGACGTGTAGACGCCCACTTCGCGCGGTCCCTTGATCATCATCCGGTAGGTGCCGACGTTGACGCGGCCGGTTTCGGGGTCTCTGGTCACCACCGCGTCGCAGGTGCCAAGATATCTGCCGCCGTCCAATGGCCACATTCGCTGCGCGGGGAATATCCGGATGTCGATGGCATCGCCCACGACGACGTTCTCGCTGCTCAATGCGCGTTCGGCCGGGATTTCGACCGGGGCAAGCTTGCGTCCCAACTTCTGTTCCAGGATGCGCACCGCATCGAGCGGATGCTCGACCGGGTCCGCGCCGATCATCAGGCAGAAACGCGACAGATTGCACCCGATAATGTTGTACAGCGCCCTGTGTCCCGGATGCCCTTTGATGTTCTCGAACAGCAGCATGGGACTCTTTTGCACGCCGACCAGGTAGGTGAGCGTGGCCGCCTCGAGGTCGGGATCGACTTCGGCAGTGATGCGCTGCAATTCCCCCATGGCCTCGACCTTCGCCAGCCACGCGTCCAGACCGCTGGCGAACGCCCCGCTCGCTGCTTCGCCATCGCCGGGCGGTTGATCTTCCAGGGTTCCCGCACCGAGTTTCACGCTCATTTCCATTTCCGTGCCTCCTATCGGTCCGTTATCCGCAATTTCACCGCATCGCGGCAACACTCCTTCCATTTCATGTTACGCCTTCCATTGCAGAAATCACTCTACACCGATTTTGCAAGCGCATTGCCGGGGTGGAGGTACGCGGACCGGTATAATCCGTCGCACATCGTAAGGAACAGCGTGGACTCACTGTTGCAAGCATTCATCCTCGGCGTGGTCGAGGGCCTGACCGAGTTCCTTCCCATTTCCTCTACCGGACACCTGATCCTGGTTGGAGACCTGCTCGGCTTTAACGACGAGAAGGGCAAGATGTTCGAGATCATGATTCAGTGCGGCGCGATACTCGCGGTGTGCTGGGAATATCGTGCCCGGTTCGCGGCGGTGCTGGCCGGGCTCGGCTCCGATCCTGCGGCCCAGCGCTTCGCGCTCAACGTTGCCGTCGCGTTCACCCCGCTGGCGATGCTCGGACTGGCTTTCGGGAAGACAATCAAAGCAGCGCTGTTCAAGCCCGTTCCGGTCGCGCTTGCGTTTATCGTCGGCGGCTTCATTATTCTCTGGGCCGAGCGGCGCGAACACCGCATCACCGTGCAGGGCGTGGACGACATGCGCTGGCGCGACGCGCTGAAGGTCGGACTTGCACAGTGCTTGGCGTTGATTCCAGGCACATCGCGCGCGGGGGCCACCATCATCGGCGGCTTGTTTTTCGGCTTGTCACGCCGGGCGGCGACCGAATTCTCGTTCTTTCTTGCCGTGCCGGTGTTATTCGCGGCAAGCGCCTACGAATTTGTCGGAAACCGTGAACTGTTCAGCAGCGCCGACCTCGATACGTTCGCAGTCGGCCTGGCTGCGGCGTTCGGCTCCGCGTTTCTGTGCGTGCGCTGGCTGCTGCGCTACATTGCTGGGCACGACTTCAGGCTTTTCGCGTGGTACCGGATCGGCTTTGGCATGATCGTGTTGCTGACCGCCTACACCGGACTGGTGGACTGGACGAGCGGCTGAGCGGCGATCAAGGGTGCGAGTTTCGAATCCCGTTACGCGGACACCACGCTAATCGAACGCGAAAGCGTCCATCGCGAGCACGCCGAAACTCGTGCTTGAATGAATGATCCTTCCGGGAACGCCGGGTGTTCCGGCGCCAAGTGCAACGAACAATGGCAGGAAATGCTCCTCGGTCGGGTGATTCCTTGCTGCAAACGGTGCGTTGTTGCGGTAATCGAGCAGTTCGACGGATGCGCCAGCAGTCACAGCGGTGCGCAGCCAGTCCGCGAAAGCGGTGACCCACGCAGGCTCGTTTGATTCGCCGGACATCATCTCGCGCAGGTTGTGGGTTGCGTTTCCGGAGCCGAGAACGAGCACGTTGTCTTCGCGCAGGTCGCGAAGGATCTGGCCGATCAGATGATGATGCCGAGGGGATTCATGCGTTTGCACAGCGAGTTGCATCACAGGAATGTCAGCGCGTGGGTACATGAGCTTGAGCGGCACCCAGGCGCCATGATCCAGCCCGCGCCGCTCGTCGATGAGCGTTTCGAGGCCGGCGGCCCGGAGGCTCCGCGCGACCTCAGCGGCGAGTTCTGGGGCACCAGGGGCCGGGTAGCGCATCTCATACATAGCCGGTTCGAAGCCGTAGAAATCGTGGATCGTGCCGGGGTTAGCCGTGGAGCCTACCGTCGGCACCCGCGCCTCCCAATGCGCGGAGATCGCAACCACAGCGCGCGGTCTGCCCATGGTTTCGCCCAACCCGGCCAAGAAACGTCGTGTCGGACTATCGTGGAGAATGATATTCGGTGCGCCGTGAGAGACGAACAGTGCCGGAAGAGTCATGGCGGCTCCCGCGACGTTACCCTTGTTCCCACGGCAGGTCCGCTACTCTCCAGCCATTGATACTGTTGCGATGACCCTGGGCATCGCGATCACCTTCGAAACCCTCCGACACGTTATAACAACTGGAGTAGCCGGCCTCAGTCGCGAGCGCCGCTGCATGATGTGAGCGCTGGCCTGAGCGGCACAGGAACATCAGCACGGCAGACGTTGCCGGCACACGGGCTTCGAGTTGTGCGAGAAACTCAGGATTGCGAGCACCGCCAGGATAGGTCGACCATTCGATCGTCACAGCCCCCGGGACGCGCCCCACCCAGTACAGCTCGGCTTGCGTGCGCACGTCGACGAGGGTTGCCGGCGGATCCGAGCGCAGTAGCGCAAAGGCTTCCTTCGGCGCCAACTCGCCGGCGTAGGGCAGTCCTTTCTCAAGCGCCCTGCGTTTTGCGAGCGACATAATTGCTTCAACGTCGTTCATCGTTCGCGCCTCTTTGTTAAGGAAGTCCAAAAGTATATTGCGTCCAACCGACGGTACCCAGCGCAATTCGATCGGCATCAACGTGATTTCGACGATCGTCGACAGGCGGTATCGATACGATCGGCGGCCGCGTGCACCACAATTGTGCGAACGGAGTACCGTCCGCACTACAGTTGTGCAGGCGTGCCCGATTCGATGGGAAGAAACATCGGCCCATCCCTTGTGGCACAATGCTCTGCCTAACGTGTTCCGGATGGCACGGATACTGCTCGTAGAGACGCCCAGTTACCGGATTTCGATCCCGTTTCCCCACCCGCTCGCCAATACCTGAAGGAGATTCTCGCATGGCCATGTCCGCAAACGACGTACTGACATTGATCAAGGAGAAGGAGGTCAAGTTCGTTGATCTGCGCTTCACCGATACGAAGGGCAAGGAGCAGCACGTCACGGTGCCATCCAAGGTGTTTACGATGGACAAATTCGAAGACGGACATGCCTTCGACGGATCGTCGATCGCCGGGTGGAAGGGCATTGAAGCATCCGACATGCTGCTGATGCCCGATCCGGACAGCGCGCGCATGGATCCGTTCGCCGACGAACCGATGCTCAACATTTCCTGCGACGTGCTCGAACCTTCCGACATGAAGGGCTATGACCGCGACCCGCGCACTATCGCCAAGCGTGCCGAGGCCTTCCTGAAGTCCTCCGGACTGGGGGATACGGCTTATTTCGGACCCGAACCCGAGTTCTTCATTTTCGATAGCGTGACCTGGAACGTGGACATGTCGGGGTCGTTCGTCAAGATCAAGTCCGAAGAGGCGCCGTGGTCGAGCGGCGACGAGTTCGAGGGCGGGAACATGGCCCACCGCGCGCCGGTAAAGGGCGGCTACTTCCCCGTGCCTCCCGTCGATTCGCTGCAGGACATCCGTAACGCGATATGCATTGCTCTTCAGCAGCAGGGCGTCGAAGTCGAAGTGCACCACCACGAGGTCGCGGCCGCAGGCCAGAACGAAATCGGCACCAAATTCGAGTCGCTGGTGAAGCGCGCGGACTGGATGCAGATACTGAAATACACGGTGTGGAATGTCGCGCATTCGTACGGCAAGACGGCCACCTTCATGCCCAAGCCCGTGGTAGGGGACAACGGTTCGGGCATGCACGTACACCAGTCGGTCTGGAAGGACGGCAAGAACATGTTCGCCGGCAACGGCTATTCGGGACTGTCGGAATTTGCGCTGTTCTACATCGGCGGCATCATCAAGCACGCTCGGGCGCTGAATGCCATCACCAACCCGGGCACCAACTCCTACAAGCGTTTGGTGCCTGGGTTCGAGGCGCCGATCAACCTGGCTTACTCGGCACGTAATCGATCGGCGGCGTGCCGAATCCCGTACGTTTCGAACCCGAAAGCACGCCGCGTCGAGGTGCGCTTCCCGGATCCGACCACGAATCCTTACCTGGCCTTCGCGGGGATGCTGATGGCCGGGCTGGACGGCGTGCAGAACAAGATCAACCCGGGCGACCCGATCGACAAGAACCTGTACGATTTGCCGCCTTCGCAGGCCAAGAAGGTGCCCAATGTGTGCAGTTCCCTGGAGATGGCGCTCGAGCACCTCGACAAGGATCGAGTGTTTCTCACGAAAGGTGGCGTGTTCTCCGACCAGATGTTGGATGCTTACATTGCGCTCAAAGAGGAAGAAGTCACGCGGTTCCGCATGACCACGCATCCGCTGGAGTTCGAGATGTACTACAGCAGTTGAGCAGGTCGCGTTGAGCAGCGGACCCGGGTCCGCTGCTCGGACCGCGCCAGACTTCGAAAAGGACGGGGATTTCAGCATAGTCGCCGTCCTTTTTGCATTTGAAATCAGTGGGATTTTTGCCTAGACTTAAACTTCTTTGTGGGGTAGATTCGGCTAATGATCCGAGCCCGTTACGCAATTGCTCTCCCGCTCGCGCTTTTCGGCGCGGCGAACGTCTGCGCGCAGAGCACTACCTACAAGTGCGTCGATCAGGAGGGCCGCCCCACCTATACCAATGTCAAGGAGGAAATGAGCGGGAAGAGGTGCAACGTCGTCAGTCGCGAGGTATCCGTCGTCCCGGTGTCCCCACTGGTCGCCAAGCCACCCCGCAGTGCGCCCAGGGCGCTAGCGGAACGCGTCGATGCGAATACCCAGCGCAGCCGCGACGATACGCGCCGCAAGATCCTGCAGGAGGAACTGGACGCGGCTGAGAAGCGCCTGGCGGAGTCGAAGCAGAGGCTCGCGCAGCAGGACGCCACGCGACGCGCAGATGATCGAATCGATCCTCAGAAGGCGCAGGCCCAGCTCAGGGCAGATCGGGATGAGGTCGAACGTCAAGAGCAGAATGTCGCCTCTTTAAAGCGTGAATTGTCGAATCTGCGCTAGCTGCTTCCCGCGTCGATCGAATCCAGACCCCATCCTTGACTGCGGTGCAGCTGTCGCGCTTCATCATGGTGCGATCCGCCTCTAAGTGGACACGGTGCCGCGCGTCGTGAGCCAGGATCCGTTCCCGGGGCTGGATATGCTCACAACGGCGGTCGTTATCCTGGACCGTGAGCTGAAGGTGGCTTATCTCAACCCGGCGGCCGAGACGGTTTTTGCGCTGAGCCAGCGCAATGTGGTGGGCCATAAGTTTCCCGATCTTTTTGTCGACGGACGCGCTTTCGGTGGCAAGCTTGCGCAGGCGCTCGTCGAAATGCGCGGCTTCGTCGACCAAGAGTTGACGCTGACACGGCCAGGATGCGACCCGCTGCACCTGAATTGCGTGCTCACGCCGGTGGATACGAGCAGCGCGGCTTTGCTGATTGAATTCCGCCATATCGAACAGCAGCTTCGCATCGAACGCGAAGCCCAGCGGCTGACGCAGCATGAAGCCAATCGCGAACTGATCCGCAATCTCGCGCATGAGATCAAGAATCCGCTTGGCGGAATCCGGGGGTCGGCGCAGTTGCTCGAACGCGAGCTCGATCGCTCGGAGTTGCGCGAGTACACTCAGGTGATCATCAAGGAGGCCGACCGGTTGCAGATCCTCATGGACCGGCTGCTTACGCCGAACCGTCCGCCGCAGCTTGGCCCGGTAAACATCCACGAAGTGTGCGAGCGCGTGCGTGCTCTGATACTGGCCGAATTTCCTCGAGATATCCTGATCGAGCGCGATTACGATGCCAGCCTGCCGGACGTGCACGGTGATCGGGAGCAGCTGATTCAGGCAGTGCTCAACGTGGTGCGCAATGCGGCGCAATCCATGAACGGAACGGGAACGATTGAACTGCGCACGCGGGTGGCGCGCCATGCGACGCTCGCGACTTCACGGCACAGGCTGGCACTAGAATTGCAAGTGGTGGACAACGGTCCGGGCGTGCCTGCGGCGATTCGAGACAGGATCTTCTATCCGCTGGTATCCGGCCGTGAAGGGGGAAGCGGGCTCGGGCTCACATTGGCACAGACCTTCGTTCAGCACCATCATGGCGCGATCGAAGTCGAAAGCGAACCCGGGCGTACCTGCTTCCGTATTCTGCTGCCGCTGTCGTGAAAGGTCGCATGGTGAAACAGGTTTGGATAGTCGACGACGACCGATCGATCCGCTGGGTGTTCGAGAAGGCGCTCACGCGCGAAGGAATCCCGTACAGAACGTTCATGCAGGCGGCCGACGCACTTGCTGATCTCGATGCGGGCCCGCCTCAAGTGCTGGTATCCGACATCAGAATGCCGGGCACGTCGGGGCTCGAGTTGCTGCAGGCCGTAAAGCAGCGATACCCCAATCTCCCGGTGATCATCATGACGGCGTACTCGGACCTCGAATCCGCCGTTGCTGCGTTCCAGGGCGGTGCCTTCGAGTACTTGCCGAAGCCTTTCGACGTGGACCAGGCCGTGGCACTGATCCGGCGTGCGGTCGAAGAGTCGCTGCGCGAGGATCAGGGAGAGGAGACCGCCCGGGAATCGCCCGAAATCCTCGGGCAGGCGCAATCGATGCAGGAAGTGTTTCGCGCGATCGGCAGGCTGGCGCAATCGTCGGCGACCGTGATGATCACGGGCGAGTCGGGCAGTGGCAAGGAACTTGTGGCCCGAGCGCTGCACCGTCACAGTCCACGCTCGACAAAGCCCTTCGTGGCCATCAACACTGCGGCGATGCCCAAGGACCTGCTCGAGTCGGAATTGTTCGGTCATGAGAGGGGCGCGTTTACAGGGGCGCAGGCGATGCGCCGAGGACGCTTCGAACAGGCCGAGGGCGGAACGTTGTTCTTGGATGAAATCGGCGATATGCCGGCCGAACTGCAGACTCGGTTGCTTCGCGTTCTATCCGACGGGACGTTTTACCGTGTCGGCGGCCATCAGCCTATCCGCGCCAATGTGCGAGTGATCGCGGCCACGCACCAGGATCTCGACGCCCGGGTCCGGCAGGGCCTGTTTCGCGAGGACCTCTACCACCGGCTGAACGTCATCCGCCTGCGGCTGCCTTCGCTGCGGGAGCGCCGCGAGGATATCCCGCTGCTCACCAGGCATTTTCTGGCGAAATCGGCACGGGAATTAGGCGTCGAAGTCAAGCGACTATCGGATCCGGCGATGGCTGTTCTCACGGGGCGGCGTTTTCCGGGGAACGTGCGCCAACTGGAGAACATTTGTCACTGGCTTTCCGTGATGGCTCCGACGCAGGTTATCGAAGCCGATGATTTGCCGGCCGAATTGCGCGACGAGGCGCCCGCGCCAGAGTCCGACTGGACCGCAGCGCTCTCGAATGAGGTTGAGCGCATGCTTGCGCGAGGCGAGTCGTCGATTATGGAACGCCTCGCGCCGCGCTTTGAGAAGACGCTCATCAGCAGAGCCCTTGCGCACACTGCGGGTAGGCGCATCGAGGCGGCGACCCTGCTTGGAATTGGCCGCAATACCATAACAAGGAAGATCGCCGAACTCGGGCTCGACGAGGCACAAACGCCGCCGGCGTGAACTCAGTCGAAATGTCCTCATGCGAGGGCGTTTCGCATTGTGAAACGATTTGGCGGGCCGAGGCGTACAGGTACAATCGGCCCCTTTGTCTCCGTTTCAATTCCTTCGCGGCCGTGGCGGGCCTTCTTCAGGCAGGAGCGTTTCCATGGGTACACCATTTCCCGGCGGTGTGGACATACGGGGCCCGATCGGTCCCGAGTTTTCGCAGGTTCTAACGCCAGAGACGGTCGAGTTTTTCGCCAAGGTGCACCGCGTATTTGCGTCGCGCAGGAATGAACTGCTTGCGCGGCGAGCAGCGCGCCAGAAGGAATTCGACGCGGGCAAGCTGCCGGATTTTCTTGCCGATACTGCCCAGGTACGCAATTCGGAATGGAGAATCGCGCCGCAGCCTGCGGACATGCTCGACCGCCGCGTCGAAATCACCGGACCCACGGACCGCAAGATGGTGATCAACGCACTGAATTGCGGCGCCTCGACCTTCATGGCCGACTTCGAGGACGCCAACTGCCCGACTTGGTTCAACGTGATCGACGGACAGCGCAATCTGCGCGACGCGATTCGACGGACCATCAGTTTCGAACAGGAGGCCAAGCGGTATGAGCTGAACGACAAAGTCGCGGTTCTGATACCCCGGCCGCGCGGTTGGCACCTGGTAGAAAAACACGTGATGATCGACGGCAAACCGGTCTCCGGAAGCATCTTCGATTTCTGTCTGTATTTCTTTCACAACGCAAAGGAACTGCTCGCGCGCGGCACGGGGCCCTACTTCTATCTGCCGAAAATGGAGTCTCACCTGGAAGCGAGACTGTGGAACGACATCTTCGTGATGGCACAGAACGAACTTGGCATACCACAGGGAACCATCAAGGCGACCGTGCTGATCGAAACGGTGCTTGCCGCATTCGAGATGGACGAAATTCTATGGGAACTCCGGGAACACTCCGCGGGCCTCAATATCGGGCGTTGGGATTACATCTTTTCCTGCATCAAGAAATTCCGCTCCAACAAGGATTTCTGTCTCGCAGACCGCGCGCAGGTGACGATGACGGCGCCGTTCCTGCGTGCCTATGCGCTGTTGTTGGTCAAGACCTGCCATCGCCGCGGCGCACCAGCGATGGGCGGAATGGCAGCGCAAATCCCAATCAAGAACGATCCGGTCGCCAGCGAGGCGGCGCTGGAAAAGGTGCGCCAGGACAAACTACGCGAGGTCAACGACGGATGCGACGGCACTTGGGTGGCGCATCCTGCGCTGGTGCCTGTCGCCAAGGAAGTGTTCGACAGGCACATGCCGCAGCCGAACCAGTACGGCAAGCAACTGGACAACGTAGAGGTCGGAGCGGCGGATCTGCTCGATTTCCAGCCAGAGAAGCCGATCACCGAAGCGGGCTTGCGCAACAACATATCCGTCGGCATCCAGTACCTGGGCGCCTGGCTGGCCGGCAATGGCTGCGTGCCGGTGTTCAATCTGATGGAGGATGCTGCCACCGCCGAAATTTCGCGTTCGCAGATCTGGCAGTGGATTCGCTCGCCCAAAGGTGTGCTCGATGACGGGCGGAAAGTCACCCCCGACCTGTTCCGGAAGCTGCTCGCGGAAGAACTGCCGAAGGTCAGGACTTATCTCGGCGACGCGGCGTATGCCGAGGGGAACTATGAACAGGCGGCGAAGTTGTTTGAGCACATTACGACGGACGACAATTACGTGGAATTCCTCACGCTGCCGGCCTACGAGGTGATCGACTGACGCGGCTGTGGATTCGGGAGACGTATACAAGACCCAACGATTCCCGAATCGACTACAGTAGCCTGGTAAGTCTAAAGCTCGAGCTGTGTTCCCAGCTCCACGACACGGTTGGGCGGCAGGCGGAAGTAGCTCGTTGCGCTGCTCGCATTGCGGAACATCGTTATGAATAGCTTCTCACGCCACAGAGGCATCCGCGCGCCAAGTTTCGGAATGAGCGTCTCGCGGCCGAGGAAGAACGACGTGTCCATCATGTCTATCTGTAGCCCCTGCTCGGCACACCATTCGAGCGCCTCCGGCAGATCGGGTTCTTCCATGAAGCCGTAATAGACGCGGACGCGCCAGAATTCGTGCGGGAGCTTCTCGACCATCACCCGCTGAGCCACCGCGACGTGCGGGATATCGAGGACCTCGACGGTGACGATGACCACACGCTGGTGCAAAACCTTATTGTGCTTCAGATTGTGCAGCATGGCGCTCGGGACGCCGTCTGGATTCGAGGTGAGAAACATTGCCGTTCCGGGCACCCGTGGCGCCTCGCTGCTGCCCGGCAAATGCTCGAGAAAGCTGTTCAGCGACAAAGCGCTTTCCTTGAGCCTCGCGTGCATTATGATGCGCCCCTGTTTCCAGGTGATAAGCAGCAAGTAGATGCCGACGCCGAACATCACCGGAAACCAGCCACCTTGAGGGATTTTGACGATATTCGCGCAAAAGAACGTTATATCGACGATGAGGAACGCCAAGAACAGCAGTCCGGCGCGCGCCGGGCTCCACCGCCAGATCTGCCGCGCTACCGTGTAGGCAAGTATGGTGGTCACAACCATGGTTCCGGTAACGGCGAGGCCATAGGCCGCCGCCAAATTCGTTGACGAGCCGAAGCTGAGTACCAGCGCGATTACCGCAATCAGCAGCGTCCAGTTGATCGAGGGTACGTAGACTTGGCCGAACTCACGCTCGGAGGTGTGCTGCACGTCCATGCGCGGCAGGTATCCGAGCTGAATCGCCTGGTGCGCTATCGAAAAGGCGCCCGAAATGACTGCCTGCGAGGCGATAATCGTTGCCGCAGTCGCCAACGCAACGAGGGGATAGAGCGCCCAATCCGGCGCAAGCAGGTAAAACGGGTTTTGCGCTGCCCGAGGGTTGTGCATCAACAGAGCCCCCTGACCGAAATAATTCAGCAACAGCGCGGGCAGTACCAGGCCGAACCACGCCAGCGTGATCGGCCGGCGACCGAAATGGCCCATGTCGGCATACAGTGCTTCGACCCCGGTGACGACCAGAACAACGCCGCCGAGCGCAAGCAACGCGAGCACCGGTTCGCGGGCAATGAAGGCGAGTGCGTGGACCGGATTGAGCGCCATCAGAATCCTTGGGTCCTTTGCGATGCCGAAAATGCCCAAGGCAGCGAGGCTGGAAAACCACAGCAGCATGACCGGCCCGAATAGCGCTCCCACCGTTGCAGTTCCCCTGCGCTGAACGAGGAACAATCCGAAGAGCACCATGATGGTAATGGGCAGAACGTAGGGTTTGAACGCGGGAGTGGCCACCTCCAGCCCTTCCACCGCCGAGAGCACCGAGATCGCCGGCGTAATAACGCCTTCACCGCAGAATAACGATGTGCCTATGAGGCCGAGCACGATCAGCGTTGAGCGACGTCCGCGCGACTCCGCGATTCCACGCAGTGCGAGTGCCATGAGCGCCATGATGCCCCCCTGGCCGCGGTTGTCGGCGCGCAATATGAATCCGACGTACTTCAGCGATACGACGACGATCAGCGCCCAGAATACGAGCGACAGCGCGGCGAGAATGTGATCGGGGTCGAGCGGCAGGGAATGCGGACCGCCGAATATTTCCTTGATGGCGTAAAGCGGGCTGGTGCCGATATCGCCATACACGATCCCGAGCGCGGCGAGTGAGATGGCGCTCATACGGGATTTTTCGGTTTGCATTGGGTATGGAGGCAAGACGTCATGGAGCGCCGGCGCATGATTTTCTCACAGCCGAGCGTACCCGTGCGTTACCTACGGCGAGCGAATTTCTGCGACGACGGGCGCATGGTCGGACGGCCGATCCAACCGGCGCGGTTCCAGGTCGATGGAGCAGCGTTCGCATTGACGGGCGAGTTCCTCCGACAGCAGTATGTGGTCGATACGCAGGCCGAGGTTGCGACGAAAACCGTTCATTCGGTAATCCCACCAGCTGAACGACTTCTCGGGCTGCTCGAAGAGGCGAAAGCTGTCCGTGAAACCAAGCGCGAGCAGCCCCTTGAACGCATCGCGCTCCGGCCCGCTGCACAGCACTTGGCCTTCCCACACTTCGGGGTCGTACACGTCGCGGTCCTCAGGTGCGATATTGTAGTCGCCGGCCACGACGAGCCGGGTACGGCGCAACAGTTCATCGCGCAGCCAGCGCTGGAGCGCGGCGAGCCAGCGAAGTTTGTATTCGTATTTGTCCGAGCCGACCGACTGACCGTTGGGCACATAAGCACAGACGATGCGTGTTTGTTCGACCGTCGCCGAGATGATCCGTTTCTGTGGATCGTCGAATCCCGGGATACCCGTCATGATTTCAGCGAGCGGATGTCGGGCAAGGATGGCGACGCCGTTATAGGTTTTCTGGCCGGAGATCGCGCATTGATAGCCGGCGTCCTCGATCGGTGCGCGCGGAAACTTCGCATCCTCGAGCTTGAGTTCCTGCAAACACACGACGTCGGGCGAGTGCCTGGCGATCCAGTCGAGGACATGGGGCAGCCGTACCTTAAGCGAATTGACGTTCCAGGTTGCGATTCGCATTGTTGCTCGTAGCTCCCGTTCGTTGTCGCAGGCGCCTTGGGCGCGCGCAGGGAAGCCGGAAGACGCACCCTACCAGAATGGCGACTTGAACGCGCGGCGATGGGCTACGATCGTGTCACTGCCGCACCGGGGAATTCGCCCATGGATGAATCGGGACACGACGAGTACGTGCGCGGCAAGTCGCAGTCTACCCTGAACGTCGCGCGAGACATTGGCGATGGCGCGGATGTTGACGATCGTCGAGCGGTGAATCTGCCAGAATTGTTCCGAATCCGTTTCCTCGATCAATTCCTTTAACGGCTTCCGTATCAATGCCTCGCCGTTGCGGAGGACTACCCGGGTATATTTGTCGGTAGACTGGAAGAACAATATTTCGTCAATGGCGATGATCCTCAACTGGTTTCCGATCGTCGCCTGTATCCACCGCATTCGATTCGTCGCCGGCTTCGCTTCGAGCTGAAGCGTGGACAGTATCGAGGCGATGCGCTCGATATCTGGAGGCGCACTCAATCGTTGTTTCAAGCGCTCAATGGTCAGCGCAAGCCTGTCGGGGTCTACCGGCTTCAGCAGGTAATCCACTGCGCCTCGCTCGAACGCCTCGATGGCATGCGCCTCATAGGCCGTCACGAACACGACGTGACAGCGGTCCGCGACTCTTGCGGCCACTTCCAAGCCGTCCGGCACCGGCATGCGAATGTCCAGAAACGCGAGGTCCGGACGTTCCTGCTCGAACAGTGCCAGCGCCTCGACGCCGTTGCGGGCCTCGGCGAGCACCTGCAGCTCGGGCCAGGCCGCACTCAGCCGCCCGCGCAACTGCTCGCGCATCAATCGTTCATCGTCGGCGACGAGGGCTTTAGGCGAGCGCATAGGAAAGCAGATGCCGTTGCATCTGCGCGGCGCGCACCGGGGCGGTCTCGATCAGATGCTCGACTGCCGCCAGCGAGTTGAACAGAAAATGGGGCTCGACCTGGGCCTGAAGCAGCTGCAGTCGTGCATGCATTTGTAGGAAATGAGACCGGGACATGAAGTCGCTTTACCGAACGGAACCCCTGGGCATCGCGATAGACGCCTTACATTGAATGAGAATCTATCTCTACAGGTATGACGATTGAGCGTCACCGGGAGAGACCGCTTCGACGCTTTCAACAGCTTGATTCGGAACCCCGATGCAGGCAGGGGAAACGCCCATGCTCAAGTCAGTGTTGCACAAATACAACAAGCGGATAAGGCGATAACCTATTGACAAAAATGACTAATTTCGCATCATTCGTCAGGTACACGCAGGTGTCATCGACTCTCCGGCGAAAAACGCCCGGCAAATTTGACAGCGATTCGACCCGGAGGCTAACTTACTCAACTGTAACGAGCTGTAACAAATCTAAGTCCGTAAAAGATAAGAGAAATCGAATCTGTGCCGCCGGGTCCCCGTTGGGGCGAACTGTCGCGCGCGATGATTTTTTCTGTTTTCTTGCGGAATTCATTTTGGGGCAGAGAACATCTTCTTCAGGAGAAAAAATGGATACCAAGTACAGGAAGAAGTCACTGGTTGTTGCCGTGTCCCGCCTGTTTGGAGTGGCAACGGTTCTGACGATGGGCCTGCAGGGGGCGATCGCTCAAGATCAGGTTCAACGGGTTGAAGTTACCGGCTCCAGCATTAAGCGCGTTTTGAGCGAGGGGGCCTTTCCGATTCAAGTGCTTGATCGCGCCGACATTGATAAAACGGGCGTGAAGTCGGTGGTCGAACTGATCCAGTCGCTGCCGGCAATGCAGGGGTTTACGGTTTCCTCCGAATCGGTCGGCGGTGGCGGCGCAGGGTTTGCGAGCGCTTCAATTCATAACATCGAAGAAAACCGCACGCTGGTGCTGGTCAATGGCCGGCGTCTTTCCACCTGGGCCGGTCAGACCTTGACCGGATACGGCGCCGCCATCGACCTGAACAGCATTCCGCTGGCGGCGATCGACCGCGTCGAAGTACTGACCGATGGTGCGTCGGCACTTTACGGTTCGGACGCGGTGGCCGGGGTCATCAACTTCATTCTTCGCAACAACCGGACCGACGGCGAGATCGCGCTCAACCACGCTGTCCCGAAGGGAGGGGTCGGCAAGCAGACGAACTTTTCGGTCACGAAGGGCTGGGGGAACCTGCAAAAGGACGGCTTCAACGCGATGCTGGTCTTCAGCAGTGACAAGCAGGACGGCATGAAGGCGACCGACCGCGAATTCGCCAAGACCGGCATCATTCCCTTCAGTACGGGCGGCAAGAACTACGTGTTCTTCAACGGGTCGTCGCGAACCGCTCCCGCCACCTTCGAGGTCTACAATCCCACAACGGAGTTTGACGTGGTAGGCAACCCTCCGGGGATGATCCAGAACGGCGCGTGCCCGCCGTTTCACGTGCTGCGCGGCCGCTGCCGGTTCGACTATACGGCCACGGTTCAGATCCTGCCCGAGTCAGAGCGCCAGAACCTCATCGGATCATTCAGCAAGAGGCTCAATGCCAATCACACATTCAGTGCCGACCTGCTCTACAGCAAATACGCGCTGACGTGGAAGATTGCGCCGCCTCCGGTCGATTTCCAGATTCCGACCGGCGGCGCCCTGTACAACAAATACATCACGGCGTTTGGAGGAACACCCGGGGATGAGTTGTATGCCTACTGGCGTGGCGTCGACGCGGGCAACCGGACGACCGAGGACGAGACCAAGGCGTGGCATGCCAATCTCGCACTGACCGGGTTCATCGGCGAGTGGGATTACACCGCAGGCTTGACGCACTCGACGAACACCTGGATCGAAAGGTACAAGGCCGGGTGGCTTTCTCTGAACGAGTTGAATCAGGCACAGAACTCAGGTGCTTGGGATCCCTTCCTGTCACCGGGGACGCAGAGCGCAGCGGGCAATGCGGCTATTTCCAACATGCAATTCCGGGGCGAGTACAAGCGGGAAGAGTCAACGCTCGACGTGCTCCATGCGAAAGCCTCGCGCGAGGTATTCAAGATAGGCGGAAATCCGGCCATGCTCGGGGCCGGCATCGACTTTCGCCGCGAGAACGTGAAATACAGCCCGAGCGATATCGCCAAGGGCATCGGAAATTCCATCGCCGGTGATACCGCGGCGGAACAGCCGTTTGACGTGTCGCGCAACAGCTGGGGCGCCTTCGGCGAGCTCGTGACTCCATTCACGAAGTCATTTGAACTGACCAGCGCGCTGCGTTACGACCATTACGCGGATTTCGGCAACACGACCAACTACAAGTTCGGCGCACGCTTCACGCCGGCGAAGCAGTTTCTGGTGCGCGCCTCGATCGGGACCGGGTTCCGCGCCCCGTCGGTGCCGCAGATTTCGGCTGGAAAGCAGCTTTACGGTGTGACCGGCGGAACCTACAGCTGTCCGACCGCGGGGCTGGCCGCGGTTCAGGCGAGCGACCCCACGGCCGTCTGCCGGGTCGACGGGAGCCAGTACGACCAGTTCGCAGGCGGCAACAAGGACCTGAAGCCGGAGAAATCCGATCAATGGTCACTGGGTTTCCGCTGGGATCCAAATCCCTTTGCGTCGATCGGCGCCGACTTGTGGAACGTCAAGGTCAAGGACCGGATCGGACAGTTGTCCGAGGATGTGGTCATGCGCGATTCGGCGACCTACTCGAAGAATTTCACCATCTTCAACGATCCGGCCACTGGCAGGCATTACGTCTCGGTCTTTCTTCCGAACGAGAACCTAGGCGAGCAGAAGTATTCCGGCATAGACATGGATGCCAGGCTGCAATTCAACTCGGGGATGGGCCGGTTGACCACGACGTTCAACTGGACTCATATGCTGAAGAACGAGTACCAGCGCGGCAAGGGCGGCGACTTCTTCACCAACCTGGGCAAGTACAACGATGATGCGGTGACGTTCCGGAACATCTGGCGACTGGTCTTCTCGCTGCGTAACGGCAACTGGAACCACACGCTGACCTACAATTACAAGTCCGGCTACGACGACTATCAGTGCACGGTCGATGATTGCGGCCTCGTGAATGCGGTCAACGCGGACGGGTCGGTCGGCGCTACGGTCGACATGACGACCCACAAGGTTGACGCGTGGAAGACGTTCGACTGGCAGACCGAGTACGCGTACAACAAAGCGTTGACCCTGACGGCCGGGATCCGCAACTTCCTCGACGAGGATCCGCCGTTGTCGATCAGGGTATCCGGGCCGCATCAGCTTGGCTACGATCCGCGGTATGCCGATCCGTTCAAGCGGACGATCTATCTGAACGCGAAATACACGTTCTAGAGACGAATCCGGCATTAAGGCGCATCGAACGCAGGCGGGAGCAGTTCCCGCCTGCGTTTTTGCGTTTCTCATGTCCGTGAACGCTGGCCTTGCCTGAACTCGCGTTCGGCCTGGCCGGGCGGCTGAGCTGATGAGTGTGGTCGAACGGTTTGGGTTTCTGGTTCAATAGCATGCCGTCGGGGTCCATTTCTTGGCGTTCATGAAGTAGAATCCATCGCTGCCCGTCGGGTCTGCACGTCTGGACTTGCAGACTTTGGCATTCGGACCGCTACACCAGGAAATCGGATGGCTTACGGGCGAAAGTCCATGAACGGCCATAGATGGTGAAAGAGAAATTCTGTTTGCTTCTTCGTGCGCGGATATCCGTGGCGCAGGGGTGTCTTGATTGAGCTACGTTCAACCTAACGAGAATTCCAACGCGCGACTCGCCGGCCTGATCGGGGTAGTCGTGTTTCACGCGGTCATGGGTTACGCCCTGGTCAATGGGCTTGCCCGAAAGATCGTGGAAGTGGTTACCCAACCGCTCGAGACCAAGATCATCGAGGAAATCAAACCGCCGCCTCAGGAAAAGCCGCCGCCGCCTCCGCCGCCTCCGAAGCTCGCTGCACCACCCCCGCCCTACATTCCCCCACCGGAGATTCAGGTGCAGGTTCCGCAGGTCGCGCCGGCCATCACGGCGGTTACCCGCGTCAAACCAACGCAACCGGTAGCGGCTCCGGGCACGCGCTTCGAGCCTGCGCCTAAGCCTAAGCCCAAGCCGGCGCCGAAGCCCGCCCCGCGGCCCGCGCCCATATACAAACCTCCGGTCGTGGATGCCAAGGCCTGCGAAAAGCCGGCGTACCCCGTGGCGTCGCTCCGCAGGCAAGAATCGGGAATCGTGCTGCTCGCGTTTCTGATCGATGTAAACGGGTCGGCCGTCGAGAGCAAGATAGAACGCTCATCGGGGTACAGGAGGCTCGACGAAGCCGCACGAAATGCGCTCGCCCTGTGCAAGTTCAAGCCCGCGACGACCGATGGCAAACCGGAGCGCGCGTGGGCGAAGATCGAGTACGAATGGAAGCTCCAGTGATTTTGATAACAACGCGGCGAACGTTTCGGCGTCGTCGGGATTTCGGCCGACCAGCCGGAAAGCACCACTCTCCAGGAAAATGACATGACAAGTTTCAGAAGACATCTGCGCAACCTGCTTATTGCCGTGCTGGTCGGTGTGGCCGTCGCGGCGATGGCTGCTCCTTCGCCCGCGACGGCGCAGGCAACCGTGACGCCAACAACGCCCGCACCGTCGATCGAATCGAAGCCTTTGCCGCCGTTAGCGGCTCCCGCGACCGAGGTTGTGGAGAACCCATACGGCCTCGAAGCCCTATGGAAGCAGGGCGATTTTGTTTCCAAGGGCACGCTGATTACGCTGCTCATCATGTCGGTGGGATCGTGGTATATCGGCATCCTCAAACTGATCGAGCAGGCCAAGCTGATGCGGCAGGCGAGGGAATCGGACCAAAAATTCTGGCAGGCCAGTTCGGTAAAAGAGGGCATCGCTTCGCTGCATGAAGACAGCGCATTCAGATTCGTCGCCGAGAAGGGCGCGTACGCAGCCGAACATCACGAAGGTTCGGTCATCGAACAAGTGGACATGAACGCGTGGATCGGCATGTCGATTCAGCGGGCCATCGACACCATCAATAACAGGCTGCAGAACGGGCTGGCGTTTCTGGCGACGGTCGGTTCCACCGCGCCGTTCGTCGGTCTGTTTGGAACCGTCTGGGGCATTTATCACGCGCTGACCGCAATCGGCATCGCCGGCCAGGCTTCGATCGACAAGGTTGCCGGCCCCGTCGGTGAGGCGCTGATCATGACCGCTTTCGGTCTTGCGGTCGCAGTTCCTGCCGTCCTCGGGTACAACTGGCTCGTCAGGCGTAACCGAGTGGCGCTGGAACTGGTCCGGCACTTCGGGGGGGGCGTGCACATGACGTTGCTGGGCGGCGGTCGCCGGGGCGATCGTCGCAGAGGCGCCTGAGCATGGGCATGGGCGTCGCCCCGCTCGAGGCCGAAGACGACGTCGTCTCGGCGATCAATACCACGCCTCTGGTCGATGTGATGCTTGTGCTGCTGATCATCTTCCTGATCACGATTCCGGTGGTGATTCAGACGACTCCGGTGGAACTGCCAAAGGAAACGAACCAGCCCACGCAGACCAAGCCGGAGAACATCAACATCGCCGTCAACAAGGATGGAGACGTGTTGTGGAACACCGAGCACGTCGATGATAAGAAGCTGCTGGAGCGGCTCAAGGAGGTCGCAGTGAAGCAGCCGCAGCCGGAAGTGCACATCCGGGGGGACAGGAACGCTCGCTACGAATTCGTCGGCAAGGTCGTGTTCGCATGCCAGCGCGCCGGCATTCTCAAGATCGGGTTCATCACAGAACCTCCGGTGCGCGCCGCGGGAACATTAAGATGAAGGGAACTCCATGGGAATGAACCTGCGCAACGGCGGCGGATCGGGCGATCCGGAAGTGATGGTGGACATCAACACGACGCCACTCATCGACGTGATGCTGGTGCTTCTTATCATGCTCATCATCACGATCCCGATCCAGACGCACGCGGTGAAGCTGAACATGCCGGCAGGAAATCCACCGCCGCCAACGGTGCCGCCGGAGGTGGTGACGATAGAGCTCGATTTTGACGGCACCGTTCTGTGGAACGGCGTGGTGCTTGCTGACGGGCCGGCACTCGAGACGCGGCTGCAGGCCGCCGCCGCGACCCCGGTACAGCCAGAAATTCATCTGCGCCCGAACAAGCTGGTCAAGTACGAGCGCGTAATCGCGGTGATGGCCTCGGCCCAGCGCCTTGGCTTGACCAGGATCGGCGTCATAGGAAACGAGCAGTTCCTAAGGTGATGCCACGACATATGCCGGAACAGCTGTGGCCCTTCCAGGTATGAGCATGAGGGAGGTGCGTATGTACCATCGATATTTCGGCGTTTTGCTCGCCGCGCTGGGCACGTGCGTCGGATTTGCGGGCGCGACGGGCGTGCCCGGATTCGAATTGATAGGTGCGGCTTATGCACAGAAGCCTGCGGCCAACACGGTGCGCCCGGAGATCGGCAAGCCCATCCAGGCCGCTCTCGATCTGCTGAAGCGCAAGCGGGCTAAATCAGCGCTCGCCAAAGTTCGCGAAGCCGATTCTGTGACGAACAAGACGCCCTACGAAGCGTATCTCGTCGAGCGGGTTCGCGGCCAGGTCGCTGCCGCCGCGGGAAACGCCGTCGCGGCCGCTCGCGCGTTCGAAGCCACAGCAGCCAGCTCCGCAGTCAGCGGCGCTGAACGGCTTCAGTTTCTCGCGGCGGCTGCGGGACAGTACTATCTGACCAAGAACTACGCAAAAGTAGTCGAGATCTGTGCCCGCTATTTCAAGGACGGCGGCTCGGACAAGGCCGTACGCATTCTCTACGTACAGGCGCTGTACCTCGGAGGTGACTTCGCGGCCGCCGCGAAGGAGCTGCTGCGCGATGTCCGGACCGAGGAGCAGGCGGGCAGGATGCCGCCGGAGGCTCAGCTTCAGTTGCTGGCGAACGCGTATCTCAAGCAGGGCGACAGCCTCGGTTACGGGAGTGTGCTTGAAAGACTTGTCACCTACTACCCCAAGAACGAGTATTGGCTTGCGTTGATTCACACTGTTGCCGGCGCGCGCTCGGGATTTTCAGAGCGCCTCTCGCTCGATTTGGCTCGGTTCAGACTCGCCACCGGCACCATGCGCAATGCGGCCGACTACATCGAAGCCGCGCAACTGTCGCTTCAAGCCGGACTTCCGGCGGAGGCAACGAAGATCATCGACCAAGGGTATGCGGCGGGCTTACTCGGCGCCGGACCGGAGTCCGAGCGCCATCGGCGCCTCAAAGAAATGGCCAACAGGAATCTGGCCGAAGATAAGAAAACGCTTGGCCAGGACGACGCTGCGGCTGCAGAGCTAAGGGACGGGACAGCACTGCTCAACGCGGGACTCAACTACGTGTTGCACGGCGCTGGCCCAAAGGGACTGGCAATGATGACTCAGGGTTTTCGGAAAGGGGGCCTGAAACATCCCGATGACGCCCGACTGCGTCTCGGGTACGCGTATCAGCTTTCGGGCCAGAAACAGAAGGCGATCCAGATGTTCAAGTCGGTCCGCGCCAAGGACGGAACTGCCGCGCTGGCGCACCTGTGGGTACTTCATCTGGGTCGGGGAGGCTGAGAGCGCAATGTTCGTTTGAGCGGACATTGCGCTCTGACCGCGGCTCAACGCCGATGCATTTCGCGTTTCAGGACACGGGCTATTTATGAAAACCGGGTTGCGCGGATCTCTGGTGCTGACTCTGGTTGTGCTGGGGGCGGTGGGACAGTCCGGATTGGCATGGTCGGTTCAGGGCGACTCCGCCCGTTTTGCTGGATTGGTCGCGAAATGGGAGGCCTTTGAGCGGCATGAGTTTCCAGAGACGGCGACGCTGCGCGGTTACCATGAAGCCGATGATCGGCTGACTGACGTATCGGATGCCGCGGTGTTCCGGCGACGGCGATTCGTCACTGCGCTGCTCGCCGAAATAAGCACCATCGACCGGGCCGCACTCACCGAGCAGGAACAAATATCGCGGGAGCTGCTGATGCGGCAGCTCGCGCAGAAGGCGCGTATCGCGTCCTTGTACGGAAAGCTTCCATTCGGAGCTTTCGAGTCCGATAGCTGGATTCCCTTTTCGTCGCTGGACGGACCGCATTCATTACTGGTGCAGCTGGCGCAGGCGTCGCGGTTCTCCAACCGGCGAGATTATGAAAATTACCTCGCGCGTCTGGACCAGGTTCCTGACCAGCTTCGAAATCTGTTAAGGCGCATGGAATCGGCGATCAACGCGGGCTGGATCGCACCTGGGGCCCCAATGGAGCGCGTACCCGAGCAGCTATCAGGGTTCGCCACTGCGGCCGTAGCGAGCGGTCCTCTGATGAGTCCGTTTTCCGGTCCGCATCAGGGCGTGGACGAAGCTGGCCGGGAAGCACTGGCTGCACGGGCGCGGCGGGTGCTTACACGAAAGGTCGCACCGGCATTCGCCGAGGCAAAACGCTTTCTGGAGCAGACGTATCTCCCGGCGGCACGCGCAGCACCGCTGTCTGCATCGCGGCTACCCGCAGGCAAGGCCTACTACGATGCGCTTACAAACATCTATACCACGACGTCCGACACACCGGAGCAGATTCACAGGGTCGGGCAGCGCGAGGTGGCGCGCGTCAGTACCGAGATCAAGCGAATACTTGATTCGACGGGTTTCACGGGCACGCTGCGCCAGTTCGTCGTCGCGAAACGTGCGGACCCGGCTCAGCGGTTCGAATCGTCCGAGGCCATGCTCGTCGGCTACCGGGACATCGCCAAGCGGGCCGACGCCGAATTGCCAAGGCTGTTCGCTACGCTGCCGCGTCTGCCCTACGGTATACGCGCGATGGCGAAATTCGAAGGCGACAATGCGGAGCGATATGTTCCAGGCAGCGCGGACGGGCAGCGGGCCGGGTTTTTCATGGCCAACGTCAACCGGCTCGACCGTCGCGGGCGGTTTGAAATGGAGGCGTTACTTCTTCACGAAACCGTTCCGGGCCACCATTTGCAGATTGCGCGGGCCATGGAAATCGACACGCTGCCGGAGTTCAGGAGACATTTGTGGATCACCGCGTACGGCGAGGGCTGGGCATTGTATGCCGAGAGCCTGGGCGGGCAGATGGGCCTTTACGAGACGCCCGAGAGCAAGATCAATTACCTGTCGTCCGAGATCTGGCGTGCCGCGCGTCTGGTCGTGGACACCGGTCTGCACCGCCTCGACTGGACGCGCCGGCAGGCGATCGACTATCTGGTGGATACCGCGGGTGTCGAGGCGGGATTTGCCGCCGCCGAAGTGGACCGTTACATCAGCATCCCCGGCCAGGCTCTCGCCTACAAGATGGGGGAGTTGAAGATCAAGGCACTGCGGGCGAAGGCGCAGGCGCAGCTGGGCGTGCATTTTGATTTGCGTCGATTCCACGACGCCGTGCTCGATGACGGTCCGCTTCCGCTCGACGTGCTGGAGCAGCGTATCAATTCGTGGATACAGCGCGAGAGGGCGCGCGCCGTCAAGACACCGGGCTTCGTCGAGCCCAAAGCGTGAGCGCGGCGCCCGATAGGCGAATGCAGGCAGAGGAGCGTAACGGTGCACTTGATCGCTAGAGCAATGGTTGAGGCGGAACTCGAGGACGCGTTCGGTCTGCTGCGGGCGTTCCTCGCGTCGGACAAGCATTATCTCGACAGCAGTGCTGCCTATGGCGACGGCGGGCCGGCGGCGCTCAAACGTGCGCTGCAGCTCCTTTTGGCGCGCCCAGAACTTGGCTTCCTGTGGTTGGTTCGGGAGTCGGGGACAGCGGTCGGCTGTTGCGTGGTGTGTTACGCGATTTCGACATCAGCCGGGGCAATCGTTGCCAAGCTCGATGATGTTTGCGTGCTGCGCGGCCGTGAGGGACAGGGGATCGGCACGGCGTTGATTGACAGTCTGATGGTGGAGCTGCGACGTCGCGGCGTACGGCGCATCGATACCTCCTGCCATATGGAAAACGCGCCGGCCCTCGCTTTCTACCTTCGACTCGGATTCCGTCGGCTCAACGAAGAGCGGCTCGCGTTAATGCTCTGAATTCGCTTCTGGCACAGGACAATGCGCGACGAGAAGTTCCGCGTTCTTTTCGCAAACGGGGGGACGTCCGTACCTGGCAATCGACCGCCGGGCTCCGCCGGACGGGTCCAGCGCGAACCGGCGCGCCTAGGGCTTCGGCGCGCGGCGAGGCTCGACGCTGCGCTCGCGGTGTCGACGCACTTTGGCGACGTTGCCGCAGCTGGCCATCTCGCACCAGCGCCTGCTGCGATTCTTGGTCTCATCCAGAAATAGCCACGAACAGGTCTCACCGGCGCATTGGCGCAGCCGAAACAGAGTTTCGGAGGTCAGCAGATCGACTGCCGACCTGACGACTGGATGTACGACAACCCGTGGCGTGGACGCTTCCTGATTCACGCGCCAAACGTAACGCTCGTCGGACCAATCGAGCTGGCTCGACGCAACGCAGGCCCGGAATTCGGTCTCGACGAACTCGAGGTCCGCGCGCGACGCGACGGTTCGTGTCGCTGCTGCCGAAAAGACTCGAAAAAGGGTCTCCCTAAGAATCATCGCGCGCTTCCAGGCGGCGGTCGCGGCCGTGGGTGCTGTCGCGCCGGAACGGAGCAGACGCGCTGCCTGCGCGCGCGGTATGGCGTCGGCCGCCTCAAGCCAGTCGACGAGCTCGGCGTATCCGACGATCCACTCGACCGGCTGGGCGCTGCGCAGGCCTTGCCCGGAGTTGCAGAAGTCTAGACATAAGGCCCCGCCCGGGCAGCGGAATGTCTCGGCGTACGGTTTGCCTCGAGTCAGTTCGCGCGCGGCAGAACCGATCATTAGTAACCCCCAAAAACTATTTGACAGGTTACATATTACGCGCTAACCTTGTAACCGTCTATATGTTGTTAGACAGTTACTGCCGGCCGGTTTCAATGCCGAAGCGAAACACGTGTTTGCGGTCCGTCGGTTGTTCCGGCCGTTCGCGGACGATTATCAGCGGTTCGTCGCACGCGAGTTGAAGTTCCCCGGTTCGAAAGCGAGCATTTGCCTCATCGCGGAAGGTGGCACGCCAGCCGCCTCACAGAATGGAGAAATGATCATGAATGCAAGGATTGAAACCGTCCTCTTCTCGGCAATCGGCGTGTTGTTTGCGTTTTTGACGATCGCCGTCCCCGCGAGCCTCGCGTGGTCCGATGTCGTGGGCGCCGGAACCCAAATCGAGGCGCGCGATGGATCTGCCCGAACGCCGGCCGCAATGGTTTCCTCGAAGATACGCGAGACCCGCCCTGAGGGATAATTCGCCGGCTGGTCCTGAGGGTCGGCCGCTGCTAAGCTGGCCGGGCCCGTGCGTTTCAACTGATTGTCATGCCACGAATGTTCAAAGGCGTCACATGGCGGCGAATTGCGATCACGTTCGTGATCAACACTGCCGTGGTGGCGCTGGCCAAGTGGCTGGGTGTCGACAACCCCTTTTTCGACCTCCTTGTCACAGGGCAGGTGATCGGCTTTTCCATCATGTTGGCCGTTTCGGCGGCCGGCAACATGAATCCACGCAGGATCACGAAACCGGTCGCGCAGCTGATCGCGGTCGTCGTAGGTTCCGTGATAGGAACCGTGCTGGTC
>Ga0156227_1205_pt1 | contig 26683 bp, 23 predicted proteins | sample RifCSPlowO2_12_FD_107875 | JGI IMG/M metagenome (GOLD analysis project Ga0156227, IMG submission 107875) | Betaproteobacteria bacterium RIFCSPLOWO2_12_FULL_63_13
GAATGTCTGCGGATCAGCCGGGGATGAGCCCCCGGCCGTCCGCAGTTCATTCGCAAACCCGCTAAGGCCTCGAGCCTGTAGGAAACGGCCAGGCTGCTGCGGGATTCAGGGCAGTTCTTGCCCCAGGCGTTGCCGCGATGGACGAGGCCGGAGCCGCCGGAGCCATCGCAGGCGCAGCCGATTTCGCAGCAGGCTTTGCCTTTTTCTTCTTGGCGGCCTTCTTCTTGGCCGCTTTCTTTTTTGCGGGCTTCTTCTTCGCCGCTTTCTTCTTGGCGGGTTTCTTTACCGCCTTCTTTTTCGCAGCTTTCTTTTTCGCAGCTTTCTTCTTCGCAGCCTTCTTCTTCGCAGCCTTCTTCTTCTTTGCCGGCTTCTTCGCTGCCTTCTTCGCTTTCTTCTTCGTTGCCATAACTACCTCCATCAAGAGTTAAAGGAACCACAAACCAAACCCGCCCGGATTAGGGCAGGCTATTCGGCTCACCGGGCAAGACCCGATGAACCGAACCCTTTACCAAGGATGTCCAAGAACAACCCCTGGCGCGGATTCCGGAATTTGCTGAATTCCGTCATCCCATATCACTGTAAGCTTGGCCGCATTTGCGGTTGCCGCACGACAACGCAAGGAGTGACGTCGTCCACCCCTTGGTCCGCCCAACACGCGCGTCTACCCCGCCCGCACTACCGGCCGAGTACTCCAAACGGCCTGATCGGAGGATCCGGCGATCAGCGCCTCGCTCTAGCCGACCCATCACAGAAGCGTTTGCTCCGCCCGGGACTTCCACCGGCGCACTGATCGCCGCCGGGCGCAACCCGGACGAGGCCGTTTGCAGAACCAGCTTGTTGAGGTGAGCCGACTTAGGTCCGATAACCACGGATCGTCTGAAGAGACCAGAATCGACAGAACGCGCAGAGCCGAGCAGAGATTCAAGTATCGTGGCTTCTGCGGCTATCTGCATTTACGGTCTCCCAAGCTCCTCTGTTCTGCTGTTGCCACCGAACACTCTGCTGCCTGCGATTAAAGACCACCGTCGACCACAATATATAGTATCTTGACAAAGATATGCAACTAATTCTAGTGCGCGTGTCCGCAATATGCAAGCACCGCGCTAAGCCGCCTCGTTTATTGCGGAGCGAACACGGTGGCTACCTGACGCCGGCTCGCCCATATGCAGGTCGTAAAGCCGATTCGAAGATCGGTGGGTCGATTACAAGTTCCGTGCAGGCCCGATCTTGAAGGAAGCCCTTTGCCTAACGGCGGGGCAATGCACCGCGCAGGCGCGCCCAGTCGAACGAGGGTCCGGGGTCCGTCTTTCGCCCCGGCGCTATGTCGCTATGCGCTACGACGTCAGTGATTGGATAGTGAGCACAGAGCGTACCGACCAACGTTCCAAGCGTTTCGTACTGCGGGTTCGTATAGGCAACGGTTTCGGTTCCTTCCAGCTCTATTCCAATAGAGAAATCGTTGCAGCGCCCTCGCCCGGCGTACTGCGATTCGCCGGCGTGCCAGGCACGTTTGCCGCAGGGCACAAATTGCACAATTTCCCCGGTCCGCCTGATAAGAAAATGCGTCGATACTCGAAGCCCCCGCAGACTCTCGAAATCCGGGTGGGCCGCGCAATCCAGCGTGTCGGTAAACAGCCTGAGGATCGCATCCCCGCCAAATTCACCAGGTGGAAGACTGATGGCATGGATGACTAACAGCGATATGCGCTCACCCGCGGGTCGCTCATCGAAATTGGCGGACGCAACCTGGATTGCCCCTTCCAGGATTCCTTCGGCGTCAAGCTGCACCGGCAGCCGCACGTAGAATTCGCAAGACAGGCAACGTGGCCCCTTCGAATCCACGGCGATGGATCAAGGGGTCCCCGAAATCGCCCATTTGCTTTGGCCTCGCCTAACGAATGCCCAGACGTTCCATTCGATACCGCAGGGCTCGGAAGGTTATACCGAGAAGCTTTGCCGCGGCAGTTCGATTGAAACGGGTCCGGTCGAGCGCTTCCAGGATGGCTTCGCGCTCGATTCGAGCCAGGTACTCCTCCAAGGGCCACTTGGCATTTGAGGTTTCCGGTGTGGCGCGTGAATTCTGTGCATTCTGCGATCCGACCGCGCGCGCCTCTCCGACCACATAGGCGGGAGGAGCAAGCTGAAGGTCGTCTATACGGATGTCCTCCGAGGGAGCCAGCGCTACGGCGCGCTCGAGTATATTCTCGAGTTCTCTGGCGTTTCCGGGGAAGTCGTACCTTTTCAACGCTTCAAGTGCGGACTCCGAGAGAGAGGGTGCCCCGTATCCCCCGCTCCGCGCCAGTCTCTCCAGGATCGCCCGTGCGAGCACCGGGATGTCTTCGCGACATTCGCGCAGCGGTGGCATTCTTAGTTCGATCACGGCCAGCCTGTAATAAAGGTCCTGCCGGAATCTTTCCGCCTCAACCAGAGACGCCAGGGTTTGGTGCGTGGCGCAGATGATGCGCACGTCGACCGGGTCTTCAGTTGCGGCCCCGACCTTTCGCACTAGCTTCTCCTGTATCGCCCGGAGCAGCTTAACCTGCATCGCGAGCGGCAGGTCGGCAACCTCGTCCAAGAACAGTGTGCCGCCATTGGCCGCGTGGAAGAATCCTTCCCGGTCCGATTCGGCGCCGGTGAATGCCCCTTTGCGGTACCCGAAAAATTCGCTTTCCATTAGATTTTCGGGTATTGCGCCACAATTTACAGGCACAAATGGCTTGTCCCGCCTCGCACCCTTCTCGTGGATCAAGCGCGCAGCCAGTTCCTTGCCGCTCCCGGACTCCCCCGTTATGTATACCGGCGCTTGGCTGCGAGCCAGCCGGTCGACGATACTTCGCACCTGCTCAATCGCCGGGCTGGCCCCGAGTAGCATGCGCTTTACCCCGGGTTCGTCCCTCCGCGGCAGGGACAGTGCCGAGTTTACAAGCGTGCGCAGTTGATCGAGGGAAAGCGGTTTGGTCAGATAATCGAACGCCCCGGCCTTTAGCGCGGAAACCGCATTGTCCATACTGCCGTATGCCGTGATTACTGCCACCGGAAGATCCCTGCAGCGCTCGCCGATGTGGCGCACCAGATCCAGCCCGTCGCCATCCGGAAGCCGCATATCGGTTAAACAAAGGTCAAATGTGCGTTTCTGGAGCCATTCCTTTGCTTCTGTCACCGACCCGGCGCTCTCGACTGTGAGTCCCATTCGCACCAGCGACAGCTCGAGGAGTTCGCGGATGTCGGCCTCGTCGTCCACCACCAACACCGTGGTGTCCGCACCACCGGTCGATTGTCGCGCAGAGCGCTTGGTTACCGTGCTGCCTGCCATAGGATTCTGAAGTCCGCTCCGGTTCCGCGATCGATATAGCCCAGATTAGCGGCATTGGCCGTGCACAGTTCACGTGCGATGTACAGACCGAGCCCGGTACCACGACTGAACGTCGTGAAGAACGGCTCGAACAGTTGCGACTGAAAATCCTTTGCCACGCCTTCGCCGTCGTCTGTCACATGCAATTCTACCCGACCGGGTTGCCTCAAGACGCGCAGCATCACGCTACCCGTCCGGTGCCGGCAGTGCCGCCAAGCGTTATGCAGCAAATTCCAAAGCACCTGGTTAAGGTGTACCCGGTCAAATTCGACGATGACGTCCTCGGGTATATCGATCACGAATACGTCACGCGCAATGCCCTCATTCTGCGCAAATTCGTCCAGGAAGTCCGATACGAAACTGGCGAGCCCGATCTTTTCTGATTGCACGCGGTCCCGGAGTGAAAGTTCGAGAACCTCGCGGACCATCCGGTCGAGTCGTCTCGCATTGTCCCGGATGATGTTGAGCAGCCGGTCCCGCCCCGATCCCTGCGTCTCGTCGCGCAGCAGGTCGCTGGCGTGCGTGATGGCGGAAAGCGGATTGCGAATCTCGTGCGCGATGCTGGCCGTAAGCCGCCCCAGTGCAGCCAGTTTTAGCTGTTGGGCCTGCTCCTGGAATTTTGACAAATCCTCCAGCAGCACCAGCGTGAAACTTCCGCCTGCTACGCCGGCCGCAACGAAGCGCGCGCGAACCAGGCGTCCCCCTTCGGAAAGGCTCAGGACCGCACCCGAAGGCCCGGTTCCAGCTCGCCACGCCTTCAGCTCGGTAGCGAGTTCGGCCGAATACTGTTCGATCTGGTCCAGTTCAGGCGCCGGCCGGCCGAGAAGCGCGCTCACCTGGCGATTCTGCTGTCGCACCAGGCCGTTGCTATCCACTACCAGTACGCCATCCTGAACGTCCTGGATGACAAGCTGGTTGATCCGCAGCTGGTTCGCCAGATCTTCGCCGCGTTGGCGGGCCACGCGCTCATTCATGATCAGGCGCTGCGCCAGACGATTGGTTATAAGCGCGGTCGCAAAATATCCGATCGAAAGGAGCCCCGGCTGCAGGAACGTCGCGGTACCGGCATCGAGGAACAGCACCCAGTAAGCCTGCTCCAAGAGCACCGCGATCGATGCCAGCGCGGCATAGAACAGCATCAGGGTGCCGCGGCTCACCAGCGCCGCCCCGGCCAACGACACCAGCGGCATCACGCCGAGGCCACTGGGAATTCCGCCCGAGGCATGCGTTAGTAGCGTCAGGGCAACGATATCGGCGATCACGTGCAGGGTCAGCTGCGCGTTGAAGTACGTCCGGGACCTGCGCAACACCAAATGGAAGACCACCGCGAGCCCCAAATAGGCGGCGCTCGTAAGCGTGAACAGCCGCGGATCGCCGCTTCCCAGATTGAGCATCTCGGGGTCAACGCGGTCGCCGGCCAGGAACAGCATCGCAACCGCGGCACGGTAGACGTTGAAGTAGCGCAGCGATTGCCAGAATGACTCGGTCGCAGCTCCGTAGGACGGCGGAAACGGAAACCGAAGGTCCGGTAGCCGGAGCACGGCGATCGGACTAGCCTGCCCCGAGCCGGCGGTGCTCTTCGCTACAGTAATAGTGCCCACCCGCAAGAAGCGCCTCGCTCGTCGGCACGTTCACCTGGCAATGCCGGCATGCCACCATGTGTTCGGCTTGATCGGCGTCTGCTGCCGGCCGCTGGTCACGCCGCAAGAAACTCTTGACGAAGACATAGGCGATAAAGACCAAGACTAGAATCAGAATAATTCTGCCCATTCGGGGCTCCCCCGGAACAACTGACGGCCGCTTGGAGGGTTATTATAGCGACCGTGGCGGGAGTCGCCTAAGCGGAAACCGCGGTCGGGAACAAATTACTCAATCGCGCGATTCCTGCATCGGACTGCCGGCGCGCGCAAGAATACCGGGCCGGTGGTTTCCGTGTACCCAACTGGTGCTGCCTTATTTTGGACGCTTTCGGCGATGGACGCCGACGCTGTCGCTTCCCGACCCCGTTCAGTCGGGATCGGCCTCATCCCTGACCTGCCGATCTTCTAGCGGCCTGGTGCTGATCAGCCGCGTAACGACCGTAGATACTCCCGGCTGCTGAAATCGCGCGACGCGATCGAGCGCCTGACGGTCGCTCATCGTAATGCGTGCTCTCAGGCGAACGTATTCGGCCCAGGATGCAACAATGAAGCGCTCGACGAAACGCCCTTCTGCGCCGACGTCCCGGAATACCCGCCAGTCGCTTGCACCGTTGCGCCGGCGCGCCGGTTCGGTCGCGTGAATTGCCTGCAGGAAGGAAGCTCGATTCTTAGGATCGATCTGGTACTGCACCTGGATCAAGACCGGACCGTCATCTGGCAACGGTTCGACCGCAATCGCCAGCTCGGGCAATTGCATCCCGGGTGTAACGTCGGCTTCATCGCCCATTTTGACCCTGACTTTGTATCCGAGCACGAGCAGCAGGAGCATGGTGCCGGCCGATGTCGCGAGCGCTGTGCGGGTATCGGAGTGCGAAGCCACCCAGCCCCAGATCACGCTACCGAGCGCGAGGCTCGCCTGCATCGCCACCAGCGCCATTGCCACCGCGCGCGCGCGAACCCAGGCCGGTGCCGTGCTCTGTGTTCCGGCAGTAAGGCTTGGAAATACGGCAACCCAGGCCACCCCGGCGGCACAGGTACCCACAACAGCGATTTCGGCCGTGACGGTCGAAGCGATGATCAGCGTGGCAACCATCCACAGCAGAAAACCCGCGGTGACCACGGTGTTCAAGGACATCCGCTTCAGTTGGCGGGGTATGGTCAGCGCCCCGAGAACGGCGCCGACGCCAAAGCTGCCCGATAGCATACCGAACCCCCCGGCCCCGAGGCCGAGTTGGTCGCGTGCAATTACCGGCAACAGGGCCCAGAATCCGCTGGCGCAAATGCTGAAGCTCGCGCTGCGACCGATCAGCGCCCGCATCGGTGGTGAATGGCGTGCATAGCGCAGGCCGCTGCGGATTCCCGAGAACAATGTATCCGGAACACCCGGGATGGCAGTAACTTTGCGCTTCAGTACGCGCACGGCAAAGATCATCACCACGAAGAACAGCGCGCCTGCCAGCAATGCGCTCCCTGAGCCCAACCAAGCCGCGATCGCCCCGGCGAGCGCCGGCCCTAGCGCTCGGGCGACGTTGAATGCAACCGCGCCCAGCCCCACGGCACGTGGCAGGTCGATCCGCCCGACCAGATCGTTGATGCTCGCCTGCTGCGCGGGCACATAGAACGTGAATCCCACACCGATCAGGAAGGTGCCCATCAGCAAGGTTATGGGCCCGAGAATGCCGGTCAGTTCGGCCGCACCTATCACAGCCGTTATCGCGACAAGCGCAATCTGCGTCGCCAATATGATCCTGCGCCGGTCGACAATGTCCGCCAGCGCGCCTGCGGCGAGTCCGAATAGCAGCGACGGCAGGGCGCTGGCGGTCTGCACCAGGGCGACCATCAGCGCCGAAGGTGTAAGTGTCGCCATAAGCCATGCGGCGATGGTCGCCTGCACCGTATAGCCCAGCGTCACCGCGACCGACCCCGCGTAGAAACGCCGAAATCGGGCGTGTCTAAGTGGAGACGCTCGGAAAAACCGTTTGAGTGATTGGGTCACGTAATTGGACAAGCCGTGATTCTAGCGTGCCGACTTCGCCCCCGGTTCGCTTTAGCTGCCGACGTGTGTAGATGAGGGATTTGCAGACAACCAAGTTACGCGTTCCGTGGAGTCGACCGGCGTCGCGAACCCAGCGCCGAGAAAGTGCTTCCCCGGAGGCGCACGCGGCAAGTTCCCGCGGCACGTCTGTCGACGTTTCCCCGGTGTGGCTGTCGCGTTACGCGATAGCTGCTACCTGTCTCGCGACAAACGACTTGATGAGATCAAGCGCGCGCGTCGAGGCTGCGGACGCAGGGTCCTTCGTAATAAAGGCGTGCGGCTGCCCCTCGAATTCCTCCAGCTGCGCAAGCCCGCCCGCCTGCCGCCAGGCCGCGGCAAATCGGGCGGCCATGTCCGGCGGGAGGTTGTCGTCTCTGGTGCCCTGAAGAACAAGAAGTGGCGGCAGCCTGCGTGTTTCGCCCCGTTCGACGATTCGCTGCGGGTTGCCGTCTTCCATCGCTTGCTCGTCGGGCCAGTAAGCCCCGTGGTTGCGCAGCAAGATCTCCGCGCCTCGCCGCTGCGCCATACGGTAGCGCTGCAAGGGGTCGGCCACGGGCCAGCACGCGACTATGAAGTCAAGCGTCGCTTCGGCGCTCGATTCGCCGGGGTCCGCAAATGCGCGATATCGTTCATCGTGCGGACGCAACGCCGCCAACAGCAATTGATGCGCTCCGCTCGAACTGCCTATGCCGCCCACCAAATCCGATCGCCCGCGAAACCGCGACGCGTTGGCCTTGAGCCATCGAATGCCCCAATTTACGTCCGCCACGGACGCCGGATATCTCGCCTCAGGCGGCATGCGGAAATCAAGCGCCGCGACGACGATTCCGGCTGCCGCAAGGGCCTCGCAAATAACCGCGTTCTGCAGTCGCGTTCCTGAAGTCCAGCCGCCACCATGCACATCGACCATGGCTGGGAAAGGTCCGGGGCCCAGCGGCCGATAGACGCGGGCCAGCAAGGGTGCGCCACCGTGCCGGTGGTACTCCAGGTCGATCACCTCAGTCGCGTAGTGTGGCGGGTCGCCGGAAACACCGACTGGTTCGTTTGGGTTACTTATCATCGCCGCGAGGTCGCGGAAATTCGGTCACGTTCGCTTCATTCGCCGATGGGTGCGCTGCCGGGCCAGCAACGATCGGAGATATCGAACACCACGCCGTCGGGACCGCGAAATTTCAGCTCGAAATGCGCGCCCGGCGGAATATCGTCCCGCCCCGTAATATTTGGCGCTCCCAAGGATTCAAGCCGTTGCGTCCACTCATCGATATCCCCGTCGACGACCACTCCGAAATGATGAAATCCCTGGAAGTCAAGCCCCGCTCCGGTCTGGTCGACGCCGAATTTCAGGATCGTGATGTTCAGCGTTCCGTCGGTCAGCGTCACGCCGGACGGACGTTGCACTTCGTCCGGCCGTTCGGGGTCCATGCCAAATCGACTTAGTTCCCTGAATCCGAAGGCTGACTTGTAGAACTCGGCGGCCTTCCCCGGATGCTCGCTTGCAAACGCAATATGCCGAATCTTGATCATCGCCGTCTCCCTGCTGTTCTTCCCACGCCGGCGCAGCCTGGGCCAAACGGCCGGCTTCGCTCAATCTTCTTTGTAACCAATATCGCGATTATGCACCGCTACTGCCACGCGAGAGCGCGAATTCACAAAGCGTACACACGTAAATTCGAACGCTTCGCAAACGGACCTTAACGCCAGGAATTCGCAGAACCGATGGAATTGGCTTCGTGCCGCTTCGCTCGTCGAGCAGCCTTATGAATTCATCCCGCCGTCGGCCATAAATACCCCGCCGATCGAAAAACTGCTCGCTTCCGAGGCGAGAAACAGCACCGACTTGGCAATTTTCTCCGGTTTCCCGTGCCGCGCCAGCGGAATGTGGCGGTTAATCATTTCGGTCGCGTCGAAACCGCCAAGGGCGGAAAGCCTCTGCTCGATATCCGACTGAAACGCGTTTTCCACCGGTCCCGGCGCGAGCACATTCACGCGGATCCCGCGCGGTGCAACTTCCTTGGCGACGCAGCGCATCAGTCCGATCAAGGCGTGTTTGGAGGTGGCGTAGCCGGCAATGTTTCCGTTGGCCTTCACCCCCATGATGGACGAGGTGATGATCACGCTGCCACCGTCGTTCATCTGCGGCAAGGCGTATTTGCACGCGAGAAACGATCCACGCACGTTGGCTGCCACTACGGCACGATCACGATCGGACTTCCTTGTCGCTGCGCCACCCAGGTGTAACAATCGACACTTCTTTACGGGAGCAATCCGGATCGACACCACTTCACCGACTGGAGCCACGCTGGGCAGCTCAGATTGCATTCTCGTCGGCGGCGGATCGGCCGCGCGCGTTGCGCACATCTGATGCGGATCCTGTCCCTCGCGCCGCTCACCGTTCTGGAGCTTTCGCCGCCGGACATGGTGAGTTGCGCTGCTCGAGCGGGGTACAGCCACCTCGGACTTCGCCTGCACCCGGTGATGCCGAACCTGGACGCGAGCTATCCGATCATCGGCGATACCCCGATGTTGCGCGAGGTGCGTAGCCGACTAGCCGACACCGGCCTAAAGATATTGGACGTGGAATTCATACCTATTACGCCCGGTACACGCGTGGCCGACTTTGTGCCAATGCTGGAAACCGCGGCGCAGCTCGGTGCGGCGCATGTCCTCGCGGGTGGAATCGATCCCGATCAACAACGCCTCGCTGCGCGTTTCGGTGAGCTTTGCGACACCGCCGCGCCATTCGGCCTTACCGCGAATCTGGAGCCGATTTCGCTGTTCGAGGTGCGCACGCTGGCGCAGGCGGTAAGCGTTCTCGCTGCGGTCGATCGGCCCAACAGCGGCATTGTGATCGACCCGATACATTGGAACCGGTCGGGCGATACCGTCGAGGATATCGCACGCGTTCCGACGAAATGGCTGCATTACATGCAACTCTGCGACGCACCGGCGCTTCGACCGGCCGATGTGGCCGGGCTTCAGTTCCAGGCGCGTTTCGAGCGTCGAATTCCGGACACTGGGGATCTGGATCTTTCGGGCCTGCTGCGCGCGCTGCCGCGTGAACTCCCGATTGCGCTGGAAGTGCCGATGGCGAGTCTCGCGCGCACAGTCGGGGCAGAGGAGCGCGCGCGGCGCCTGCTCGAAGCGACGCGCGATTTGCTGCGCCGACTTCCGGACGCGGACGGCGCGCCGCAGGCCGGCTTGGGAAGCCAGCCTTAGGTTGGGTATTCCGGCGGCAGCGGCGTTCGCCCTCGCACGAGATCGGCAGCACGCTCCGCAATCATCAATACGCAGGCGTTTATATTGCCGCTGACCAAATCGGGCATCACCGACGCGTCCACCACGCGCAGATGCTCGATCCCACGAACCTTGAGCTCCGGATCGACCACCGCCATCTCATCCCGCCCCATCCTGCAGGTCGCAGCGGCGTGATGCAGTGTCGAGGCCGCTGACCGGATGTGAGCGTAAATGTCAGCATCCCCGACGACCTTCGCTCCGGGAACGATTTCGTCACCCCGAAATGGATCGAACGCGCTTTGACGAATGACATCGCGCGCCACGCGCATGCCCGCCGCGAGCGTGCTCACATCGCGTTCTTCCGACAAGTAGTTCGCGCGGATGAGGGCAGGTTGTCTTGGGTCGACGGAAGCAAGTTCGACGGTTCCGCGGCTTTCGGGATGAAGCAGCACGACCAGCAGATAAAACGCGTCGTCCCAGTCGGGGCCGAGCAGAGGCCACCACGGGCGCACGTCTCTGGAAATTCCCCGTACTCCCAGTTGTATATCCGGCACGTCGATATCGGCGCGGGTCCTCAGCAGTGCCATCGCTCCTCCCGGCGGGTTGGTTGCCGGACCGCTGCCTGTGAAATAGGCGCGCAGCATGGCAACCGCGATCCGGTCGACGCGCAACGCGTGCCGCAAAGGACTCGTTCCCTTGCGCAAGTTGCCGACCGCGACGAAGACATGGTCCCGGAAACCCGCGCCGACACCGGGCGAGTGTACTGCCGGCTCTATGCCGTGGACGCGAAGCCGTGCGGCATCGCCAACCCCTGAGAGCATCAGCAACTGCGGCGTATTGATCGCGCCCGCTGCGAGCAGCACTTCGCGTTCGGCATGATCGCGCTCCATCCGGCCCCGGTGCATATATTCGACGCCAACCGCCTTGTTTCCGTCGAAAAGAACGCGCGTCGCCAGAACACCGGTGCGCACGGTGAGGTTCGCGCGACCCATCGCGGGCCGCAGGTAGGCGCGCGCGGCACTGCAACGCCGTCCCCGGACGATGGTCGATTGGGCCATCGCGAATCCTTCCTGAACCTCGCCATTCATGTCATCTGAAACCGCAAAGCCCGCTTCCCGGCCAGCCGCGAGAGTTGCCGCGTACAGCGGATCGGACAGGTCCGTAAAACGTGTTGCAACCGGGCCGCCGCCCCCCCGGTAGGCGGTCTGTCCACCACACCAGGACTCCGTACGCTTGAAATAAGGCAGCACCTCCGCGTAGGACCAGCCGTCGAGCCCCATGCCCGCCCAGCGATCGTAATCCCCGCGATGGCCGCGCACGTACAGCATGGCATTGATCGACGAAGACCCTCCAAGGACCTTGCCGCGGGGCAGCGGAATCGCGCGCTGGTTCAGATGCGCCTGCGGCTCGGTATGGAAACCCCAGTCATGCCGCCGGTCCTTCCAGAGCCGGCCGAGGCCTATCGGAATGTGAATCAGCGGGTCGCGGTCTGCGCCACCCGCCTCGAGCAGCAAAACGCGAGTCTGCGGGTCTTCCGTCAACCGGCCTGCGAGCACACAACCGGCAGACCCCGCCCCGACGACGATGTAATCGTACTGACCGTCTTTCATCGTTTCCGCGACCAGATCCAAATGGGTGGGATAGTGTCACCGCCGCTCGGGAATCGCAATGTTGAACCCACGTCTCCCGTCGACGGATATCACGCTGGAAACGCCCCGCACAGTCGGACCAGAACTCAACATGGAAGCGAAACATCGCTTCCGATGGCAACGGTGCGTTCCCGGACTCCAGAGGATACTCCGTGAATCGTGAAAGAACCGGAAGAGGATTGCCCGTCTTACCCTCCAGGCGCACCTTAATGTCACCGGCGGCTACGCTATTTTCTTGGTCGGCGGCAATTCGATAAGAGCCCGCACCGCGCAAACCGGCGTAGTAGTTGTTCGACGCTCTCGCGAAAGCCTCACAGATCGGGGGCAGGACGATTCCATATTCGGCCAACAGCGGCACCCGCATATTAATGAGGAACTGTCTGGCATCACTTGGGGGATTTCCTTCGGGATCGCGTACACCACGACGTCCGTGAGAGCGATCGCTCTAGACAGGTAGGGCGAAACGTCGGTCGCCTCCTCCCCGAATCGGGTCGACTCGATGGCGATTCGCTTGCTTGTCGGGCTGACCAGTTCCACACTGCCCTGATCGAGCAAACACAGAAAATTCGCGTCATCGTCTCCCGTGTAGATGACCTCGCCCGCCGAAAACTGCTGTTCGTGCACGTTGCGAAGCATCCGCGCCACGCTCTCGTTTAGGCTACGAGAGATGATCGGATCGTTGACAAGGCTGGAAGCAGCCCCGCATGCGGCCGTTACTGTCGCCTGGCAAACGCGCGATGGACTCTCGATCCGGTTCGTGCGGCAGCGCACCAATCGACAGCGCCGATTTTTCGTTGGCCGCAGATTGTCCTATGTCGAAACGAAAAGCGCAAATTGTCTCGGACCGATCCCTGGCGCCGTGTTGACCCTTCGTGTTGACCCGTCGATGAGCCTCTGTTATATGTTGGCCAGCAACCCTGACCAATAGGAGGAAACTACATGAGAAAGGCGATTGTGAATCGAAGTGTTCTTACGGCTATGCTTGCCCTTTTGCCGATCGGCAGCTACCTTCCGACAAGTGCCGTCGCACAATCAGGTTTGCCCAAATCGGTGCGAATCGCGTCACACCCGCAAGGGGCGGCTTACTATGTTCTGGCTTCCGCATTCGCCAAGGTGCTCAGCGATGCGCTCCCTGTATCGGCTACCGTACGACCGTTCTCGGGTTTCCAGGCATGGTTTCCTGAGCTCAACCGCAATAACGTCGCCATGGGCGTCGCAACCGGCTATGACCTTGGACTCGCTTGGAAGGGAAAGGATCCGTACCAGAAGATCCCCAATGCACGCACCCTCAGCGTCGGGACCGACCTGATCCTCGGCTTGGCGGTCAAGGACGACTCGCCGATCAAAACGCTGGCCGACCTCAAGGGCAAGCGCGTGACTATCAACAACGTACTGCGAGGCTCGCGCGACGGGGCGTGGGCGCAGTTGGAAGCGGCCGGTGTAGATCCCCACAAGGACATTGTCGAGGTCCCGGTCACCAACGTCGTCCAACCGCCGCAGATGTTGATGGAGGGCCGCGTCGACGCGGCATGGGGAGCGCCCGCAATGCCGCAAATGAAAGAGGCGGACGTCAAGCTGGGCGGGGTACGTTTCCTGCCGGCCGCAGTCTCCGAAGCGCAGGCACGCCATATCTCGGAAAATTTTACCGGGTATCGGGTCACTAAAATAAAGGGTGGAATCATGACGGGTGTGAGAACAGACACCCTGCTGATGGCCTCACCGATCAACATGGTCACGAACACCAAGATGAGTGACGAAGGCGCCTACCAGATCCTCAAGGCGGTGTGGAACAACTACGACAAGTACAAAGGCGTGCACCCCTGGGCGAGGCTGTGGACCCACAAGAAGATGACAGAGAATCTGGTGAACTCGGTCGCACCGTTCCACGCTGGCGCCATCCGGTTCTACAAGGAGCTCGGCATCTGGAGCGACGCGGCGGAAGCGCACCAGAAGAAACTTCTTTCCGCCGGCTAAGAACCAGCCATCTGAGACCTCGCGGGAAGTTGCAGGAAGCGAGCTATTTTTCTTCTGAAACTCCGCAATGGCGTCATGAGGCCCTCCGAATTCGGAGGGCCTCGCACGTATTGGCGCTACGCTGTCTGTCGAAAGCAGTCCGTCCATTTCACTCTTTTTAGAAGCTAAGCCACCATGGCAGATGATGACGCTCCCGCCACCAGACTGCGCGAAGTAACCGGCGTTACGGGATGGTTCCTGCGCGTAATGCGGCTCGGCGTGCCAGTGGCGGGCACATTTTTCGTGCTCGATGTCCAGTCCTATTTGGGGCTTTCGTTTTACCGGGAACAGTATATGGGACTGTTCCTCGCGCTCACGCTCGGCAGCATATTCCTGTCGATCCCTGCAACCAAGACAAGTGCTCGCAAGGGTGTGCCATGGTATGACATGCTGCTATGTGGGGCGGCGCTGTGCGTGGGACTGTACATAACGATACTTTACCCGCGACTCATCATGCAGATCGCGTATCCGTCGCCCGACAAACTCGTCCTCGGATTTCTGGCCATCATCATCGCCCTGGAAGCGACCCGCCGCACGGTCGGCTGGTCGCTCGTAATAGTCGCCGTTACGTTCATCCTGTACGCCCGATTCAACCATTACATGCCCGCGCCGTTTCACGCCAGCGGCGCGCCCTGGGGGAAACTCGCCGTCTCCCTGTATCTCGATTCCGAAGGGGTCCTGGGCCTGCCCACCATGGTCATTTCGACCATGGTGTTCGCCTTTATCGCCTTCGGTCAGGTGCTTTTCCTCACTGGCGGCGGACAGTTCCTGACCGATTTCGCAATGGCCACGATGGGACGTTTCCGGGGCGGACCGGCGAAAATGGCCATCGTAGGAAGCAGCCTGTTTGGCATGATCTCCGGCAGCGCGGTGGCCAATGTCGCGACGATAGGCGTTGTGACCATACCGATGATGAAGAAATCCGGCTACCGTCCGGAGGTAGCCGCCGGCGTCGAGGCAGTAGCCTCGACCGGAGGACAGATCGCGCCTCCGGTTATGGGGATCGCGGCGTTCCTGATGGCCGAAATGCTCTCGATTTCCTATGCGGAAGTCGCACTCGCAGCCATCGTACCTGCGCTGCTGTACTACATCGCATTGTTTACGCAGGTCGACCTCGAAGCGGCAAGGCACGGGCTGCGCGGCCTGCCGAAGGAACAACTGCCGTCGGCGGCTAAGGTAGCCAGCATTGGATGGATCTTCCTGGTTCCGCTGGTGGTCCTGGTCTACACGCTGTTCATCCTCAATTACGAGCCCGGGAAGTGCGGCATCGCCGGCGCGGCATCTGCGCTCGTCATGAGCCTGTTTCGCCGCGATACGCGACCTAATTTTCGGCGGCTGGTTCAAATACTGGAATCGACCGGCGCCGCCATGGTGGACCTTGGCGCAATCGGCGCCACCGTCGGACTGGTGATCGGCTCGATCGCCATCAGCGGGGTGGGATTCACGTTTTCGAACATGATCGTCGGCATCGGGCAGGACAGCCTCGTTCTGCTGCTGTTGTTGACAGCTGTGACCGGCATTATTCTTGGAATGGGTTTACCGACAGGGGCCGTCTACATTCTAATGGCAGTCCTGGTCGGATCGGCGCTGCAAGAACTGGGCGTGCAGCCTCTTGCCGCGCACATGTTCATCTTTTACTTCGGAATGCTGTCGATGATCACGCCGCCGGTCTGCCTTGCAACGTTTACGGCCGCGTCGATCGCCGGCGCTGACCATGTCAAGACTGCCTTGCACGGAATGCGACTGGGTGCCATCGCTTACATCGTGCCATTCATCTTCGTCTATTCGCCGGCGTTGCTGATGAAAGGAACGCCCTTGGTTATCATGTTGTCCGTTGTCACAGCAATTGTGGGGGCTGTGATTTTTGGCGCCGCCTTCACCGGGTTCCTGTTCCGGAAGCTCGGCTGGGGCGTACGCCTGCTGCTGACGGCAGGCGCGGTTGCACTGCTCATCCCGCCGGGCGGAGCGATCGCGATGAGTTGGGAGATCAACCTCGCCGGAGCGGTCGTCGTCGCGGCTTTGGTTGCCTGGGAGTGGGGACACCGGAAATCAGCGCGGTAGCAGGCATCAAACGCGGCCTGACGCGGTCGCAGCACGACCCGTCAGTCGACATCTTCGATCTGTGACGAGTTCCAGCCGTTTCAGTCTTAGAACCGATTGCGCCGGATGGACGCTCGACAGAATCGAGAATTCGTCGGATCGAGTCAGCGGCCTTCAGCACGCGATCCGCAAGGTCGGAACATGCAGATATCCTGAAACCTTCGCAATCAACAATTAGCCGCGGTCGGCGTTGCCGGTCTAGTTATCTCTTCGGCGCCGCGTCGACCAGCACGAAAAGTATCCGGCAGATTCCTTTTGAGCGATTGGCCCAAGCGTGGTTCGTTCCACGGTGGATAAGCACATCACCGGCTTTCATGACAACCTCGCCTTCATCGACCAGAGCAACGATTTCGCCGGAAAGCACGATTGCGTAGTCGATCGTGTCAGTCTCATGCATGCCGGGATGGCGGGCTTTCGAGTCGTGCCTCAGGCCAGGCTCGTTCACCACCTGCGGCTTGTTTGGATCGAGAGCTTCGTCGTCGGGCGGTAAATCGATGACCTTGAAGAACGTGCCCCCGGGAAATGGCAATACACCGGGCATTTCGGCGCTGCGGTCGGATTCGCCGAGCGGCGCCGGATTGCTGCCTGTCGCCCACAGGTTGCGCACGACGAAGCCGGGGCGCGTCGGATTTCGCCGCACGTGCTTGGGAGGCCCGTCTTCGGCAATGTAGGATTTTCCGGATGCGTTGATCGCGGTAACAATCCGCCTGATCGGCGGCAGTTCGGTAGCCATCAAGATCTCCTATTTTTCGGGATAAACATGACACCCAATCACATGTGGCACGACAGTCTCGGTCAATGGTTATGATATCGGAATCACTCAAGCCACGACAGTTCTGGACACGCCGGCCCGGTCAGGCTCGGCGGGAACTGCGGTACGGCGATATGGGTATTCACGAATCGCCATCATCCCGCTTGCCGTCCGTTGGCGCACGTGACGCCGGACGTTCGCGTAGAATCGTTGCCGGTACGCGGGTCTGGAGCAGAAGTTGTCGACCGCAGGAGGATCCGCAATCAGTGCGCGGCGCCCTGTCGCCGAGAACGTTCTCGTGGAGGAGGATTCGAATATGTTCAGCATAATGCGCAGTAGCATCCTGTCGATGGTCACCGCGGCAGCTTTGCTAGCGCCGCTTGGAATCGGGACTGCAGCGGCCCAGACAGTTGCGATCTCGACGCTTCCGCCGGGGGCGATCAACAATGTCCAGGCAGCCGCGATTGCAAAGGCGGTTCAGGAACATTCCAACCTGCAGATGCGCCTGCTTACTTTCAGTTCGCCAGCCGCGATTATCGGTGCGGTACAGTACAAGCAGGCCGAGTTTGCCTATACCAGCAACGAGGAGGCCGGTGACGCGTTTGCCGGAATAAACCAGCACCAGGGCAAGCCCATGAAGGATCTGCGGGTCGCCTTCACGGTGTTCCCGTTTCGCGTCGGCATCATCGTCCGCAACAATTCCGACATCAAGACGGTCGCGGACATGAAAGGCAAGCGCGTCGGCAGCGGGTGGACTTCGTTCAAGCAAGGCATCGCGCTCTGGAACGGGCTGCTGGCGAACGCGGGACTCAGCCTCAAGGACACGACGCCGGTACCGACGACCGATTTGCTGCGGGCGGCTGATGACTTCAAGGCCGGAAAATCCGACGCGTTCATGTTTGCTATCGGCGGACCTAAGGTCGCCGAAATTCACGCCTCGATCGACGGCGGCGTGCGCTTCCTCAACATGGAAAACTCGCCCCAGGCGAACGCGAGAATGCAAGCCGTGCGACGGGAATATCACGTCGCGGCGGTTAAACCCGCACCAAACTTTCCGGGAGTTATCGGCCCGACCAATCTGATGGAGTATTACATCGTCCTGCTAACCCACAAGGACACCCCCGAGGCACTCGTGTACACGGTGGTAAAGACAGCGTATGGGAACAAGCCTGCGCTGGTGGCGGGGCATCCGTCTTTCCGCGCATTCACGCAGGCCGGGATGGCGGCACGTCAAGATCGGTTGCAGTACCACCCCGCCGCACTCAAATTCTTCAAGGAAGTCGGTATCGCGACGGGGAAATAAGCCGCGGCCGCAATTCGGGATATCTGTAGCACAGGATTGGTCCTGAGCGATACATCGTCGGGCGGCAGCACAGTACCCGTGTCGCCGGCTGTGCGCGTGCTGCGCCCGTTACTGGCCGGAGCCATTGCGCTGGGCTCGCTGCTCTGGGCCGTCGACTTCTATCGTTTCGTCGGCCTGCTGTTCCTACCTGAACAATATCTCGCGGCAACGTTCGCCGCGGCTCTCGCGCTCGTATTCCTTCATTACCCGGCAAAGCACGGAAGCGATCGCGGTCTGCTTCCATGGTACGACGCGTTGCTCGCGATAACAGGCTTCGCCACCGGGGCGTTCGTCGCCTATGATTTTGCCGACCTGTCGACCCGGATGTTCGAGGCGCCGGTCGAAGGCCTGATTACCGCGTCAATCCTGATGTTGTTGACCGCCGAGGCGCTGCGCCGCACCGTGGGTGCGCCATTGGTGTTGATCCTCGCTTTTTTTGTCTGCTACTCCCTGGTCGGCCATCTGGTCCCCGGCGCACTACAGACCCGGGAAGTCCAGTTCGACCGGATGATGGTCTATCTCGGAATCGACACCAGCGCGTTGTTCGGGTTGATCATGATGGTGGGCGTGACCGTGGTGATACCCTTCCTGTTCTTCGGCCAACTTCTATCGGCCTCAGGCGGAGCGGGCTTCTTCAACGACTTGTCCCTCGCTCTCATGGGACGTTTTCGCGGTGGAGCGGCCAAAATCTCAATTCTGGCCTCCAGCCTGTTCGGCACCATCTCTGGCGTCGTCGTGTCCAACATCCTCGCGACCGGCGTGATCACCATCCCGATGATGAAGAAGTCGGGCTTCGACCCGCAGCAGGCGGCGGCGATCGAAGCCACCGCATCGAACGGCGGCCAACTCATGCCGCCGGTGATGGGCGCGGTCGCGTTTGTAATGGCCGACTTCCTGCAGCGGCCTTACAGGGACATAGTCGTCGCCGCACTCGTCCCTTCGGTTCTTTATTACGTCTCGCTGTTCATCCAGGTTGATCTCGAAGCGGCAAAGAAGGGAATCCAACGAGTGCCGGAACAAGACATTCCTCGGCTGGCGCCGGTCCTGAAGTCGGGGTGCGTTTTCATCATCCCATTTGCAGTGCTGATCTACCTGCTTTTTTGGGCGAACCGCGAAGCGGAGTTCGCCGCGTTGATCGCCGCGCTTACAGTGGCAGGTATCGGCCTAGCGCTGGGCTACAAGGGTCAGCGCATGAAATTCGGCGTGTTGATCCGAGCCCTGGCTGCCACTGGCTTGGCCAGTTTGGACATTCTGATCATCGCTGCGGCGGCTGGATTCATCGGCGGCATGCTGCAAGCAACCGGGTTCGGATTTGCACTGACGCTGCTGCTGGTTAAGATCGGAGCAGGAAACCTGGTCGCGCTGCTCGGCATCGCGGCGATCCTGTGCATCGTTCTCGGAATGGGTATGCCCACGATAGGCGTCTATGTCCTGCTCTCGGTACTCGTGGCGCCCTCGCTGGTGGAAGTCGGATTCCCGCCGCTCGCCTCCCATATGTTCATTCTGTATCTGGGCATGATGTCGATGATTACCCCCCCGGTCGCGATCGGCGCCTTCTTTGCAGCCAGCCTCGCGGGTGCACCGCCCATGCGAACCGGACTGACGGCAATGCGACTGGGGTGGACCGCCTACATTGTCCCGTTCCTGTTCATGTTCTCGCCGGCATTGCTGCTGCAAAGCGGTTCGACGACAGCAACCCTGCTCGCGGTCGCCACCGCGATCGTCGGCGTATGGCTGATATCGGCTGGGATGGTCGGATACCTGGCCGGGCCGATGATCCTGTGGCTGCGAGTCGGTTTCGTGCTATCCGGAATCTGCCTTCTGATTCCCGATCGGATCGCCAACTGGGCCCACTGGACCGACATGACCGGGGCGGTCGCGGGATTCTTGCTGGTCGGGTGTCAGGTGTTCGTGCGTCGAGGATCGTCGCAAATTTCGCGCGCCGGACGACGCTAGACTGCAAGTGACCGACTCAATGCTTCCCGCTCGATCAGGCGAGGCGCTCCGGCCGATCCGCCTCAATTCCCATCGGCAAATAAGCCTTTTTCTCTGGTGATGCGTCGGGCCTTTTTCCCTAGCGATCGGGCAGCGCTTGTTACGGACACCCTCTCCGAATGCATGATCCAGGCGCTGTTCTTGCCGATTGGGCATCGTAGAAAGATCGCCTCGGCCACTGGACGCCGGATGTGACGCCGATTGTTTTTTCGGCGTCTTGACTGCCTAGGTTACCTTCCCCCCACAATGGACACGTATCTCGCGCAGCGGTCCGATCTCAAACCTGTCCCCTGGCATGACCAATGTTGTTGATCCATATTCTTCGATGACTACGGGGCCCTCAGCAGCGAATCCGGGCGCAAGCGCCGATCTCTGGTAGATCTTTGCAGTGACGCACCCCCCGGCGTGGCCGAAATAGACCGGCCGGGATGGCTCTTTCGAATCCGCCTCGCCGATTTCCGGCAAACTTCGCAAATCAGGCCTGCGCTGGCGTGCAAACGCCGATAGATGAAGGGCCTGCACCTCGGCCATCGCTTTGGCATCCGCGTGCCCGTACCGGCGCTTGTAATCTCGCTCAAAAGCAGTACGGATCGCCGCGACATCACTGACGTTCGAGATCGGAACATCAATGTTGTGCCGTTGCCCGACATAGCGCATCTCGGCGTGGCGCTCGAAGAAGACCTCCTGCGCACCGAACTCCTTGCCAAGAGCCGCCGCAGCCTCGGTCTCCATCTTCGAGAAGACCTCCTGGACCGAACTCACGACCTCAGCAGTCAGCACTCCAGTAAAAGTCTTCGACGTATCCAGCCGGGCATCGGCCAACAGCATTCCAATCGCCGAGAAGTTTCCTGGTGCCGGTGGAACGACAACGGTCGGGATGGACAATTCGTGGGCAAGAGCTGACGCGTGCAGGGGACCACCGCCGCCGTAGCTGAATAGAACGAAATCTCGCGGATCGAGGCCATGCTCTACGGAAACCTGCCGGATCGCGCCGGCCATGATCACCGTCGCGATAGAGAGGATTCCGTCGGACATGCGAAGGACGCCTTCTTCGCCGTAGTAACCCAAAGGTTCAGCAATCTTCCTAATTGCACGGTTAGTCAATTCCGTATCGAGCTTGAGTTCGCCACCCAAGAAACGCCCCGCATTAAGCCGACCCATGGCCAGGTTTGCGTCCGTAATTGTCGGTTCCTCTCCGCCACGACCATAGCAGACTGGACCCGGCGTAGAACCAGCGCTCTTCGGCCCGACGTGCAGGCGGGTCTGAGAGTCGAGCCAGGCGATCGAACCGCCTCCGGAGCCCACCTCAACGATGTCGATCACCGGCGATTTGATGGGGAATCCGCGGACGTAGCCCCCGGCGTAATAGATATGGTCGACGTTGAATCTGCCGTTCTTGACTAGCGCACACTTTGCTGTCGTCCCACCCATGTCAAACGCCACTACATTTCCGAATCCAAGTGCTTCGGCGTACGCACCGGCACCGATGCAGCCCCCGATGGGGCCCGATTCGACCAGTCCGATCGGCTGTTTGCAGGTGCGGTTCACCGAAAGCAGGCCTCCGTTTGACCCCATCATGAACAGCGAACCGCCAAATCCACGCCTTTGCATGTCACTCTCGAGGTGACGGATATAGGTGTTTACCTGAGGGCCGACATAAGCATTGGCCGCCACCGTCGACATGCGTTCGTATTCATACCATTCGCGTGTGAGTTCAGTGCTGCAGGTCACGTAGACACCGGGCAACAATTCTCGCAGGCGCTGGGCGGCGACCTCCTCATGTGCAGGATTAATGTAGGAGCTCATGAAAAACACCGCGACCGCTTCGACCTGGAACTCTCGCAACGATCCGGCCAACGCCTCCAGTGCGTAAATGTCCAGCGGAACGATCACCTGCCCCTTGGCATCGATGCGCTCTGGCACCTCGAAGCGCAAAGAACGGGGAATCAGCGGCTCATCGCGCCGGTAGTAAAGATCGAAGGGGTCCGGGCGATTGCCGCGGGCGATTTCCAGGATGTCGCGGAACCCCTGACTGGTAACTAGTGCCGCCTTGGCTCCCCGACGCTGTATGAAGGCGTTGATGACAAGCGTCGTACCGTGATTCAAGTACGTCGCCTGTTCCGGCGTCAACCCCGCCTTGCCGAAACAGGAAACAATGCCTTCGACAAGATTGTCATAGGTCGTTGGGCTCTTGGTATAAACGACGCGATGACTCTCGTGGTCATACGCAACAAGATCCGTAAATGTCCCTCCAATATCGACTGCGACAGCATAAGACATCTCTACCTCCATGGCCTGGACGATGGTCATCGTCCGGCACGTGCATATTCGCTGCAAAACAGAATCGACCAACAATTCATCGGAAGCGCCTTGCCTGAGGGCTCGCGGATTCGTTCAGGCGGGCACATCTTGCGAATGAATGAAGGCGATCCGCCCCCCTGTACTTTCGCTTGGACCTTATCGGCAGGCAAGCACCCTATCAACGGCGTCTCACGGCCTCATGACCCGGCGGACTCGTATTGATCAGTCATGGGGCCGGTGGGATGCGCGCCAGTCCTCATTTTCGCGAAACTCGCTGTCATCCCCTTCGTAGTGCCAATGAGCAGCAGTTGGCTTGTCAAATACAGGGACGAACTTGTTGCCGTAGCGATAGCCGCAATAATGGGCAGGCTTGAGCCTGTCCCAGACGACATGTCCCTTTTCGTCCATGCAATCGGCATCGACGCTGACAGCCTCCACCTTCCCGCATACCATGAGCCGCGTGAGCCACGGCCTGGTCCAGGCAACACTGCATTCAAAATGACTGCGGCACTCCGCAATGCGGGGCGGGCGCAACGCGCGGCTCGGAATCCCGGTCAGTCCCGCCTTGTCCAGCTCATTCGTACCGGCCTTGAACGGAAGGCCGCACACAAGCACTTTGTTGAGAATCTCCGCCTCGAACGGCACGACGTTGACGACGAATTCGCCGGTAGCCATGACATTCGCCGCCGTATCCTTTGCAAGGCCGACCGCGAACGAAATGTGGACCGGGTCGTGGCAAACCCTTGTGCACGTTCCAAAGGCTGCGGCATTGACTTGGCCTTTCCCGTCAATTGTCGTGATGAGCACCAAACACGAACTGGGAGCAAAGATATTGTCCCACCATTGCGGTTTGACATCGATCTTTTCAACTGCTTGGCTTCGCGAGTTCATTGTCGCTTTCCCCCGTCCGATGTAGGACCCATGCCAATGTCATGATCCGCGGACGGCCACGACCATGCGCCCCACTTTTTCAATCTCGGCACTCAATGTGTCCCCGGGTTTGATCGGGCTGACACCTTCGGGCGTGCCTGTAAACAGCACATCGCCCGGATGCAGCGTGTAGAAGGTTGAGGAAAACTCGATCAGTCGCCGGACTGAATACACCATATCGCGTGTATTTGCGTTCTGACGCAGTTCGTTGTTGACGGCAAGTTTCAATTGCAGATTGTCGGGATCCGGAATTTCGTCCGCGGTCACCAACCAAGGCCCGAGTACCGAGTAACTGTCGATCGACTTGCGAAAGCTCCGATCCTCAGGTCCGCGCAACGTGATGTCCAGACCGATGCAATAACCGGCAACATAATCGAGCGCTCGCTCCATCGACACCTGATTGCAGACTTTGCCGATAACCAGCGCGAGTTCCACCTCATGGTCATTGCGGCGGTCGAGGAAGCGCAGACCGACGCCCTCGGACGGTCCGACCATCGAGGAATTCGCCTTGAGGAACATCCCGGCCGTGCCGATATCGTTCGAACGCTGCACCGGCATTCCCCGGGTAACTGCCTGCATCTCGGCGATATGGGTGCGGTAGTTGGTCGGCGCGGCCACCAACTTGGTCGGACTCCTCACCGGACTTCGCAGCTTGACCGCAGCCAGCGGAATGGGCGAGCGCTGCGCAAGAACGTCCCGGATCCGGGCAATCAGTTGCGGCAATCTGGCGATGACGGGATCGCCCAAGCCATGCCATGGCACCGCTTGCATCACCTCCTCGCGGACCTCGGTGACGTCATAAACGTGGTCGTTCTGAACCACACCCAGACGATCGGAATCGTACCGGCAAATCTGCATCGGACCTCCACGTGCCTGTAAGGGCTATTGCCTAAACGGAAACAGCCAAATATCGCGAGCCTACCCGGCTAAGCCGAGCTTTCCGCCTTGACGGCGACTCCTCCCGCGACGAAACCAAGACAAAGCGCCTTCATCAGGCCGCCGACGTAGCCGGCAATCGGCCCGCCCTCGAGTCCACCGGTACAAGATCCCGCAGCGAGAAGTCCAGGTATAGGTTCTCCGTTATCGCGGATGACTCGGGTCTTGGCGTCGATCTTGATTCCTCCCATTGTGTAGGAAATACCTGCGCAAAGACGAATCGCATAGAACGGTCCGCGTCGTATCGGGTGTACCGGCAGGCGATCCGGGGAGCTGCGAAGCTGCCCGAACGAGCGTCCTGGCGTTCGCGGCGGCTGAAGTTGCGTCGGATGTCCGTTCATGACCGCATGGTTGTAAGCTCGCACGGTGTCAGCGAGCGCCTCGCCGGGCAAGCCCAGTGCCGCCGCCAAGCTAGGCAGATCCTCTGCCTCGGCCACCGATCCACCCAACTGGCGCAGATAGGGATTGGGCGGAATGAACTCGTGCCGGCCGGCTTCCGTCCAAATGACGTGATCGAAGATGGCTGTCGCTGCAAGCGGATCGGGCAGACGGGCGATGGCATTGCTCAGCGAAATGCCCCCCAGCCCCTCATCAACAAAGCGAGCGCCGGTTTCATCGACGATGATGGCGCTACTGGCCAAAGAATCAATCGTCGGATAGGGCCACAAGTCCGGGTTCCGCAGGGCCTCCTGCACGAGGAGATGTCCGTAAAAGCTCGACATCCCCGTGAGTCGCGCTCCAACTGCCTCGGCCATCCTCAACGCGTCACCACGACCCGATTCTGCATTGCGTTGCGCGAGACGATCCGGTCGCGGCGTGACGAAACGGCGAAGCAGATCCGCATTGCCTTGGAACCCTCCATCGGCCAATACGACACAGGCAGCCTTTATCCCACTCGTTCCTGCGCCGTCTTCGACCCGAACGCCGATGCAACGGCCCTCGTTCATCAGCAATTGCTGTGCGCGCGTTCCATACAGAATGCGCCCGGCGCGCTTCTGAAAATTTGCAACCAGCCTGCTCAGCGCCAAATGCGGTCCTCGCCCCCGCCACGATTGCCTCGGCTGGCGCAGATACGGTGGCCCCAGGTTCCACCTTATCTTCTCGCCGTTGACCGACTTTGTGATCTCGACGTTCTCATCGCGCAACCAGCGCAGCGCCGGATGAGCGGTCCGCGAAAGCAGTTCCGCGAGTTCCGGCGCTGCGTAGCGCTCGGTATCGTCCATTATTGCCTGTAACAGTACCCGGGGCTCATCGGTAGGGTCGCTATGGGCAAGTCCCAAGACCCCCGTGGCGATCCGCGAATTGCATGGATAGCTCCCTTCTTCGCCCTGCTCGACGACCACGACACGATGTCCGAGCGAGGCCGCACGATTGGCCGCGGCCAGTCCCGCGAAACCGGCACCGACGACGACAGTATCGAATTGGGTAGTACTGCGCATCCTTCACCTCTTTCGGCATTGGCCGGCCATGTAACAGGCGCACCTGATTAACATCGCAACTCGATCGGCCACTTCCTTGGCAGCGCATCGATCAGACGCTATCGCTCTTCAAGGCCAGACAGCTAGTCGAAGGCAGATACATATGCACGGTGGCGCCGTTGCGCGGCGCCAGCGACGGATGCCGTTTTGTCTGGATAGACTGCTCACGCACCCGGGCAAAACAATCCACGCATTCGCCCACGAAAAGCAACCTCTCGACTTGCCCCTCGATGATGTTGCCTTTTTCGACGCTCCCGGGCCCTTCGACGATCTCGACATCCTCCGGACGCACCGCGATCATGACGGGTTCTCCGCCCTGCAATCGATCCGCCGCCGTCGACTTGATATCGCCAAGAGCGGTTTCGACCAGGATTTCCCCGCCGCTTGCTGCCGGCCCCTTTGTCCGGCCGGCAATCAAATTGGTCCGGCCGATGAATTGAGCCACAAAAACACTTCGCGGCTGTCCGTAGATTTCCTCCGGCGTCCCGGCTTGGATGATGTTGCCGTCCTTCATAACGGCAACGGTGTCGGACATCGTCAGCGCCTCGATCTGCTCATGCGTCACGAACAACGTCGTAACGTTCAATCTCTTGACCAGCTCGCGCAACTCGATACGCATTTCCTCACGGAGCTTGGCATCCAGATTGCTCAGCGGCTCATCGAGCAGAAGAACCCGCGGTTCGCCGACGAGCGCTCGTGCCAAAGCCAGTCGCTGCTGCTGGCCGCCGCTCAGATAGGGAGCCGGCCTGTCGACATACGCCTCCAGCTTCACCAGCGCGAGCGCGGAGAGAACACGCTCGCGAATTGTCGTCTTCGACAGCTTGGCATCGCCGTTCACCAACGGAAAAGCCACGTTCTCAAAGACCGACATGTGCGGCCAGATGGCATACGACTGGAATACCATGCCGATGTTGCGCTTGAACGGCG
>Ga0156227_1084_pt1 | contig 26322 bp, 20 predicted proteins | sample RifCSPlowO2_12_FD_107875 | JGI IMG/M metagenome (GOLD analysis project Ga0156227, IMG submission 107875) | Betaproteobacteria bacterium RIFCSPLOWO2_12_FULL_63_13
CCGGAATGATCATGATGGGCCATGCATTTCGCGGCGCTGGAGTAGTCCCGTTAAACGAAACCGAGAGTGAAGCAAGCTAGCCATGCCGGAATGGAGCGCTTGACCCAGACTTCGAGCGCGGTCGATCGCAGCTGGTCTGCTGCTACGCTGGCGGCGTAGCTGAGCTACGGCGCGTCGGGTAAACCTTCGGACTTTGCTCCCGCTCGGTTACCGGCGCGCCTGGCCTCCATTTGCGACAGCATGGCACCCGCCCGCCTGCGAAACCGCCCGACGATCAACGGTTCCCCGAGGTTGCCGAAAGCAGCAGCAGCTGCGTACCGAATTCCCGCGCGAGATCGATGGACATCCTGAGGCGCACCATCTCGTCGTTTGCGATCTGGAACTTGAGCAGTACCGTCTCTCCGTCGGGCGACTTGTCGGGCGGGACGACGTCGACCGTGTCCTGATAAGGCTCATCGGCCGGCCCGCCAATCGCCGACGCAGGCAACAGCAGCCGCAACTGCAACTGCGATGCGAGATAGCGGGCGATTTGGGGTTTCATGCTGATTCGAAGCGGATCCACGTCCCCGGTCTGGAACTGAAGCAGCACCGCTCCGCCTTCGTGCGTTTGCTTAGGCTCGAACACGGCTATCACGTCCTGATACGATTCGTCCACGAAATCTTCTTTCAAATATCGGGTTATAAATTGCCTTCGATCTCTCTCTCCTGGTGCCCAGTTTCCTCGATTGGCGGCTCTTCTGGCTGCAGCTGATGAAGGAAATCGTGATCTGAGTCACAGCTCCGGTGACCATGCGTAGCCCCGCGCTCGGCGCTTGGCCGGGGCGACTGTGCAGGGCCTGCCGGAAGGGTCAGAAACAGCCGAAGCATCGCGGAACAGGATATGGCCGCGGATCCATGCTTGCGGACCGAATTCGAGGAAGCAAGAACGCGGTCGGTGCTAGCGTCCATGGACAGCAGGCCAGGTTGTGGCGATTGCACATCGCTCTTGCCCCACGCGTGCAATCACCGGTTTCTCGTCACCCATCTCGTGGCCGGACGCCATGAGCTCGCAGTCTTTCCGATCAGGCCGAGTACTGGTTTCCGATTGAGAGCGAGCTACCGCCCCGGCTGACGTGTACGAAGCGCACCCGCCCGCACTTCTCAAGTTCCCGTAACAAGGTCAGCAAGGGCATTGTAGCGCCGAAATACTGCCGTGGGCGACCTGCGGCACGCATGGCTTCGATTTCACGCGTCCCCTTCATGATATAGCGCAGCAAGAACTCCTCATCCGAAACCCCGGGGCCTCCCATTTGATCCCGGAGTTCCTTGAACGTAATGGCCGATTTCTTCCTGGAAGCCAATTCCTTGGCCCTGGGCATACCGAGCAGGCTATCCTTCAAATTCTGATCCATCCAGGTGTAGCCGGAATCTTCCCCGTAGACGCCTTGCGCGAACAGGATCAGCTCGTCAATGACGAGCTTGTATCTCTGCCCCGTTGCGACATTGATCGCCGACTGCGTGACCATGAACTGTGAATGCGGGGTAATCATGATCGGATAACCCAGTTCTTTGCGAACCTGTATTGATTCCTCGATTACTTCTTCGACTCGGTGCGCGATACGCATTTCGTGCAGCTGGTGCCTCAGATTGGAGATCACGCCGCCCGGAACCTGGTGGACGTACTGCCCGTAGTCGTACTCAAGCGGGGCGCCGACTGGCAGCTTTTCCTGCTTCGCTATCGCGTAAAGCCGCTCCTCGACCGGCCGCAATTCCTTCTCGTCAATCTTTGGGTCGCATCCGAGATGCCTGGCATTCCTGGCCACGCTAAAGACGGACGGCTGGGAGGAGGCGTTGGCAAGCGGTGGCACGGCCGTGTGCAGCGTTCGGACCCCGAGCTTGATCGCCTCCATATAGACCAGGTCTGCGAGGCCCGTCGTGCAGTGGGAATGCAATTCCACCGGCACTCCGTTCGCGTTCTGCACTATGACCGGCAGCAAAGTCCGAGCCCGATCCATCGTAAGCAGTCCGCCCTGGTCTTTTAGATAGATCGCGTCCGGTTTGAACGCGACGACTTCGCGCGTCTTCTGTGCATAGTATTCGTCCGTATGGCGCGGCGAAACCGAGTACGAGAGAGCAAGCGCGATCTTGAGTCCCAGGTTCTTGAAGGCCGGGATGATCCAGGGAAAACTGCGCTTGGTCTGGTCGAGAGTGTTGGATGTCAGTTGCGCGCGGTTCAGCGCGCCGATCTCGACCAACCGTGCATGAAACAGCTCGACCAGCTCGCGAGGCGGCGGGGCCTCGAATGGAATGACGTGGGCGCCGGCCATCGAGCTTTTCACCGTATTTGGCATCTTTCGGGCCACCAATCGCGCGAGTTCCCAAGGGTCCTCCTTCGAATCCCGAACGAGCTTCTTCATGTAGTTGCCGCCGACTGGAACCTCGGCGGCGTCGAATCCGGCGCGCTCCATGTGATCGGCCACCGCCTCGATCATGCCGGTGCGTATGCCTCCTGCCCAAAGACTTTGTGCTCCGTCGCGAAACGTCGTGTCGATGAAATGTACGTCCATGGCGCCCGGCCCTCGTAAAGGATTTACACCGATTTCTCGGAAGCGTCCGGCATCCCCCGGGAATTCGGCGACGGTGTCGACCGGCCTTGCACCACGAGAGAGTCCTTGCCCCGTTGCAACTTGACGTAGCCGATGCGCCTGTGCTTTCCCAATTCCTGAACCAGCGTCAGCAGCGGCAACGATGCGTTGAAATACCGCTTGGGCGGGCCGGCCGCGCGCATGGCCTGAATCTCCGCCTCGCCCTTCATGATGTAGCGCAACAGAAACTCTTCATCGGAGACCCCGGGACCGCCCAGTCGGTTCCGCACCTCCTTCAGGGAAATATCCGGGTTCTTACGCAAGGCCACCAACTCCTGCGCCCTGCGCAGACCGAGCAATCTGTCCTTCAGGTTCTGATCCATCCAGGGATACCCTGAATCCTCGCCGTAGACTCCCTGGGCAAACATGATCACCTCGTCGATGACGTGCTTGTATCTATCGCCCATCATCACATTGATTGCAGCCTGACTGACGACGAACTGGGAAAGCGGCGTGATCATGATCGGATAGCCCAAGTCTTTGCGGACCCGCACGGATTCATCCAACACCTCCTCCAAGCGGTCCAGGATGCGCATGCCCGCCAGTTGGTTCCTCAAGTTCGAAATCACGCCCCCCGGTACTTGATGAATGTACTGCGCCGCGTCGTATTCCAATGGAACGCCGATAGGAAGTCTTTCCTGTTTCGCCACTGCCGTCAGCCGCTCCGCCACCGTATGGAGACGCGTCAGGTCGACGCGCGGCGAAAATCCCATAAGCTGGGCGTTTCCTGCCACGTTAAACACAGACGGTTGTCCGGAGCCGTTCGCGAGCGGAGGGACCGAGGTATGCAGCGTGCGAATCCCCAGCTTCAACGCTTCCAAATAGACCAAGGGTGCCAGTCCGGTCGTGCAATGCGAGTGAAGTTCCACGGGCACCCCGCTCGCGCTCTGTAACATCGCCGGAAGCAAGGTCCGCGCGCGATCCACCGTGAGCAGTCCGCCTTGGTCTTTGAGGTAGACCACGTCGGGCCCGAAGTCGATGAGTTCGCGCGTTTTGCGCGCGTAGTACTCGTCGGTATGGCGGGGTGAAATAGTGTATGAAAGGTTCAGAGCAATTTGCAGGCCCATGTTCCTGAACATCGGAACCAGCCACGGGAAGACCCGCTTGCTCTGATCAGTCACATTCGCCGTCACTTGAACACGGTTGAGCGCCCCGAGTTTCACCAAATGCGCCCAATATAGCTCGATGAGCGGCTTCGGCGGCATGGCTTCAAACGGCATGATATAGGCACCGGCCATGGTGCCTTTGACCGTGCGGGGCATCGTCCTTGCGACCATTCGCGCCATGTCCCAGGGGCTTTCCTTTGCGTCACGGACCAGCTTCTTTACGTGGTTACCGCTCAGGGGAACCTCGATCGCTTGGAACCCGGCCTGCCCCATCGTCTGCGCAACTGCTTCGATCATGCCGATCCGGATCCCCGCGGCCCAATGGCTCTGAGATCCGTCGCGAAACGTCGTATCGACAAAGCGCACATCCATGGCAAGCGCGTCGTTTAGGGCTACCGTATTGACACCCGCAGGTGCTCGAAAGAAACCAGATCGTTTGGCCCCTGCTTCACTTCCTTGGGCAGGCATGCCGTGTTGTAATATACTCAAATTCGCCGGGAGGCATACAACAAACGGCTCAGTGCGCCGATCCAAGAATGTCTTGTCCGCACGGCTCCGGAGCGGGCGAGAGGCGCACCCCATGAAGGAGGGAACACCATGCATCGCAGCAAGCGGGGATTCATTCGCCTGTCACTCATAAGCATTCCGATGATTGCAGCAACTTTCCTTCTCAATGCGCTTGAAGTATCGGCGCAGGATGGTAAAGCACTTACCCTTGGCACTTCTTCCGTGGGCAGCACTTATTACACGCTAAGCGTCGCCATGGGCAACATCATCACCAAGGAAGGGGGCACCAACGTAAGCGTGGTAGCCGTGGGCGGTGCGGACGCCACCCTGCGCGCAATCGGCGACAAGAAATCCGACCTGGGAATGGTCCATACGTGGGCACTCTATAAGGCGTACGCCGGTGCCGCCCCGTTCAAGACGAAACTGAACGTGCGCGCATTGCTGACGGGACAAGCGACAGGCAACTGCCTTATTGCCCGCGCGGATCGGGGCATCAAGGCGCCCGCGGATCTCGCCGGCAAGACAATTGTCGGCGAGCGCCCGGCGCTGAAGAGTGTGGACGAATACACCTATACCCTGCTTGATCTGTACGGGTTAAGGGGCAAGGTCAAAGTCAAAGCCACCGCGGAAACGCGGGAAGCCATGCAGGCGCTGCGGCAGGGCACCGTGGATGCGGTAGTGCTGCCCTGCGGGCTGCGCGCACCGCACATCATGGAGCTGATGGAATCGGTTGCTTCCGTCCCCATCGACATTCCCGAAGATAAAATGAAGCAACTGCTCGCGAAGACGACACCCGGTGCGGTTACGGCGACCAATCCGCCGAACACCTACAAGGGGCAGGTAAAACCGTACACGATCCCCGTGTATCAGACGGTGCTGGTCGCATCTGCCCATCTGTCCGACGAGGCGGCGTACAAGATAACCAAGGTCATTGTCGAGAATCAGAAAGCGCTCGTGACTGCGCATCCTACCGGTAGGGCATGGACGCTTGGGAACACGCTGCGCAGTACTAGTTTCGCAGTTCCCTTCCACCCGGGCGCGATAAGGTACTTCAGGGAAAAGGGCGTTTGGAAGGATGCCCATGCGGAAACGCAGAAACGCCTCCTGACGAAGTAATTCTGTGCCGAAGGGGGCGGGCCAGAATACCGCGTCCGCAGCGCGGCGCTCCGGTCCGAACCTGAGGCGCACTTGAAGATCCTGCTCAGTTCCACGGGACCTCGAGGCTGATTCCTGTGTCCGTCCGCCAGCCATGGGTCAACATCTTGGCCGGCATCACCGGTCTGTATGTGATTCTGGTCGTGAGTGGACTGCTGACTGTCGCCGGGATCTTCATGCCGGCTCCCGTTCACCGCGCCGTCAGCCTGGTCTTCGCGTTACTCATGGTATACCTGCGCGCGCTCGGGACTCAGGCGCAAACGCGGGCGCGCTGGTTCGATTTGCTGTGGTTGCTCGCAGGACTGGCAGGCGCGGGCTACGTAGCGCTCTTCTACGACAGCATAGTCGACTACAGCGCATACGGATACCTCGATCGACTCGGCACCGTGCTGGCACTACTGCTCGCGGTGTCGCTGCTTGAGGCCGTGCGCCGGGTGACCGATTGGTCGCTGCCGATAGTCATCGTGCTGTTGCTCGCCTTGCCCATGGTGCAGCAATGGCTACCTGGAATCCTGCGGGGCCCGTCGTTCGACATCGAGCGGCTGACGTACGCGTTCTGGGTGGGCGCCAGCGGCATCTTTGGACTGCCGATGCACGTGGCCGCGACCATCGTCATCGTATTTCTTATATTCGGTCGTTTGCTTCAGAAAGCCGGCGCCGGACAGTGGTTCATGGATATCGCCGTGGCATCGACCGGTTGGACCAGAGGTGGGCCAGCCAAAGCCGCAGTCATCGCGAGCGGCCTGTGCGGATCCATTACCGGGTCCCCGACGGCCAACGTCGCCACTACGGGCGTATTCACTATCCCGCTGATGATAAAGACCGGGTACCGGCCGGCTTTTGCCGGGGCAGTGGAGGCCGCTGCATCGACTGGAGGAATGATCATGCCCCCGGTCATGGGAACAGTGGCTTTCGTCATGGCGGAATGGCTGGAGGTCCCGTATGCAGAAGTGGTTAAAGCGGCACTGATACCCGCTCTGCTCTACTATGTCGTGCTGTTCTTTTCGGTCCACCTGCAAGCAGGTAAAGCCGGTATTCAGCGTATCCCACGCGAGCAACTGCCACGACTGCTACCGGTCGTGCTCGCCGGTTGGCATCACCTACCGCCGCTTGCGGCGCTGATCTATTTTCTAATCGTCGCGCGACAGGATCCGGAAATCGCCGGTTTGTATACCTTGCCGGTTCTCGTCGTATCCAGTTTTCTGAGCCGGAATCGCGAATTCTGCCTGACGCCGCTGCGGATCTGGCACGCGCTGGTCGAGGCCGTAATCGACTGGGTCCCGATCGCCGTCATTCTGGGAGCCATCGGCATGATGATCGGCGCGCTGGAACTCTCGGGGCTCGGCATCAAGTTTTCCGATTTCATGCTCGAGCTGAGCGGAGGGAACCTGCTATTGACGCTGATCATGGTGGGACTGGCGAGTGTCATTCTCGGCATGGGCGTCGCTGGAGTTCCCGCCTACGTGACGCTTGCGATCCTCTCCGCGCCCGCACTCATTACGCTGGGCCTTCTACCCATGCAGGCGCATCTTTACGTTATCTACTGGGGCATGACAGGATTTCTGACTCCGCCGGTATGCGTCGCGGTATACGTAGCGTGCTCGATCAGCGGCAGCAGAATCTGGGAAACGGGCGTCGAGGCGATGCGAGTTGGAGCGGGGGCCTTCCTCATCTCGATCGCATTTGCGCTGAACCCTGCATTGCTGCTCATCGGACCTGCCCCTGCGGTCGTCGCGGGCGTCGCCACCGCGCTGCTCGGCGCGGTGTGCGTAGCTGCCGCGTTTCAGGGTTATGGCACAGGCCCCTTGAATCGGTGGCAACGGGTCCTGGTATTTGTTTCCGGCCTGCTGCTGCTCGGTCCCGGCCTGATCACCGCGGCGATAGCGCTTGCGCTTCTGTTGGCCTCGGCAGCGCTTGGACGTCTTGGTGCAAGTGCGCACTCCGCAGAAAAGTCCCCTATCGAAGATCGCGCTGCCTGAGCTGGACACAGCTGCGCCGCCGAGCATCGAGAAAGCGGTTATTCGGGTTTCCGCACGAACGATCCATGCCGCCATCTACGATGCCGCAACCCGGACAACCCGCCAGACGCAAAGATTAGGCGCTGCGTATCAGTCGGAAGTTGATTCCATTGTCAGCATTAGATCATCGCCCTGTGCGAATGATCGGGGCGGAAGAGGTAGGAGTCGAACCCTAGGGAACGCATGCGCCCCCTCACCGGATTTGAAGCCCGGGCGCCCCACCGGGGACGAGACTCTTCCGGAACAATGTTCCCTGACCGATTCTAGCGCCTTTCATTTCCCCGCGGGAACGGACGCTCGATTCCGCGTTCACGCCGCTTATCTGCGGGCAACCAATCGAAACGCTCTTGTTCACTCAATCAGGTGCGTTGATCAGCGGCGCCAGCTCCGATCATGTGGCGTAGCCGGCTTATGATCGAACGCGACCGGCATCCAGATCGAGATACTCCAGTTGCTTCAGAAAGGAGTTCTCGTCGTCAAGGCAACGCACGTCGAGGTATAACACGCCGTCATTGATACGGCCCACGACCGGAAGTGGAAGCGCCCTGAACGCCTGCGACAAGGCGTCCACCCGGACAACTGCCTTGCGCCGAATCACAGCTGGCCGGATCGCCACGGCAAAACTCGACAGCCGGTCCATGGGGAGCGATCCGCTGCCGATCTGGCTCTCGCAGCGTTCGACCGTTACCGTGGCGACGCCGGTCAGAACCTGAGCGATCGCGGACAGCATCCTCTCGGCCTGCGCCCTGATATCGGATTGCGAGCGTGTCATGTGCATCAGTACCGGAAGTCGTTCCGCAAGACGCTCCGGATTCGAATACAGCCTCAGTATTGCGTCGAGTGCCGCGACTCTCAGCTTATCCACGCGTACAGCGCGCTTGAGGGCATTGCGATTGATCCTGTCTACGAGTTCACGTCGCCCGACGATGATTCCCGCCTGCGGTCCACCGAGCAGCTTGTCGCCGCTGAAACTCACCAGGTCGACGCCCGCCTCGATCATCGCGGCTGCGGTGTTCTCGTAGGGCAGGCCCCAACGCCGCAGATCGAGCAGCGCGCCGGCGCCCAGATCGCAGACCAGCGGCAGGCCGTGCTCGCGGGCGAGATTCGATAATTCGCCTTCGTCGATCGATTTCGTGAATCCGACAACTTGGAAGTTGCTCGGATGAACTTTCATGATCAGCGCCGTCCGCGGGCCGATCGCCTCGGCATAGTCGCGCAGGTGGGTCCGGTTCGTCGTTCCGACCTCGACCAGCCTGCATTCGGCCCGTTTCATGATCTCCGGCAGGCGGAACTCGCCGCCGATCTCGATCAGTTCGCCCCGCGACACGATGACCTCGCGGCTTCGCGCCAGCGTATTCAGAACCAGCAGCAGCGCGGCGGCGTTGTTGTTCACCACCGTCGCTTTTTCCGCGCCAGTCAAGCGTACCAAGGCCGACTCGAGATGCCGATCCCTTTCATCGCGCTTGCCGGTGCCGAGATCGAATTCCAGATTCACGGCCTGGGTTGCGGCAACGCTGATCCCCTGTACCGCTTCCGCCGGCAACAACGCACGGCCGAGATTCGTATGCAGGATGGTTCCCGTAAGATTGAAAACGGGCTTGATGGAGGGCATCGCTGCCGCTTCCAGCTTCGCGGCCACCCGGGCACAAATGCGATCGGCAGCAGTCTCCGAAACAGCTGTCTCAGCTCGAGCCTCGAGCAGCGCGCGAAGTTCCTCAAGTTCTTCGCGGACCGCACAAAGGACCGACTCGCGGCCATATACCGAGATCATCGCCGCGATCCGCGGGAACGCCAGGATTCGGTCAACCGACGGAATCAACGCCTGAATCGGTCGCCCATGTTTCATCAGCTTCGATGCGCGTGATCCGGGACGATCGAGCGGAACCTGCACGGCGACGGGTGCGCCACGAAATCGAACACTGCGTGCACTGCCCTGCCCGGCTCGGGAAACGAGCCGGGCAGAGTTCGCGTGCACTCAGTACTTTTCGTAGGCGGGGACAAGGTTCTTGTACTTTGCGACCAGCTTGCTCCAGTTGGCTGGCAATCGTATCTTTTTTGTGACGAAGTCGGCACCGACCATGCCCGACCCGCAAGCCAATCCAAGAAACGCACCCGGCCCGCCTGCAACAAGGATCTTGATCAATGATGGATTCGGAATAATCGCCACCGTATCCATAGGACCCGGTGCCACCGTTTCCGGCCGATTGACCGTCCAGCCGCCGCCTTGGTGAAAACTCGGGTGCCGGTACGCAGGAACACGTCCGAATTCCGACACGAATTTCCGGATCATTGGCTTGGTCCAGCCCTTTTCGGCCAGCGTCCTGGCATGGTGCGGTGTCATGATCAGACAGCACAACCCGCCCCTTCCCGGCTGCAGGTTATAAATGAAGGTGTTGAGGATCCCCCTGTCGTCTGAACCGTACTGCCATATTTGCGAGTAGCAATTCGGAAAGAACAGCGTGACCGCGCTCTCGTCACGGCCGAGGCCGTCTTCGACATGGAGCGGTTCCCAGGGACTTTGTTCTTCATTTTCCCCGATGACGCTCGAGTACCTGCCGGGATTGCCGTAAACGCCCATGTCCTCGACAGCCTTGCGGGCGCCGCCGACGTTCTTGATGATTAGCCCCATCGCTCGGCCGATCGTGGCGTTCGCGATGTCTCCGGGGCTCATGGCCCCGGAACTGCAGTTCACCCGCGCATCGTTGCGGATCGCGCCATTGATGATCCAGAACGGCGTCCAGGAGCCCGTGCTCGTGCCGTAGGACCCCAGTTGCGCGAGCTGTTCGGTCAGGGCTTCGACGCCCGCGATCAGTATCGGCATGTAAGTCGGCAAAGCGCCGGCCATGACCGCGTTGACGGCGATCTTCTCGACCGTCGCCTTCCCGTATCGGGGTTCGATCTTCCCAACGACATGGTCTGCGGGCAGGTCGGTACCGGTCAGCATTTCCCTTACCGCCTCTTCCGTCGGCGGCATCAGCGGCATTCCGTCTCCCCAGCCCCTCTTGTAGAAGAACCGGTTGACTTCGCCCAGATCCCCTTTGAAGACGATTCTCGATGCTTGCTCCGCTTCCTTCCTTTTCGGCGTCGCTTCCTCGGCAGTCAGTGGGTTGACCAGTGCTTCGAGAATCTGATCCATGACCCCGCCGATGCCGGTTTCTGCATGCTCTTTGATACTGCACTCACAGGGAACGGTTTCCGGCACGATGCGCACGACCGGCATTCCCTTGTTCGACGCGGCAGACCGCCCGTCCGTTACAAAGCCCTCGTTTGCCAGTACTACGGCGGGCCGATGCAAGTCCTCGACGGATATTGCATCGTGCACGAGGAACTTCGTGCACGATCCTCAGTCGGCTACCGAAAGCACGACCGCATCGACGCTCTTCACCCATGCTTCGAACCGGGCCTTGCCCTCGGTGAGTGCTTCCGGAGTGTTGATTCTCGTCGACGTGTACCAGGTCGTCTCGACCGAGGGCATCTGCTCCTTCAGCCGGGTCTCGACCGCCGTCAGCGTGAGCTCGGCGGCGCGCTTGCGGTTCGAAAACAGGCCGATCTTCTTGCCCGCAAGATCCGCCGTGCGCGGCGTAATGCCCCGCAACGGCACCGGATCGACATTGGCCCAGGGACTCAGAACCTCGTAGCTAGCCGCTCCCCGACTGCCTTCCACACCAGCGTTCATGTCGCCTCCTCGTCAGAAACAGTTGAACGAAATCGCGGCTCAATGTTTAATGCAAAAGTCCGACCCCGTCAAGAAAACGCCTCACGAACGTCAACCATGTCCGGGTCGCCGCGCACCCGGCCTCGAACGGCGAAGGCGATTCGTACGGAATGTCTGCGGCAAGAAGGGATTCTCGGTGGATTACGACGCGATCATCGTTGGGGGGGGGCCTGCAGGTCTTGCGGCAGGCATCCATTTATCGCGGGCAAGGAACCGCGTGCTCTTGCTCGACAGGGAGTCGTTCGGCGGGCAGATTATGAACGTTGAATGGGTCGAGGACGCCCCGGGCTCCGAGGTGCCGGTGGCGGGCGCCATGTTTGCTTCGCGAATGGTGGACGAAGCCGAGAAATGCGGCGTGCAGATGGAACTGGGAGAGGTGGTCGAAATCGAGTCCTATTCGGAGTGCAAGTCGGTGCGGTGCGCCGATGGAAGGGGCTACACCTCGGCGGTGGTGATCGTTGCCGGAGGGCTGAACCCTCGCAAGCTCGGCGTTCCCGGAGAAGACCACTTTCTCCACAAGGGCGTCATTCACTGCGCGCTGTGCGACGCCGGCCTGTACGCCGGGCAGGCAGTGGCCGTCTGCGGCGGTGGATATGCGGGGCTCACCGAGGCCCTTTACCTGGCGAAGCACGCGTCGAAAGTCTATCTCCTCGAAGCACAACCGCGACTTTCGGCGCCGGTGCCCTTGCAGGAACGCGCCGTCGCCAACCCACGCCTCGAAATCCGATGCGAAGCGACGGTGCTCGAAATTGCGGGCGATAAATTCGTGACCGGTGTGCGGATACGGAACGCCGCAAGCGGACAAAGCGAACTGCTTGCCGTTTCCGGCGTGCTTGCTCGCGTCGGTTTTGAACCTGCAACCGGTTATCTGGAAGGTGTTCTCTCGCTCGATGACCGCGGAGCCGTCATCGCAAGCGATCAGATGGAAACCGACGTGCCCGGCATCGTGGTGGCCGGCGACACCCGAAGCGGCTCGCCACGGACGGTTGCCGCTGCGGTGAGCGATGGAACAACCGCGGCGAAATGTGCCCGGCGTTTGTTGCAGACCGTGCAAAGCTGAGCGTGACCCGCCCTTGGTCGATAGATCCGGAACGTCGCTCGCTTGCGCGTAGCGTCTGTCTCCGGAACACTTCCGGTCTCTGTTCCGAGCCATCTCGGGTCCGGCGAAGCGTTCCCGCTTCGGGGACGGCACGCGAATGATCGTCGCGACAGCAGGTCACATCGACCACGGCAAGACCTTGCTCGTAAAGAAACTGACGGGCGTCGATACCGACCACCTGCCGGAAGAAAAGACGCGCGGCATTTCGATCGACCTCGGTTTCGCGTACCTGCCGCTGCCCGGCGGCGGGCTGATCGGTTTCGTGGACGTGCCCGGCCACGAGCGCTTCATCCGCAACATGCTGGCGGGCGTGTGCGGCATCGATTTCGCACTGCTCGTTGCCGCGGCCGACGACGGGGTGATGCCGCAGACGGTCGAACACCTGCAAATACTCGATCTGCTCGGCATCCGTCAGGGCATCGCGGTCATCACCAAAACCGACCGGGTCGCACCGGCGCGCGTGAGCGAGGTCGAGGCGCAGGTGCAGGCGCTGCTCGCCGAAACGGCTCTTGCGGGAATTCCGTCGCTGCCGATCTCCTCGGTCACCGGCGCCGGCATCGATTCCCTGCGCGAGGCCCTGGTTGCGGCGGCTGCGGATCACACCACGCGCCGCACCGACGGCCAGCATTTCCGGCTCGCCATCGACCGGGCGTTTAGCGTTGCCGGAAGCGGCACGGTCGTGACCGGTACCGTGTTCAATGGCGAAGCAAGCCCCGGCGATCGGCTCGTCCTATCGCCCCTCGGCACGAAGGTGAGGGTGCGCGGCGTCCAGATCCGCGGCGAAGTTGTCGAACACGCACGGGCCGGGGAGCGGTGTGCGCTGAATCTTTCTGGCGTCGATGCCGAAGCGGTTGCGCGCGGCGACTGGGTCCTGAACGAAGCGATCCACTCGCCCAGTCAACGCTTGGACGTGCGCTTCACGCTGCTCGCCGGCGAACGCGAATCCTTGAAGCACTGGACGCCGGTGCACCTGCACCTGGCGACCGCCGATGTCATGGCGCGCGTGGCCTTCCGCGACAAAGGAGTGATCGTCCCCGGGGGATCGGGCCATGCGCAGCTCGTGACTGAACAGCCGATTGGCGCGCTCAACGGCGACCGGTTCATCCTGCGCGACCGGTCCGCTACACGCACACTGGGCGGCGGTCTGGTGATCGATCCTCTTGCGCGCGCTGCGCGGCGCGGAGACCCCGCGCGGCTGGCGGCCGGTTCCGCCCTCGAACGGGCTACACCGGAGGAGGCTTTCCGGGAACTGCTGAAGATTCCGGACAGAGCGGTCGATCTGTCCCACTTCGAGGCGGTATTCAATTTCACCCCGGAACGGGCGGCGTCGCTGTACCGATCGGCTGACGCAGCCCTGCTCGGCCGAGCACAGCGCGTCGGCATCGCACGCGCACACGCCGAAGCGCTTCGCGAGCTCGCGCTTGCGCGGCTCGCCGAGTTCCATCGCGCCCGACCGCAGGCGCCGGGGATCCAGCTCGATGCGCTGCACGCGCAACTGTGTCCCTGGCTCGCAGCCGATGCGTTTCTCGATCTGCTGCGGGATCTGACGGACGCGCGAAGGCTGGAAATCAGCGGCGGGACCGCACGGCTCCCCGGACATGATACGACCGACAATCCTGCGGACGCTCGGATGTCGCAAGCGGTGATGCCGGCGCTGCTCCAGGGTGGTTTCTCTCCACCGATGGTTGCCGAACTGGCGGTCCGCCTCGGGCTGAAGGAAGCCGTTATCAGGGACTTCCTGCACCGCATGACGAAGGCGGGCCAGGTGATGCACGTCGCCGAGGACCGCTTCTATCCGAAGGCGACCCTCGCAACGCTGGCGGCGAACGCCGCGCTCCTCGCCCGTCACAGTTCGCGGGGACTTTTCACGGCGGCACAGTATCGCGACGCCGTTGGCATCGGCAGGACGCTGGCGATCAAGATCCTCGAGTTCTTCGATGCGCTGGGAATCACCCAGCGCATCGGCGACACGCGCAGAATGCACCGGAACTTCGTGCCGATACTCGGGGCCGCGAAGCCCTCAATCGCGCCGCCCCCCAAGAAGCCGGGACCTCAGGCGCCCATTGTGCGATGACGAACCTTCGCATCGGGAATTAGCGCCTGTCCACCACCCCGCGAAACCATCTGCGGCGCACCTGTATCGACGCAATCTGTTCACCTTTTGATTCGAGTCAACACAGGCTGTCGCGCGCTCGAACAGCATTACGGTTACCGAGTTCGTATCGGAGGTGTGCAAAGATGAATGCATCAGACATTTCAACGCTTGCGCGTCACCTTTTTGAATCGCAAGGCACCAAGGCAATCGCGGTAGCGGCTCAGAAGGCCGTGTCTTTTGAGGCCGCCGGCGACGCGGAGCAGTCGGAGACCTGGCGACGGGTCGAAGCCGTGCTGTTGGAGATGCGCGGCCCGCGAGAAAGCTAGGCCGGCATCGGCCACGAATCGGCGGACTTGCGCACGGCCACTCGGGTCTGCGCAATCCGCATGCGATCACGCCGGTCCGGGCCGCAGCCGGTAGATTCGCAACGCATTGTCGCGCCCGATCCTGCGCGCTGCCCCGGGCGGAAGCAGCGACAGAAAATGAATTGTCGCGCGAAGCTTTGGCGTATTGCGTTCGGCAAATCGCACCCCCGGGCCGCCGCCGCGCATGGTAGGCGAGACCATGAAGGAATCCGTCCCGATGACGAAGCGGTCGACGTGACGCCTTAGCAGTTCTCTCCAGTCCGGATCGAGCCCTTCGTTCGAGAGCGCCTTGTTCATCATGGGGGCCGGCGGCCCCACGATGCGCAGGCTGACAAACAGGTTGGGATTCGCATCCATCAGCCGGCCGATGGCGGCCGGGCTCATGGCCCCGAGCGGGTCCGAGCCGCCATGCGCCCAGATGATCCGCGCCTTCCGATTGTGCGCCAGCAGCCGCGCGAGCGCCACCATCGTATCTGCCAGCTTCGGCGGGTTTGGCGGCACCGCGAAACGGGCCGGTGTCGGCATCTCACCGGCCACGGCATCCATGTGCAAGTCGATCGGCACGTCGCGCTTTGCAGCCACGTCGGCAAGCACCCGAAACAGCGGGTGGTCCGCAGGAACGAATTCGTAGGGATGCCTGGCGGTGGCGGACATGTGCAGCGAGGCCATCTCGCCGAAGCCGACCGCCCCATCGTCGATAAGCTTTTCCGCCGCTGCGGCGAATTGGCGCTTTACTGCGTCGCTGACGGTGGAGGCGTCTGCATGGCGGTGGATGAACGAGTTCAGCGTCCCGCCACCACCCAAATAGGCGAAGCGACCGCGATATCGCTGCAACGCTGCCACGAAGGCCGGCGCGTCGTACCTCATCTGCTCGTCGATCTGCGGTGGCGGCAGCACGATCGCCGTCGCGATGCCAAAGCGATCCATCGCTTCGATGGCCGATGCGATCGCACCGGCGAAGTCGCCTCGGGGCCCGCGCTCGCCGATAAGGTGCAGGTGCACATCGATCCATCGCGGAGGAATACGCGCTGCAGGCTGCGCGTAGGTGCCCGGGGCGGATGCCATGCTCGCCGCCAGCACCACAGCGATGAATTGCTTCAACGTCATACCGCGCGCGACTGGGTGCAATCGAGTCAATCCCGTTCTTACGAGCAATCCGATGCAGGTCTGCCGGTTACTTCATCCGGCGTGCGAATTCGTCCGGATCGAAGCCGACCAGCAGCTTGTAATCATGAAACTCGTACGCGACGCCGTTCGCATCGAGCCAGGCGAAAGCCTTCTTCATTGTGCTGCAGTTCTTGATCCCGTACACCTTGACTTTCATGTTTTCCCCTTGTCCGCAGTCCCCGTTGTCTCCGATAGCCATGCGGCCCCGCGAACGCCGCTCGAATCGCCGTGGCGGTGGCGAGAGAGCCGGGTCTCGACGCGGTCGGAGAAAACGTATTTCCCCCATAACCGCGGCACCCGCTCGTAGAGCGAATCGATGTTGGACATCCCGCCCCCGAGCACGATGACCTCCGGGTCCAGGATGTTGATAACGCCGGCCAGCGCGCGTGCGAGCCGCTCCTCGTAGCGCACGAGCGTCGCTCGGCATCCGGTGTCGCCGTCCCTGGCGCCGGCGACGATGTCGTGCGTCGTTTGTTGCAGCCGGGTCACCGCGTGATGGTCGCGCTCCATCCCCGGTCCGGACAGGTAGGTCTCGATACAGCCCGTGCGCCCGCAATAGCAGGGCGGTCGATCGGCCTGGCCGGGCCCGGGCAAAGGATTATGGCCCCATTCGCCTGCGATCGCGTTGGCCCCCGTCAGCACGCGGCCATTCACCACGATGCCACCGCCAACGCCGGTCCCGAGGATCACCCCGAAGACGGTCTGTGCGCCCTGCCCCGCGCCGTCGATTGCTTCGGAGAGGGCGAAACAGTTGGCGTCGTTTTCGAGCCTGACCTCGCGCCCGAGCAGGCGCTCGAGGTCCTCGTTCAGGGGCTTGCCGATCAGCCAGGTCGAATTGGCGTTCTTGATGAGCCCGCTCGCTGCAGAAACGGCGCCGGGAATTCCAACACCGACGCGCGCCCGGGTGCCGATCCTGCCCTCGGCCTCCTGGACCAAAGCGTGAATCGCGCCGACAGTAGCGCCGTAGTCGTTCCGTGGGGTCGCGATACGCTTCCGAAACAATTCCAGCCCGCCCGCGTCCAGCGCCAGGATTTCGATCTTTGTGCCGCCGAGGTCAATTCCGATGCGGGGCGCCGTCATGGCGGGCGGCTACGATGGCAATTGCGAGGTTCTCACGCCTTGGCCCGCTACAGCGCTCCGTGCGCCTTCAGCCAGGCCATCTTGCCCGCGTAAAGCTCGTGCTGCTTCCGGTTTGTGCTCGTGTCCAGCGCAGTGGCGAGGTGCGTCTGCGCGAGGGACGTCTGCCCAAGCCGAAGATACGCGACCGCCAGGCCGAAATGCGCTCCGTGGTAGTACGCATTACGGGCCAGCTCGCGCAAGAAGTAGTCGCGCGCGAGTGCGAATTCCCTGCGCTTCAGCGCCGCCGTTCCCTGGTCGAAAAAGTGGAACGGGGGTTCGGCCTCGATCGCCCGCAACCGCTCCGCCAGCGCGAGCGACTCGCGCCGCCGCCCCTGCCGCTCGAGGACGCCGACAAGGTTTGCTATGGCGGAGACGTTCTCGGATTCCGCCGCCAACACGTGCAGCAGGACGCGCTCGGCCAGCGCCAGGTTGCCGTGCCGCGCATAGACCACGCCAAGCGTATTGAACGCTTCCAGGTAGCGCGGATCGTGTTCCAGCGCATCGCGCGCCCTCCAGTAAGCCTCGGCCAGCGCGCCGCGCTGCAGCGCCTCGGCCGCTCGGTTGTTCAGAAACATCGCAACGACGGTGTGCTCTCCGATTTCCTGTGAGCGTTGACGCCGCAGATCGACGCCCGGCGTGAAATCCACGATCAAGCCGCCCATCGGCGCCATGGCGCCCGATTCGCTCGCGAGCGGCAATGTGAGAATGATGTTCACATGGCCGCTCGAATACAGCGTGTCGCCGCTGCGGGTCCAGACGCGATCGGCGTGCACGCGCTGAAACGAGACCGAAAGACCAAGTTCGCGCGCAAGCGCCGCGGTCATCACCGTGAGCGAAAGGCAATTGCCCGCGCGAGCGTCAAACGCCTCGGCTGCGGTGCGCGTGTACGTTCCGTCGTATTCCAGCTGCAGCTGTGCCTTGTCTCTCAGCGCCGCAACCAGTCCGCGCAGCGTGCCCTCTTTGCGCAGCTGCCTTGCGATGTCCGTCGTGAGGTAGCGGCGCATCGCCGCCGTCACCGCGAAGATGTCCTCCTGCACCGGGATGCGCCGCGGCGCGAACGCCGCGTCGTCGAAGTACACGGCGGTGCGCACGACAGGCGCCGGCGGCGTTGCGCACGCCGCGAGAAACAGAACCACGCCGATCAGTATCGCCTGCCGCATCGCGCGTCACTCCTCGCTTGCGTCCCCGGGGTGCCCGGGTTTCTGTCCATACTAGATCAGCACCGTTGATCGAGCAAGACAATGCCGCGGGGCTTAAGATCAGCTCGGGGCACGAACGCCCGACGGCGCGGGAAATTATTGAGTAGACTCGGCAGGCGGTGCGTTGCATCGGCGCAGATCGCGACACTCACGACACGTTGATGGAGGCGGAACAATGGCGAGGTCCCTCGATTCGAAAGCCCGGCCCGGCCGCATCGTCGAACAGGACTTCGTGCACACGGGTCCCGGCACGCTGGCCGGGCGCTACCTGCGCCTGTACTGGCAGCCGATCTACGTCTCCGAGAAGCTCGCACAGGGGTCGATCGTTCCGATCCGTATCCTCGGCGAGGACCTGGCGCTCTACCGTGGCGAAAGCGGCGAGGCCCACGTCATGACCAATGAATGCCCGCATCGGCTGAGCGTCCTGAACACGGGCTGGATCGAAGGGGAAACCGTCCGCTGCCGGTATCACGGCTGGCGCTTCGACCAGGCCGGACGATGTGTCGAGCAACCGGCGGAGGCGAAACCGTTCTGCCACAAGGTGCCGAAGCTCGCCTCCTATCCGACGCGCGAAGCGCACGGCCTCATCTTCGCTTATCTCGGCGAAGGCGACGCGCCTGCCTTCCGCCCGCTGCCGGGCCTGGAAGACGGCGCGCGCGAGGGGTGGACCGTGAGCCCGTCGGCCGAAATGATCCCGTGCAACTGGTTCCAGAGCGCGGAGAACATCATGGACGACGTCCACGTGAACTTCTCGCATCGCGATCACCTCGTGAACACGGCGGCGCGGCCGTTCGTCCCTACCAGGACGTGGGCAGAGGAAACGCCGTTCGGGATGACGCAATTCCAGCGCCGAGGCGAGAAGACCGACCAGATTCACTTCATCATGCCGAACCAATGCTACCTGGCCCATCCGCTGCGCTCGGCGCGGGACGACAAGCCGTTCTGGTTCAAGGCGCTGTTCTGGTACGTGCCGATCGATGACGAGAGTCATCTGCACGTACTCATCATGGTCTACCACACCCGGCGAAAGGAGCGTCCCGAGGGCACGCCGATCCATCAGGAAATCCAGGCCATCGTTTCGGGCCGCAAGGGTTGGCAGGACGTCGCGCGGCACCCGAATCTCATCCGTATCCAGGACGGCGTGGCGATCTGCGGACAAGGCAAGATCGTCGACCGCTCGCGGGAGCGATTGGGGACTTCGGATGCGGCGGTGATTCAGCTTCGCAAACTTTGGACGCGAGAGCTGAAATCGCTGGCGGCAGGAAAAGGCGTGACGCCGTTCGGCACGCCGGACCCCCGGGCACTTCGGAAAGAGGAGCTGGACGCGATGGGCTTCAACGCTTGAAGATTGAATCCCGTCGATTTGCAGACCGACCCTGATCGCCCACGATGTCGAACGGCTGGACTAGCCTTACGGCAGAATAAAACCAAACTGATAATCGACTGCCGTTAGCCCAACTTCCACACTTGGCGTGGCGGTTTTCTGGATTATCAGTGGGTTAATGTCTGAAGTCGGCACTACATTTGTGGCATGGGAGGCGGGCGCAAACGCTCTGGCAACGTGAGTCCGAGATGCTGAAGCAGGATCGCTTGCTCTCGATCAGGTCGCACCACACAGCGAATGCGCAACTCCCCTTTCTTGGCATCGGCAAGCGGCAGGACGATGTCGGCGGCGTGGATGCGCGAGAACTCCTCAAGGATCGTGCGCGGCGCATGCCCGAGGCCTGCGCGTGACTGCCACTGCTGCAGCGTTTTCCACAGAGCATAGGCGATGAAGCACACCAGAATGTGCGCCTTGATGCGTCCTTCCTTGTGGTGCCAGATGGGACGCAGGGCCAAATCGGACTTCTGAATGCGGAAGGCCGCTTCGGCTTCGGTGAGTTGGACATAGGTGTTCCACAGCGCCTCGTCGGTCCAATCGGCGATGTTGGTGCGAAGGATGTAGACGCCCTCGGAGAGCCGCGCCCAGTCCTGCCACTCGGGACGATGCCTCCAAGTGAGTTTCAGCCCCGAGGACAGAGCATCATCCTCGGTAATCGATATCGAGAAACCGCCGGCGGCGCGGCTGTTGCGCCCCAGTAGCCGTCCGATCTGACGCTCTATCACACCACGATCGAGCGGTTTCTTGCTGCGCTCGATCCGACGCCCGAGACGATCAAGCGCTTCCTCGATGCGCTTGGCGAAGCGTTCGTGCATCGCGCGTTCTTTTTCCACCCGGCTCGCCGAGCGACATAGCAGGAACGTTTCCTGTCCTTCCGGAGCGCGGCACACTTTCACCTCAACATCCTCGCGGATGTGTCGCCAGTCGCTCTTGTCCTCGATCTGCTTGGCCCAGCGGCGCAACTCCGCCTTGGGCGTTCCGATCACATAGCGTCGCCCGGTCTCGTTGAGCCAAGCAACGTTCTCCGCGCTCACCATCCCCCGGTCCATCACCCACACCCGGTTCGCCTTGCCAAAGCGTGCCTCCATGATCGAGACGATCTCCTCCACCGTGGTCACATCGACCCTGTTGCCGGGGAAGATCTCATAGCCCAGCGGCATCCCTTCGCGGGTAACCACCAGGGCAATATTGACTTGAACACAGTCCGGACGATGATCGCGGCTGTAGCCGCGTTGGGCGATGGCCGCATCGGCCACCCCCTCGAAGTAGCTGCTCGTCACGTCATAGAGCAGCAGATCGTAGTCAATCTCAAACAGTTCTCCGAGTCGCTTGACCAGGTGCGCTTCGATCGCCTCCTTGTGCGGCAACAACCGGTCCAGTGTCCGGTACAAGCGCTCCTCGTAGACACTCTCGCTTGGCACACCGAGCAAATCTTCGAGCGCTGTGGTCCGGTACCAGCGCTCGGCCACATGCAATTCGCTGGAGGGCTCGCACAGCCGAGCGATCACCAGAATGGCGATCACCTCGGCCCAGCTCACCACCTCCCGGCCACGGGGCAATAAGCCACCGAGCAACTCATCGAACTTCAACGCCTGCCACAGCACCCACCCCAGCCACACCGAGCCGAAACTCCTCGATCGTTCCAGCCGCACCGCATCGAGCCGTACCGCAGCCGCTTCCATGGGCCCGTTCGGTTCGAATAATTTCCCTTGGGAATTCTGCCCCGCTCGCCCGGAGATCTGTCGCGCCAACACCGCCGCCCGCGCGCGACCCTCGGCATCAAGCTCGCCGAGCTGCGCAACCGTCTCCTGCACCACGCGGCGCCCGCGGCGTACCGAGCGCACCAGCCGCCAATACACGTGCGTCTTACCGTCCTTGCGTCGCGTGCTATGTCGCAGGTACATGCCCTACATTCTCGGCAGACCCTGCGCATCGGGCAACCCACTTGGTCGGCACTACACGCGCTTTCTCGCACTCAGCCCAACAATTCGCCCTCCCACTCTGAGCACTGCGGACGCTCTACAGAGGGGATCGACCGTGTTGTCGCCGCGCCACAGTGACCGAAAAAACCGCCTATCGGAGAATTACTGTGGAAGTTGGGTTAGGTTCTGATCCCGGGTGTTTGGCATTCCCCCGATCTTCCGGACACTTTTGATAGGTGTATGGACTTCCCCCGGTACGGTAGGCACTTCCAGCCTATGATTTGAGCATAGGAGGAAGCGATGAGTACGCAGAGATATACCCCGGAGTTCAAGGAAGAAGCGGTCCGCCAAGTAATGGGCCGACGCCACTCAGTGGCCGAGGTTCAGTTCCAGAGTTCCTTGGAAGCGATGTCAGCTCCACTGGCAAGTGCCTCCAGTTTCGCCCACGCGATTTGCGGATGGATGCGCCCGCCCAGCCCGCAGTCGGTTCCAGCGAGCACGTTTTCGCGGCCAACGACACCTGCATATTTCACAATCCGATCCGCGACGACCTGAGGGTGCTCGACCACGTTTGTCGCATGGCTTACGACGCCGGGAATGAGGAGTTTTCCCTCCGGCAGGGTTCCGTTTCGCCAGACGCGCCACTCGTGTTCGTGTCGAACGTTTCCCGCTTCCACAGAGTATGCGCCCGCGTTGACGCAAAGAAGAAGGTCGATAATGTCCTTCAACGGAATGTCCGTGGTATGCGGACCATGCCAACTGCCCCAACAGATGTGAAACCGAATGCGGTCCTCCGGCAGGTCACGAAGCGCATAGTTCAGCGCCTCGATCCGAACCATGGCGAACTTCTTGAACTCTTCGAGGGGCGGCTCCGGGTTGATCATGTCCCAATTGTCAGGGAGGCTCGGGTCGTCGATCTGCAGAATCAGCCCGGAGTCGACGATCGCTTTGTACTCCGTTCGCATCGCCTCGGCGGAAGCGAAAACGAATTCTTCCTCGGTGCTGTAGTGCAGGTCCTCGCCGCGAGCGAAGCTTGCCGGCGCGACCGAACACATGAATCCTTCCTCGACTCCGGCGGCCGCCATCGCGTTCTTGAGGTTGTCGATACTGGCTTGAAGCGCAGCTTGACCCGTATAGGTGATCGGCTCGGTGCAGACTGGACGCCGGGTCGGCCGTCTGGCGGCGCTTCCAACAAGGCCGGTCGATTGCGGGTCTTGGTAGAACTCGCCGAATTTTTGCCAATCGCGCCGGTTGTTCATGGTGGTCAACGCAATGTCGGCAACGCTTGATTTCTTGTGCTCGGACTCGGGAACCGATTCTGGCCGAACGAAACCGCCCATCCGTTCGTAAGCGTAGTTCCACCAGACCCCGTAGTCGTATGTTTGGCTCATTGGCTTGCCGAATTCGCCGTCATCGAGAATATCGATTCCGAGGTCCCGCTGCTTTTGCACGATGGCGGCAACGGCCGCGGCCATCGCCGCGGCATAGGAGGTTTCATCTATTTTCCCACCTTCGGACCGAACTCGGTTCAACTCGATGAGGCTTTCCGGCCGCGATAGGCTACCTGCGTGCGTGGTTAGGATCCGATCCTGGCTGCGCTTCATGTGTCTGCCTCCGTGAACTTTGCGAACAATTTATTTCGCTGGGCTCGATAGTGATATTCCTCCCAAAACATTGCAACCATCGAGAATTCTCGCATGCGCAGCGAAAATCAATCTCGCTGCCGCAGGCCAACGCCGCGCCAGGTCGCCCCTGGCATTCGACAGAATCCATGCCCCGAACCGCGCACAAATGGGGTTATGTTCATTTCAAGTGCCTCCCAAAGCGGTATTGAGCCCGACGGCGCGGGAAATTATTGAGTAAATCAGCTGCGCGTCATTTTTTCCCGCGCGTCGATCTTTGACCCAAGTACTTATTCGCGCCAAACGGCGCTGACAATCGCCCAGTCGCTGCTTCCCGGGGTCATCGCGGTCGACGAAGTCGCGGCAGCGACATAGACGCGGCAGACTCCATCAATCGTGGAAACCGGGACCGGGTCGTTAAGCGAATAAATAGTAAGCCCGGCAGCGGCAAAATCGGTGTAGCTGACCCGTACGCCCGGCTCACGCGTCCAGTTGACACCATCTGTCGAGATAAAGGAATAAAGCTCGAAGCTTCGCATCGCGAACATGCGACGCCGGCCGTCTGGAAGGAGAATTGTTTTGTTGTCGATAAAAGTGCCACCACCACCGCCGGCATCATCATCCCCGAGAACGTTGCCCTTGAGAAAGGTAAAAGTCAAGCCGTTGTCCGTCGAGCGTGCCATACGCAGGTTATTCTTACCGGTTAAATCGCCGACGTATATCATGACTACGCTTCCGTCTGACGCGGTGTAGTGGTCATATACACCGATCGTGTTGTTATCGCTCGCATGTGGCGCGTAACGCACGCCGCTATCCGCGGTGAAGCTGTTGCCGTCCGTGGAACTATAACTGGTCATACTCGCGGTTGTTTGGTTGTACTCGTAGAACCGCCAAGTGACACCATCGGGCATAAGTGTTCGGCGCGAGTCGACCGAACGGTTGGAGTAAGTAAGTACCGTGGGGTTTCCAAAACGCAGCCCATCCGCAGAGGATTGAAACTTGGTACCTCCTTCCCCGCTGGCGCGATCAGAATAGCCAACGTAGGCGGTTCCGTCCACTGCCACCGTGGCAAACGGATTTGAGGCATTATTGACCCGAATCGCGGCCTCCGGTACCAGCCGCGGATTCTTGATGGCGCTCCGCAGCGCGAATCGCATTGGGTTGGAACCCGGGACCAATGTCAGATCGGCGTAATAGTAATCATCGCCAGCTTTGACGTCGGGGATAGTTACCACTTCCGAGGCATAGATCGCGGAATCGTAGCAATCCGCAGAGTTGAGGACGGTAGCGTCCACCAGGCTGAAAACATAATTGCCCTCCAGCGCCATCATGACCTGATATCTGACGCTGCCGACGCTTACCGACTGGATCGTAAGTGTCCCGGCCGACGCGTCAAAAGTGGCTCTACAGGATACGCGGGCGTGTCCCGCTGACGGCGACAGCAGTATCGCCATACAACATACAGCCCCTATTCCCCATCGGATGTTCTTCATGACTTACCTCCCGTCGAGTCGAAGCCGATCCTCCTGTGATTATCCACTTACGCGGGCAGCCGCAATATTCAGGTCAACACGAAAGGGAGGGTCACTTCGCGCAGGTCGTCGAGTTTTTCGAGGCGCCAGAGGTGCTCAAGCGCATGACCATTTCCCCACAGTCGCAAAAGGCAACGGCCTAGACAGAAGTCCAAGCCGTTGATGTATTTGGTGGGGCGTGTAGGAGTCGAACCTACGACCTACGGATTAAGAGTCCGCTGCTCTACCAGCTGAGCTAACACCCCGATTCCGAAAACCTGTTTATCCAACGAATTCGCATTTTAGCTGCACCGACGCTGATCAGTCCACCCCGCAACGACGACAAGCGGCAGACACTCGCTGCACGTCACAGTTCCATCGCGATATTCAGGTCCCGCATGCGGATCGACACGTGGCTCAGATCCTTTCTCTTCAGCAATTCCTCGATCAGCGTCCGCAGCGGCGTCGCCGCGCCGACATACTTGTCATGACGGATCGGGCCCGCGGCCCGCATGTTCTTGATGTCGTCGTCGCTGCCGATGATGTAGCGCAGCAGCAGTTCGTCGTCCGAGACGCTGGCACCGCCGTACTGATCCCTCATCTGCTCCAGCGTCGGCTCCGGCGGCTCCCAGTTCGCGAGTTCCTTCGAGCGTGGAAGCCTCATGATCTTGTCCATGACGTCGCGGTCGATCCGATCCGCGGCGTCCTTGCCCCAGAACCCGAGCGCGTAATAGATCATGTCGTCCACGACCTGCTTGTATCGCTCGCCCAGCACGACGTTGATCGCGGCCTGCGTGGCGATGTACTGAGAGAACGGCGTCACCATGATCGGGTAACCGAAGTCCTTTCGCACCTGGATGCATTCCTCGATCACCTGCGGAAGTCGATCGATCAGCTTCAGCTGGGTCAGCTGGCGCTTCAGGTTCGAGATCACGCCCCCAGGAATCTGGTGCACGTATTGGTACTCTTCATACTCGACCGGCGCTCCGATCGGTCGCCCTTCCCGTTTTGCCACGTAGTAGAGGTGTTCCGACACCCGGGCCACCTCCGGTTGGTCCACCCGAGGTGCGTAGCCCAGATGGCGCAGGTTGTCCGCGATGTTCAGCACCGACGGCTGCGCCGAGCCATTCGCAAGCGGCGGAATCGCCGTGTGCAGCGTCCGGACGCCCCTTTTCACCGCTTCGAGGTAAACCAAAGGCGCAAGTCCCGTGGTGCAGTGCGAGTGCAGTTCCACCGGTGTCTTGCCCGCATTCTTGAGTATTACCGGCATCAGGGTCTTGATGCGCTCCGGCGTGAGCAGTCCGCCCGGATCCTTGAGGACGATCGTCGGGACTTTCAGCGCCACCGCGTCGCGGGTCTTCTGCGCGAAGTACGCGTCGGTGTGTCTCGGAGAAATCGAATACGTGATGCACAGCGCAAGGTGCATGCCGGCGTCGGTCGCGAACCTGACGTAATCGGGAACGCGCAGGCCGAAGTCGTTCGACGCCTCCATCAAGTGCACCCGCCGGATGCCGTTGGCCGCGAGCCGCTGCGACCACAGTTTCGCCATGCACTTGGGCACGATCCCGAATCCGGTGATGCTGCACTGCTGCATGATCGCGAGTGCGGTGTCGGGCATTTTCGCGGCGATCAGTCGGATCCGCTCCCACGGATCCTCGCGCACTTCCCGGACGATCGACTTGAAGTGCGCCGGCGCGGTCAGGTCCACGGCCTTGAA
>Ga0156227_1255_pt1 | contig 23975 bp, 19 predicted proteins | sample RifCSPlowO2_12_FD_107875 | JGI IMG/M metagenome (GOLD analysis project Ga0156227, IMG submission 107875) | Betaproteobacteria bacterium RIFCSPLOWO2_12_FULL_63_13
GGCCAATGCTGCAGAGGTGCTCGAGCGCCTGGCCGAGAGACGGGAACCGATGCTGATTACGCAGAACGGCGAAGCAAGAGCCGTGATCCAGGACATTGCGTCGTACGAGGAGACTCAGGAAACGCTGGCTCTGCTCAAGATTCTGGCCTTGGGCAACCGCGAGGTCGAGGACGGCAGAGTCACGCCCCTTGGCGAAGTTGTCCGCCGGTTGCGGGCCAGGAAGACGGCGGCTTGATGGCCTTCGAGGTTCTGCTCACGGCGGGCGCCGAGCAAGATCTTGAGGACATCTACGACTACATCGCTGAATCGGACTCGCCCGCCAAAGCGGATTACGTATTGACCCGGTTGCTGGAAGCCGGCGGCCACCTGGCCGCTTTCCCGGAGCGCGGCTCGCGTCCGAAGGAACTGCAGGCACTTGGCATCCGGGATTATCGCCAGACCTTCTTCAAGCCGTATCGCCTCATCTATCGGGTGATTGGCAAGCAGGTCTTCATCTACGTCATCGCCGACGGCAGGCGGGACATGCAGGCGCTGCTCCAGCGCAGGCTCTTGGGCGCTTGATCTCGGCGGCCCCGGCAATGGGTATCTCGAAGCACGACGCCGTCTCGCTCGCGCAGGTTCGCGCCCGATTCTCGGAATGGGTTCAAGAGGTCAAAGCCGGCGCCGAAAAGATCATCACCAAGGGCGGTGAGCCGTACGTCGCGCTGATCGACGCGGAACGACTCGATCATTGCCATCGGCTCGCGCGCGACGGCATAACGGAGGCCACATGACTCATCTTCAGTTGGGACAGGACGCGTATTCACCAAGGGAGATCGCCGAGAAGGTCCAGGTGATCGGCGTGAACAAGGCGCGGCTGCCGTTCCCGCAGACGGCGATGCTGGGCGTGGTCGCCGGCGGTTTCATATCGCTCGGCGCGCTGTTCTACACGCTGGTGGCGAGCGACGCGGCGCTCAGTTTCGCCCAGGCGCGCGTGCTCGGCGGGCTGGTGTTCTCGCTCGGGCTGATCCTGGTCGTGGTGGCCGGGGCGGAGCTGTTCACCGGCAACAACCTCATGGTCATGGCCTGGGCCGAGCGCAAGATCAGCAGCACCGAGCTGCTGCGCAACTGGGTGATCGTCTACCTAGCCAACGCGCTGGGCGCGTTCGGCCTCGTGCTCGTCGTCTACCTGTCCAACCACGGCGCGATGAACGGCGGTGCCGTCGCTGCCGCCTACGTGAAGATCGCGGCGGCGAAGACCGCGCTGCCCTTCGCGGAGGCATTCTTCAAGGGAGTGCTGTGCAACCTGCTGGTGTGCCTGGCCGTCTGGATCGCCATGGCCGGCCACACCGTGACCGACAAGATCCTCGCGATCGTGCTCCCGATCGCCGCCTTTGTCGCCGCAGGCTTTGAGCACTGCATCGCCAACATGTACTTCATCCCGCTGGGCATGCTGCTTGCACCCGCGGCGCCTCCGGCCGGACTGGACTGGGCAGGGTTCGTCTCCAACCTGGTTCCGGTGACGCTGGGCAATATTGCCGGTGGCAGCGTCATGGTGGCGCTGGTGTACTACGTGGTCTACCGCCGGCTCGCGCTCGCCGCCCCGCGCACCGGAACGGAACGCACGCGCGCGTCCGATCCACCCGACGCCGGCACGACACCTCCGCGTTGAAGATGGGCTGCGCGGCGCTCGCGAGAGCGACAGGTGTTCCTTTCGCGTGATCGGTCCGGAGAGTTGCGGGCACGCACCGCCGCGGCAGCGCCGAACGTTTCGCAAATATGTGATCTGACACATGTCTCGTGCGCCGAGTCCGGGAATACACTGAACTTCTTTGCGAAAGCCGGATCGACGCTGGACCGACACTTCCTGCCGACGTACTTGGCGGTGCGCGTGCTGACTCGAACGGCGAGTGCGTTGCCGGCGGTATTCTCGCCACCAAGTTTCGGGAGCCAGCATGAACTCAGTGGACATGAAGACGACCCCGACCACCACCGTCGCGACCAACTGCCGTCTGTGCCTCGTGCGCTGCGGGATGAAAGTGCAAATCGAAAACGGATCGGCGAAACGGATTATCGGGGACAAGAGCCACCCGTTGAGCAAAGGCTATCTATGCGTCAAAGGCAAGTCATCGCTCGATTTGACGCTGTCGCCGAATCGAGTCATCTATCCACAGAAGAGGGTCGGAGAGCGAGGCTCGGGCCGCTGGCAGAGGATAAGCTGGGACGACGCGCTGGATGATATCGCCTCGCGCTTAAATGTCATCATCGGACGGCACGGCGCGCCCGCGGTCGCGGTGCAGGCATTGCCGCCGAAGGAATACTTTGCCTACGACATGTTCTGCGACGTGATCGGGAGCCCGACGTTCTTCAAGCACGACTCGCACCAGTGTTTCACGCCGCAGCTCATGGCCGATGTGCTCACCTTCGGCAACCTGCTCACCTATCCCGGTTTTACCGGGCTGAACGGCGCGGAGGTGATCCTGCTGTGGGGCATCAATCTGAGCGAGACCAACGGCTCGAAGCACCAGCGCGTGCGCGACGCGCAGAAGAAAGGTGCCCGAACCATCGTGGTCGACCCGCGGCCGACACAATCGGCGAAGGAAGCCGCGTTGTGGTTGCGAATCCGTCCCGGTACCGATGCCGCGCTGGCGCTGGGCATGATCAACGTAATGATCGCGCGGGGGTGGTACGACAAGGACTTCGTTGCCGAATGGACCACCGGATTCGACGCGCTCGCGGAACGCGCCGCGCAGTATACGCCCGAGCGCGTGGCGGAGATCACGTGGATCCCCGCCGACGATATATGCAGCGCCGCGGAACTGTTCGCCACCGCCCGCTCGTCGGCGCTCTACACGTTCATCGGTGCGACCATGGGCGGAAACTCGATCGCGACGCTGCGGCTGCTGGGGTTCCTACCGGCGTTGCTCGGCCGCGTCGATCAGCAGGGCAGCAACCGCTTTCTGCTGCCGACGGCCGTACGCATGCCCGGCTACTACGGCGCGAGCCAGGGGTCCGGACTGAACAAGAACCTCGACAGGCAACTTAGCGCCGACAAGTTTCCGCTGCTCGCCGGACCCAACGCGATTACCTCGGCGTATCCGCATCCGCGCCAGGTGATCGACGCGATGCTCACGGGTGAACCGTATCCGGTGCGCGCGTTGTGGACCGATTGCAACCCGCTGGTCGGTCTCGAAGACACCTACACGGTGCTCAGGGCGCTGAAGAGTCTGGATCTGCTGATCGTGTCCGAAATATTCGAATCGCCCACCGCGAGGATCGCCGACTACATTCTGCCGGTGACCACGCACCTGGAATCGGACGCGATCACCGAGTATTCGGGTCTCAACATGATCGCATGCCGCTCCCGTGCCATAGAACCAAGAGGGGAGGCGCGCGAAGAAGCCGACGTGGTAATCGATGTGCTCCAGCGCATGGGCTACGGCGGACAGTTGCCGGTTTCCAGCTACCGCGAACTGCTCGATTACCGGCTGCAGCCGCTGGGTATGAACTTTGAAGAATTCAGGCGGCAGGGCGTCGTCGTTCGAGCCGATGAACCGCTCAAATACCGCAGCGGCAAGCTGCGCCGCGACGGGAAGCCCGGGTTCAACACGGCTTCGGGGAAGATCGAGTTCGTGTCGTCGGTTCTCGCGAGATTTGGCTACGACCCGACGCCGGATTTCAAGGAGCCTCCGATGAGTCCCGGAAGTACTCCGGAAATTGCGCGCGATTATCCGTTTATCCTGGTGAGTGGAACCCGATCGGTTGAGTACTATTCGACGCTCGGGATCGCAATGCCGCGGCTGCGCAAACGCCGCCCTTGGCCGGTGCTCGAGATGAGTCCGCAGACGGCACGGGAACTCGCGTTGTCAGAGGGCGACTGGGCCATCATCGAAGCGCCAACGACGGACAAGGCCATCAAACGCCAGGTGAGACTGGTCGATGGCATGCATCCGCGCGTCGTCAATGCCGAAGGGCTTTGGTACATGCCGGGCGAGGACCAGGTGGACGGTGTGCTTTCGGTCGGCGCCAACGTTCTGACGCCGCTGCGCGACGACGTTGACCCCGTGGTCGGAGGTTCGATCGCGCGCTGCATCCTCTGCCGGGTGCGCAGGCTGGAGGAATCCGTCGCGAAGGCCGCCTAGCCTAGCGAACGAGAGGTTCATCTCCGCTTTCCTAGTAGACTGAACCTTTTTGTCACCGACCTGCCCGGCACTGATCGAAAAGGTAGCAATCATGCCAAACGCGAACAAACTGGCCATTCTGGTGGGCGGAGGACCTGCCCCGGGAATCAACAGCGTCATCAGCGCCGCGACCATCGGAGCGCGCCTTCAGGGCATCGACGTGATCGGAATCCGCGCCGGGTTTTCCGAAATCATGGCGGGACGGATCGACGGGGCGAGGGCGCTCGACATCGAGGACGTGGATGGCATTCATCTGCTGGGCGGTACCGTGCTCGGCACGGCCCGCGCCAATCCGACCAAGAAGGCCGAACATTTGGACCAGGTCGTGCGATCGCTGAATGACCTGGGCGTCGGCATGCTGGTGACGATCGGCGGCGACGATACGGCGTTTGCGGCGATGAAAGTTGCAGAAAGGGCAGCGGGCGGTATCCGGGTCGCCCATGTTCCCAAGACCATCGACAACGACCTCGCTTTACCGGCACACGTGGACACGTTCGGCTATCAGACCGCTCGTCACGTGGGCGTCGCGCTGGTCAGAAATCTGGTAATCGACGCGCGCTCGACAGGCGGGCGCTGGTATGTCGTTGTCGCGATGGGGCGCAAGGCCGGGCATCTGGCGCTGGGCATCGGCAAGGCTGCAGGCGCGACGCTGACCATCATTCCCGAGGAGTTTCCTGACGCCAGGACAAATCTGGATACCATCACCGATATCCTGATCGGGGCGATCATCAAGCGAATCACCGAGGGCCATCGCGATGGCGTGGCGGTACTCGCGGAAGGGCTGGCCGAGAGCATTCCCGAGTCCGAACTGGGCCGCCTCGGCAATATCTCCCATGACGAGCACGATCACATAAGGATCGCGGAAATCGACCTTGGCCGTGGAATCAAGCAGCTGGTTGAGGAGAGGCTCGGCGCATTGGGGATCAAGGCGACCTTGGTGTCCAAGGATATCGGATACGAGTTGCGATGCGCCGAACCGACCGCGTTCGACATCGAATACACGCGTGATCTTGGCTGCTGCGCGGCCGAATTCCTGATCGAAGGAGGCTCGAACGCGATGATCTCACTCGAAAACGGCAAGTTTGTACCGGTGCCGTTCGCCGCACTGCTGGATCCGGCCACCGGCCGAACGCGGGTGCGCACCGTGGACATCGGCTCGATCCGCTACGCGGTCGCGCGCCGATACATGACACGCCTGCGCCGGGACGATTTCGAAAACCCCCAGAAGGTGGCCAGCATGGCGAAGGTCGCCGGCCTCGCGCCGGAAGCGTTTCGCAAGCGTTTCGAACCCGCCGTCGAACACGAGCCCCCGGCCCTGGTGCTTATCTGAGAATTCGGACCGATTGGCCGGATCAGGCCGGGTTCACCCATCTCAATTGTCGTATTGAAGAGTCGCTACTCTTGCGCCCGGAATTTTGCGGTGGGGCGTAACTTCAGCAGCGGGAGAAGCAGCGATACGAAGCCGACGAGCAGGAACACTGCCGAGAGGGGCCGGGTAAAGAACGTCGCGATGCTGCCTCCGGATATCAGCAGCGCCTGCCGCAGATTGTCTTCCATCATGGGGCCCAGAACCAGCGCGAGGACCAGCGGCGCGGGTTCATAGCGGAACTTCTTCATCAGGAATCCAAACAGGCCGAAAATGCACATGATGATCACGTCCCCCACATTATTGTTGAGGCTGTAGGACCCGATCAGGCAAAACAGCAGGATCATCGGGTAAAGGATCGTGTAGGGAACCTTGAGCAATTGCACCCAGAGCGGGATGAGCGGCAGATTGAGAACGAGGAGCATGACGTTTGCGACGTACATCGAGGCAATAACTCCCCAGAACAGGTCGGAGTGCTCGCGGATCAGTAGCGGGCCGGGCTGCAGGCCGTAGATCGTCAGTGCCCCCAGAAGGATCGCCATGATCGGATTGGCCGGGATCCCCAGCGACAGCATAGGCACAAAATTCGCTGTCGCGGCAGCGTTGTTGCAGGATTCGGGTGCCGCCACGCCCTCGATTACTCCGGTACCAAATTTCTCCGGATGTTTGGACAAGCGCTTTTCCATGCCGTAGGAAAGGAATGTCGGAATGATCGTACCGAGCCCGGGGATGATCCCGAGAAAGAATCCCAGCAGTGAACCACGCGTAATGGGCAGCGCCGAATCCTTCCAGTCCTTGAGGCTGGGGAAAAGGTTCTTGATCTTGCTCTGCAGGATTTCGCGATTCATAGTTTCGCCGACGTTCAACAGGACTTCGGAAACGCCGAAAAGTCCCATGACGACCGGTACGATTCCCAGTCCGTCTCTGAGAACCAGGGTCTCGTAGGTGAAGCGCAATTTTGTGGTGACTGGATCCAGTCCGATGGTACTGAGAATCAAACCCAGCGCAGTCATCATCAGCGCCTTGAGGACCGAGCCGTGGGACAGGTAAGTGACCAGCGTCAAGGACATGACCATCAGCGAGAAGTACTCGGGGGAGCCGAATTTCAGGGCCACCGAGGCCAGCGTCGGGGCAAGCAACATAAGCCCGACCACGGCAATGGTCCCGGCGAAGAATGAACCGAACGCCGCAATGCCGAGCGCCGGCCCGGCTCTTCCCTGCCTGGCCATCTGGTAACCGTCGAAGCAGGTCACGATGGAGGCCGCCTCGCCGGGGATGTTCGCCAGGATCGAGGTGGTCGAACCGCCGTACATGGTCCCGTAGTACAGGCCGCACAGCATGATCATCGAGGAGATCGGGTCGGCGTGAAACGTGGACGGGAGCAGAAGCGAAATCGCCGCGGCAGGCCCGATTCCCGGAAGAACGCCGACCAGCGTTCCCAGCAGTACGCCGGCAAACACGAAGGCAAGGTTCTTCAGCGTGAACGCCAGCGACAAGCCGTATAGCAAACCTTCCAACGCGTCCACGAAGACTCCTAGCTCGCGAGAATTCCGGCCGGCAACTGGGCCCTGAGCCAGAGGTCGAATACGACATACGAGGCGCCTGCAACGGCCACCGCGACAGCGACGGAAAAGCCCCATCCGCGCCGCTCGACGACCTTGAGCAGGAAAGCCACCAGCAGGAATGCGGTCAGGATGAAACCCAGCCATTCCACCAGCAGCGTGAACCCCACGATGGCCAGGAATACCATCGCGATCTGGCCCCGGTTTTGCCATCGATCCGGCTTGTCGGTCTGTTCCAGGAATCCCCAGAGGCACACCGCCAGCGACAGGACTCCCAGGATCAGCCCGGCGTAGAAGGGGATGAAACCGGGCCCGGGCCTTTGGTACGTGCCAAGACCGAGGCGCACCCCTTCAACGCACACGTAGAAAGCGAAAAGCGAAAAGAAAAGCCCGATCCAGCGGTCGGCCTTGACCATGGCGAATTACCCCTGCGGAAATGCGGGGCAGGGTATTTCCGTGGTTTCCCTGCCCCTGCCAACTTGAACGTATCAGTTGGTCTTGATTCCGACTCTCTTCACCAGCGCGCGGACTGCGGCCAGTTCCTTCTCGATTCGTTTCCTCAGGGCCGCCGAACCTTCGTACTGAACGGTCCAGCCGATCTTCTCCAGCTTCGCGACGTTCACCGGGTCGTTGATGGCCTTCTCGAAAGCGGGACCCAGCTTCGCCATCACGTTTGCGGGCAAGTTCGCCGGTCCGAAGAATCCGAACCATACCTCCAGATCGACCGAACGAAAGCCCTTCTGTTCGAAGGTCGGGACCTTGGGATATTCCCTCAGTTGGGAGACGGTGGCCAACGGCCGCAGCTTTCCGCCGCGGACGTGATTTACCAGCACCGGCCATAGCTGCATCGCGCAATCGATGTGCCCGCCGAGCAGCGCGGCGATGTTGGGACCCGATCCTGCCTTATACGGCACATGGGTAATCTGCACACCGGCGTCCGCTTTCAGCAGCTCGAGATCCAGGTTGCCCGACGTTGAGACTCCGGTAGTACCGCACGTGGCCTTGCCGGGGCTTTTCTTGGCGTAGTCCAGGAACTCTTCCACGGTCTTCCATGGCGCGGCATCTCTTACCGCCAGAACGATCGACCCGCCTCCCATCCGGGCAATCTGCGTAAATCCCTTGATCGGATCAAACGGCACCGTGTTGAAAACAGGCGCGTTCGTGAAAATGGAACTGTTGAGCGTTCCCAAGGTATATCCGTCCGGCTTGGCGTTGGCCACAAAATCCGCGCCGATGACGCCTCCACCGCCGCCGGCCTTGTATTCCACTTCAATGCGTGTATTCAGCTCCTTCCCCAGACGTTCGCTGAGAATGCGCGTGACGACGTCATTTCCCGAGCCCGGTCCGAGCGGGATGACGATCTTTATCGGCTTGGATGGATAGCTTTCCTGCGCCGCGGCGGTGCCGAAGAACGCGGCGGCAGTCAGGATCATTACAGAGACCAACGAACTTCTTTTCATCGTTTCCCTTCCTTTCATCATTCGTAGAGGGTTCCCAAATCCGAACCGCCAGCTGACGCGGAATCGTGGATGTGTCTTCTAATCCCGAATCGAAAGAATGTCGAGAGCGAATCGCAAAGGAATCGCATGTTCTTGGGTCGCCCGTCGGTTGACGGCCGACACGTCGACACCGCGAGCGACCACGGGGCACGGCGTGGCGCCGTGCAGCCCCGGTTGAGGTCCGATTCTGCGCCGGGATTTTCGACGGCAGCGCTCCTGCCAACTCGCAGCCGGCGAAGACCCGACGGGGCTTGAACCTGCCGGGGACGGCTTCCTGTCAGCTAACTGTCAGCTAGCGTTCAGACCCCTTGTTTGATGCCGCGCCCGACGGCCCATACTGCAGCCTCGAGGCGGGAGCGGAAGCCGAGCTTCTTGAGCAGGTTCTTGACATGCACCTTCACGGTGGCCTCGGTAATGTCCAGGCGGCGCGCGATGAGCTTGTTGGCGTGTCCCTGGGCCAGGGCCTGCAGTATTTCCTTTTCGCGATCGGTCAGCGCCGCCGTATCGCGCTGTTTGGCGGTTGCCTCTTCGCGGATGGCGCGCGCCAACAGCCCGTTCAGGCGCTCGCCGATCACGGTGCGCCCGTTGAGAGCCTCGTCGATCGCGCGCAGCAACTCCTCCGGCTCCATGTCCTTGAGCAGGTAACCATCGGCACCATTGCGGATCGCTGCAACCAGGTCGTCGGCGCTGTCGGAGACGGTGAGAACCACGACCCGGCAGTCCAGGTCCGCGTCTCGAATCGCCTTGAGCGTCTGGATTCCGTCCATGCCACTCATGTGCAGGTCGAGCAGGATCATGTCGGGGTCAAGTTCCCGGGCCATTGCCACGCCTTTTTCGCCCCCCGATGCTTCGCCGAGCACCTCGAGATGAGGTGCCATGGCGATGAGCTGGGCGACGCCCTTGCGGAACAGGGGATGATCGTCGATGATCAGGATGCGGTTGCCGTCGCTCATGTTGCTTGCTCGAGTACCCGTAGTTCGCCGCCGGCGATCCGGACGTCCGTCTTCATGCCGATGCGGGCTCGCAGGTCATTTCTCCGGCCCGGAACAGTCCGAGCGGGGCAAATTCCATTTCCACCCGTGTTCCACCTTCCGGTCGCCTGAAGACCCTGAGCCGCCCGCCCAGGGTCGCCGCGCGGTCATTCATGATCGCCAGGCCGTAGTGGTGGGTAGGCGGCTGGGCATCGGAGATGCCCACGCCGTCATCGTCGACGGTGACGCGCACGTGCCCGTTTTCCACCGCCAGCCGGACCTCTGCGCGGTGCGCCTGCGCGTGGTGCTCGATGTTGGTCAGCGCCTCGCGGACAACCTGCAGAACGTGGATCTGTTCGCTCGAATCGAGCTCATGGCCAAGCAGCCGATCCTGCAGTCTGAATTCGATGCCGGTTCGCTGGGAGAATTCGCCTACGGTGTCGCGCAGTGTATCTGAAAGCCCCCGTCCATCCATGCGAAGACGGAACGTCGTTAGCAGTTCGCGCAGCTGACGGTAGGCATTGTTGAGGCCCGCCTTGAGTTCTTCGACGACATCGGCGGTCTGCGTCTGCGCGCTCCGGCCATCCAGATGCGGCTTCAAGCGGGCCACCTGGATCTTCAGGTAAGACAGCGATTGCGCGAGCGAATCGTGCAGCTCGCGCGCGATGACCGACCGCTCTTCCAGGAGCGCGATCCGGCGGCGCTCATCGGTGCGTTTCGCGGTGGCGAGCGCAGCCCCGATATGGTGACCAACGGATTCAAGCAATTTCAGCTTCCAATCCTCGATCTCGATCCCGTCGGGCAGATGCAGCAGCATCACGCCGTAGGGTCTTCCGCCCTCAACCAGCGGTACCGAGAGCATGCGGTCGTCACCGTTGCCCACGGTCCGCACGCGGTTATCACCGTCACCAAAACATTCATGGCAGCGCTCGCGTTCGCACCAGCTGGCGTTGTCTTCGATCGCTCCCTCGGTTCCATCCCTCGCATCGGTTCTGAGGGCGATCGGGAAGCCGCGCGGGTCGCGTTCCTCGCGCGCGCAGATGGCGCCGGCTTTGATGCCGATGACACGCTCGACGTCACGCATGACTCCAAGGAGTGTCGCCTGCGTCAATGGATTCTCGGCCAGCGTTCGGGTGGTGTTGTAAAGCACTTCCAACGACACGTTGCTGCGCGCGAGCTGCTCGGTCTTCTCCTCGACGCGCGCCTCGAGCGTGGCATAGCTTCGCGACAGATCGGCAACCATGTAGTTGAATGACTGCCCGAGCTGACCCAACTCGTCTTCGCCGGAATGCTGGGCCCGAACGGAAAAATCCCCGCCCCGCACGCGGCGGGCGCATTGCAGCAAGTTGGCCAGTGGAACGATGACCTGGGCGTGCATGAGATACAACGCCACGAACATCACGACGATGATCGCGAACAGGACTGCGCCCTGGATCATCCGCAGCGTCTGGATTCGCTGCTCAAGATCATGTTCGAGCAGGTACACGAGCCTGTCGACTTCGAGAACATAGGCGGCCATCCGCGCCACGAACGCGTCGCCCGCCGAGGAACTGTCGGCCACTGCCCGAGCAATCGCGGGTTTCAGCGTATTCCACCACGTTGATGACACCCTGTCGTAGGCGCGCCGGGTCGGGTTGTCGCTATCGGCAGGCACGCCGCCCAGGAGTTGCGGGCTCTTGAGGCGCGCTTCGAATTCGGATACCGATTGCCGCAGTTCCGCCGGCGCGCGGCGGTGATCGCTAGAACGCAGCAGCTGCACCGTGATCCAGTAGGACTGCATCCGCAAGCTTCCGGCGACATTGATCGCCGCGGCTTTTCCGCTCGACAATTCCGCAAACACGGTAGCGCTGATCGTGGCGGCAAGCGCAAGCGCGACGATGATCCCGAGCGCGATCCCCAATCTTACGACCAGTGATTCCGCAAAAAAGCGTCTGTTGAATGTCATGGCAGGACCTCCCGCTGAACGGCGTGCGCCGCCCGGCCGTTGTACGGCGTGTCGCACATTCTGCACCGTTGATCCGACGGGCGCCACCTGTGAGTCGCCGTATCCGCTGCTGCGAACCCTCGCAGGCTCGTTCCTCGTTCGATTCCCGAGTATTACACCGGGTTAATGCCGTCATGGAAATCGCGCGCGCTTGATCCGTCGCAAGGTTGCAGTCGGCACGGCGCGCGTACAATATCCCGCGTTCTAAGGGCACGCCGCTCAGATATTCACCAAGATCGCAACGGAAATCAGCACAAGACACGCCGCTGTCCGGGCATGTGAGTCGCCAGAGGAGATCAGCGCATGAGATGGGGAATGGTCATCAATTTGGCGAAGTGCATGAGGTGTCACGCCTGCGTCGCAGCGTGCAGGGTCGAGCACTTCCTGCCGCTGCATGTGACCTGGGCCAAGCTGATCGCTCACGAGGTGGACGAAGGCGGCGTCGTGGACGTGTCCACTTATCCGGTGCGTTGCAATCACTGCGCCGATCCCCCCTGCGTGCACGCCTGTCCCACCGAAGCGTCTTACCGACGCGAGGACGGAATCGTGATGATCGACTCGGACAAGTGCATCGGGTGCCGCTACTGCGTCATCGCCTGCCCCTACCAGAACCGCACGTTCCTTTCCAAAGACAAGGACCCCGGATACTTTCCGGGGTACGCCAAGACGGGATTCGAGAGGAAGGGGCGGAAGCTCTATCCCCATCAGGTGGGCACCACGGAGAAATGCAACTTCTGCGTGGAACGCATCGACGCCGGCATGGCGAAGGGCCGGCGGCCGGGGATCGACCGCGACGCGACACCCGCCTGCGTGAACACCTGCCAGGCCCGGGCGCTTACGTTCGGCGACCTCGACGATCCCGAGAGCGAGGTTTCAAAGTTGATCCGCAAGTACAACGGATTCCAGCTCAGGGCCGAATACGGCACCGATCCGTCCGTGTATTACATCGATTACCGGATTGGCGGCGCTCCGTCCAACAAGGCGCCCGAGCATGCGCGCACCGGCTACAACATGAAGCATGCGAGCACGGTCGACCGCGATGCGGCGCGCAGGCTCGGCCGCAGCACGGTCAAAGGGGAGGCGAAGCAATGAAGGCACGCACGTCACGTCAGTGGATCGTCCCCCATGAGTGGATGGTCCTGCCGATGCGACAGGTCGAGTGGATCGAACGCAAAGGACGCCTCGTGTGGCTCGCGGAGGTCTTCTCGGCACTGGGCATGGGACTGTATCTGGTTGCGCTGATCGCGGGCAATTGGTGGGCGACGCTCATCGGCTGGCTGCTGATCGTGCTGTTCAAAATGCCCTTGCACCTGTTCTACCTCGGCAAGCCGCTGCGCTTCTGGCGAGCCATACCCCCGTTCACGAAGGCGTGGAAGACGTCCTGGCTGGCACGCGGAATGTTCTTCTCTACCGTATTCATCGCGGCCGGCTTCGTGCAACTGCTGATGTCGTACATAATCATCAACGGCGTCGCGAGCGGCGCTGCTCTCGACGGGGTGACGTTCGTCAATTGGATAGCGAGCATACTGGCCGGCGTTTTCATCGTGCTCACCGGCATGTACGCAGGGTTCGCGATGAGCTACTGCAAGAGCGTGCCGTTCTGGAACACGGATCTGCTGCCGCTGGTGTTTCTTCTGATGGGCGTCGCCGACGGCCTGGCGCTGCTGATGGGCGTCGGCCTGGTGACGCACGATGTCGACATCGAGAGGCTGGAATCGATCAGCCGCGTGTTGCTGATCGTCAACGCGCTGCTGATCGTCGTCTATCTTGCGCACGCCTGGAGAAGACGCTCGGTGGCGAAACTGGCAGCGCGCGACCTGCTCGTTGGCAGGACTGCACTCGTGTTCTGGATCGGTATCGTGGCCCTCGGCATCGTCGTCCCGCTTGCGATCTCGTTCGCCACCGTTTTCATGGAATCCGACATCGCTCGTCCACTTATTGTCGCGATCGTATGCCACACCATTGGCGCTTTCGCGCTCAAGTACGCACTGCTCAAGGCGGGGATTTACAAGTCGGTTCTGCCCGAGGCCCTCTGACGGCCTCGAGGCATGCATGGAAAGGAGGTTCATGGTTGATCGAAAGGTGATACGAACGACGTGCAAGAGCTGCCACGGAGGCTGCGGCGTGCTGGCGACGGTCGAAGATGGAGTCATCGTCCACATCCAGGGCAACCCCGATTCGCTGACCCGGGGGACGATGTGCTCGAAGGGGCTGTCCAGCATCCAGCACATCGACAATCCCTACCGCATCCATTACCCGATGAAGCGAATCGGAGAAAAGGGTGAGGGAAGGTGGGGGAGGATTTCGTGGGATGAGGCGCTCGACACCATCGCAGGCCGGATGAAGGCCGCCATCGAGCAGCATGGGCCCTCCACCATCGCGATCTCGCAGGGCACGGGGCGCGGCTACAACCGCTACACGCACAGGCTGGCTCGCTCCATCGGCACCGGCAACATCATCACCCCCGGTTATGTCTGCCACAGCCCCAGGCTGGGGCTGTACGGGCTGGTGACCGGCTACGGGCGCCTTTACTGCGACTACCACGGCTGGGGCGGGGAGTTTCCCAAGACGCAGATCATGTGGGCGAAGCAGCTCGAGATCAGCAGTGCCGACTCCGAGATGGCCGTGTGGTTTATCAACTCGCTGGAATACTGCAAGAATCTGATCATCATCGACCCGCGCGCCAGCGCCTACGCCTCGCGCGCGACGCTGTGGATCCAGCCGCGGCCGGGCACCGACTGCGCGCTCGCGCTGGGAATGATGAACGTGATCATCGAGGAGGAACTCTGGGACAGGGAATTCGTCGGCGACTGGACCTTCGGGTTCGACGAATTGCGCGAGCGCGTCAGGGATTTCACGCCGCAGAAGGTTTCGGACCTATGCTGGATTCCCAGGGAGCACGTTATCGACGCCGCGCGCATGTTCGCCGTGGACACCCCGGGCTGCATCCAGGTCGGGAGCTCACTGGAGCGCCAGGCCAACTGCGGCCACACGCTGCGTGCGATCACGTGCCTGCTGGGATTGACGGGCAATGTCGAGCGCCCGGGAAGCATGGTCAGCTGGGTGCTCCCCGAGACCGGGCTCATCGAGGATTTCTTCCTGGAACTGCCGCTCACCGAAGAGATGCGCAGCCGCATCATAGGCATTGAAAAATACAAGATGGGTGCCGCCCGCACCTGCAATCCCGACACCATGGTCAAGGCGATCAACTCGGGCAACGCCCCGATCGAGGTGTGGTTCAGCGTCGGGGGCCAGCAGCTCGTGCACATGGCCAATACCAAGGAAGTGTTCGAGGCCATCAAGAAAGTCGAGTTCCTGGTGCATGTCGATCTGTTCATGGGACCGATGGCCGAGGCTGCCGACATCGTTCTTCCGGCGGCCCACTGGCTCGAACTCGATGACGTGTACGACATGCACCCGCGGTTCATGATCGAAGCCCACAACAAGGTTGTCGATCCGCCCGGCGAAGCGAAGTCCGACGCGTGGATCTTCAACGAAGTCGGAAGACGCGTCGCCCCGCAACATTGGTTCGAAAGCGTCGAAGACATGCTGGACTACCAGGTGCGCAAGGGCAGTGACGGCACGATGACCTGGAAGCAGTTCAGCGAGCGGCTCGTGAGCGGCTGCTGGGGCGAGGACCAGGTCTACTACAAGTACAAGACCGACTACTGGAAGGAGGGTGGCGGCTTCCCCACGCCCACCGGCAAGTTCGAATTCGCTTCCAAGCACCTCGAATCTCTCGGCTACGACCCGTTGCCGGTTTTCCGGGAGCCCGGCGAAAGTCCCAACTCGACTCCGGAGTTGTTCAAGGAGTATCCGCTGGTACTGAGTTCAGGTTTCCGCCAGCCGTTCTACTTTCTCGGTCAGTACCGCAACATCCCGTGGCTCAGGAGCTACATGGAGTACCCGATGGTGCAGATTCACCCCGAGACGGCGGCCGAGTACGGTGTCGAGGACGGCGACATCATCTGGATCGAATCGCCGCGCGGCAGGATCCGGCAGAAGCTCAGGGCTTTCCCGGGCATCAAGAAGGGCGTCGTGATGGCCACCGCGAACTGCTTTTATCCGGAAGAGCCGGCGCGGACCTTTCACGGGCTGTTCATTTCCAACCCGAACGTTCTCACCAGCAACAACCACCTCGACCCGATGTACGGCTCTCCGGATCTCACGTGCCTGCTGTGCCGTGTTTACAGGGCGAGCGACCAGGATCTCAAGGAGAACGTCTTCCATACCGAGCAGTTCGGCACCGTGCCTACCGTGGAGCAGATGGCGCCCGCGGAACGTATGACACGCCAAGCTCAGTGAAGGAGAAATCGATGGCGAAGTACCTGATTGTGGCTACCTATACCGCCGATGGCATGAAGGGTGTGCTCAGGGAGGGCGGCAGCGCCCGTCGCTCGACGATTGCGGACATCGTCAAGAATCTGGACGGTTCCCTTGAGGCCTTCTACTTCGCGTTCGGCGTAAACGACGTGTACAGCATTGTCGATCTTCCCGACAACGTCACCGCGGCGGCGATGGCGATGCACATTTCAGCCGCGGGAATGTGCCGGTGTGATGTCACGGCGCTGCTGACACCGGAGGAGATCGACAAGTCCGCGCGGACGAAAATGTGGTTCAGGCCGCCGGGGGCGTAAGCAGCAAGCGCGTCCAAGGGCCGACAGGCCCTGGGCTATGGATTGGATTTCCGCGTTCACCGGCCGGGCGCACGTCTGTGCGCCTGCGGTCTTGTTGCCGCTAATTCGCTTTGCTGGAGCGCTCGCCCATGGACTGCAACTGCTCGAACTCGTCGGTGGTTATCAGCCGGTGCGCAAGCGAATAGAGCACATTGTGCTTGCGGAAGATCAATAGACGCAGGAGTTCGACCAGGTTCTTCGATTGTTCCAGCGCGGCATCGAGCACGACCAGTCGCGACCGCTCGTCCGGCAACCTGAAGACCAGCCCCAGAAAATTGACCACTACGGCGGCCAGTTGAGCGGCTTCCGCGTGCCCGTCCCGGATCGCGTCGGTGGCCGTTCCGGGGGAATCTCCCTTGCCGTGCTCGCCGGCAGCCATCAAGCGCTGTCGCAGCAGGGGATAAAGCACTGCTTCTTCGCACCTGCTCTGGCGCGAAAAATCGCGATCAAAGAAACGAAAGAACCGCATCAGGCTGGCGTTCGATTCTTTGCTGTAACCGGTCTTTTGTGTCGCAACGATCGCTTCTTCAAAGGCGTTCAATTCGTCGATCAGCGGTGCGTGCTCATCGATCAGCGCTCGGAGAAAGGGGTGCATCGCCGATTTCGGCACCGGATCCAGGTTCGGGGGTCTATAGGCATCCGGCGGGTCCATCGGCGACAGCCCCTGCCCGCCGTCAAGGCCGTTGTCCTGCTGCTTCTTCAGGGGATCGATGCGATTCAATATGTGCGTGCTCATGATACTCAGTTGTTCCTCGGACGGGTTTCAGTCCACGGCATCAGCGGGTCGCGAATCCGCTTGCGGTCCCAATACCAGATGACCCGCTGGTACGGACGCCAGATGTAGTGAAACGGGGCGACCAGAAAATGCACCAGTCGGGTGAAGGGAATCATTCCGATGATGATGAAGGCGCCTACGATATGGGCCTTGATCACCGCTGGCATGGCGCTCACGGCTTCGATCTGCGGATTCAGTTTCAGGATGGACCACAGATACGGCGACATGTCCGACGCGAACCAATAGTAACCCCAGCGGTACCCCAACGCGATCCACAGGCCCAACACTATCTGCGCGAGCAGCAGCAGTTCGATAACGATATCCATGCCGGTCGTGACGACACGGATGCGGGGCGAGGACAGCCGGCGGATGAACAGCGCGACGAGTCCTATCAGCACGGCGAGCCCGAACGTGAAGATGATCACCTCGTCGGCGATCAAGCGCGCGGCGTTGCTGTGCCAGGCGAGGGTTGCGGTCGGGAACAGGAAGGCGATCAGGTGCCCCAGGAACACCACCAGTATTCCCCAGTGAAACAGCACCGCGAATATGTAGATGCCGCCTCCTTCCAGGAACTGCGACGAAAGCGACGAGACCTTGAATCCGGTTGCCCGGTACCTGTAGATCGCTCCGACCAGGAAGGTCGCGATCGCCGCGTAGGGCAGACCCACGAACAGCACGTTGTCAATCAGGTTCATATTGCGTTCTCCGAATGGTCAGGCGTCGCATCCGCTGTTGACCGGGTTGGCACTGCGCTCAATCTCCATTTCCCTCTCGACCAGTCCCAGGAAGTCGACCGACTGCGGCCGACGGTTCCAGTTCGACAGTGTGGACACTGTTTCACCGAGCTGGAAATCGGCCACCAGAACGCCGAGCACCGCCTTGAGCGCCTTGCTGTAGACGGTCGAATTGCCCCCGCGCGCCGGTTCGATGAGGGTCTTGTAGTGTTCCTGGTAGCTCGTGTTCTTTCGTTGAATCCGTTCCGGCTCGAATTCCCGGGCCATCAGCATGATCGCCGGAACCAGGATGTTCCGGACCAGTTCGCTGCGCAGGTCCTCGTCCTCGAGCGCGGCAATCAGGCGAAGCACATTCGGCAGGTGGTCCGCAAGCTCGCCCGCGCAGTCGACGCCTGCCTGGGCATGCTCGCGCGTCAGGTTGGAGAGCAGTTCACCACGCTTGTAATCGTCGCCGAAGAGCACATAGCCGAGATCCAGCGTCGTCAGTGATTGCACGTCGAACGTGCGCGTGTGGAGTTCCTGAAGGTCGAGCGTCGAATCCGGAATCGCGCCGAGAAACTGCTCCAGTTCGCCCGCTGCCTGCGGATACCGCTCGCGCATCATGTTCAGCAGCTGCCGTCCCTTCGCGGCGAAGCCAGGCGCCGGAAAATCGAACAGCCCCGCCAGTTGGCAATAGTGGTCCATTCGCATCTCACAGTCCGCGCTGCATCGTGTCTTCCTTGAACCCGAAGCCGACAGTGCCCCTGCGGTCGCCCGTGAACTCGAGCATCTCGATCGCATGTTCGCGATGCGCAGCCGGTATCACGAAGCGATCGTCGAACTTCGCAAGCGAGGTCAGACAGTAGATGTCGTCGGCCATTTCGGCCTTATAGCCGGCACCGTTGAGGGCCTCGTTCGCCTTCGCCTCGGGGATGTCGCCGACGGTCTTCCAGCGGCGATAGATCCGAACCGCCATGAGCTTCTTGAGCCGGTCCGTGATCGCGCGTTCGTCCCCGGCGCTCAGCAGGTTTGCCAGGTACTTGAGCGGAAAGCGCGCCTTGTCGATGGTTCCCCAGAGCTCTTCGGTGCTGGTGTCGTAGAGCCAGTTGTCGTCCCAGATCTTGGCAATGGGTCCGAATTTCGCCGCCTGCTCCTGGTTGTGGACTTCTTTGACACTGGCCATCACCGGAAGCAGCGGCGGCACATAGAACAGCATGGGCAGGGTCCTGAACTCCGCGTGCAGCGGCAGCGCGAGCCCCCATTCCTTCACGAACTTGTAAGTCGGCGAGACCTGCGCCGCGTGAATCGTGGAATCGGCGATGCCGTTCGCCTTGGCTGACGCGATGACCTTCGGATCGAAGGGGTCCATGAGTATGCTCATGTGCTTGCTGATCAGATCCTTTTCAGACGCCGACGCCACGTCTTGTATCCGGTCCGCGTCGTAGAGGATCACTCCCAGATAGCGAATCCTGCCGACGCACGAGTGCATGCACGCCGGTGCCAGGCCCGCCTCGAGTCGCGGGAAGCAAAGAATGCATTTTTCGGATTTTCCGGTGTGCCAGTTGTAATAGCTCTTCTTGTAGGGGCATGCCGTGACGCACATTCTCCACGCCCGGCAAACCTCCTGGTTGATAAGCACCACTCCGTCCTCGCCGCGCTTGTAGAGCGCTCCGGACGGGCAGGACGCAACGCACGCCGGGTTCAGACAGTGATTGCAGATCCGCGGCAGGTAGAAGAATGCCATCCGTTCGAGCTGGAACATGGCTTCCTGCTCGGCCTTGGACATGCCGCTGAAATTCGGGTCATTGCGGGCGTAGTCCGGCGTTCCGCTCCAGTCGTCGTCCCAGTTCGGCCCCATCTTGATGTCGATGGGCTGTCCGGTGATCAAAGAAATGGGCCGCGCCGTGGGCTGATCGTCCGAGGCGGGTGACTCGATCAGGTCGAGGTACTTGTAGGTGAAGGGCTCGTAGTAATCGTCGATCACCGGCATGTTGGGGTTATGGAAAATATTGAGCAGCCCCTTCTGTTTGCCGGCGCCCTTGAGGGATATTCCGCCCCCGACGTCCTCCCAGCCGCCCTTGTAGATGCCCTGGTCCTCCCATTTGGTGGGATAACCGGTGCCGGGCTTGGTCTCCACATTGTTCCACCACATGTATTCGGCGCCCTTGCGATCGGTCCAGATGTTCTTGCAGGCGATCGAACAGGTATGACAACCGATGCACTTGTCCAGGTGAAACACCATCGAAATTTGCGAGCGAATGTCCATGTCTTTTCCTCGGGTCCTGGTCAGAACACGACCTTGTCCATCTTCTTGACTGTCACGTGCGTGTCCCTTTGCGGCGCGATGGGACCCCAGTAGTTGAAGTGATAGGAAAACTGCCCGTAGCCGCCGCACAGGAAGTTGGGTTTCAGGTGCACGCGGGTGAAACTGTTATGCCCGCCCGCGCGCTTGTTTCCCCGCACTTGCGACTTCGGAATGCTCACCGTGCGTTCGGGCACGTGATAGACGATGCACACCCCTTTCGGAACGCGTGCGCTGACCGTTGCCCTGGTGCAGTAGACCCCGTGATCGTTGTAAACCTCGACCCAGTCGTTGTCCTTGATGCCCAGTTCCTCGGCGTCGGGCTCGCTGAGCCAACAGGGTTCGATGCCGCGCGAAAGCGTCTTCATGCGCAGCGTGTCGCCGTAGGTCGAATGGATATGCCATTTGCCGTGAGGCGTGAGACAGTTCAGCACTTTCGCCTTGCCGTCCTTCAGCGTTTCCTTCAGGTCCCCGTAGGCATCGGGCGTGGGCGATGGCTTGTAGGTCGGCAGGTTTTCGCCATGGGCGATGTACATGTCGTGATCGAGGTAGAAGTGCTGACGTCCGGTCAGCGTGCGCCACGGAACGAGACGCTCCACGTTATACGTGTACGGCGCGTAGGCCCGGCCGTCGTTCATGAGCCCTGACCACAGCGGCGACGTGTTGTACCGTCTCGGCTGCGCCTGCAGGTCCGCGTAGCGCAGCTTGACATCCCTGCTGCCTTCGCCCAGATCGGCCAGCTTGAGGCCCGTCTTCTTCTCCATGTTCTGGTAGGCGCGCACGTTGAGCACGCCGTTGGTCAGCGTGGAAAGATGCAGCACGGCATTGGCCGCCGACTCGTCTTCCTTCAGCGAGGGATAGACCTTGCCGTCAAGTTTTTCCACCGGGAAATGGTTGGAGACGAGCATCTCGTCGTACGCGTCGTCGCACAGGTAGTGATTGCCGTGCGCTCCCAGACCGGCCGTCTTCACGTTCTCGCCGAGAGTAATGAACTTGTCATAGAGCTTCGTGTAGTCGCGGCGTACCACGGCCAGCTTGTGCATGGTCTTGCCTGGAATCGCCTCGCACTCGCCCCTGTACCAGTCCTTGATGCGCGGCTGGGTGATCTCGTCCGCCGAATCGTGCGCGAGCGGCGCCGCGACGATGTCGATCTGCGGATCCGGCAGGTATTTCTTGGCGGCCTCGCTGGTCGCCCGCGCGAGTTCCCTGAAGATGTTCCAGTCGGTCTTGGATTCCCAGACCGGCGCAATCGCGGCGGACAACGGGTGTATGAACGAATGCAGATCCGTACTGTTCAGATCCGCTTTCTCGTACCACGATGCCGCGGGCAGGATGATGTCCGAATACAGCGCAGACGAATCCATTCTGAAGTTCAGATCGACCACCAGGTCCATCTTTCCGACCGGCGCAACCTCGTGCCACTTGACTTCCGTGGTGTGATCGTCGCTGTCCTTGGCGATCGCGTTCGAATGCGTGCCCAGATAGTGCTTCAGCGCGTATTCGTGGCCCTTCATGCTGCCCAGGATCGCGTTGCCGCGCCAGATGTACCAGATCCTGGGGAAGTTCTCCTCGGCATCGGGATCGGCGATCGAGTATTCCAACTGCTTCGATTTCAGCTTTTCAAGTACGTGACTGACGATGCCCGCGTCGTCCTTCGCGCCGGTGGCGACCGCCTCCCTGCAAAGGTCCAGCGTGTTCTGCTTGAACTGCGGGTAGAACGGCATCCAACCATTGCGCACGGCCATGAATATCGTGTCGGCCGTGTGCTTGGCGGTCAGTTCGTTCTTCGGCACCGTGTTATAGCGCGAGTACTGGCCGTCGTAGCGGTACTGGCAGGTGTTGATGTAGTGCCACAGCGGCGATTGCTGCAGCCGGACCGGCGCGCTCCAGTCCCTGCCGAATGCGATGGTGCTCCAGGAGTCTTGCGGCGCCAGTTTCTCTTGTCCCACGTAGTGGTTCAGGCCGCCGCCATTCTTGCCGACGCAGCCCGAGAGCATCAGCGCCATCGCTCCGGCGCGGTACATCAGGTTGGCGTGGTACCAGTGGTTGATGCCCGCGCCTATGATGATCATGCACTTGCCTCCGGTCGCCGCCGCCGTGTCGGCCCATTCGCGTGCGAACTGGAGCACTGTCTTGGAATCGACTCCGGTGAGAATTTCCTGCCACGCGGGAGTGTAGGCGGCGTCCTTGTCGGTATAGTCCGCCGGGTAGTCACCCGGGAGTCCGCGGCCGACCCCGTACTGCGCCATGATCAGGTCATAAACGGTGGTCACGGCGACCCTGCCGTTGATGGTATCGACGTGCTTGACCGGCACGCCGCGCAACGCCTTCCTGTCCATCCCGAATTCCGTGAACTCCGTGCGGAGCACGTCGTCGTTTGCCCCGAGCAGCGTCAGCAGCGGGTCGTAGGGCTGATCGTTCGTGGAATCCTCCAGCTTCATGTTCCACTTGCCGGTTTGCTTGCCCCAGCGGTGCCCCATCGCTCCCTTCGGCACGACGAGGCCGCTCGATTTCCCGTCTATGTTGACGAACTTCCAATCGCCGTTTTCGATGTCCTTGTACTGTTCGAGTTCGTTCGCCCGCAGCAGGCGTCCCGGCTTGTAATGGTCGCCTTCCTTGTCCAGTACGACCAGATACGGGCTGTCGGTGTACTGCTTGCAGTAATCGATGAAATAAGGCGTCTTCTTCTCGTGGTGAAACTCCTTCAGGATGACGTGCGACACCGCCATCCAGAAGGCGCCATCGCTGCCGGCGTGCAGCGGCACCCATTGGTCCGCGTACTTGCATACCTGGCTGAAATCGGGAGAGAACACCACCGCCTTGGTGCCGTTATGCCGCGATTCCGCGAAGAAATGGCAGTCGGGCGTGCGCGTCATGTTCAGGCAGGCGCCCATGTCGGCGATCATCTTGGCGTTGTACCAGTCGGCGCTTTCGCAGACATCGGTCTGCTCGCCCCAGATTTCCGGAAACGCCGTGGGCAGGTCGCAGTACCAGTCGTAGAAACTCATGTTGACGCCGCCGAAGAGTTGCAGGAAGCGCCCGCCGGCGGCATAGCTGAGCATCGACATCGCGGGAATCGGCGAAAAGCCGATAACCCGGTCCGGACCGTATCTCTTGGCCGTGTGTATGTTGGCCACGGCCATCAGCTCGAGGACCTCGTCCCAGCTCACGCGCCGGAACCCGCCTTTGCCGCGCGCATTCTGGTAGCTCTTGCGCTTCGCCGAGTTGCCTTGCAGGGCTTCCCAGGCCTTGAGCGGGTCGCCGGTCTTCTGTTTTTCCTCGCGGAAGGCGTCGATCAGCGCGCCGCGTATCAGCGGGTACTTGATCCGAAGGGGACTGTACAGATACCAGGAGAACGAAATGCCCCTTTGACAGCCGCGCGGTTCGTAAGGCGGCAGGGAGTCCTCAAGCAGCGGATAGTCCAACTGCTGCGTCTCCCACACCACGATGCCGTCCTTGACGTGGATCTGCCACGAGCAGCCGCCTGTGCAGTTGACCCCGTGGGTGCTTCTCACGATGCGGTCGTGCTGGAACCGGTTGCGGTAGAACTCTTCCCATTTGCGGGTCTGCGGAGAAATGATGTCTTCAATCCAGCCCATTTTGTCGTCCCTGTGTCGATGCGGTATTGGCGATTTTGACTAGAACGCTTACTCCGACCTGATCTGCCGGTCGTAGATGTCCTGATTCACGCTCCGGTTCTTTCTGCGGCGCCCTGCGAGCGAGAAGATGCCGAGCAGCACGATGACCCCGCCGACGCCTGCGCTGAACATTCTCAAACCCGTCGCCCGGGGTAACTGTTGAGCATGCTCCTTCTCGACGTGCTGCAGGAACGCGACGAGTGCCGCAATTTCCTTCTCGGTGAGATCCTTTCCGTTGTAGGCCACCTGCATTGCGGGAAACGGGGCGCTCGCAATAACCGACTGCAGCCCCTGTTTGCCCATGCGCGAGAAGACCAGGCTCAATTCAG
>Ga0156227_1251_pt1 | contig 23639 bp, 22 predicted proteins | sample RifCSPlowO2_12_FD_107875 | JGI IMG/M metagenome (GOLD analysis project Ga0156227, IMG submission 107875) | Betaproteobacteria bacterium RIFCSPLOWO2_12_FULL_63_13
CGCTTGCCACGGGTGTTTCACGCCGTCAACCAGGGTGTGCCCTCTGCCCTCGATGATGTAGATCACCTGGCCGCCTTGGAATTGCAGCATCCCGGAGCGGCCTCCGGGGGGCAGTTCCTGTTGATAGATAAGCATGCTCGACAGCACCGTATCTGTAATGGCCGGGTGCAGGTACCATCGCATCAGCCCTTGCGTGTTGTTTTCCTGCGGAAGCTCGGCGCCCCTGACGATCTGCACTGCCGTTTTGCGAAGCTCTCGCTGCCTGTCGCGCAGCCGCAACGTCTCTTCCCAACAGTTGATCTCGGCCAGCCGGGCCGTTCGCTCACTCGTCACCTTGGCACTCCTTGTCAAATGTTCGTCGAAACTACTGAAAACGGAAACGGCCGGACGGCGAGAAGATCGCGTCCGGCACTCGATCGCCGTCCAATCCAATTCGGTGCCACATACTCGCAGGCCGCAAAGCGCCGATGAGCCCCCACTGCGGGCTATCGACGCTTCGGTCAATGCGCGCGAACTGTGTAACGGCTATCTATCAGGCCGTCAAGGGGAATTTCCTTGGCGATGTTTCCGGATTTGAACTGGTAGTTCTGCTGGTCCAAGAGATTATCCACGTCGATCGCGAGATCACGTGCAAACATATAGGGCGCAGTCTTCTTGATCGTCGGGGCCGGGATCTTGGTGTATTTGGACCAGATTGCGAGGTTCTCATCGGACATGATCGCCTCGGGGGATTGCAGCTCGTTCGCGGCCCGGCGCAGCGCGCGCAACACCGCCTTTGCCGTCGGTGCTTCGTCGTCGACGAGAAGGTTCTTGCCGAATATAAGAACGGTGGCCATGCTTCCTGGCGCCGGATTCTTTTCCAGAACGACGGCAGTGCCCTTGGAACGTGCTGCTGTCGCAAGCGGCTCCACGAGTACGCTCGCGGCAATGGCGCCGTTGGCGAGCGCAACCATCTGATCTGGAAAGCGCATCTGAACGATGTCGAGGTCGTTTACCGTGAGGCCAGAGCGCCCGAGTGCCTTTGACACGATGTACGAGACGATCCCTCCCTTTGAATTGAAAGCGACCTTTCTCCCTTTCAGGTCGGCCAGCTTCCGAATTTCGCCAGAGTCCCATAACTGTTTACGAACCAGGATGGGTGCGGAGGCCAGGACTGCCGGGTCCTTTGCGTAATAGGACATCGAGGCCACGACCTTGACCTCGACGCCGCGTAGCATGGCGTTCAGCAGGGAATCGCTGAAGCTGCCGAAACCCAGATCGAGCTGCCCGCGGCCCAGATAGGCCGTAGCTGTCGATACCGAACGAACCAATTCCAGTTTCATCGCGATGTTTTCGTCTTTGAAATATCCTTTTTCAATCGCACGGAACAATGGGCTGAAACTCAGGCTTGTGACGTAGGCCGCTTTCAGCGTACGCATCGGCTGCTTGCCGGCCGAACCGGCTTGGGCCAGCAACATGGCCTCGCCCGTCGAACTCGAAATGTTTACCGTCGACCGCTCGCTGTGGCCAGAGTTCGCAAGGCCCGAGACCGGCGCGCACGCCAGCCCGGTCAGAAGCAAGATATTGCAAATGCCCGCCAGAGATTTCGTCATTAGAGCCTCCATTGTCAACCAGCCAAAAAAACCGAGCAGCAGTGCTTGCGCGAAGATAGCTCGGCCTATTCGATAAGGCGGCGCAGCACCCCAGTCGTGTCGATCTCCTCGCGTATGATCCGCAATTCCTCGGCAGTCGGCTCCGGGGTTTTCGGCACGGTTCCATCCACGACGAGTTCGAAGCCGGTCTGGGACTGCACCTCTTCCACGGTATGGCCGGGGTGCACTGAACGCAGACGCATCCGCTTATCCGGTGTGCGGAAATCCATGATTGCTAGCGGCGTCACGACGCTGACGGGTCCTTCGGAGAATTTCGGACGGTAGCGCTCAATCGCCGCGTCCTGTGGAAAACCCGGCCCGCTCAAGAAATCGACCTTTGGAACGAAGAGCCTGGGGTTGTGATGCTGGACGTACAGCACAACCCTGCGGAACGAGCTGGTGAATACGGTGCCCACGGTCCCAGGACCGCGAACCACCGGCTTTTCGTAGTCGCCGATGCATACCATATTGACATTGCCGTACTGGTCGATCTGCATTCCACCGAAGAAGCAAAGCGTGAACCGGCCGGAGAACTCGAAATCGATGATGTCCATCAGCGGAGCACGGTATTCCGCCCCGAACAGGTTGCGATAGTCCGCAGCAGATTCGACCAGGGCCTTGGACTTGGAATTCACCGCTCCGCTACCACCATACAGATACCAAAGATTGGGCGCATGGGTTTTTTGGGCTAGGCGCAACGCACACACCGGAATCTGCGATGCGGCGCCGACCGCGGCGAAATCGTCGTCCCGCAGTTCGTGCGACATCGCCACCGCCATCAATTCAGCAACCGAGCATTCCACGGATTTCTCCCCAGATGAAACTTTCAAACGATGCGCAGACTTTCAAGTCGCCCCTCGGGAATCGCGGCCAGCAGGGCGGCGTCGCCGTCAGAGCCATAAACATACTTGTCGAGATACGCCTGCGTCCGGTTTTTGCGAGCAAGCTCGTAGTATTCCTCGAGATGCGTGCGGTCGTAGGCATAGAGTCCGGGGCAAGTGCCGGGGTAGCAGCCATAGGGGGCGTGGACCACCGCGTCGACCATCACCCCAGGTAGTGTTGTCTGCGTCGGCGTCGCCGAAATCTCATCCGTGGTTACGATTTGTTCCGCGCTGATAATCACCCGCTTGGATGCCTTCGCGATAATGTCCTCCATGTGCCGTCCACCGGCGCTGACGGCATTGCCGTATTCGTCGCATTTGGCGAAGTGGATCAGCGCCACATCCGGTGAGAGCGGCGGAATCGCGATTGCGGTTTCCCCGGTAAACGGATCTTGGATCTCCTTGTAGACCTTGGGGTTGACCGACGGAAGATCGGTCATTTTATGTATCGGCGGCAGCACGACGAACGGCAACCCGGCCCCGGTTGCGCGCAGGCCATGGAATATGGTCGGTTCGTCCCGTTCGTCAATCGCGATGGACTTCGATTCTGCCGCGCGACGGAAATTCGGCGCCAGTCCGAGAAACTCCATGCCGATATAGGAGACGTGAACCGTGGATACGCTCCCGGCGGCGATCAGAATGTCCACCCAGAGTCCCGCACTGGGGGTAGGGATCAGTTCGAGTCCGCGCACACGCTTGCGCACCAGTTCGCGCACCAGCGCCATCGGTATGTTGTTGAAATGCGCGCCGGCGGCCATGATCTTGGCGCCATCGCCAATTCCATCGAGTGCCTCCTTCAACGAGCACAGTTTGCTCTTTCGGTTTGCCATCGTGCAATTCACCCTCAGTTAGGATCGCTACAACACGCCACTTACGATGTTCATTCTCCGAACGCCAGGCGCGCTCGGACGACGACCGCGATGCGGGAAAGGTCGCTCGCAGTTCTGCCGTTTTGCCGCAGTTCCCGCGGCAGTCAGCTGGACGGCGACGCCTGCATCGCTTCAACGTAATCCTCGCGCAATTTGCGTTTGAGCACCTTGTCCATGCTGTTCTTCGGCAGTGATTCGACGAATACGAACCGCTTCGGAACCTTGTAATTGGCGAGTTTTTCACGGCAGTACGTCGACAATTCCTCCTCGAACGCGCCCGGCGCTCTGGCGACCACGAACGCGACGACCGACTCCCCCCAGCGGGCGTCCTCAACGCCGATCACCGCGGCTTCCGCAACCTGCGGATGGTTCAGCAGCATGTTCTCCACCTCGACCGAAGATACGTTCATGCCCCCCGAACGGACGACATCCTTCAGCCGGTCCGAAATGTAGAGATAGCCGTCTTCGTCCATCGTCGCGCCGTCCCCGGTGAAGCACCATCCATCACGCATCAGCTTGTCGATCTCGCCTGGACGGTTCCAGTACTGGGTGATCATTCCCTCGGTACGCACGACCATTTCTCCGAACTCCCCGCGCGGTACCTCGCGACCCCGTGGATCGACGATGCGCACATCGGCCTGAATTGCCTCTCGTCCGCACGACGCGAGCCGGCGAAGGCGCTTTTCGCGCTCCGCGCCGCTATAGCCTTCCAGCCGGTGATCTTCCGGCAACAGATAAGTTGAGAACCCTCCAGCCTCCAGCGTTCCATAGACACCGAAAAAGTCGCAGCGAAATTTTTTCAATGTGGATATAAGCAGCGGAACGGGGAATACCGCGCCGCCGTAACCGACTATCCTCAGGCTGCTCAGATCGAAATCGTTGACGGCGAGTTCGTCCAGAAATTTGGCGAACAGCGTCGGCACCGGCATCATCATCGTTGTGATACGACGCGACTCGATCGTACGCAGCAATTCGTTGGGGTCGAATCGGCGTCGCACCACGATGTGCGCCCCGACCAGACTGTAGGACATGAGCATCGACGAGCCCACCCCCAGTGACAGCGGCGCGAACAGAAGAGCGCGGTCATGATGCGTATGCGCGACGTGAGCCATAAAATATGTCGATCGACTCAGCCAGTCGCGATGCGTGCTCGGGCAGCCTTTGGGCAGGCCGGTCGTGCCGCTGGTGTATCGAACGGCAAACAGATCGCTTTCGGCGACCGCGACCTTCGGTTCCTCGCAGTAAGACGGATCGACGACCCGATCGTAGGATAGGAATCCTTCGTTCGTCCCCAGTACGATCCTGACAACCAAAGATCCGACCGACGCAAGCGAGTTTCCAAGGGCGTCGAGATCCTCTTCGGCAACGACGATAGCCTTGGCGGCGACGTCGTTGAGAATGAACGAGACTTCACGCTCGACCAGACCCTTGTGTATCGGAACGAGCACCAGTCCGAGTTTGGCCGCCGCGAAGTAGGTCTCGATCACTTCCGCGCATGCCGCCGAAAGAATGCCGATCGGGTCGCCCTTCTTCAGGCCGAGCGCGGACAACCCTTGCGCCAACCGATTGACCCGATCGTTTAACTCCGACCACGTCAGCTTGCAGGATTCAGTCTCGATACCGATCTGATCCGGATACCTGTGGGCATTGCGTCTCGGCAAGTCTCCGAGAAACATTCGTAGCCTCGCATGTCAAGCGCGCCGCGGCGGCGCGGGTAACTCTTGATTGACACCGACGGTTCGCGGACCGCCTGGCGCATTCGGAAAACCGGACTGCAGTGGTCGATTTTCGCGTTATGGCGACCACGGAATCCTCCGCGAACGATTATTGCACACGATTCGATGCACGCAAAGAGACGGGCAAGAATCGCCTCGATCCAGAGTTATTGATCACGGTCGTTCCCGACATTTGTCCGCGGTCTACGCTCCTTCAACGATCAGAATCTTGGATTTCGCCGCCCTATTCCTGATTTCCCGCAACGGGCGATACTCCGGCGACTCGTACCAGGCCTTGGCTTGGGCAATGCCATCGAACTTGAGAATGGTCAGCCGTGTAGGCGCCCAGTCGCCCTCAAGCACTTCCACGGCGCTGCCCCGGGCGAGGTACGTCCCGCCGTGCGCCGCGACCGTGGCAGGACCAGCCTTCAAGTATTCGCCAAACGCAACTGGATCGGTGATTTCGACATTGGCAATGACATAAGCGGACATGGCATTACTCCTTTGCTGATTGGGCTTAGCTCGGATCGCTATTGCATCATTGCACCGAACCTAGCGACAGCCAGGCCGGGTATCGCGTGCCCGAACCGATGCCTGCGCAATCCCTGGTCACTTGGCCCTGCGCATCTGCGATGAGGAATTGATGGTCGCGTGCAGGTTGCGGGCGAAGTCGACCGCGCCGTGGATGTCCATCGTGAAGGCCGAGCGAGCGTATTCCTTTGCCCCCGTCACTGCGGGCCGCGGTTCCTTCAGCAACGCCTCGCACAGCTTCTGGACCTGTCCCTCCAGTTCGGCAGCCGGGACGACTTCGCTGATCAGCCCGATCGACAGCGCCCGCTGCGCGCTGATGGCGGCGGTCGAGTAGACGAGGTAGGCGAGCGCTTTCCTGGGCACCCGGTCGATCAGCGAGGACATCACCATGGTCGGCAGAATGTTGTGCGCCATCTCGGGCACCTGGAATATCGCCGCGTCGCTGGCAATGGTGATATCGCAAAGCGCCGCAAGTGCGCAGCCGAAGCCGAGCGCGCGGCCCTGGACCACGCCGACGACGGGGACCGGCGAGCCGCGGAAGGCATCGTAGCAGTCGAAAATGACATCGTAGGCGCGCCGCCGGTCCAGCGCCTCCTGCGGCGCCGCGGGCGGTTTGCCCATCGAGGCGCGCCCGACGCAGAAATCGCTGCCCGCACCGCGCAGGATGATGAAGTGCGATGTCTGTGATTCCGCGGCGATGATACGCGTCAGGTCGGCCGCCATCGCATCGGTCGCGGCGTTGCCGTCGCCGGGCCGGTTGAGAATGACTTCGAATATCGGGCCGTTGCGCTTGGTGAGGATATCGTCGGACATGGGATTCTCCTGAAAATGTCAGTTTGCTGGAGCACTATGGGTGCGGCCGGAAAGGCGCTCGTCCTGCAAAGCAAGCCCGGTTCGGCGTTCCAACGCAGAGCATATCGCATATCTCGGTGCGTGCAGCGCGACCTACGCTTGCAAAACTGCGCAGTCCCTGTCGGCTTGCGCGAGGTCCATGGGGCTGCTCGACCCGCCATTTCAAAGTCTTCAAAAGCGGTAGGACCATTTATACTTGCGCGTTTTCCGCGGTCGGTTCGTTCGATGAAGACACCCGTATTGATTGTCGGAGGAGGTCCGGTGGGCCTTGCGCTCGCCGGTGACCTCGGCTGGCGGGGCATCGAATGCCTGTTGATCGAGAAGGGCGACGGGGCGGTCTTCCAGCCGAAGATGGATTTCGTCGGCGTACGGACGATGGAGTTCTGCCGCCGCTGGGGCATCGTCGGGCAGGTAGAGGCAGCCGGCTACAACCGCGACTATCCGCAGGACTGCGTATGGGTGAGCGCGCTGAACGGCTACGAGTTCGGGCGCGAGCGCTTTCCATCACCGCGGCAGGAAACACCGCCGGAACAGAGCCCGCAGAAACGCGAACGCTGCCCGCAGGATTTCTTCGACCCGGTGCTCGCGCGCTTCGCTCGCGGGTTCCCACATGTGACGCTGCGCTACGAGACGGAACTGGTCGGTTTCGAAGAGCACGCGGAGGGCGTCCGTGCGAAGGCGGTCGATCTGAAGACGGGCACAGAGGAACTGATCGAGGCTGCCTATGTCGTGGGTTGCGACGGCGGCGCGAGCACGGTGCGGCAGCGGCTCGGCATCGGCATGAGCGGCAGTCCGGTGCTCACGTACACGACGAACGTCGTTTTCCGGCGCGACGGCCTGGAGCGACTTCACGACAAGACTCCCGGTTACCGTTTCATTTTCATCGGTCCCGAAGGCACGTGGTCGACGCTGGTCGCCATCAACGGCAGGGACCGCTGGCGCTTTTCGCTGGTGGGAGATCAGACGCAGCGGACTTATTCCGACGATGAGGTCCGCAGGGCCATCATCCGCGCCGTCGGCCGGGAGTTCGGTTTCGAAATCCTGTCGGTCATGCCGTGGATTCGACGGCAGCTGGTCGCAGACCACTACGGCACGCGGCGCGTCTTCATCGCCGGCGACGCGGCGCACCTGACCTCGCCGACAGGCGGATTCGGAATGAATACCGGGATACAGGATGCAGTGGATCTTGGCTGGAAGCTCGAAGCCTGTCTGAAAGGTTGGGGAGGCGCCGGTCTGCTTGGCTCGTACGAAGCCGAGCGGCGTCCGGTCGGGATTCGAAACGTGACCGAGGCGACCGGCAACCTCGAGCGCATGCTCGCGCCCCGGGTGCGGCATCCAGTGGCCGAGCTGTTCCTGCCGGGGCCAGAGGGCGATCGAGCGCGCCTGGAGTTCGGCCACGAATACACGCAGATGATGCGCCGCGAGTGGTTTACGCTCGGCATACATCTCGGATACTTCTACGAGGGCTCGCCGATCATCGTGCCCGACGGGACCGCCGCGCCTGCGGACGAGGTCTCGACCTATATTCAGACATCGCGGCCGGGGTCGCGCGCGCCGCACGTATGGCTGCGCGAAGGCGAATCGACTCTGGATCTTTTCGGACGCGGATTCGTATTGCTGCGAATGGGCGCCAGGCCGCCCGGCGCGGACCGAATCGTCGAAGCAGCCGCTCGGCGCGGGGTGCCCCTGTCCGTGGTCGACATCGACCACGCGCGGGCCAACGAACTCTACGCGCGCCGCCTGGTGCTTGTGCGCCCCGATGGGCACACGGCCTGGCGCGGCGATGCACAGCCCGGGGATGCGCTGGCGCTGATCGATGCGGTAAGGGGAATGGCGATACACTGATCCGGAGCGCGCAAAACGCAATCCGGCTTTGAGACCGACGATAAACCTGGAGGATTTTCATGCATCTATTTCGCTTTGACGGCGGGCGCATCGGCCTTACGATCGATGGCGCCTCATACGACATCACCGAGCCGCTGGGGATCGACCTCGGGGCCTGGCCTCCGGTGCAGATGGTTGCGCTGATCGCCGATTTCGAAAAGCGCACGCAGGGGATCACCCGCCATCCGCGTTGCAGGCAGATCGACATGGCACGCGTAAGGCTCGAGGTTGCGATCGAGTGGCCGAACAAGCTGATCGCGTTTCCGGTCAATTACGTCAAGCACGGCGAGGAGATGAAATCGAAGAGCCGGGCCGATCTGAGCGGATTCTTCCTGAAGGCCAATTCCTCGCTCAGCGGCCCCAGCGATCCGATCGTCCTGCCAGAATACCCCGGGCGCGAGATCCATCACGAATGCGAGCTGGGCATCGTGATCGGCAAGAAGGGCCGCAATGTATCGCGCGAGCAGGCGTTCGAATATATCTTCGGTTACGCGTGTCTCATCGACGTCTCCCTCAGGGGACCCGAGGAGCGCGTCATGCGCAAGTCCTTTGACTCCTTCACCCCGTTCGGGCCGTGGATCACGACCGCCGACGAGGTTCCCGGTCCGGGTAGCCTGCAGGCGAAGCTTTGGGTCAACGATGAGTTGCGCCAGAACGCCAACACGCGCGACCTGATCGTGGACATTCCCGGCATGATCGAGGTGTCCTCCAAGGTCGCGACGCTTTTCCCCGGTGATATCATCGCCACGGGCACGCCCGAGGGTGTCGGCCCGATCAAGCGCGGAGACCGGGTGCGCATCGCGATCGAGCACGTTGGGGAGATGACGGTCCAGGTCAAATAGGCGTTGGCGGGCCAGTTTCGGGGATACACCGCCGTTTCGGGCGCGGAGGGCAGCCAATGGAACAAGTGCGCGAGGCCGGTTTCGCCGGCGCAGAGAGCATCGAGAGACTCTACGAGCTTCTGCATGCAACGGGGATGGGGCCCGGGTGGAACAAGCCCGAGCCATCGTTGTGGCCGCTGCCGAAGCGAACGTTCGTACCCGCGCATTGGCAATATTCGCTTTCCAGACCCGCGATGGATGCGGCGGGCCGCTTCGTCGGCACGGAGCTGGCGGAGCGGCGCAACCTGATCCTGTTCAATCCTGCCGCCGGCGATCGTTACGCGACCGCGCGCACGATGGTCGCCGCCTATCAGATGGTGAAGGCGAATGAAACCGCCCGCAGTCACCGCCACAGCCCGAACGCGCTGCGGCTGGTCGTGGATACGCGTCCGGGGGCCTACACGGTCGTCGAAGGCAAGAAGATCCCGATGGTCCCGGGCGACGTGCTGCTGACGCCCAATTGGTGCTGGCACGGGCACAGCAACGAAAGCGACGGCAACGCCTATTGGATTGACTTCCTCGACGCGCCGCTGGTACATCTGTTGGGACCCATGTTCTTCGAACCCTTCCCGGGCGGCATGGAGCGCACGGAGGAAGTCGACGAGAGCTCTCCGATGCGCTTTCCATTCGCAGCGGTTCGGGCGCGCCTTGATTCGATGACGCCACCCGGATCGAAACAAGTGCGGCTGGGGCCGCCGTATCTGGACAGCATGGCGCTCTTCGTGACGCGGCTCGAATCGGGCAGCACCGTGGTTACCGAGCGGGCGACCGACAATTCGATTTTCGCGGTGATTGAAGGCGGCGGGCGGTCGATCGTCGAGGAGACCGAATTCGAATGGCGCCGCGGCGACGTGTTCGTCGTGCCATCCTGGCACAAGCACACCTTCCGCGCGGCGCAGACGAGCTATGTATTGCGCGTCAGCGACGAGCCGGTCATGGAGAAATTCAATTGGCGCAGGCAGGAGTGAGTGCGCCGTTCCCGGACCCTCTCGTTCATGCGGCCCTGGGGGGACGATGTGGCATCGAATATCTACGGATTGACATGAAGGAGGCATAACGTGGCCGGCGGTCTGAACCTGCGCTTTGCCTGCGGTTTGTACGACCGCATGCTCGCGCTGTACACGGGAGACGTAAAACCCGAGGGAATCAATCTGGAATTCGTGGTGATTGATTCACCGCGAGAAATTTTCGACCGCATGGCGGGCAAACTCGATTTCGACGTCGCCGAAATGTCGAGTTCCGAGTTCATCAGCCGCAAGAGCGCGGACCAGTGTCCCTTTGTCGCGATTCCGGTCTTCCCGTCGCGCGTATTCCGGCACGGATGCATTACCGTCAACCGGGCGCGAGGGATAAGAACGCCGAAGGATCTGGAGGGCAAGCGGATCGGGGTGCCGCTGTACACGATGACCGCGGCAATATGGATTCGAGGCCACCTGCAGCATGAATACGGCGTCGATCTGTCGACGATACAGTGGATCCAGGGGGCCATCAACAGCCCGGGGGCGCACGGCAATCCGTCCGTACTGCCGCTGTTGAAGAGTGTGCCCATCGAGAATAACGGAAGCGGCAAGTCGCTGAGCGAGCTTCTGGACGAAGGGGCAATCGACGCGATCATAGGCACGACGCTGCCGGCGGCAATACGTTATAACCCGGACGTTCAGCGCCTGTTTCCGGATTTCCGCGAGGTCGAAAAGGCGTTTTACTCACGTACCGGCATCTTTCCGATCATGCACCTGGTCGCGATCCGCCGGGACGTCTATGAAAAGCACCCGGAAATCGCGGCCAGCCTCTACAGGGCATTCTGCGAGTCCAAGGACCGCGCACTCGCGAAAATGCGCTACACAGGCGCGCTTCGCTACATGTTGCCCTGGTTGCCGGCCGATCTGGACGAAATCGACCAGGTATTCGGCGGCGATCCGTGGCCGTACGGCGTTGCCGCGAATACGGCAACGCTCGAGGCGCTGGTTACTTATTTGGCCGAACAATCGTTGATTTCGGCGCCGATGCGCGTCGACGAACTGTTCGTTCCGATCGACGGCAGCAAGTAGCGTTCGGTAACTGCATTGAACGTTGCCGGCCGCTCACCGGGCCGGCGACCGATACGGAGGTGGTGGAAATGGCAGCGGCAGCGAAAGTCTCAACGGCGAAACGTGCATCGAGGCGCAGCGGCAGGGCGCGTCGCCCTTTCGTGATTGATTTCCACGCGCATGTCGTGGAGCCGGAGGTCAGGGCGTTCTCGCAGGGACATGTGGTCAACACGGCGATACCGGACCTGACGGGCGTCAGCAAGCGGGACGTGACCGCCTGGAACAACTGGCGCCAGATGATCACCAGCAAGATGGTTGACCCGATGGTCAGGCTGCGTGACATGGACGAGACGGGGGTCGATGTCCAGGTGCTCACGCCGAGCCTGGTCCATCAGTACACCTATTGGGCTGATCCGGAGACGAGCCTGAAGATGGAGCAGCGCGCGAACAACCGCATTGCCGAGATGGTCGCGCTTGCACCCGACAGGTTCGTCGGCCTGGGCGGGGTTCCGCTGCAATATCCGGATCTGGCGATTGCCGAAATGCGGCGTTGTCTGGGTGAACTGAAGCTGCGCGGGATCGAGGTGTCTTCGCACGCGGAATCGATGGAGCTGGGCGACGTGAAGCTGCGGGGATTCTGGGCCGAGGCGCAGAAGCTGGGTGCGACCATCTATCTGCACCCGGCCGGCGTGGTTCAGCCGCGCTATGAAAAATTCCAGTTGTGGAACAGCATCGGCCAGCCGCTGGAAGAAGCGCTGGCGATGTGTTCGCTGTTCTACGAAGGGGTGCTGGACGCTTATCCGAAGCTCAAGATCTGCATCGCTCACGGTGGAGGCTACCTGCCGTTCTATGCCGGACGGGTCGACAGGAACTTCTTCGGCAAGGGGTTCACGCGCGTCAACATGAGCAAGTCCCCGAGCGAGTACATGCGCGGACATTTCTGGTACGACAGCTGTGTCTACAACGTCGACATGCTGGAGAACCTGGTCAGGAAGGTGGGTGCACCGCGCATCGTGCTGGGATCGGACTATCCGGTGGGTGAAAGCGATCCGATCGGTTTCGTGCGCCGCGCAAGGGGGCTTTCCGCTGCAGACAAGGAGGACATCCTCGGACGCACCGCGGCCAAGCTGCTGGGATTGTCGATCTGATTTCACGCGGGGCCGTTCCTCGACGCATGCGCGGATGAACGAAAGAACGGAAACAGGCGGAGCTTCCGACAGCGGAGCGACGGCCGGCGCGTCGGATCGCAACCCGGCGATCGAGGCGACGCGACTGCTGGGCAAGTGGACGCGTGCCGCGCGCGGGCATGTATCGCTGGGCGCGCGCTGCTCCTGCGGCTTCGCTCCAAGCGCGGGGAACGTTCAACTGCAGGACTTCGAAATCCAGATCCTGGACTACCTTTTCGCCAGGCACGGCGGTTCTGCGGCCGATCCGAGGGTTGCGGCACTGCGCGAGCGCGCGGGGTATCGCGCCGGCGAGGCGGGCAGTATCACGGAACTGCTGCGCGCGATCGCAACCGAAACGCCGGGCGATGCGGTCGAACTCAAGCTTGCGCTGCTCAGTGACCTGAATCGCAGCATCGATTCCTTCGAGGAACTGCACCGGCGCTGAACCGCGTTGCGCGGCAACCGGCCGATTCCTGTCGGTCCCGCCGCGCGAGCCTGCGACGAGTCGTTTCCCTTCGGCCTGACAATCTTCAACCGCAGGGTCGCTCGACGGAAAAAGAACCTATCGCCGTCACGGTGACGTTCTTGATATTCACGTTTTCGACGTTGTTGCCTGTCGCGGTCACTCCGGCTGACGTCAGGGCCAGCTGCGCCTTGCAGTGTGCGCGAAGGTGGACGTTCCCCATGATCGTGACCGTCGTTCGCATGCAGTACCAGCCATTGGGGTTGAGCAACTCGATCGTGGAAACACCCACCAGGTTGAAGCTCGGGTTGATCAATACCAGAGCAGGCGTACTCGTCGGCTGCGTATCGGCGACCTCACTTCCGATGCCAAACACCTTCACCGATGTTCCCATGGTCTTGAACTGTGGGGCCTTTCCGAAAGGATGGACGCCCCATGCTTTCAGGCAGGCGGCGATCGAACTGTCGATTTCTTCAGCCGCGGCGATCGGCGGATAGGACAGCGCCAGGCACGACGCGAAAAGCGCGGCGATAGGCATGATCTTCTTGGATGGTTTCATGTTGCGGTGCCTCCGAGACATGTTTGAAGATTCCATCGGACAGGGCTCGGCAGATCAAATCGCCGCCTCCGCCCTTTGCGGGTGTTTACGAATTCAGCCGTCCTGACAAAAGCGTACTTACCCACCCAGGCCGGACACAGGGTACATACAAAAAATAGTCCTTCGGTCCTGCGCGCGTGTTGAGACTGGTCAACAGAGGGTCAATTGGTTCGGCATGCCAAGTGTCCAGGCCCGCCTCGGTGCGAACAATCTGCTTCCCGTCGGAACAGTGAGGCCGCCATCACAGATTTTCGTGGAACGTGAGGCCCCGGCGGGCCATTCAGGCGTTCCAGATTCAGAAGACTTGGCCGGATTTGCGGCGGGTGAGGTTCTTGGAGTCTCGCCGGGTCGATGGTGTCGGAGTAGCGGTGGCGGCCGCAGCCAGGAATCGTACCGCGGGCCATGACATGCCGTAACATTATCACTCGGAGCACGCGGAGACCGAGAACGTCGACGTATGCAGGCTGGTGGGGCGCGCAACGACAGTGGTGGCATGGTCGGTCGCGGGTTCAGGTCGATCTTCTATCAGGGTTGTGGAGGCGCAGTATGGCGGTCATCCTCGACGTCACCACCTGTGGCGGTGTCAGCGAGTGCGGCTCGATTGTCGCGCTTGTGAACGCGCTGCTCGCCGCGGCTTTTCGAATTCCCGCATGCTGACTCCGTCGCGCGCCCTGTTTTTCGTCGCAGCGGCGCTGAGCGGCGTCATGTTGCTGGTGCCTGGCATCGCTGGCATCGATCCGTTGAAGGCACGGACAGCGGCCGTGGTCGTGCTGGCGATCGGTTTCTGGTCGACAGCCGTGGTGCCGCCGTTTCTCGGCTCGCTGGTGTTCCTGTTTGCCGCAATGGTGCTTGGAGTGGCACCTGCCAGCGTGGTGTTCTCCGGATTCCACTCGGGGGCGATGTGGCTGGTGTTCGGCGGGCTGGTGCTTGGATTGGCCGTGCAGCGCGTCGGTCTCGACGTTCGGCTGGTGCGCAATCTCCTCTACGGCGAATACTTCGGCCTGAACTTCGTGGTGCTTGGGGTCGGCGCGTTGGTCGTCTACCCGCTGTTGATCTGCCTGTTGTTTCGCGATACGCCGCGTCTGCAGCGCGAACAGGACGCGACGCGGGCGTGGAGCGGGGCAGAGCGGCGCCTGCTGGTAATCCTGCTGGTCGCGTTGGCGCTTTGGGTGACCGATACGCTGCACGGTGTTTCCCCGGCCTGGGTGGCGCTCGGTGCGGCACTTCTGTGCGTGTCGCCCGGAATCGGCCTGCTGCCACCCGCGGCGGTGACCCGCGATATCGATTACTCGCCGGTACTGTTTCTTGCCGGGATCATCGGTCTGGGCGCGATCGCCACCCACAAACCCACCTATATTGATTTCCCCCGCTCTTTGAGCCACCTTCGCGTTTGGCCCATGCGCGAATATCGCGCAACACTGATCGGGGCCCCGTGCTAGGGCCGGGTTCAAGCAATGAGCTCTTCTGACGCTTCGTGGTCCTTTCGGTCTACCTTGGGATGATCCCGTTCTCCGATCACTTTGTCGCGGATGACAAGGACGGGACAAGGGGCGCGCCGAATGACCTGCTCCGCCACGCTGCCGATGAGCAGGCGGTTCAAACCCGTCCGGCCATGGGTCGCCATGACAATCAAGTCGAAGTCCTCTGATCCGGCGACCCGGAGGATTTCCTCTATGGGCTCGCCCCACAACAGGATCGAAGCGACTTTCGGTCCTGCGGAAACCTGCTTCAGCATGGAATTGAGCCGGCTCTCCAATTCAACCTGGGCCTCCTCCAGCATCTTGTTCGTGGGGATGGCCATTCTCCGGGTGAATTCGGTGGGGTATCCGCCTCCTCTGAATGAGGGCATGTAGTCGGATTCCTGAGCGACATGCAGCACTTTAAGTTCCGCGTCCCGAAGTTCGGCGATCTCTTTCGCGGCCCGAAGGCCGCCCATGCTCAATTCCGAAAGATCTACGGGCACGAGGATCTTTCTTGGGTCGTAAATCGTCATCCCGATTCCCCTATATCAGACAAGGCGAACTTTCCCGGTTCGAGCAAAATTTATTGCCGAAATGTCCGTTGCATTTATCTCCGGACAGCTCCAGGAAAACCCTGGCAGATACGATCTTCCTCGCCCGCGCGACTGCCAGCTTTGACTCCAATCAAGAGGTGCTCAGATACCCTCAAGAACCGCCGAGGCGGGGTCCCGCTGAGGCCTTATGCCCGGGTCTCAACATGGCAATCAGCTGCGCCGCTATTTCCCTGGGAGACTTCTTCCCGGTTTTGTACCATATGTGTGTCCAGTTCAGCGAGCCGAGCAATGCCAAACGGAACAACGAGCGATCCATTCCATTGGGAAGGTCAAGATCGGCGATGAGTTGGCGGAACAATTGCTCAAAATTTTCGCGATCGGCTCTCAGACGCCGCTGCAGACCACTTTCATAGATCGAGAACAGGCCTGTCGCGGTCACCTGGGAAATCGGATCGCCGGCTGCCACGTCATTGATATGTTCGGCGCAGGCGAGTTCAAGCCGTTCCCATGGATCACTGCCTCCATGAATCGCTTCCTGAATGTTATGCATGAGCCGCCGAAAACCTTCTCTGTGTATTGCAACAAAGAGGTCTTCCTTGGACGGGTAATAGTGATAGACCGAACCGGGCAGCATCCCCACTCGGTCGGCGATGTCGCGCATCGAGGTGCCGCTGTAGCCGTGTTTGACGAATAGCTGGGAAGCGGCCAGGATGATTTGATCGCGCCTGTCTCCAGTCGAAAGGCTGCGGTCGTTATCCAGACCAAGTTGCGCCTTGCGCGCGATCCTGCGGCTGGCGTTCCCGCGTTTCAGAATATCGCGCTGTCGCGGGCTCAATTCGGCCGGTGATCCATCCGGCGTGCGCAAGACCGTCATCAGTCTCTTGTACGCAGTTTCGAGATCGTGTTTCTTCCAGATGTACCTGACGCCGGAAGCAGATATCGCGTGGCCCTGTTTCTTGAGTTCATCAGCGGCTTTCGCCTGTCCAAGTTGGGGAAAATCGCGCGCAAACCCCACGACGGCCTGCTCGAGAGAAAGTGCGCTTCGATTGGTCCCGCTATTTCCGCGACGCTTCATGCTTCTCCTCTGATTGCGCTGGCCGGTGCCGTCGGATTACCCGCCGCGTTGCGGCGCCGGTGGTCGCTGTGAACCATCAAGCACGCATTTTCCAGCATTAGGCGGCACACGCCCACATCCCTCCCGGAATGGCCGCGCGATGACTAATCATACAATCGTTTGACTAGTTAGTTACAAACTGCTAGAGTCCGACGCGTTGGCCTCGTCGTCATGTCGGGTTCGTCGTCGTCAACACGACAGCCCGCCGCCCGGTTTGACAAAGAAGATAGGGCCAGCTGCATCGAGAGCCGATCTCGAGCAGGCGGCACCTGCACCTATGGGAGGAAGTCGTGAAATTCGTCGCGACGAATGTCGGACTGGTGCCCGGTCCGCGAGTCAATGACCGCCAAGCCAAGACCGTCGACGGCAAGCGTCGCTGATGACCAAGCCGCCCTTCAATAGCCTCAATTTCGCGCCCGCCCCGATCGATGTTCAGCCGCTGCACGACCGCACAATGATTCCGCGCTCGCCACAGAAGCTCGGTCCCTATCGGCGCAGTTTGGGTGAGTATCTTCTGCATTGGGGCACGACCCCCCCGGACAGCTTGTTCCTGGTCGAGCGTCTCCATGGACGTGATCCGCGACCCGAGGTCGTCATCTTTCGCGCCGGCAAGGCGGTGTGACCGCTGAGGCGGAGTGACCAGAATCAATTGCAGCTGCATCAACTCAAGGAGAACAAGAGTGTCCGAGACAGTGAGCTGTACAAACAGAGGCGATATCGCGGTTGTAAGCGTCGACAGCCCGCCGGTGAATACCATGACGCGCGAGGTCCGCGCCGGGTTGAAGCGATCCTTCGAGGCATTGCGTGGCAACAAGGATGTGAAGGCGATTGTCCTGGCGTGTGCCGGCAAGACCTTCCTTTCCGGGGGCGACATGCGGGAATTCGAGACCGGGGTTCAGGATCCCGGATACCACGAGGTGCTGCGATTGATCGAGGACAGCGCGGTCCCGGTGGTCGCCGCCGTGCACGGCACCGTGATGGGCGGCGGACTGGAGACCGCCATCGCGTGCCACTACCGTATCGCTTCCGAAGGCACGCGCCTCGGCCTGCCGGAACTCACGCTGGGCATCATCCCGGGCGCCGGTGGCACTCAGCGCATGCCGCGGCTGATCGGCCTGGAACCGGCGCTCGACATGATGCTGTCCGGCAAGCCGCTTACCGCGGCGCAGGCCAAGGACGCCGGGCTCGCTGACATCGTGACCAGCGGCGATCTGATCGACGCGGCGCTTGCATACGCTCGCGACCTGGTTGCCAGAGGAGCCGGACCCCGGCGCACGCGCGATCGCCGCGTCGCCGGCGGCGAAAAGGTCGCAGAGGTGATCGCCGCACGTCGGGCACAGGTCGCCAAGACCATGCGCAACCGCAACTCGCCGAACGTACTTCTCGACGCGGTCGAAGCGTCCGTGAGCAGGAATTTCGACGACGGCATCGCGTTCGAGCGCGGCCTGTCGATCCAGGTGGAGCGCGCAACGGAAGGCCGCGCGTTGCGCCACCTGTTCTTCGCCGAGCGCGAAGTGAGCAGGATTCCCGGGGTACGGGCAGACGTCAAGGCGCGGCCGGTCAGGCAGGTCGGCATCGTCGGCGCCGGTACCATGGGCGGAGGCATCAGCATGTGCTTCGCCAACGCGGGCATTCAGGTCGTCATTCTTGACACCCGCCAGGAGAATCTCGATCGCGGCCTGGCCACCGTCCGCAAGAACTACGAGCGCTCGGTCGCAAGGGGCAGCCTCAAGGCGGAAGAGCGCGAGCAGAGTCTCGGACTCATTACGACCACGCTGGATTATGCGGCGCTGGGAACGGCGGACGTCATCATCGAGGCGGTCTTCGAGAACATGGCCCTGAAGAAGGAAATCTTCGCCAAGCTCGACGCCATCGCCAAACCCGGGGCAATTCTCGCCACCAACACCTCGACGCTCGACATCGACGAGATTGCCGCGGTGACGAAGCGGCCGCAGGACGTCATCGGATTGCATTTCTTCAGTCCCGCCAATGTCATGAGACTGCTGGAAATCGTCAGGTGCACGAAGACGGCTTCCGATGTCGTCGTCACCGCACTGGATATCGCCAAGACCATCAAGAAGCTCGGGGTCGTCGCGAAGGTGTGCTACGGTTTCATTGGCAACCGGATGATGGACCCCTACGGACGCGAAGCCGAACACTGCGTGTTGGAGGGCGCCACCCCCGAAGAAGTGGACAGTGCCCTGGAGAACTGGGGCATGGCGATGGGCATCCTGGCCGTGTACGACATGGCCGGTATCGATATCGGCCACCTGACCCGTGTCGAGCGCGCGGCGCTGCTGCCCAAGGACCCAGGGTTCTACCGTCCGTCGGCGATGCTCACCGAGCGCGGCTGGCTCGGCCAGAAGGCCGGGCGCGGCTATTACCGGTACGACGGCGCCGACCGCAAACGCACTCCCGATCCCGAGGTCGTCGCGATGCTGCACGAGGAAGGACGACGCCTGAACGTCGTGCAGCGCAAACCCGGCCGCGAGGAGATACAGCAACGCTGCCTCTACGCCATGATCAACGAAGGCGCGCGTCTGCTCGAGGAGGGCGTTGCACTGCGCGCCAGCGACATCGACGTCGTCTATACCGCCGGTTACGGCTTCCCTCGCTACCGCGGCGGCCCGATGTTCTATGCCGACACGGTCGGACTCAGGGCGATCTACGACCGGATTCTCGAATTCCAGAAGATTCTCGATCCGCAGTACTGGCAGCCGGCGCCGCTGCTGAAGCAGCTGGCTTTGGCGGGTTCCAGCTTCGCACGGCATCAGGCCGAACAATTACGTTGATTTCCGGAGACAACCATGGCACACGCGTTCATACCTTATGGCCAGTATTGGTCGACGCCCTTTGTCAAATGGCAGGGTCCGATCGCCCATCTCAACAGCCTGCAGCTTGTCGCCAATTGCGGCAAACAGGCGCTCGAAACCAGGCGATTCCCGATGGAGCGTGTCGATTTGGCCATACTCGGGCACACCAATCCGCAACTCGGCAGCTTCTTCGGCCTGCCCTACGTGACCGGCATGATGGGCATTGACGGCGTGACCGGTCCCACGGTTCAGCAGGCATGCGCCACCAGCGCCCGGGTGCTGCAGATGGCCGCCGGTGAAGTGGCCGGCGGCTCGGCCCGGTGCGCGCTGTTGCTGACCACCGACCGCTGCTCGAACGGCCCCATCGTGTATTACCCCGACCCTACGGCCCCTGGCGGCACCGGCCATACCGAGCGCTGGGTCCTGGACAATTTCTCCCACGACCCGTACGCCCTGAATGCCATGGTCGACACGGCCGAGAACGTCGCCGCCAAGTTCGGTATCAGTACCGCGGAACAGAACGAGGTCGCACTGGCGCGCTACGCCCAGTACCAGGACGCGCTGGCAAACGATCGAGCCTTCCAGCGCCGTTACATGGTCGATGTGCCAGTGACCGATGCCAGGTTCCGCAAGCAGACCGGCGTGGTATCCGCGGACCAGGGAGTCTTTCCGACGACCGCGGACGGACTCGCGAAGCTCAAACCCGTCAAACCCAACGGCACCGTCAGTTTTGGCACGCAGACATTTCCTGCGGACGGAAACGCCGGCATGATCGTGACGACCCGCGAGCTGGCGCGGGAATTTTCGACCGATCCGAAGATCACGGTGGAGCTGCTGGGCTTCGGTCAGGCACGGGCGGCCAAGGGACACATGCCGATGGCGGTCGCTCCGGCTGCGCTGAACGCGCTGAAGCATGCCGGGCTGACCATCAAGGACGTGGATGTCGTCAAGACCCACAATCCCTTCGCGGTAAATGACATTGCCTTCGCACGCGAGACGGGATTTCCGCTGGAGAAGATGAACAACTACGGCTGTTCACTGATCTGGGGGCATCCGCAGGGGCCGACGGGTCTGCGTAGCGTCATCGAGATGATCGAGGAACTGGCCATTCGCGGCGGTGGGGTGGGCCTGTTTGGCGGCTGCGCCGCGGGCGATTCGGGAATGGCGGCGGTGCTTCGCGTGAGCGGCTGACCGAAGCAGTCGTCAAGGTGACATCATGCGCCGCCCGCGTTCGTTTCCCATCGGCGAGCGGTGTCTACCGTAAGTGCGGTGAAGGTTCAAATTTCTTATCGCGTAGTCGTTCGTTGGAATCAAAGCTGTCACTGTAGCAATTGGGGCGCGCAGGCGCCGCATCGTTCAAAACAACCAAACGAGGAGAATCACAATGAAGTTTCTCGGGACATTGATGTCCGTTGCAGTCGGTGCGCTGGTCTGGCAGTCAACGTTCGCGGCAGACGTCACGCTGCGCTTTCACCAGTTTCTGCCGCCGCAAGCGACGATCCCGAAGAGGGCCATCGTGCCCTGGGGGAAGAAAGTGGAGAAGGAAAGCGGCGGACGCATAAAGGTGCTGCACTTCCCGAGCATGCAGCTGGGCGGCAAGCCACCCGAGCTGTTCGATCAGGCCAAGGACGGCGTGGCCGACATCGTCTGGACGGTGCTCGGCTACACGCCGGGCCGGTTCCCGAAGTCCGAATTGTTCGAACTGCCGTTCAGCAGCGGCCTCGCCGAACCGGCCTCACGCGCCTTTCAGGAATATGTCGAGACGTATGCGATGGACGAATTCAAGGACGTAAAGCTCATCGCGGTTCACGTTCACGGTCCCGGTCTGTTCCACAGCAGGGATCCGATCACCAAGCTCGAGGATCTGCAGGGCATGAAGGTGCGCGGCGGTTCGCGTGTCGTCAACATCATGCTCAAGCAACTCGGTGCGACGCCCGTCGGCATGCCCGTCCCGGCGGTTGGCGAGGCATTGTCCAAAGGCGTGATCACCGCCACGACGATTCCCTGGGAAGTGGTGCCGGCGCTGAAGGTGCAGCAGATCGTCAAGAACCATACGGGGTTCGCCGGCGACAAGGGCTTGTATACCCAGACCTTCGGTATCGTGATGAACAAGGCAGCTTATGAAAAACTGCCGGCCGATCTGAAGAAAGTAATCGATGCCAACAGTGGTGCGGTGACTGCATCCCTGTTCGGCGGCGCGATGGATGCGGGCGACAAAGTCGGATTGAGTTTGGCAAAGAAGGCGGGCAACAAGATCCATATGCTCGACGCCGTGGAAACCCGGAAGTGGCGCAAGACCGCCGCCGGCGTGCGCGACGTCTGGTTCAAGGAAGTGGCGAGCAAGGGTATCGACGGGCCGAAGCTTGCGGCCGAGGCCGAGCGGATTATCGCCAAGTATTCAGCCAAGATGTAAGGAGGTTTGGTCTTTGGCCCAAAGCGCGGTGAGCGGGAGCCACCGCGCCGCGCTTTCGATCCCGCGATGATGAGCAAGATCATCTACGGCGCCAGCCGCTTGATGGCGTGGTTCGGTGGATTCGTGCTGACGGCGCTGGCGCTTCTCAGCGTCGTCAGCATCACCGGGCGCGCATTCAGCTTCGCCGGTCTGGGTCCCGTGCCCGGCGATTTCGAACTGGTCGAAGCCGGCACGGCGCTGGCAGTATTTTCCTTTCTGCCCTGGTGTCACCTCAAGCGGCGCCATGCGGATGTCAGTTTGTTTTGGAATGCGTTCCCGTCGTTATTGAAGCGCGTGCTGTCGATCGTCTCCGATGGGCTCATGACGGCTGTCTGGTTGCTGCTGATCTGGCGCATGGGCGTCGCGATGGAGAGTTACCGGGAAAACGACGAGGTCAGCTTCATTCTGCAGATGCCAATCTGGTGGGGCTATGCAGCGTCGATGATCCCGGCGGTACTCGGCTGCATCATCTATTCCTGGCGTCTGCTCGAATCGCTGGAAGTGGTCAAAGCGAATGAAGACTTCGTTACGGACGAGGGCGGCCGCTGATGGACGCGCTCACGCTGGCCGCCTGGTCGTTCCCGGTCCTGCTGGTTCTGATTTTTCTCCGGGTGCCGATCGGGCTTTCGATGTTGCTGCTGGGCCTGCTGGGCTCCGGGGTGGTCTACGGTTCAGTATCGCCGGTGCTGGTCCAGATGAAGACGCTTGCGTATGTTCAATTCTCCAATCATTCGTTGACGATCGTACCGCTGTTCCTGCTGATGGGGCAGTTTGCGGCGCTCGGCGGCATGTCGCGGGACCTGTTCAAGGCCGCCGAGGCCTTCCTCGGGCATCGCAAGGGGGGCGTTGGCATGGCAGCCATCGGCGCCTGCGCCGGGTTCGGGTCGATCTGCGGTTCGTCTCTCGCCACTGCTGCGACCATGGGCCAGGTGGCGCTGCCTGAACTTCGCCGCGCGGGATATTCCGGTGCCTTGGCGACCGGCGCACTGGCGGCCGGCGGCACGCTGGGCATCCTCATTCCGCCATCGATCGTGCTGGTCATCTACGCGATCCTGGCAGAGCAGAACATCGCCAATATGTTCGCCGCTGCCATGGTTCCGGGCTTCCTTGCGGCGCTGGGCTATATGGCGGTGATTGCGATCTACGTGCGCGTAGCGCCACGTTCGGCCGGCGGAATTCCGGCGGTGCCCTGGTCAGAACGTCTTCGCGCGTTGCGCGCGGTCTGGCCGGTCGTCGTGATCTTCGTCGTGGTCATCGGGGGCATCTATTCGGGTTTGTTCACGCCCACCGAGGGTGCGGCCGTCGGTGCCGTGGCGACAGGACTGCTGGCCTGGCGCAACGGCGGCTTGTCCGGAAAGGGCATCTTGACGGCTTTCGAGCTGACCGCCAGCGGTACAGGCATGGTGTTCTTGATCGTGCTCGGCGCTGCCGCCTACAACAATTTCCTGGCCCTTTCGCAACTGCCGCAGGAACTCGCCGAATGGGTGGGCACGCTCGGCCTCGGCCCCTACGCAGTGTTGTGCGCGATCCTGGTCTTCTATCTCGTGGCAGGCTGCCTGATGGATTCGCTGTCCATGATCCTGCTGACCATTCCGATCTTTTTCCCGATGATTTCGAGCCTGGATTTCGGCCTCTCCGCGGAACACACGGCGATATGGTTCGGCGTCCTGGTGCTGATCGTCGTCGAAGTCGGTCTCATCACGCCGCCGGTGGGCATGAACCTGTTCGTCATCCAGTCTATGGCGCCG
>Ga0156227_1199_pt1 | contig 22171 bp, 17 predicted proteins | sample RifCSPlowO2_12_FD_107875 | JGI IMG/M metagenome (GOLD analysis project Ga0156227, IMG submission 107875) | Betaproteobacteria bacterium RIFCSPLOWO2_12_FULL_63_13
GTTCGTCGGCGACGGTGAGACCGACGAGCCCGAGTCGCTCGGCGCGATCGGGATGGCCGCTCGCGAAAAGCTCGACAACCTTATCTTCATCATCAATTGCAACCTCCAGCGGCTCGACGGGCCGGTGCGCGGCAACGGCAAGATCATCCAGGAGCTGGAGGGCAGCTTCCGCGGAGCAGGCTGGAACGTCATCAAGGTGATATGGGGCTCGTACTGGGACAAGCTGTTCGCCCGCGACAAGGACGGCCTGCTGCAGGCCATCATGGAAGAAACCGTCGACGGCGAATACCAGAACTACAAGGCCAATGACGGCGCTTACGTGCGCAAACATTTCTTCGGCAAGCATCCGAAGGTGCTCGAAATGGTCTCGCGCATGACCGATCAGGACATCTGGAGGCTCAACCGCGGCGGGCACGATCCGCACAAGATCTACGCGGCGTATGCGGCAGCAGTGAAGCACAAGGGGCAGCCCACCGTCATCCTGGCGAAAACCATCAAGGGTTACGGCCTGGGCAAGCAGGGGCAGGCGAAGAATCCCACGCACCAGCTGAAGAAGGTCGACATTGCAACCATCCGCGAGATGCGCGACCGCTTCAATATTCCGATACCCGACGAGAAACTGGCGGAACTTCCACTGTACAAGCCGCCGGAGGATTCGCCGGAAATGAAATATCTGCATGAGCGCAGAAGGGCATTGGGCGGATATCTGCCGCAGCGCCGCCGTGCGGCGGACCAGGTTCCCGACGTCCCGCCGCTGTCAGCGTTCGATGCGCTGCTGAAGGCGACCGATCGCGAGATATCCACCACGATGGCGTTCGTGCGTGTGCTGACTGCGCTCGTGCGCGACAAGTCGCTCGGCAAACACGTTGTGCCCATCGTGCCTGACGAAGCGCGCACTTTCGGCATGGAGGGCATGTTCCGGCAGCTCGGTATCTTCGCGATGGAGGGGCAGAAATACGAACCGGTGGACCGCGACCAGGTGATGTACTACCGGGAGGACAGGGCAGGACAGATCATCGAGGAAGGCATCAATGAGGCCGGCGCGTTCTGTTCGTGGATCGCCGCAGCGACTTCCTACAGCACCAACAACACGGTGATGGTGCCTTTCTACATCTTCTATTCGATGTTCGGCCTGCAACGCGTCGGTGACCTTGCCTGGGCTGCCGGTGACCAGCGGGCGCGCGGGTTCCTGGTCGGCGGGACTGCCGGACGCACGACGCTCAACGGTGAGGGGCTGCAGCACGAGGACGGTCAGAGCCATGTTCTCGCGTCGCTAATACCGAACTGCATTTCGTACGATCCCAGCTTCGCCTACGAGCTCGCCGTCATCGTTCATGAGGGCCTGCGGCGCATGGTCACCAACCAGGAAGACGTGTTCTACTACATCACGGTGATGAACGAGAATTACGTCCAGCCTGCGTTTCCTGCCGGTGCGGAGGAAGGGATACTCAAGGGCATGTACCTGTACAGGGAAGGCGGCAAGCACAAGCTGCGCGCCCAGCTTCTCGGTTCCGGCACCATTCTGCGCGAAGTGATCGCAGCGGCGGAACTGCTCGAAGCGGATTGGCATGTAAGCGCAGACGTATGGAGCGCGCCCAGCTTCACGGAGTTGCGCCGCGACGGACTGGAGGCGGACCGGTGGAACCTGCTTCACCCGGAGGAGCCACCGCGCGAGCCTTATGTAACGGGCTGCCTGGGCCGGCGTTCCGGTGTGGTGGTTGCGGCGACTGATTACGTCAAGGCCTTCGCCGACCAGATTCGTCCGTTCATTCCGCGCGGCCGCGAGTACCGGGTTCTCGGTACCGATGGCTTCGGGCGCTCTGACTCGCGAGCGAAGCTGCGTCAATTCTTCGAGGTGAATCGCCACTGGGTCGTCGTCGCGACGCTTAAGGCCATTGCCGATCAGGGCGAGCTGAAGCTCGCCGTGGTCGCGCAGGCGATCAAGAAATACGGGCTTGATCCCAACAAGCCCAATCCGACAGCGGTATGAGCACCGTCGTGGGCACGATCAAAGAGGTCCTGGTTCCCGACATCGGCGATTTCAAGGGCGTCGACGTCATCGAAGTACTCGTGAGTCCCGGCGACCGGGTGGAAAAGGAAAGCTCGCTGGTCACCCTCGAATCGGATAAAGCGACCATGGAGATTCCGTCGCCCGCCGCGGGTGTCGTGCGCGAGCTGCGCGTCAAAGTGGGTGACAAGGTGTCCGAGGGGAGCCCAATTCTGCTGCTCGAAGAAGCGACCGGTGACAGCGAGGTGACTGGGACGGCGTCACCATCGGTTGTGGCGTCGGAGGGAGGTGGAAGCACAGCTGCGCCGTCGGTTGCGTCGGGCGCCGGCGAGCCTGTTCTCGTACCCCGTACCGGACCGGTTCCGTACGAGCCCATTTCGGCGCCCGAAGCTTTCAAACCCCACGCAAGTCCTTCGGTGCGCAGGTTTGCCCGCGAGCTGGGGGTCGAACTTTCACGCGTGCGTGGAACTGGCCCCAAGGAGCGAATTACCAAGCAGGACATTCAAGGTTTCGTGAAGGGGGCCCTCGGCGCGGCGCCCGCGCCCGCTGCGGCGCCTGGCGGCGGCGCGGCGCTCGGCCTACTGGAGTGGCCGCAGGTGGATTTCGCCAAGTTCGGTCCGATCGAAACCCGGCCGCGGTCGCGCATCAAGAAGCTATCGGCCGCAAATTTGCACCGCAACTGGGTGATGATCCCGCACGTCACACAGTTTGACGAAGCCGATATCACCGATCTGGAAGCGTTTCGCAAGAGCAGCTCGGCAGATACGCAGAAGCAGGGGTTCAAGCTGACGATGCTCGCTTTCCTGATCAAGGCGTGCGTCACCGCACTTCGGCAATACCCTGAGTTCAACGCTTCACTGGACAAGACCGGCGAGAACCTGATTGTCAAGGGCTACTTCCATATCGGGGTCGCGGTGGACACGCCCGAAGGACTGGTCGTCCCGGTGATACGCGACGCCGACCGCAAAGGAGTATTCGATCTGGCAAGGGAACTCGCGGAGGTGTCGAAGCTGGCGCGCGACAAGAAGTTGAAGCCGGGCGACATGCAGGGTGGAACCTTTTCGATTTCGAGCCTAGGCGGTATCGGCGGCACTGCCTTCACTCCGATCGTCAACGCGCCGGAAGTCGCCATCCTGGGCGTGTCCAAGGCGACTATGCGGCCCGTCTTCAAGGACGGCCAGTTCGTTGCCCGCCTCATGCTGCCGCTTTCGTTGTCCTACGACCACCGGGTCATCGACGGAGCGTTGGCGGCGCGCTTCACGACCTATCTTGCCTCAGTGCTGTCCGATATCCGCCGGATATTGCTCTGAACCGGCTATGAGCCAGCTCGTCGAAATCGGGGTGCCGGACATCGGTGATTTCAAGGATGTCGATGTGATCGAGATCCTGGTTCAGCCCGGCGACCGGGTGGAAAAGGAAGCCTCACTGATTACGCTCGAATCGGACAAGGCGTCAATGGAGATTCCTTCGCCGCGGTCCGGTGTGGTGCGCGAATTGCGGGTCAAGGTCGGTGACAAGGTTTCCGAAGGCAGCGTGATTCTCGAACTGGAGATCGACGCAGTCGATGACGCGGAGCAGCACGCAGTTGCTGAGGCGCCCGATGCGAACAAGCCTGCAATCGGCATTGGAGCACCGGTGCGCGAAGGGGAACCAGTTCCGGCACTGACATCGAAGGGTGCCGATATCTACATCCAAGCCGAAGTCGCGGTGCTGGGCTCGGGTCCCGGTGGCTACACGGCTGCGTTCAGGGCTGCGGATCTGGGCAAGAAGGTGGTGTTGATCGAGCGCTATCCCGATTTGGGCGGCGTTTGCACCAATGTCGGCTGCATTCCGTCCAAGGCCCTGCTGCACGTGGCCAGCGTCATCACGGAAAGCGCCGAACTGGCCGCGAGCGGCGTCACGTTTGGCAAGCCCACGATCGATGTCGACAAGATCCGCGGCTGGAAGGAATCAGTCGTCGCCAAGGGTACGCGAGGGCTAGCGGGCCTGGCCAAGCAGCGGGGAGTGACGGTCATCGAAGGCAGCGGCCGCTTCGAATCGCCCCGAACCATGCTGGTCCAGGCAGGCAACCGGCAGCAGCGCATCGCTTTCGAACATTGCGTCATCGCGGCTGGATCGTCGGTGGCGCGCATACCCGGCTTCCCATACGAGGATCAGCGACTGATCGATTCGACCGGCGCGCTCGCGCTGGCCGATATTCCGCAGCGGCTGTTGGTGATCGGCGGCGGCATTATCGGGCTCGAGATGGCCTGCGTCTACGACGCTCTCGGATCGCGGGTCACAGTGGTGGAGTTGATGGATCAACTCATTCCAGGGGCCGATCCGGACTTGGTCAGGCCGCTGGCGAAACGGATCGAAAGGCGCTACGAAAGGATTTTTCTCGGCACCAAGGTGACGAAACTCGAGGGAAGGCCCGACGGGTTGTATGCAACGTTGGAGGGAGCGCAGGCACCGGTCTCGGCCGAACGCTACGACCGCGTCCTGCTCGCAGTGGGGCGGCGTCCCAACGGCCGCGACATCGCGGCCGAAAATGCCGGCGTTGCGGTCGACGAGCGCGGTTATATCCGTGTCGACAAACAGCAGCGCACCAACGTTCCGCACATATACGCCATCGGCGACATCTGCGGTGAGCCGATGCTCGCTCACAAGGCCTCGCACGAGGCGAAGGTGGCGGCCGAACACATCGCAGGACACAAGGTCGCGTTTGACGCCGCCACCATTCCGTCGGTCGCGTACACCGATCCGGAGTTGGCATGGATGGGGCTTACCGAGACAGAGGCGAAGAAACAGGGCTTGGATTGGGCCAAGGCGAGTTTCAACTGGGCGGTATCGGGCCGCGCACGATCGATAGGACGCGAGGACGGCATGACGAAGCTGCTCTACGATCCGAATACGAGACGTTTGCTGGGCGCTGGCATCGTCGGCGTGAATGCCGGAGAGTTGATCGCCGAACTAGTGCTGGCGCTCGAGATGGGTGCGGACATGGAAGACATCGGCCTCACGATCCATCCCCATCCGACGCTTTCAGAGACTGCGAACTTCGCCGCCGAGACAGCGTTGGGTACGATCACCGATCTCTATCTACCAAAGAAGAAATGAACCAGGACGAACTAAAGCGCGTTGTTGCACGTGCGGCGGTGACGCACGTGGTGCCCGGGTCCGTTCTGGGCGTGGGGACCGGCTCCACGGCAGACTATTTCATCGACGAGCTGGCCGCGTTCAAGGGCACTATCCCAGGCGCGGTGGCGAGTTCCCAGCGGTCCGCCGAGCGGTTGCGCAAGCACGGCATTTCCGTGCTGGACTTGAACGACGTGGACGATATCCCGGTCTACGTGGACGGGGCCGACGAGATCACCGATCGGCTACACATGATCAAAGGCGGCGGCGGGGCGCTAACCCGGGAGAAGATCGTTGCCGCGGTGGCGCGCAGATTTGTCTGCATCGCCGACGAGTCCAAGCTGGTGCCAGTGCTGGGCAGCTTTCCGTTGCCGGTCGAGGTCGTGCCGATGGCGCGGGCCTACGTCGCGCGTGAATTGTCGAGGCTGGGCGGACAGCCGAAACTGCGCGAGGGCTTCACAACCGACAACGGCAACGTGATCCTCGATGTCTCCGGTTTGAACATTCTCGATCCGGCCGCGCTGGAGATGTCGATCAACAACATCGCCGGCGTTGTAACCAACGGCCTGTTCGCGCAGCGCGGCGCCGATGTCCTGCTGCTCGGAACGGCGTCGGGGGTGCGCACGATTACGCATCCTTGAGGACACCTCCTCGATTCGGGCGGGCCCGGGACCGTCCGGCGTCATATGGAATCGTTCGCCGTGGATGCGAACGCGAGTCTCGCGGCGGTGCGATCGGCGCTCGGATCGAACGCTTGCGCAGCCACCGTGTCGAGGCGGCTCTCGCGGTCAATTTCCGGGCGGCACGTATCCGGCTGCGGCATCGGCGCCGTCGCCGAAGAAATGCTTTTCCAGCTGCTCGGCGAGATACTTCCTGGCGTTCGGATCGACAAGACTCAGCCTGTTCTCATTGATCAGCATCGTTTGGTGCCGCAGCCATTGCTGCCAGGCCTCCTTGGAAACGTTTTCGTAGATTCGCCTGCCGAGTTCACCGGGGTAGGGCGGGGAATCAAGCCCCTCGGCTTCCTTGCCGAGCTTGATGCATCTCACCGTGCGGGTCATGAGTTTGTTCCTTCGTTATTACGCTGCATTCTATCGGCGATCAAAGTTTCTTGACGAGCACCTTGGAGCGCCGCTGCCAGTTGTAAAGCGAGCGCCTGGCCTGCGGAAGCGCGCCGACGGGGCTCTCCGCAAAACCGCGTTCGATAAACCAGTGCGTGGCGCGCGTGGTAAGCACGTAGAGTTTGCGGAAACCGCGCTTCTTCGCTTCGGAGGACAAGCGGTCGACAAGTTTTTCCCCGTGCCCGAGCCGCCGCGATTCCGCCCGCACGGCAAGCGCCGCCAGTTCTGCGGACTTGCCCGAGGGAAAGGGGTAAAGCGCGGCGCAGCCCACGATCACGCCGTCATGTTCGAGCACAAAAAAGCGCTGGATTTCGCGCTCCAGCACTTCGCGGCCCCTGTAGACCAGCGTGCCATCGGCCTCGAGGGGCTCGATCAGACGCAATATACCGCCGGCATCGTCGATCGTGGCCGGGCGCAACTTCTCGAGCTTGTCGGCGGTGACCATGCTTCCAGACCCCACGTGGGTGAACAGCTCGATCAGCAGCGCCCCGTCCACCTGGTGCGACACCAGATGCGCCCGGGGCACGCCGGCGCGCACGGCTTCCATCGCGTGTTCAAGGAACAGGCGCGTATTTGTCGAAAGATGCTTGCTATGCGCCAGGAGTTGCGCCGCCTCCTGGGCGGACAGTTCGGCGACGAGCTGGGCCTGTTCGTCAACGACCGGCCGGTCGGTGAGAAATATGAGCTTGTCGGCGACCAGCGCCTTGGCCGTGGCGACGGCAACGTCCTCGGTTGTCAGGTTGAATACCTCCCCGGTCGGCGAGTAGCCGACGTTGGAAATGATCACGATGTTGCCGGTGTCCAGGCACGCGTTGACTGCGGCGGCATCCACCTTGCGCACCGCTCCGGTGTATTGAAAATCCACCCCGTCGTGCACGCCGTAGGGCTGGGCCGTAATGAAGTTGCCAGAGGCCGTGTTGATGGCAGCGCCAGCCATCGGCGAATTTGGCAGCCCCTGGGACAGCAGCGCCTCAATCTCGACACGAAGTACGCCTACGGCCTGCTTGACGCATTCCAGCGCGACCGGGTCCGTGATGCGCACGCCGTTCCTGTATCGCGAGCGAAGCTTGCGTGCCTTGATCTGCGCTTCGGTCTGGGGCCTCGACCCATGGACCAGCACCAGCCGGATGCCCGCGCTGTGCAGCAGGTTGATGTCGTGCGCGAGCGCGATGAATTTGCCCTTGGCCACCAGGTCACCACCGAAGGCGACGACAAACGTCTTGCCGCGGAAGGCGTGGAAATAGGGCGCCACCGACCGGAACCAGGCAACGAACTGCGCATCGGTTTCCATCTGCATTGCGTTCTCCCTAGGCCGAACGAGTCGGGTCCAGACGGCCTGCCGTATTCTTACACCGCTGCTCGCTCAAACTCAGTCACCGTCAACCGCGAAATGGCCTGAGACCCGAGAGCCCTCTGCGCGAACCTGGATCGTTTGCCTGATACGTCATCGGCGCTCGCCAATGACCGGCATGATTCTAGGCAAGCTCTGATCAAGTGTCACGCTCGGCGCGCAGTTCTATCAGGCGTCGCCCCACATCGACTGCAGCGCCGCGATCGCCGCGAGCGGGGCCGTCTCCGTGCGCAGCACCCGCGGACCCATCCACACCGCAGTGAATCCGGCGCCCAGCGCCCGTCCTTCCTCGTTCTCGGAAAGCCCGCCCTCGGGGCCGATCAGCACGGTGACACTGTCGGCACGGGGAAGTTCGCGCAGCCGGATGGTGCCTGAAGGAGCAAGCATCAGCTTTTGCGCGCCGTCCTCGGCAGCGGAGAAAAGGGCATCCAGCGTCGCGACGACGCGGACTTCCGGAGGCCGATTGCGTCCACACTGCTCGCAGGCAGCGACAGCGACGTTGCGCCAGTGCGTCATGCGTCGTTCGGCCCGATCGTCGGATAAGCGAATGACACTGCGTTCGGTGGCCAGGGGCTGGATGGTCTGCACGCCCAATTCGGTTGCCTTCTGTATCGCGTAATCCATGCGATCGCCCCCGCACAGTCCCTGCGCGAGCGTGATACGGATCCCTGATTCGCGCTCCACGTCGCGCCAAGCGAGCACGCGCGCCCGGGCGGCGCTTCTGGTCGAACGGGAAAGCGAGGCAGCGTATTCGCCTCCGAAGCCGTTAAACAGCGTCAGTGCGTCGCCCGCGCTCAGACGCAGTACGGCGATATGGCGCACGATGCGTTCGGGCAGCTCGATCTCAGCTCCCGGGGCGAGTGGTCCGTGGACGTAAAAACGCGGAGCAGCCGAGAAGGACGATTCCTGCATGGTAAGATTCTAATAATGCATGATCCTGAAGCGGTGAACGGTCACGAAGGCACAGCTGGCTGCTCCGATCCGTTGGCTTTTCAGAGGTGCTTAGGCGAAGTGAACTGGATTATTTCCATGAAGAAGGAGTGAATTGTGAAGCTAGACATTTTCAATCATATCGCCCCCAAGGGCTATTGGGACCGCATGCTGGCGGTCGTGCCGTCCGCCAAGGCCATCGATATGCACAAGCGCGTGCGTGAGATTCCATGCATGGTCGATTTGGACGAGCGCTTTCGTATCATGGACAAGTTCGGCGAATACGCGCAGATTATCTGTCTCCCCAACCCGCCTATCGAAGTGCTCGGCGGCCCGGCGATCGCCGTTGAACTGGCCAAGCTGGCAAATGACGGGATGGCCGAACTCGTGCGCAAGTACCCGAAGCGTTTCCCGGGCTTCATCGCGTCGCTTCCAATGAACGACCCGGAAGGCCTGCTCAAGGAGACTACCCGTGCGATCAAAGAGCTGGGCGCGGTCGGCGTGCAGGTGTTCACCAATGTGAATGGGCGGCCGCTTACTGATCCGGCTACGATGCCGCTGTTCGATCTCATGGCGCAATACGATCTGCCGATCTGGATGCATCCGGCGCGCGGGGCCGATGTGGTCGACTACAAGGGGGAAAAGAAGAGCCACTACGAAATTTGGTGGACCTTCGGCTGGCCCTACGAGACCAGCGTCGCGATGTCTCACATTGTCTTTGCCGGGCTGTTCGACAAGCATCCCAACCTCAAGATCATTACCCATCATTTGGGAGGGATGATTCCCTATTTCGAGGGACGCGTCGGTCCGGGCTGGGACCAACTCGGCACCCGGACATCGGACGAGGATTACACGCTGCTGCTGAAGAAGCTGAAGAAACGCCCGCTCGACTATTTCAAGCTGTTCTATGCCGATACGGCGACATTCGGTTCGCGCGCGGCGATGGTGTGCGGGCTCGAGTTTTTCGGCTCCGATCACGTGTTGTTTGCGTCGGATATGCCGTTTGATCCGGAAAAAGGCTCGGCTTACATCCGCTGGACGACGGAGATACTCGATAAGCTGTCGATCACGCCGGAGCAGCGCGCAGCGATTTATGAAGGCAACGCGCGCAAGCTCCTGAAATTGAAATAGCGTTCCGTTCGACTTCGGTCCCCTAGGAACTCGATTCCGATCCGGCAGGGCCGGTACTGAACAGTCCATCAAACTCTCGCGATTTCGAAGCGCTGCGCGGTCGCAGCGATCTGAAACCGCGAGAGCGAATCGAATGTAATCCATTCGCAGCAATAGGCGCGTGGGTATCGCTCGCATCGCGCGAGGCCGAGTACCGCGTGATGCTGGTACAATGCGCACCCGTTATCGCAGTGCTCGTCTCAATGTCGCGTCCCGTTCGCAATCTAGCCATCATCGCCCACGTCGATCACGGCAAAACCACGCTCGTCGACAAACTCCTGCGACAGGCAGGCACCTTTGCTGCCCATCAGCAGGTCGCGGAGCGGGTCATGGATTCCAATGACCAGGAGCGCGAACGCGGCATCACGATATTGGCAAAGAACACGGCGGTAGACTACGCAGGCATACACATCAACATCGTCGACACGCCTGGACACGCTGATTTTGGCGGTGAAGTCGAGCGCGCGCTCTCGATGGTTGACGGGGTGCTGTTGCTCGTGGATGCCGTCGAGGGACCGATGCCGCAGACGCGGTTCGTCACCCGAAAGGCGCTGGCCCGAGGCTTGGCTCCGATCGTCGTCGTCAACAAGGTGGATCGCCCGGGAGCGCGTCCCGATTGGGTGATCAATGCGACGTTTGACCTTTTTGACAAGCTGGGTGCATCGGAGCGACAACTGGATTTCCAGCTTGTATACGCTTCGGCGCTGCTGGGATGGGCGACGCTCGATCTCGCCAAACCTGGAGCGGACATGCGCGCGCTTTTTGACGCCATAATAAGCTGCGTGCCTGCCCCAAGCGGAGACCCGGATCTTCCGTTGCAACTTCAGATCAGCAACCTGGATTATTCGAGCTACGTCGGAAGTATCGGCGTTGGGCGCATCGCGCGCGGGCGCCTGCGGCCGGCCCAGGAGATACTCGTGCTCAATGGCGACGAGTCGCCGGTCAAGGCGAAGGTCAATCAGGTGATGGGATTCCGGGGGCTGGAGCGGGTGCCGCTCGACGAGGCGCTTGCCGGAGACATCGTCCTGGTCACCGGTGTGGAGGAAGTCGGCATCGGCGTTACCCTCGCTGACGTCGAGAAACCTGAAGCGCTGCCGCTGCTTAGAGTGGACGAGCCCACGCTGACCATGAATTTCCAGGTCAACACGTCGCCGTTCGCGGGACAGGAAGGGAAGTTCGTCACCAGCCGGCAGGTACGCGAGCGGCTAACCCGAGAGTTGCAGAGCAACGTCGCGCTACGCGTCGAGGACACCGAAGACGCCGACGTGTTCCTTGTGTCGGGACGCGGGGAACTGCATCTCACGGTGCTTCTTGAAGCGATGCGCCGGGAGGGTTATGAATTGGCCGTTTCAAGACCGCGTGTGGTGGTAAAGGAGATCGATGGCGTAAAGAGCGAGCCCTATGAAGTGCTCACTGTCGATGTTGAAGAGCATCACCAGGGCCCCGTCATGGAAGCATTGGGTGCGCGTCGGGGCGACCTGCTCGACATGCAGCCCGATGGGCGCGGGCGGGTACGTCTGGATTATCGAATTCCGGCACGCGGATTGATTGGTTTCCAGTCGGAGTTCCTCAACCTGACACGGGGTAATGGCATCGCCAGCCACGTGTTCGACGAATACGGGCCGATGAAACCGGAGATTCCATCCCGGCGGAACGGCGTGCTCGTTTCCGGGCAACAGGGTGAAGCGGTAGCCTACGCGCTTTGGAAACTGCAGGAGCGCGGACGCATGTTCGTCGGTCCCGGGGAGCGCGTCTACGAAGGCATGCTGGTCGGAATTCACAGCCGGGACAATGATCTCGTGGTCAATCCGGTGCGCGAAAAGCATCTCACCAATGTCCGTGCATCGGGCAAGGATGAGGCGATCCTGCTGACCCCCCCTGTCAAACTCACGCTGGAACTCGCTGTTGAATTCATCGAAGACGATGAGCTGATCGAGATCACGCCCAAGTCGATACGCCTGAGAAAGCGACTGCTGACCGACAGTGAACGAAGGCGTGAGCGCCGGGCCGCTTGAACTGCCCGACGGCAGTACGCCGGTCCGCGGCGGCCCCGGCCGCGCCGCAGGATGGGCAAGTGCCCGCATCGCGACAATGCCTCTTGCTTGCGGCCGTCCGCGCTCAACGTAATAATTCGCGCTTTTGCGCGGGATTCACGGCATGAAAAGAGGTGGCAAAAAGCGCTTGGGGCCGCGCATTGTGGTGCGGCGCTCCGCGATTCACGGGCGCGGCGTGTTTGCCCGCCGTCTAATCCGCGAGGATGAAACCGTTTGCGAATACAAGGGCGAGCGCATCGCCGAGTCACAGGTCGGCCGCCGCTATCCGGAGAAAATGAACGGCGTGAACCACACCTTCGTGTTCGGAATCGAACACGACCTCAATATCGACGGCAGAGTGAACGGCAATATCGCGCGCTGGATCAATCACTCCTGCGACGCTAATTGCGACACCTATGAGAAGGACAAGCGGATTTACGTCAGGGCTGTCCGCGACATCAGGCCTGGCGAGGAGCTTTCCTATGATTACGCAATCGAGGCCGGTGAACGTATCACCAAGGCGGTAAAGGCGCGCTGGCCCTGCTGGTGCGGCACGGGTAACTGCCGGGGCACGGTGCTGGTCCCGACACGCGAGCCGCGCAAGAAGCAAACCAAGAAAAAGACTCCGTAACGCCATGCCTCGCCGCAGCGATGCTGAACGGGGCCGACGTCGGTCCGTTCAATAAGGCTGGCATGAGGAGGCCTAGAGCGCGACTCTCGGATTCCAGATCCACCGGCACGGCAGGATCCGATCGGCGTTTCGAGTGGCATCCCGGTCCGGCAAGGCCTGACGCCCAAGCATCATTTCTTGGCTTTCCTCGGTGCCGCCTCCTCCGGCAGCAGGTAGCCCTTCTTGCGCAGCGTTTCGTCAACCCAGCTGCGGTCCACGGTGCCGGCGGCGATCGCGGCAAGCGTCGCTTCTTCCTTGCGGTTCTGCGCACCGGCAGCGGCGATCACCTCCCTCGCAACGGCCTGCGGGACTGCCAGCACGCCATCTGCGTCGCCGACGATGATGTCTCCCGGATTGACGACCATGCCGCCGATACTGACAGCGACGTTGATTTCGCCCGGCCCGTCCTTGTAGGGGCCTCGGTGAGTGACGCCCCGCGCGTATACGGGGAAGTTCGAGTTGGCGATGGCTTCAGCGTCGCGTATGGCGCCATCGATAACGAATCCTGCGATGCCCCGTTTGGCTGCATGGGCCGACATGATCTCGCCGATGATCGCCTGCGCCAGTTCGCCGCCCGCGTCGACGACGATTACGTCCCCGGGAGACGCCATGTCGATCGCCTTGTGAACGAGCAGGTTGTCCCCCGGGCGCGTCTTTACCGTGAAGGCCGGGCCGACGAGCTTGGCGCCACGGTGGTACGGCCGCAAGCCGGCCGCCGCGCCGCATTGCCGGTGCATGTTGTCGCTGATGTTTGGCGTGGGCAGCGTCGCCAACGCTTCGACTAGATCGGCGGCAGGACGGGAAGCGACGCAAAGGATCCGAAAACCGATCGAAGAAGCGGGCATAGACGGTCCTGACGCTGGCTGTTCGCGGAAAATTCGCGGGGGTGGCGTATGGTAGCGCACTAATTTTGAAATCAGGAGCTTCAAATCACGCTGATTAGTATTCAAACGCTTAGCCTTTGGCGGTAGAATTCGCCCGTTGTTGGAGGGTAGCAGACGAAGTTCAGGGCCAGGAGGGTGGTAGCCGGGGAACCGGCGGTCGCTCCGAACCAGTCGGTAAGGTGTTACCGAAGGCCACAAGGCGGCGAATCCGGTGCCACGGGATCGGAACCGTGGATTTTCGGGCGGCCGGGGGCAAGAACAATAAGCGTAACTGCCTTGCGGGGGCGAAAATGGCCGGAAAAAGGGGAATTCGGGTCTTCCATGGCGTCGTAAACGGCCGAATCCCTTGATTACCCTGATATAATTCGACGTTGAACCACACATTGGGATATCGCATTACCCGAAGGGTCCGGCGGCGAGACCCGCTGCGCCGCAGCCCACAGCGTTGCCTTCGGTGTTCGTGGAGCGCGCCGACCGCGGAAATCAGCATTCGCACACGGCGCCACATTCTCTGCGGATAGCGTCGCGTCAATCTGAGAAAGGAAGCAAGCATGAAGCTTTGTCGTTGGGGACGTAACGGATTCGAGAAGCCCGGCATGATTGACGCGCAAGCGCAGTTGCGCGACCTGTCGGGCATCATTTCCCATATAGATCAGGAGACGATTTCCCCGCGCGGTCTTGCAAAACTGAAGAAGACCCGACCCGAATCGTTGCCGCTCGTGAGAGGCAACCCGAGGTTCGGTGTGCCCTATACCGGCATATCGAAGATCGTTGCAATAGGGCTGAACTATGCCGATCACGCGCGTGAGGCCGGGCAGCCGATTCCAGCCGAGCCGATCATATTTTCGAAGGCGACGACGTGCATCATCGGTCCGAACGACGATGTCGTGCAGCCCCGGAATTCCACCAAGCTCGATTGGGAGGTGGAACTCGCCGTCGTGATCGGCACCAAGGCGCAATACGTCACCGAAGACAAGGCGCTTGATTATGTTGCTGGATACACGATTCTCAATGACGTATCGGAGCGCAGCTTTCAGTTGTCCTCGAGCCAGTGGGACAAGGGCAAAGGCTTCGATACCGCCGGTCCGATTGGCCCTTGGCTGGTTACTACGGACGAGATCACAGACCCGCAGAACCTCGACATGTGGCTTGACGTCAACAGCGAGAGCATGCAGACCGGCAATACCAAGACCATGATCTTTGGTGTAGCCAAGCTCGTTTCCTATTGCAGCCAGTTTTTCACGCTGTTGCCGGGGGACGTCATCACGACGGGTACTCCTCCCGGCGTGGGCATGGGCAAGAAGCCGGAGCCGATTTGGCTCAAACCGGGCGACGTGATGACCTTGGGCATCAAGGGCCTCGGTGAGCAGCGGCAAAGAGTGGTCGCGGCGAAGTAGTTGCTGGCGGCGCGACCACGAAACGGGGCGGCCGCGGCCGCCCTTTTTCGATTTGCGGGTGCACATGAAAGTTGTGGTTCTTGGAGCAGGCGTCGTCGGCACCGCGAGCGCGTGGTATCTCGCGCGCGCGGGGCACGAGGTGACGGTGCTCGACCGGCAGCCCGAGGCCGCGCTCGAGACCAGCTTTGCCAATGGCGGACAGATATCGGTTTCGCACGCCGAACCGTGGGCCAATCCGACCGCGCCGCTGAAGGTATTGCAGTGGCTCGGTCGTGAAGATGCGCCGCTGAGATTTCAGCCGCGCGCGGATCTCGGCCAGTGGCTCTGGGGTGCGCGTTTTCTCATCGAATGTCTGCCGGGACGCACGCGCCGAAATACGAACCAGGCATTCGCGCTCGCCAGTTACAGCCGTGACTGCCTGAGCGCACTTCGCAGCGAAACCGGCATCCGCTACCACCGTAGCGAACGGGGCATTCTGCACATTTACACCGAACGCGGGTTGTTCGAGCACGCGCACGGCGAGGTCGCGTCGCTGCGCGCGCGCGGCTTCGATGTGGCCATCAAGTCTCCGGAACAGTGCGTCGCCATCGAGCCGGCGCTTGCGCATGCCAAGGCGATGCTGCACGGCGGGGCTTTTGCCGCGACCGACGAATCCGGTGACGCGCGCGTATTCACCCAGCGCCTGGCGGCGCTTGCCGGGCAGCGCGGGGTTCGTTTCCGCTTCAACGTCAGCGTGAGCCGCATCGAAGTCGATTCTGGCAGCGTGTCCCGCATTGTCATGGACGACGAAGTCGGCATCGAGGAATCGGCGCGTGCCGACGCGTTCGTGGTATCGCTCGGGAGCTACAGCCCGTTGCTGCTGCGCCCTATCGGAATCTCGCTGCCGATCTACCCGGTCAAGGGCTATTCGATCACGATTCCGCTCGACCCGGAAGACGAGGCGCCCATGGTGAGCATCACCGACCACGCACGCAAGATTGTCATTTCGCGCCTTGGTGACAGGCTGCGTGTCGCGGGCACCGCGGAACTGGCCGGCTACGACACCGAAATCAACCAGGTGCGGTGCCGGGCGCTGGTCAACCGATGCTTCGAGCTGTTTCCGAAAGCGGGCCGGCCGGAAACCGCCGAGTACTGGACCGGGTTGCGGCCCGCGACGCCGTCCAATCTGCCGCTCGTAGGACGAACCCGCTTTCCCAATCTCTATCTCAATACCGGCCATGGCACGCTGGGATGGACCATGGCATGCGGCGCCGGGCGCGCGCTGGCCGACATCGTGAGCGGGCGCTCACCCGAGGTGAATTTCGGGTTCGTCGGCATCACCTAGCGACTGCGGCCAAGTCGGTTCAGCGCAAAGTCCGCATTTCCCGCGCAGCCGAATCGATCAGCCGGCGCGCGATGCTGATCTCCGGGGGAACGCGGGGCAGATGCGCGACATCGAACCACTGCGCGTCCTGTATCTCCACACCGTCGATGCGGATTTCGCCGCTGTCGAATTCCGCATGAAATGCGATCATCAGCGAATGCGGAAAAGGCCACGGCTGGCTGGCGAAGTAGCGCAGGCCTTGGACGCGTACGCCCACCTCTTCATAAACCTCCCGGTGGACACACTGCTCGAGCGTTTCGCCTGGTTCGACGAAACCCGCGAGTGCGCTGTACATCGCGCGCGCGAAGCGCGGCGAGCGGGCCAGCAGCAGTTCGTTGCCGCGGCGCACAAGACACATGACCGCCGGTGCGACCCGCGGGTAGGCGATCAGCCCGCAGGCCGGACATTCACGTGAGCGTTCCTCGGTTCGGGCGCGCGTGGGTGTGGCGCAGGCGCCGCAGTACTGATGCGTACGGTCCCAGTCGATGAGCTGCAGTGCGCGCCCGGCGAGCGCGAACAGCGGATCGTCGAGCACGCCGTAGAGCATGCGCAGGTTCTGCCAGTCCCAGCCCGGCGGCGCAGGAGTGCCCGGCTCGACTTCGGCAGAAAAGCACGGCTCCGCTGCCATTTCTCCGAGGTATTGCGAGCGCACGCAGGTCAGCCCTACCGCGTCGGGCCGATCAAGAAGCGGCAGCGTTACCGGTGACGACGTCGAAACCAGGATGCGCGAGCCGCATAAGACGAACCAGCGCGCGTGCTCGGGTACCGGCTGCGGTGCAACGATGGCCGGTGAATAATCCACTGGCCACTGAAACGGCATCGTCATTTCCGCAGCCGACGGATCAGGCTGGACGTATCCCAGCGGCCGCCGCCCATGCTCTGAATTTCCGCATAGTAGCCGTCGATGAACTCGATACCGCGTTTGGCCGCTTCGGAGGCAAGTTCGCGCGCCACTTTCGCCGATGCGGTGGTGTGGTCGACCAAAATGGACCCACGAGTCATCGACTGGAAGGCGCCATCGGCGCCGAGCGCGATTTCACGCAAATCGGGATCGTCACCGACGCAGGCGAAGACGACTTCCGCTCCTTCGGCTGCCTTCGCCGGCGTCGCGGCCGAGCGTCCTCCGAATTTTGCCACCCAGGCCTGCGCGCGTGCCGCGGTGCGGTTGTAGACAGTGACCTCGTGCCCGCCTTTGACGGCGAGATGCCCCGCCATCGGCATCACGCCCAGTCCGATGTATGCCAGTTTTGCCACGCTCATCTCCCTGCGGTAACAGCCGCTTGCGGCGGCTCTATTGGGCGAAATTATAGAGCGAGAGCGCTTCGATGCTTCCGCCTGGATCTCGCCCGCGATGAAGCGAGCGGCGCAGGCCCATCACGATCGGCCGCATTTGGAGATTCCTTGGCATTCCGGGATAATCGCCATCTATTCCAAGCGGGCCCTGGTCCGTCTCATCCCCGATTACCCGAGAGTACCCAAATGAGCCGCACCGCTGATTACGCGAACGCCCTGCGCGCGCTGGCCATGGACGCGGTCCAGGCAGCGAATTCCGGCCATCCGGGAATGCCGATGGGCATGGCAGAGATTGCGCGGGCGCTGTGGTCCCGCCATCTGCGCCACAATCCTTCGAACCCGGGATGGGCCAACCGCGACCGCTTCGTGCTGTCCAACGGCCACGGTTCGATGCTGCTGTACGCGGTGCTGCATCTCACCGGTTACGCGTTGCCGATGGAGGAACTGCGCCGCTTCCGTCAGTTGCATTCGAAGACACCCGGCCATCCGGAATACGGTTGCGCGCCCGGGGTGGAGACCACGACCGGTCCTCTGGGCCAGGGACTGGCCAACGCCGTCGGAATGGCCTTGGCCGAAAGGATGCTCGCGGCCGAGTTCAACCGGCCGGGTCTGGACATCGTCGATCATCACACCTACGCGTTCGCCGGCGACGGTTGCCTGATGGAGGGCATTTCCCACGAAGCCTGCTCGCTGGCCGGAACGCAAGGGCTGGGCAAGCTCGTCGTCCTCTATGACGACAATCGCATATCCATCGATTCGGAAAAGGCGTCGATCGACACCTGGTTCAGCGACGATACGCCCGGGCGATTCGAAGCCTACGGCTGGCACGTCATCCGCGCCGTCGACGGCCACGACGTCGAAGCGGTGGACCGCGCCATCGCGCAGGCCCGGGCGGAGAGCGAACGACCGAGCCTCATCTGCTGCAAGACGGTCATCGCCCGCGGCGCGCCGTCCAAGGCCAATACCGGTGCGGCGCATGGTTCGCCGCTCGGGGAAAAGGAAGTCGCCGCGACCCGCACCGCGATCGGCTGGCCCTATCCGCCGTTCGAAGTGCCGCAGCACGTCTACGATGCCTGGGATGCGCGCAAGGCGGGGGGCGAATTCGAGGCGGCATGGGAAGCAAAATTCTCCGCATACGCGAAGCAATATCCGGATCTTGCCGCGCAGTTCAAGCGCCGGATGGCGGGTGAACTTCCGGCGCACTGGTCGACGGGCGTCGCGGCGGCGCTTGATCAGGTCGATGCCAAGGGCGAGACAATCGCCACCCGTAAAGCCTCGCAAAACGCCATCGAGGCACTCGCTCCGCTGCTTCCCGAACTCGCCGGCGGTTCGGCAGACCTGGCCGGCTCGAATCTCACGCTGTGGAGCGGCTCCCGCGCGGTTTCACGGAAATCAGGCGGTAATTACCTGTACTACGGCGTGCGCGAATTCGGTATGTGCGCCCTGAACAACGGCCTGGCGCTGCATGGCGGTCTTGTTCCCTACGCAGGCACGTTCCTCGTCTTCTCGGATTACGCGCGCAATGCATTGCGGCTGTCGGCGCTGATGCGATTGCGCGCGGTGTTCGTCTTCACCCATGATTCCATCGGCTTGGGCGAGGACGGTCCGACGCACCAGCCGGTGGAACATGCCGCCAGCCTGCGCCTGATGCCGAACATGGATGTGTGGCGCCCCTGCGACGCGGTCGAGACCCTGGCCGCGTGGGTCGCAGCGGTTGAGCGTCGCGACGGCCCGACGTCGTTGCTCCTGACCCGCCAGAACCTGCCGCACCAGAAGCGCGAGCCCGCCCAGATCGCTGCGATCCGCAGAGGCGGCTATGTACTCGCCGACGTTCCGGCGCCGCGCGCGGTGCTCATCGCGACGGGTTCGGAGGTGGCGCTCGCGATGGGCGCGCAGGCTTTGCTGGGAGCCGAAGGTATACCCGTTCGCGTCGTGTCAATGCCCTGCACGGACCTGTTCGATCGGCAGGAAGCGTCATGGCGCCAGTCGGTTCTTCCGCGGGGAATCCCGCGCGTCGCGGTTGAGGCCGGCGCGACCGGGGGCTGGTACAAGTACGTCGGCGCGGCCGACGGCGGAAACGGGGCGGTCGTCGGGATCGACCGCTTCGGCGAATCGGCGCCGGCATCGGAATTGTTCAAGTATTTCGGCCTGACCGTCGAGAACGTCGCCGGGACGGTCAAGGGTTTGCTGTAGAGGCGCGGCGCGTGGCGCGCGAGCGCCTGCTTGATCTGGCTCAAGCGATGCGCGGGCACGCCGCGCTACGGTATTAAGCAAACGAAAACCAGGGCTTTCTGCGAGGAGCACGCAATGACCATACGAGTCGCCATCAACGGTTACGGCCGCATCGGCCGCAATATCCTTCGCGCCCACTGCGAAGGGGGCAAGAAGCACGAGATCGAGATCGTTGCCGTCAACGACCTGGGCAATGCGCAGACCAACGCGCACCTGACGCGCTATGACACTGCGCACGGCAAGTTTCCCGGAACCATCGTGGTCGAAGGCGACGCGATGGTGGTCAACGGCGACCGCATCCAGGTTTGCGCCAAGCGCAATCCGGCAGAGTTGCCCTGGAAGGATCTGGGCGTGGACCTCGTCATGGAATGCACGGGCCTGTTCAACAGCAAGGAAAAGGCCGGCGCGCATCTCGCTGCGGGCGCGAAGAAAGTGATTCTGTCCGCTCCCGGCGCCAAGGACGTCGACGCGACGGTGGTCTACGGCGTGAACCAGAACGTGCTGAAGGCCTCGCACACGGTGATCTCCAACGCGTCGTGCACCACCAACTGTCTCGCGCCGATGGCCAAGGCGATCCACGATCGCATCGGCATCGTGTGCGGCTTGATGACGACCATCCACGCCTACACCAACGACCAGGTACTTACCGACGTGTATCACACCGACCTGCGCCGTGCGCGCTCGGCCACCATGTCGATGATTCCCACCAAGACCGGCGCCGCCGCCGCGGTGGGCCTGGTGCTGCCGGAATTGAACGGCAAGCTCGATGGCTACGCGATTCGCGTGCCGACCATCAACGTGTCCGTCGTCGATCTGGTGTTTACCGCCAAGCGCGCGACCACGGCCGAGGAAGTCAACGCGGCGGTGAAACAGGCCGCCGAAGGCGAGCTGAAGGGCATTCTGCAGTACAACAGCGAACCGCTGGTGTCGATCGACTTCAACCACAATCCGGCCTCGAGCATTTTCGACTCGACGCTCACCAAGGTATCCGAGGGCACTTTGGTCAAGGCCTCCGCGTGGTATGACAACGAATGGGGATTCAGCAACCGGATGCTCGATACCACGATTGCATTCATGGCGGCCAAGTAGACCGGACGAGGCGCGTCCATGCCGATCCTCAAAATGACCGACCTTGATTTGCGCGGCAAGCGGGTGTTCATCCGCGCCGACCTCAACGTGCCGCAGGACGACGCGGGGCGCGTCACCGACGACACGCGCATCCGCGCTTCGGTTCCCGGCATCCGTGCGGCGCTCGCGGCGGGGGCGCGGTTGATGGTGACCTCGCACTTGGGCCGCCCCAAGGAGGGTGAATTCAAGCCCGAAGATACGCTGGCTCCCGTGGCCGTGCGGCTCTCCGAGCTGCTCGGCGTGCCCGTGCCGGTGAAGTCGAATTGGCTCGATGGCGGCGAGGTCGCGCCGGCTCCCGGTCAGCTGGTGCTGCTGGAAAACTGCCGGCTCAACAACGGCGAGAAGAAGAACGACGAGGCACTGGCAAGAAAGATGGCGGCACTGTGCGACATCTACGTGAACGATGCCTTCGGCACCGCGCATCGGGCCGAGGCCACCACGCAAGGCATCGCGAAATTCGCCCCGGTCGCCTGCGCCGGGCCGCTGATGGCCGCCGAAATCGAGGCGCTCACGCGCGCGCTGGGCAATCCGGCGCGGCCGCTGGTGGCGATCGTCGGCGGCGCGAAGGTCTCGACCAAGCTGACCATACTCGACGCGCTCGCCGCCAAGGTCGATCAGCTGATCGTCGGCGGCGGCATCGCCAACACGTTCTTGCTGGCCGAGGGCGCGAAGATCGGCAAGTCGCTCGCCGAGGCCGATCTGGTCGGCGAGGCGAAGAAGGTGATCGCGACGATCCGCGCCAAGGGCGGGGACGTGCCGCTGCCCACCGACGTCGTGTGCGCAAAAGAACTATCGGCAGGCGCGGCCGCCCAGACCAAGCCAGCCGCCAGCGTGGCAGACGACGATCTCATTCTCGACATCGGCCCGCAAAGCGCGCAGGCGCTGGCAGCCATGCTGAGGAACGCCGGTACGGTGGTGTGGAACGGACCGGTGGGCGTGTTCGAGCACGAGCAGTTCGCAGGCGGCACCAAGGCGATTGCGCAGGCGATTGCAGGATCGAAAGCGTTTTCGATCGCCGGAGGCGGCGACACGGTCGCCGCAATCAACAAGTTCGGCGTGACCGACCGGATTTCCTACATCTCGACCGCGGGCGGCGCGTTCCTGGAGTTCCTGGAGGGCAAGAAGCTGCCCGCGATCGAAGTCCTGGAGCAGCGGGCGACCTAGGCCGAGAGGCGGTTGACGGCCGGAAAATTTGAGTAAAGCCTGCTTTACTCAACACCTGCTTGGGTAAAGCAAAGTGCGTTTTGCTTTACCCAAACGACGCAGAGCGTACACTGGCAGCCATCATGCCGCCCGTTAAGCCCTTCGCTCCCAAGCTCCTACCGCGGGGAGGTCTCGACTGGCGCCTGCTGGTTCCGGCGATCGGCCGGGCGACGCGCGCTCTGGCGCATTAACCGGCGCGCGCTGCGCACCGCCGAGCGGGAGTTGAAGCGGAGCCGCTTCGGGCTGGGCATGCTGCGGCGGCTGCACGCGG
>Ga0156227_1279_pt1 | contig 22145 bp, 21 predicted proteins | sample RifCSPlowO2_12_FD_107875 | JGI IMG/M metagenome (GOLD analysis project Ga0156227, IMG submission 107875) | Betaproteobacteria bacterium RIFCSPLOWO2_12_FULL_63_13
CGCGTGGCTGCGCGAGTTCGTCGAGGCCGGCGCGACGCACCTTTGCGTGCGCTTCACCCGCATCTCCACGAGCGCCAGATTCAGCTGCTCGTGGAGATGCGGGCGAAACTGTTCGCGTAGGACTTGTAAGGGCGAACGTTTGATTAGCGTGGCGCGGCCGGAGGATTGCTGCCGGGTTCTTTGGGTTCACGTCTTCTTGAGCACGCCCCTCATGAATACATCGGTCATGGTCGCGGCAACGTCGGCCGCGGCATCGGGCCGCGAATAGTCGTACCAGTAGAAGATCCAAGTGCACATGCCGAGGGCCGCAAACGCGGCAAACGTGGGATTCAGTTCGGCCCTGCAGCGCTGCTGGGCCTGCAGCGCGGCTATAGCGTCGCGCGTAAGTTCGAAGCCGCGACGCCAAACCTTCTGAATCTCATCGAAGTGCTCAGGCGACAGACGCTTGGCCTCGCTGATCAGCAACCGGGCCGATTCATCGCGCGTCGCCAGTCGCGCATATTCGGTTAGGAATGTCCGAAGGCGGGTTTCCGCGTCGGGTTCCCGCTCGGCCTGTTCCAAGACGGGCAGCAACATTCGTTGCATGGTGTTTCTGTGGGTAAGGTAGAGCAGGTGCTCCTTGCTCTCGAAGTAGTGATAAACGCCCGCCTTGGTCAGTCCCAGTTCCCTTGCGACGCGCGACATCGGCGTGTTGTCATACCCCTGTTTCAGAAACAGCGCGAGCGCCGTATCACACGCCTGCGCCAGGCGATCGACACCGTGCGCTTCCGGTAATGGTTCGCTCGCGTTGCGCTCCATGGCGAGACCCCCTGTTCGCACTTGACACTACCCCGGTTTCGGCGGGTACCATGTTAATGAACTGACCGACCGGTCGGTAAGATATTAGCATATGCTCGAAAAACGCAAGCTCGCTGACCGCGGCCGGCTTGCGAAGGGAGGGAAAGGAGGCGGTGAAGCCATGCTTGCAAAGAAGATGAAGTCAACCAATACGGCTCGTCGGCGTCCGGCGGAGCGGAACGTAAAGGTCGAATTCGAGGACGGAATCGCCTGGGTGACGCTGAATCGCCCTGAAAAGCGCAACGCCATGAGTCCGGCACTGAACCGCGAAATGATCGGGGTGCTCGACGCCCTGGAATTGGATGACCGTTGCCGCGTATTGGTCCTGACCGGCGCCGGCGAGTCGTATTCGGCGGGCATGGACATTAAGGAATATTTCCGCGAGGTCGACAAGGCAACCCCAACCGAGATCATGCGGGTGCGGCGCGACTCGATGGCGTGGCAGTGGCGGCGGTTGATGTTCTTCCCGAAACCCACCATTGCCATGGTGAACGGCTGGTGTTTCGGCGGCGCTTTCACGTCGCTGGTTTCCTGCGATATCGCGATCGCCGCCGAGGAAGCGATCTTCGGTCTTTCGGAGATCAATTGGGGCATCATCCCGGCCGGCAATGTAATGCGCGCCGTGGCGGAGAAGATGAATACGGGCGACGCGCTCTATTACCTTATGAGCGGAGAATCGTTCGACGGGAAGAAAGCAACGCAGACAGGTCTGGTACACGAAGCCGTACCCCGGGCGCAACTGCGCGAGACCACGAACGCGCTCGCCCGCAAGCTCATGGGGAAGAACCCCCATGTCCTGAGCGCCATCAAGCTCACCTACAGGCGCGTCAAGGAGATGAACTGGGATGTGGCAGAGGAATATCTGTATGCCAAGGCGGGGGACACCTATGCCTCCGACCCGGAGCGGGGCAAGGAAAAGGGCATGACCCAGTTCCTTGACGAAAAATCATTCAAGCCCGGATTGGGGAACTACAAACGTTGAAGCAACCCGTCGCATCAACCACGACTGATTGCCGATCGGGTGCGTAAAGACCGAGCGAAGTCGGCAACGCGGAAACGCTCGGGGGCCGCCAGGCCCAGAGCGATACACCGAACATGGCACATGAAACCGATGTACTGGTCAAAACTGAACGTCTGGGGCGACATTGCGCGCTTGAACGCGGCGACCTTCGCGGAAAAGCCCGCGTTCGTCAGCGCCGAGGGTCCGGCAAGTTTCGCGGCGGTCAATGCACGAATCAATCGTCTCGCCAACGCGCTGGTCGGGCTCGGTCTGGCGCACGGGGACCGGGTCGCGGTCCTGTCCCGCAACCGGACCGAACTGTTCGAGGTGTACGGCGTGGCGAAGGGCGGTATGGTCACCGTGCCGCTGAATTGGCGGCTAGCGGCGCGGGAACTTCTGCACCCGCTCAAGGACAGCGGCCCGCTCGCGATCGTGGCAGAGCCGAACTTCACGTCGGTCGTCGACGCCATTCGCCCCGAGTTGGGAACCATTCGGCATTTCATCGTCCTCGGCAAAGCGAGGCGCGGTTGGTCCGCGTACGAGAGCGTGCTGGCGGGTGCGCCGGCCGACGAACCTCGATTCGATCCCAGGCCGGATGACGCACTGTGCCTGACGTATTCCAGCGGCACGACTGGAATCCCGAAGGGAGCAATCATTACGCATCGAGGCGCACTCAACAACTGCCGCGCGATAATCGAGGACATGCTCAAGCTGACACCGGACGACACCGGCTTGGCGGTGATGCCGCTGTTCCACGTGGGAGGCATGTGGTACCACCTGTTTCCGAGCTACGCGTCCGGCGGCACGACGATCATATTGCCCGAATTCAACCCGCGCGCGGTTTTGGCCGCCATTCAGGAACGGGGGGTCACGCACGTCCATCTGGTTCCAACGATGATCGGCGCTTTGCTGGATGAACCGGGCGTGCGGAGCATGAAACTGGGGCACTTGCGAATACTACTTTACGCCGCCTCGTCGATACCGCTCGGCTTGCTAAGGAGCGCGATGGAAGTGTTCCGGCATTGCGGGTTCATCCAGTCCTTCGGTTCGACCGAGGCAGGCAGCGTCACCGCCTTGCTGGCGGACGATCACGCCGCTGCCATCGCTGACCCGGCGAAAGCAGACCTGTTGCTGTCCTGCGGGCGAGCTTTTGGCGGGGCGACAGTGGAAATTCGCGATGCCGCGGGTGCGAGCCTCGCGCAGGGTACGATCGGCGAGATTGCGGTCCGAAGCGACAGGATCATGGACGGCTATTGGAAGAATGGCGATGCCACGACGCAGACGCTTGTTGACGGATGGATCTACACCGGCGACCTCGGTTACCTCGATAGCGCAGGGTATCTTTACATTGTCGACCGCAAACACGACATGATCGTGACAGGCGGCGAGAACGTGTATCCGCGGGAAGTCGAGGACGTCCTGTATCAGAATGCAGATCTCGCCGAAGTCGCGGTGTTCGCGATTCCCGATCCAAAATGGGTAGAGCGGGTTGCGGCCGCCGTGGTCCTGAAGCCGGGCCGCGCCACGACGGCCGAGGAGATCAGGCAGCATGCCGTGAAAAGCCTGGCGTCCTACAAGTGCCCGAAGACGGTTCTCTTTGTCGACAAGCTGCCGAAAAACGCGACCGGCAAAGTCCTGAAGAGGGAACTGCGGCGACAGTATGCCGATCTGTTGAAACCCAAAGCAGGGAATTTGAGCAGCTGAGCGAAACGGGTGCAAAGCGCCGGAATTTGGAAGACATCACGCAAACAGCTGCAACAGCGAACACCGCGACGGGTGCGAAATTCAACCCGGAAAGATTGGACAATCGATGTAGGAGTCATTGCTATGCTGACGCTCTATTACAGTCCCGGCGCATGTTCCATGGCCTCTCATATCGGCATCGAAGAGACCGGAGCGGCGTACTTGGAGAAACCCACCTTCCTCGCGAAGGGGGAGCAGAAGACCGAGGAGTATCGCAAGATCAACCCGCGAGGAAAGGTGCCGGCGCTTAGCGTCGACGGCCGGATCATTACCGAAAACACGGCGATCCTCACCTATCTCGCGAGGCAGTTTCCGCAAGCGAACCTGCTACCGGCTGACTTGGTGGAGCAAGCGCAGTGCATCGCGACCATGACGTGGTTTTCCACGATCGTTCATCCGTCGTACCAACACTACACGCGACCCGAGCGCTTTGCAGACGGCGAGGCCGCGCAAGCTGCGGTGAAGGAGATGGGACACAAATCGCACTGGGCCGTCCTGCAGGAGATCAATTCCTTGCTCGAAGGTAAAGACTGGATGATGGGAAGCCAGTACACGGTCGTCGATCCTTACGCGTTGGTTTTCTACAGCTGGGGCGTGCGCGGGGGGTTTCCGATGAAGGAACTTGCCGCTTACACTGCATGGAAGGAGCGCATGCTCGGGCGCCCGGCGGTCATGAAAATTCTTCAGAGCGAGAAGAACGTTTTGCTGAACGCGACTTGATGCCGGTGCGGTATTGCGAAACAAGCTTCGGAACGCGGGAGGAAAAAAGACCGAAACGGAAATTGGCGTTGTGGCACGAAGTGAGTCTCAAGACGCACCGGGGCTTTGCAGCATGCGGCTTGCGCGAGTAAGCTGCGAACACCGTCGCGGCCACTGACAATTTGGCGCGCGACGCTTTCCCTATCGACGAGCGGAGGAGGAACGCAAATGAAGATCAAAGTGGCATTGGTGATCGCGGCGGCGGCGCTGATAAATGCGCCGATGGCCAACGCGCAGGTGACGCTCAAGCTTGCGTTTTTTGGGACTGGGAAGGATCCGACGTATTCGGACGTCATCGCGCCCTGGATCGACGAGGTCAACAAGAAGGGCCAGGGGATTATCAAGATCGACGGCTTTCCCGGCGGCGCGCTGGGTCGCAACCCGCGGCTGCAGGTCAAGTTGATCGACGACGGCGTCGTCGATATGGCCTGGGTGGTACCCGCATATACACCGGGTCGTTTCCCCGACAATGACGTGATGGAACTGCCTGGCGTGTTCAACGACGTGCGCGAATCATCTCTGGTATTTCACCGCCTGCACGCAAAAGGACTGCTCCGCGGCTACGATAACTATTACGCCGTTCTGCTCAGCACGACCCATCCGTACAGCATTCATACCGTTGAGCCGGTCAACAAGATTGCCGATCTGAAGGGGATGAAGTTGCGCGCGGGCGGACCGGTCGCCGGTGCGTCGATGCGCGCGCTCGGCGTCGTGCCGGTGGGCATGCCGGTGACCGCCATTGCCGAAAACATCAGCAAGGGCATTCTCCAGGGCACTGCCGCCGAATGGAACGTCATGTACGCGTTTCGCATCATCGATGTCGCGAAGAACCACTTCATGGCGAGACTGGGCACGGTGCCGCTGTCAGTGCTGTTCAACAAGAAGCGCTTCGACGCCTTGCCGCAACAGGCGAAGGACATCATCCGCTCGACGAGCGGCGAGATACTGACGAAGAAGTTCGGCGACGTGCACTTCGCGATTCAGGGCAAGCGCACGGAAACGACGAAGAAGACGGCGGCTCACAAGATCATCATTCCATCTCCTGAAGTGCAAAAGAATTGGGATGCCACGCTGAAGCCCGTTGTCGATAACTGGGTGAAGACGCATCCGAAGGGAACGACGCTTTACAACGCCGTGCTGGCCGAACTGAAGGCGATACGCGGCCGCTGAGCACGCGCCGGCGGCAGCATGCTGGACGCTTTCCTGCGCAAACTGGACACGCACGGCCAGCGTGCTGCAAGTTGGTCGGCCGTCTGCGGGCTCGTCGGCATCGTCGCGTTCGCGTTAGTCACCATAATCGACGTGTTGCTGCGCTGGCTGTTCAACAGCCCGATCGACGGCGTCGCGGACACCAACCGGCTGATGGTGGCCGTTGTCATCGCGTCGCTGTTCCCGATGGGGCTCGCCGAGCGGCGCCACGTTACGATCACCTTCCTCGGCGGTGCACTGGGACGGCGCGTGTGCGGCTGGCTCGATTTGTTCGGCGCGCTGCTCACCACGGCGTTCTTCGTGCTGCTGTCGTGGAAGTTGGTCAGTTACACACGTGACTTGTTCGAAAGCCACGAAACCACCTGGCTGCTCGGTTGGCCTGTCGGGCCCTGGTGGGCAGTCGTAACGGCGTTCATGTTCTTCTGTGCCGCCATACAAATCATCGTGCTGGCGGCGACCTGGCGAATGGCCTGGCGCGGCAACCCCGACGGCGAGGGCGCTTCCCGGCAGCCCGTGCATTAGATTAGATGGATCCGATTACGCTCGCGCTGCTTGGCCTCGGCGGCATGCTGCTGCTGATCGCGCTGCATGTGCCGATCGGCATTGCGATGGCCGCGGCCGGCGTGATCGGTTATGGTTTTCTCGGCGGCTGGGGCCCGGCCATTTCGCTGATCGCGACCGAACCGGTCAGCGTGTTCTCGAGCGTCGACCTGGCGGTGATCCCGCTGTTTCTGATCATGGGCAGTTTCGCCGGTGTCAGCGGATTGTCGGCGGATATCTATCGCATCGCTTATGCCCTCGTCGGCCACTGGCGCGGCGGTCTGGCAGTCGCCACCATAGGCGGTTGCGCCGGCTTCGGTGCGATATGCGGCTCGTCGCTCGCGACGGCAGCGACCATGGGGCAGGTGGCATTGCCCGAAATGTTAAAGCGTCGGTACGACCCGACACTCGCCACAGGCTGCATTGCCGCCGGCGGCACGCTCGGCATGCTGATCCCGCCGTCGATCGTGATGGTGATCTACGCTTATCTCGCCGAACAGTTTGTTATTTCGCTTTTTGTCGCCGCGCTCGTACCGGGAGTGCTTGCCGTGCTGGCACACGTGATCGCGATCATGATACTCGTGCGTCGCAATCCGACGATTGGGCCGCCGGGGCCGCGGATTACTTGGAGCGAACGCGGTACGGCGCTCAAGCAAAGCGGCGGCGTGCTGGTGCTGATGATCGTCGTCATCGGCGGACTTTACGGCGGCGTGTTCGCCGTGACCGAGGCGGCGTCGCTCGGCGCCGGCCTCACTTTTGCCTTCGCCGTCGGGCGCCGACGTTTGACGCGCGAGGCATTCTGGCAGGTCCTGAGGGAGACCGCCGCCAACACTTCGATGATCTACCTGATTATCTGCGGCGCATCGATATTTTCGTATTTCATTACGGCCTCCAAATTGCCGCACGAACTGGTTCGCGTGATCACTGCGATGGAGCTTGCGCCGCTCGCGGTGATTTTCGTGCTGTTTATCGTGTTCCTCATCCTTGGCTGCGTGTTCGATACCATCGCCGCCATGCTGATCACGATGCCATTTATCTATCCCCTGGTGGTGGGCCTAGGCTACAGCCCGATCTGGTGGGGGATCGTGCTCGTCATGGTGATCGAGGTGGGCATGATCACTCCTCCGATCGGGATGAACGTGTTCGTACTCCACGGCGTCTCGGGCGGTATCCCGCTGAGAACGATATTCCGGGGCATCGTGCCTTTCTTCTTTGCTGATCTGATCCGAATCTGGATCGTCATCGTGTTCCCGGCGCTGGCGCTCTGGTTGCCGGGAGTCCTCGGATACAAGCTGCACTAAACCGGCGATCCGGCGTCGGCGAGGCGCTCAGCCATAGCCGACGGCCTCGCTCCTGGCAGCGACGCCGTTTCAGCCACCAAAGAGAGGTTTTCACATGGATTCGGATTGGACGAGTTTATCTCGCGAGGGAAAGAGAGCTCGCAGGCTCGAGTGGTACAACTCGACGGAGAGAATCAACTTCGCCAGTCCCGAAGCCGAAAAGGCCTACAAGGTGCGGGCAAAACGAATGATCGACGTCTACAACGTCAGTGAGCCGGACCGGGTGCCCGTGGCCTTGCCCGTCGCCTCGCTGCCCGTCAAATACGCGGGCATCAGCTACCGGACCGCAATGTACGACGCCGAGAAGGCGGCGCAGGCGTGGCTCAAGTTCAATATGGAGACCGACCTGGACTACTTCGGCGTTCCGAATGTACCCCCCGGCGGGATGCTTGACCTGCTCGATTACCGGATGTACCGCTGGCCGGGCCACGGCATGGCCGAGGACGGCATGGACTATCAGTTCGTCGAAGCCGAGTACATGACTGCGGACGAATACGACGCGCTAATCCACGACCCGTCGGATTTCTGGCTGCGCACCTACCTGCCGCGAGCGTTCGGGACGTTCGAGCCTTTCCGGACGCTCCAGGCCTTCACGCCTGTCACCGAACTACCAATGGTCATAACCCACTTCATGGCGTACGCGCGCCCGGAAGTGCAGGGGGCTCTGCAAAAGCTCATCGAGGTGGGCAAGACGCTCGCGAGCTGGCGCAAAGTCGTGTCAGCGGTAGGCCGACGGGGCCGCGAGCTGGGATTCCCCTCGTTTGGCATGTGCTACGCCAAGGCGCCCTTTGACACCATTGGCGATACGCTGCGCGGCACCAAGGGCATCATCCTGGACATGCGCCGGCGGCCCGAGAAGCTGCTTGAGGCGCTGGACGTCGTTGCGAAATTCACCATAGATACGACGGTCGCCACCCTCAATGCCTCGAAGGGGCAAATCGCCTTGTTCCCCTTGCACAAGGGGGCCGACGGCTGGATGTCCGAGAAGCAGTTCGTGACCTTCTACTGGCCGACGCTGAAGCGCGTGGTCGACGGGGTCATTGCGGAGGGCATCGTGCCGACGCTATTCGCAGAGGGCGCGTTCGAAACACGACTGGGGCTCGTGAACGAATTCCCAAAGGGGGCCGTCAACTGGCTGTTTGACCGGACCGACATGGGCAAGGCGAAGCAGGCGCTCGGCGATCGCTGCTGCATCGCCGGCAATGTGCCCGCGTCGCTCATCGCCACAGGATCGCCAAAGGAGGTCAGGGAATACTGCCGCAAGACCATTGAGGCCGGCCGCGAGGGCGGCGGCTTGATACTCGCAGCGGGCACGAATTTCATCGAAAACGCCCCGCTGGCGAATCTGCGCGCAATGTTGGAAGCGGCCACGGAATACGGCCTGTACGCAAAATAGCGAGGCACGCGGTGGCAGGGCCGCGATCCGCGCCCGACGGCCACGTGCGGCTCGTGAGCGCAGAGGCCGACATGGCGCCCAATGCCATCTTCTATCCGCTGTTGCGCTAGGATCCGCTGCAGGACTTCGCACGGCTCACCTTGCTCGTGACCAGCCCCTTCGCCGCGCTGGTGAATCCCGCAGGTACACCGGTGAGTACGGCAAAGGAACGGGTCAAGCTTCCGAATCTCATCGTAATGGCGACGTTTGACAAATGATGGGATTATCGCTTTGCGGCATAACGCCGATTTCAAGCCCCGAATGCGGCTCTGAATCCGGGCCCCGGGGGGGAACCGCTGGAGACGCCATGTTGGAAACCCCGCTGCGTAGGATCGCGCTTGGGCCGGCAACCGTGACGGTAACGCGCCGGGACGACGGATCCATACTTCTGAACTCCACCGAAGTACTTGGCCCCTATCCACAGCGGTTTTCGGAGCGCCTGGTTCACTGGGCGCAGATCGCGCCCGATCGCGTGTTCCTTGCGCAACGCGACGCGGCCGGCGACTGGTGCAAGCTCACCTACGGGGAGGCGGGCGCACGCGTGCGCGCGATCGCGCAGGCACTTCTGGACCGCGAACTGTCGGTCGACCGCCCGGTAACGATCCTGTCCGGAAACGACATAGAGCATGCATTATTGGCACTTGCGGCCATGCATGTCGGCGTACCGTATGCGCCGATTTCTCCCGCGTATTCCCTGCTGTCCACGGACCACGGCCGGCTGAAGTACATCATGGATCTCCTTAACCCCGGGCTGGTTTTTGCCGCGAATGGCGACCCGTTCGCTCGCGCGATTGATGCCGCTGTTCCTCAAAGCGTCGAATGCGTCTTCACCGGCAATGCTACCCCATTGCGCCGCGCAACGCCGTTCGCGGCACTGGAGACAGCGACGCCGGGCGTCGAGTTGGATCGCGTCCACGGGGCGGTCGGTCGCGATGACGTCGCCAAGATCCTGTTCACTTCCGGTTCTACCGGGCAGCCCAAAGGTGTGATCAACACTCATCGCATGCTTTGCCACAACCAGCAGATGATCCTGCAGTCGCTGCCGTATTACGGGGAGGTACCGCCGGTGCTTGTGGACTGGCTTCCATGGCACCATACGGCAGGGGGCAACAATGATTTCGGCTTGATTGTCTACAACGGCGGGACCATGTACATCGACGACGGGCGGCCGCAGCCGGGCCTGATCGAACCTACCGTGCGCAATCTGCGCGAAATCGCCACCACCGCCTATATCAGCGTGCCGCGCGGCTTCGAGGCGCTGCTACCCTACCTTCAGGACGATTCTGCGCTCCGAGCCAAGTTTTTTAGCCGCCTGGGATTCCTGTTCTACGCAGGGGCCGCGCTGTCGCAACCGGTCTGGAAAGCATACGATGAACTCGCCCTGCGAACCTGCGGTGAGAGGATTACGTGGATGGCGGGCCTGGGATCGACCGAGACGGCGCCATTCGCAATGTGCACCAACCGTGGCGCGAGGCGCGCCTCGGAAATCGGCCTGCCGCCCTCCGGTGTGGAACTCAAACTGTTTCCTGTCGAGGGCAAGCTGGAGGCACGTTTCCGCGGGCCGAGTATCACGCCGGGCTACTGGCGCCAGCCCGAACTCACGCGCGCCGCCTTCGACGACGAAGGCTTTTATCGCATGGGCGACGCACTGCGCTTTGTCGATCCCGATGACCCTCAGCAGGGGTTGGAATTCGACGGCCGCATCGCAGAGGACTTCAAGCTCGCGACGGCGACCTGGGTTCGCGTCGGGGAACTGCGCTTGAAATGCGTCGCCGCCGGGGTGCCCTTCGTGCAGGATGTCGTGATCGCCGGTCATGGTCGGGACGACATCGCGGTGCTGGTGTTTCCGAATGTCGCCGCCTGCCGCAAGCTCTGCCCCGAACTGCCCGAGACCGCGACGGCCGGCGCGATCCTCGGCCATGCTGCGGTACGCGCTTGGTTTCAGGCGCTGTTCGACCGCCTCGGCCGCGAGGCGACCGGCAGTTCCAACAGGATTGTGCGCGCGATGCTGCTCGAGTATCCGCCGGACCTCGATCACGGCGAGGTCACCGACAAGGGCTCGATCAACCAGCGTGCCGTGCTCGAACGCCGCGCCGCACTGGTGGAAGAACTTTATGCGGCGCGACCATCACCGCGACTGATTTGTACCGACTTCAAGGAGAGTACGCGATGAGCGGCAAGACATCGGGCCTGTTCAGTTCGTACGAGGACGTGTGGGTCGTGGATGGCGTTCGCACGCCCTTCGCCGAGTACAACGGTCTGCTGCGCGACATTTCACCCACCGATCTGCGCATCAAGGTTGCGCGCGCCCTGTTCCTGCGTACCGGGGTATCGCCAAACGACGTCGGCTGCGTGATCGTCGGCAACGTTGCGCAGTCGAGCTTCGATGCCTTCGTCATGCCGCGCCACGTCGGGCTGTATTCGGGCGTACCGGCCGACGTGCCCGCGCTGCTGGTGCAACGTGTCTGCGGCACCGGATGAATTGTTCTCCCAGGCTGGCGACGGTATCAGCCTGGGCAAGTTCCAGGTTGCGTTGTGCGTGGGCAGCGAATCGATGACGCGCAACCCCGTCGCCGCCTACACGCACCGCGGCGGGTTTCGCATGGGCCAGATCGAATTCAAGGATTTTCTGTGGGAGACGCTGCGCGATACGGCACCCAACATCACGATGGGCGATACGGCCGAAAATCTGGCGAAGAAATACATGCTCTCGCGCGAGGATGTGGACCGATTCGCCGAAAGCAGCTTCAGCCGAGCGGTGAATGCGCAAAAGGAAGGCTATTTCGCGGGGGAAATCGTTCCGGTGGAAACCGAAAACTTCGAACTGCTGGGCTATGCGACGCGCGGCATTCGCCTGTCTTCCAAGGTCAAGGCGTGCGAGCGTGACGACCACATCCGACCCTCTACCTTCGAGGCATTGCAGAAGATCAAGCCTGCGTTTGGCGGGGTGCAGACAGGCGGCAACAGCTCGGGCATCGTCGATGGCGCCGCCGCCGCCCTGGTCGCTTCGGGCGACTACGTCCGCGCGCGCGGAAAAGCCCCTGGCTAGGCTTGTGGCTGCTGCGACGGTCGGCGTGGCCCCTGAAGTGATGGGCATCGGACCCGCGCCGGCAATCCGGCTGCTGCTGGAAAGGACAGGACTCAAGCTCTCCGACATCGATCGGTTCGAGATCAACGAAGCATTCGGGGCGCAGTGTCTCGCAGTGAAACACGAACTGGGTCTGGACCACGCCAAGCTCAACGTCAACGGCGGCGCGGTCGCGATCGGGCACCCGCTCGGCGCCACCGGCGTACGGCTCACCGTTACGGTGGCACGCGAACTTCGCCGCAGCGGGCTGCGCTACGGCCTCTCGAGCGCCTGCATAGGCGGAGGACAAGGGATTGCGTTGCTGGTGGAAAACCCCGAAGCACCCCGTGCTTGGTTTCTGAACACTGGCAACTGTCGGACAGGCAGTGACCACCTCTCCGATGGTTTCTGTCGCCTGTCACGGCAGCATTGCGGTCATCAGCGTCAACAACCGGCGGGTCAACACCATTACTGCAGCAGTCCGCGCCGGGCTGCTGCAGGCGGTCGAAGAGATACGCGATCGCCGCGGGACGCGATGCGTCGAAGCTCACCGGCGCGGTCTACGTGGCGGTCGCGGTGAATGACGAGCCGGCAAGAGCGAACGCCGAACTGGACCGCTATCTGCAGGGGTATTACATGCAGCCCGCCGAGGTGATCCGCAGGCAGCAATATTGCTTCACCGGCGGCGAGTACGAACGCCAGATGGAATTGCTCGCGGCGATGCGCGAGGAGTTGTCAGGCTAGACTTCGCGCGGGTGCAAGTCTTCTCGGCACGGTGCAATCAAGGCGATAACTAGACACCGTCTCGACGCAAAGCGGCGTCGAGTAAGCGTGATCATGCGGTCCTTGGCGACGCGCCCGCTGTGCTAATCGCGCTCTTTTTCGTCAAATTCGCTCACGGACCACTTAAAGTACTCGATGCGTGCCTTGTCCCGCAGTTCCTGCAGAGTCTTTGCGCGAAGCTGCTCGACTTTCGCATCCTTCAAGAGATTCTTGATATGTTTTTCGACGTCCGCAAAGCTGAGGTTCGAATTTTCACGCCGCTCCACCAGGTTGACGATCCAGAACCGTCTGTTGGGCCCCCGTATGATGCTGCTGTGTTCACCCGGTTTGAGATCGTAGACCACATTGCGCCAGGATTCGGGGATCTGTTTCCAGGTCAGGTACCCCAAATCCCAGGGTTCTCGAGGCAGTTTGGGCAGACTTGGAAACTGTTTGCGCGCAACCGACTCGAAGGATGCACCTTGATCGAGTTCTTTCAAAATCGTCTTGATCTCGGCCTCTTTTCTTACCAGGATCTGCTCCAGGTGGAGTTCTGCACGGATGCGGCGGACATTTTTATCAAAATATGCTTTTGCTTCCGCGTCGCTTACGATTGCTTTGTCGGTCACTTCCCGCCGGAAGAACACTTCGGCAAGTTTCTTTCGTTTATAGGCGTTGATCTGCACCATCGCCAGGCTCAGGGCGCTCTGATACCCCGGATCGGCATCAAGGCCCAGCGCCATCGCGCGCTGGTAAATCAGTTCGTCGCGAATGATCCGCTCCAGAACGTTCTTAAGGTGGCCCTGGGTCAGCGCCGGCTGCTTGCGCCCCTCGACGATTGTCGCCTGATATATGACATCGTCTCGGCCAATGGGCGTGCCGTTGATCGTGGACAGCACGTTCGGCGCGCGGGCTTCGGGTGAGCGGGACTGGCCGTGAGAGGTGGTCGGTCCGGATGCCAGTAGGAATGTCAGAAACAGGGATGGGAAAAACAATCGGACCCAAAAACCAGTATGGCCCAAGGGTGCGCCGCATTCAGACGTTTGAACTTGTCTCAGACCGCGCAGAATCGATCTGATGTTCATTTTCGGATCCTCCTCACCGGACAATCTGGGTCAAGCGACCGCAGAAGACAGTATGCTTCTCCCTGTGACCGGGATTACCGGCCATCTCGCGCGCTGAGAGACCGCGACCGAGGGAGCACGTTGGGTGTCTTGTTTGGGTTTGCGGCCTCGGCGCCTCCGCCCCCGGAAAGCCGCCATTGGGCAGGCGATCGCTGAATTGGGGAGCCACGGTTGCCGACCGGCCAACTAGGGACGCACACTGACTGGCCTAATCTCGCAATTGGGAAACGCCTATCTCGCAGGTAGCGGTCATGTCGGCGACTTGGCGCTTTAGCCGTGCAGCAATTCGCGTAGCTTGTCGAGACAATTGAAACGCCAGCCATGAGCATCGATAACTATCCAGCCGGCGCGCTTCCACGGACTAAGGGAGCGCGCAACAGTCTCGATACGGGTGTCGATGATTTCGCTGATTTGCTTCAGCGTCAGGAACGCGGGTACTCGCGCTTGCTCGCCCCGTCGATCGACTCCATAACGGCTGACCAGTTGTAGCAGCAGTACCGCAAGGCGCTTCTGGACCGAATCGGCGCTGATGATCTCGATCTTGTTGATGAACGCTTCGCTGAAACGGGTAACTTCAGTCAGCATGTTCTTGGAAAGTTGCGGGTGCTGCTCCGCCAGATCGGATATTTCTCCGGCATCCAGGATGATCAGGATCACCCCCTCGTTGAGCGCGATGGCATCGGTCGGATAGTGCATGCCCGACCAGAAGGCGTAAAGGCCCATTGAGTCGCCAGGCCCGAATAAACCGTAGGTTTTGCTGGTTCCGTTCAGATTTCGGCGCGATGCCTTGACGAAACCCGAACCTATCAGCACCATTTCTCTGGCGGGGTCCCCGCACCGCCAGAGAAATTCGCCTTGGCACATGGCCCGTAGCCGGGCGCCCGCCGCCACCGCTCTCAATGCCGCCGGGGGCACGTGCTCGAACAGGCCGAACTTGCGCAGCCTCCTGGTCATCTCAGCGACGTCCAGTTGCGGTGACCGCAGCGGAACCAACCGAGTGACCCGGGCACGGAAGGACGCACGGCGCGGAAAGCCTTGGGTCGCGAATCCCCAGCGGTCTGGTCCACCGATCCGCGTTTCGACAGACATAGGTTCGATCATGCTTTTTGCAGGCTGATGTCGGGCACCCCAAAAAAGTCCCCCGGCCGTGGACCGGGGGCGCTTTGCTCGCACGGTACTAAGCCGTGCTGCGCTTAGTACTTGATACCCGTCAGATCGCTGCGAGGTTTCAAGATGGAACCGCCGTTGGTCACCATGTGATTCTTGGCAACTTCCGTGTCATGGCAGAAACGGCAGGCGCCGGCGATCGGCGAGGACACCAGGTCGGTGGCGTTGGGCACCGAATTGCGGGCATTGGCGATATCGGTATGGTCATTATTGCCATCGATCAAGGAAGCAGCCGGTTGCGTCACGTCGACCGACGGCAACTGAGTCGCAAGCTGCTGGAACGGCAGCTCGTAAGCCCCCGCGATGTGACACGTCAGGCAATTGTTCAATATGCCCGGGAAGGTCACGCCGTGGCTAGCGGCTCCCGCCGCAATATTTGCCGCGCTTTGCACTCTGCTGAAGTTGTAGACGATGCCATTCAGCCGCGGGCGAACGAAATCGAAATCATTCGAGCGCCTTCCGGTCCGATTGGTATCAACGCCACCCTCGGGATTTATCTGACGAGTCCTTAAATTGGACGAGTGGATTCCGTGGACCAGGTTGCGGAAGTTCATGCTCTCCTCGGGATAGAGCAGGGGGTCGGCACCGTAGACCGCTTTTACCTGCGCACTGGCAGTCGCCGGGTTAAGCTCGCGCCCGCCGCTGCTCTTGTTGGGGTTGTGGCACATGGTGCAGACCGGGGGTTCGTCCGTTCCCGTACTGGCCGTCAGGGTCCGGCTGCCGCCGTGCAGTTCGAGCCATTCGTGACAGCCGTCGGTACATTTGGCGGGATCGATCACTCGGCGTCGTTTCGTGTCGCCGGTGACCGTCTTGACCGCGGCGGCGGCGTGACGGGCAACGTTTCCGCCCGAGACGGTCTGTGCAAAATAGCTCTGCAGCGCCACCGTCCGCATCTTCGCGCCGGCCGGGAAGGGATTGGCCATGGTCGTCGTGTTGACACCGCCGCTGAATGTCGTCACCCCGTCGGTCAAACGACCGTTTATGGCGTTGCCTATGGTCTCGCCGGAATTATTGAAATCGGCCGGACTGGCGATACCGTCCTGGCTTCCCGCAAACGCAAAGATCCAGCCTGGCCGGTTGTTCGCGGTCGTCAAGTCGCTCGGAAGATTGTTGACGTCGAGTTCGACTATTGCACCGGTACCGGTACCGACTGTCTCGCGCAGGATCTTGAAATCGATCTCCAGGTTTGCGCCATTGATCCTGGCAGCGGAGACCTGGTAGCTGATGTTGTCCACGCCCTTCGGCACGTTCGGGTTGTTGGTGGACTTGATTACGTCGCGGTGGACATATTCGACTGGCGCTATGCCGTCACCGGTGACGCTGTTGGTATGGCACAGGGCGCAAACTGAATCATCAGTCTGGGAGCCGCCGACGTGGTTTGCACCTGTCGCGAAGTTGACCTCCGAATGGCAGCCACTGCAGGCGAGCCGGTTGGGCACTTGTCTCCAGTTGTTGCCTTGTGGGGTGCTCGCGTCCGCATCGCCGTTATGACACTTGCGGCAGGTCCGGCCCCCGTTTTCCGGTGGAAAGCTCAAATTGCCGTAGTCCACGCCGTCATGGAACACTTCGAATTTTCCTGACGAATGGATGCGGTGAATCATGAAGGGAAACTCGCCTTCAAAACTTCCGTTGGCAGCTACATCCGCGCTGAAGACATTGCGGTTGTGGCAAAGCACGCAGATCCGCGTATCCACCCGGCCGCCGCCGTGCATCGCGATCCGGCCGTGGCACTCGTTGCAGGACTTGATGTCGACGATAAGGCGCTGGACGGTGACCGCCGCCCCGTTGGGTACGAAGTCCAGAATCCCGTTATACGCGTTTACGCCGGAGATTCGGTACATCTGGATGCCCAGGCGGGTGGTCTTGCTGGCATCGTAGGCCGCATCTTGAGTGACATCCGTGGCAAAGGTGTAGGTATAGTTTCCGCCCCCGTTGTCCACAAGGCCCGCGGTGACGGTGGCCCCGCTTTCATAGGCTAACCGGTTCCAGGTGCTCGGACTCCCGTTGGCGCCCGGCGTCAACTGGCCCATTAGAAAGCGAAGATTTGTCGTCGTCAGGCCGGTCAGGGCCGATCCGTCGCTGTCGGCCGCCTTGAACGTGACCACCGGCCGGCCGGTCACAGTGACCACGATGTTGCTGATGGTCGGGTCAGTGAGTCCTCCTTGGCCGGTAGCTGGGTCAAACGGCCCCGATATCCTGTGTACCGCGTTGAGGTCCGCTATGCGGCCAGGGGCGTGGCACACCGGACAGGCTTCGGTACTCGGGTTTGCGACTTGTGGTGGGGGCGGCGTGGTCACCGGCGGAGCGGGAGGAGGCGTCGCAGCCGTGTCGCCGCCTCCACTGCTGTTGCATGCTGCTACTGCGGCGACGAGCACGCTCACCGCTGCCAAGGTCATCCACCTCAACGACAATCGACTCTTGTTCATCCCTTCCCCCTTTATATCTTTGTTCCAGAACAACTCCCGGAGCTGACGTGCCGGCGATCCTCCTTCAGAGGCCGGCAACGAAGAATCCCAGCCGAACCAAGAAAGCCGCCTACGTAGAACCCTCCATATCCAATCGTTCTTCTTCTTGCTCGCTTCATTGCCTATCGCGTAGCATCATAAGATTGTTCTGCGGGGGTAATTAGTGGGTGAAGTTAGGAAACACTGTTCCACTGATGGAACAGGCGGGAGAGGATCCATGGATCTCAACGAAATCCTCATCTTCGCGCGGGTCGCCCGCGCGGGGAGTTTCACAAAGGCGGCGCGCGACCTCGAACTTCCGAAATCGACGGTCAGCCGGAAGGTGTCCCGGCTCGAGGCGCGCCTCGGGGTACGCCTGCTTCACCGGACCACCCGCAACCTCACCCTTACGGATGCGGGCGTGGAGTACTACCGGAGCTGCTCACGGGTCGTAGCGGATCTGACGAACGCGGAACTGGCGGTCACCCAGCTTCAGGCGAGCCCGCGCGGAACGCTGCGAATCACCGCGCCGGTCGAGTTCGGCGCCGGCTTCCTCGGACCGCTCGTCGTCGAACTCCTGGAGCGTCACGAGGACCTCCGAGTGGACTTGGTTCTCACGGACCGTGTGATCGACCTCGTGGCAGAAGGTTTCGACGCGGCGATTCGCGCGGGTCTCCTGAAAGACTCCACGCTGGTCGCCCGAAAGCTCGGTACCGTCAGGCGCGTGATCTGCGTCAGCCCCGACTACTTCGCGCGAAAGGGCGTCCCCCGAACTCCAGACGATCTGCGGCACCACGACTGCATTATTTTTCATGCAGGCCATGAGGGGACGACTTGGCGGATAGGTGGACCGAAGAAGATAGTCGACGTGCTGATATCGGGACCGGTGGTGGTGAACAACTTCGATTTGGTCCACGAGGTCGCGCTCGCCGGCGTCGGCATCGCGTGTCTTCCGACCTTCCGCTGCGCGCAGGACCTCAAAGCCGGGCGCCTGCAGACGATCCTCGACGACTGGACCACCGAGAAGATCTTTTTGAGCGTCGTCTATCCGAGCGCACGTTACATTTCGCCGAAAGTGAGGGCGCTGCTCAACATCCTGAAGGAAAGGACAATGCCTTTGCTCTGGTAGTTTCCTCGGGTCAGCCGAAAGGGCGAGCTTCGCGACCGGCGCTGACCGACCGGTCCGCAGAGCGCACTCGTCGTTCCCCACTCTTTCCAGTCAAGACCCGCTCCGATCCTGGTCACTGACAGAATAATAAGATCTGAGCCAAGTCAACGCCTGCACCGTACGGGGTCGATTCGGACACCCAATTGCGGGGCATCGCCGTTGGAGGAGACGTACGTCCGCTTGGAACCCAACGTTTTGAGGCATGCGTGGCATCGGCCCCGGAGTTTCGTGGGACCTGACCCGAGCTTCAGGCGCTTCGGCCACGAAGCGCTGCAGCTTTAGATCCAAATCAACGTTCGGACCGTATATGTCGGTTCAGGACCGCATGAAGCGGGTGATCGCGGTGGGGCAGAACCCCGATGGGCGGGATGCGGAACAGCAACGCCGTCACGGACGGCGTCGGCGGTATTAAGCGGGGGGCGGCGTCGTTCACACGCCCCCCCGCTCGAAACTCTTCGCGCTTGCCTTGCGGGCGCCCTCGCGATTCCCGGCTATTGAAGTGAATGCAGGCCGAAGCTTGTCGAACCGCGCGTCTTTGGCATATTATGCCAAGATTCGATAATTATTGCGAGATTCCGATGCCGACCCGTAATGTCGTCCTCACCGACCGCCAGGCACACCTCGTCGAAAAGCTCGTTTCCAGCGGGCGCTACCAGAACGCAAGCGAAGTGCTGCGCGAAGGGCTGCGACTGATCGAGGATCGCGAAGCGCAGGACAGTGCCCGGCTCCATGCGCTGCGCAACGCCGCCCGCGTCGGGATGGCCGACATCGACGCCGGGCGCTTTCGCAGCTTCGGATCGCCCGCCGCGCTCAACCGTCATTTGACCGCGATTGCCGATAAGGCGATCGGCGGGAAACCAGCGACACGCTCGAAGTGAGCGCAGGCGCGCGCCCCTGGACGGTCCGCCTGACAGCGGCCGCCGAGGCCGACTTCGAGGAAATCCTGCGCTGGACGGTGGACCAATTCGGCGAAGCACAAGCGCGCATCTACACCGAAACCATTTCGGCGGCGCTGAATGATCTGGCCGCCGGTCCGACAATCGTCGGTGCAAGAAAGCGGAATGACATCCTGAAGGGCATTTTCACGCTTCACGTCGCCCGCAAGGGCCGCAACGGGCGTCATTTCGTCATGTTCCGCGTCGGGCGTGCTCCGGACCGCGACCTGATCGAAGTCCTGCGCCTCCTTCACGACGCCATGGATCTGCAGCGCCATCTGCCCCCGGCCGAAGAAAGTTCGTAGGACGCTTGCACGACGTCGCACTACCGATCCGGGGCCCCTGCTACCCTTGCTACTCCTGCGACCGATCAGCGTCCTCGCCAGGCGACGGTCGCAAGCGTAGCAACAGTAGTAACAGAAGTGGCCCCGCAAATTTGAACAGCGCGATAAGTGGAAACTCCGGGCATGATGCTGGGCTGAAAGTCTGGCGAAAAGGAGTTCTTGATGGTCAAGAAAAAAGCATCGGGTCGGCGCACTTGCCGCACCCACAATTCGACGTTCAAGGTACGGGTGGCTCTGGCCGCCTTGCGGGAAGACAAGACCTTGGCCGAGTTGCGCGAGCAGTTCGAGTTGCATCCCAACCAGATCGTCGAATGGAAGCGCCAGTTGCTCGAACACTCGGCCGAGATCTTTGACGCGGGTCCCCGGTCCGAACCGGTGAACCTGGCGCCACTCCACGCCAAGATCGGCCAGCTGGCGCTGATGCGCAAGATTGACGAACTGCACCCGGAACATCCCTTCATGGGCGCACGCCAGTTCGCGACCAATTGGCCCGGCAAGGCATCCATGCCGGGCGGCGTCACATCAGGACACTGATGCTTCGCATGGGCATCGAAGCGCTGGCGCCGCACCCGGGCACGAGCACAGCCGCGCCCGTGGATAACCGTGTGGGGTGCTAGAATATCCGCCGCTAGAGAACCGCCATGACCGAAAGCACCGAAAACCTGATCTTGGAGCACCTGCGAGCCATACGCGGCGACGTCGGGCAGCTGAAGGATGATCACGTTTTCATCAAGCAGCGGCTGAGTTCCCTCGATTCTCAAGTCGCCCAAGTTCACGTCGACATGGCGATCGTCCACAACCGCATTGACAACCTCGAAAAGCGCCTCGAAAGAATCGAAAAGCGACTGGACTTGACATCGGTCTAGCCCCCGATCGGGGAAGTCAAAATGGCGGATCGTCCCAGACCTGGTACGTGCAACATTCGCTTGGAGGAATCTGAAACCACACGCCATCGTCACAGGGAAGAACAAACATGCAACCTTTTAAGGTCATGAACCCCATTGGACGAATTCCGAACCGGCGGCGGACCTCCGCGAACGGCCCTATGTCCCAAGGCATGCGGGGAACCGACTCCGGATCTTCCCGAAACCTGATAACGCCCTCGAACCCGCCAGACGCAAAAGGTTGCACGGCGAGCCACAGGCTCACATCCGGGCCGCATTTGGCGGCTCAGGCCCGCATGTGCTCATTCCGGGCCTCAACGCACTCCGGAACTTGATGCGAGAGCCTCGGCGCGGCTACACTAGCCATGCCGAGACCCGCCAGAGTCGCGGTAATGTCCTAGCCCATCTGGACACCGCCCGGAACGTTTGCCGACGTTGCCGGGCTTCTCATTTTTGCGGGGTGGGGGCTTCGGTATTCGAGGCCGGAATCGAGGCCCGAGAACGAATCCCCGAGGCTCCGAAAATCCTGTGACCAAATTGTGACGAAATTGCGTCCCAATCGGGCCTTTTCCAGGCCACCGGATACCACAGAGGTGGAAAGCCGGACAACAAAAAAGCCCATAGGATTCATGGGCTTTGAGTGGTCCAGTATGATCTGGACCGAACCTCGAATTGGCGGCGGCTACCGAATAACGGCTGGAAAGCCGCATGAATGCGTGGTCTAGGATTTGAGGCAGACGGCAGTTACCCCAAAAGTTACCCCTCATAAATATCCGCTGCCCAGGTTGTGCCAATCCCAATCGAACTACGGTTCGCAATTGCTCTACCATCGCGAACCCCGCTGCCGGAGCGCAGCGGAGCGAGTAGCGCCCGTGCCGTGCGTAGCTTGCGCGACGATCACAACTTCTCATTGACGAAACATACCTGTCTTGGTATATATTCGCATGTCCCCGATTCCTCCGAGCCTCTCCCGGGAAAAGCCGCTGCACTGGGTGGCGTCGGCGAAAAAGGACTACCTGAGTTTTCCGGCCGAGGTGCAGGACGAAATGGGCTATGCGCTGGGACTGGCTCAGCTTGGCGCGAGGCACCCGAACGCCAAGCCCTGGAAAGGGGAGGGGCCGGGGATTATGGAAATCGTCGAGGATCATCGCGGCGACACCTACCGCGCAGTTTATGCGCTGCGCTTTGCGGACGTGGTGTACGTGCTGCATGCTTTCCAGAAGAAATCGAAACAAGGCATCAAGACACCGCAAACGGACGTGAAGTTGATTGCAGAGCGCCTCAAACGCGCCCAAGCCGATTACGAAAGAAGAGGTAAGCCATGACCAGGATCACCCGCGGAACCACCAACGTCTTCGCCGATTTGGGCTATCCCGATGCCGCTGAA
>Ga0156227_1119_pt1 | contig 21341 bp, 21 predicted proteins | sample RifCSPlowO2_12_FD_107875 | JGI IMG/M metagenome (GOLD analysis project Ga0156227, IMG submission 107875) | Betaproteobacteria bacterium RIFCSPLOWO2_12_FULL_63_13
ATGACATTCGTCGAACTGGGAGCGCTGATGAAGATTCAAGAGCAAGATTCGCTTAAGGAATATGCTTCCGAACCTGTCTGTTTGGTTCGGCATCTTGTAGCCTAGATCGGTCGCCAATAGTGAATGCCTGAAAGGACGAATGCCGAAGAAGTCCCTTTCCGTTGACCGAGCTCTTCTAAAAGCCCAAACCCACGTAAAGAAGGGAGAATGGGTTCAGGCGGCGCAGATCTACGAGGCCGTACTGAAGAAATTTCCGCAGAATCAGCGGGCAATCGACGGGCTGAACGCTGTTCAGCAGCAACACCCGAACAAGGAAGAGGCCGCTGAAGTCGGGGAACCTGTTCAAGACGCGATCGATGGCTTGCTTGCCCTATATCGCCAAGGCAGGCTTCGAGAGACCATCGAACAGGGCGTCGCACTGGCCGACCGGTTCCCCAACGAACCGTTTATCCCCAATATCATCGGGGCGGCAAATGCCGCCATGGGGCGATTTAAAGAAGCTGTCGTCAGTTACAACAAGGCCTTAAAGCTTAAGCCCGATTATGCCGAGGCGCACAACAACCTGGGCAATGCCCTGAAGAACCTCGGTCAACTCGACGATGCGGCGGGGAGCTATCGCCGGGCACTGCGGATCAGGCCCCATTATGCCAAGGCGTACAGCAACCTGGGTGTTGCCATGAGCGACCTACGGCAACTCGACGAAGCGGTGGCGAGCTATCGCCGGGCGTTGCAGATCAAGCCAGATCTTGCCGAAGCGCACAGCAACCTGGGTGATGCGCTGAGAGATCTCGGCCAACTAGACGATGCGGTGGCGAGCTATCGCCGGGCGTTGCAGATCAAGCCAGATCTTGCCGAAGCGCACAGCAACCTGGGTCATGCACTGAGCGAACTCGGGCAACTCGACGATGCGGTAGCGAGCTGTCGCCGCGCACTGCAAATCAGGCCAGATTATGCCGAGGCGCACAACAACCTGGGTAACGCACTTAGGGGTCTCGGGCAAATCGACGAAGCGGTGGCGAGCTGTCGCCGGGCGTTGCAGATCAAACCGGATTATGCTCACGCTTACAGCAACATGTTGTTTGCGTATGCTTACAGCGGTTCATTGGAGTGGCAGGAGTATTTGGAGCAGGCGCGGGGCTGGGAGAAAGCCTGCTTTTCACACCGTGCACGGCAGGCAGCCCGGAGGAAGTCGTTTGTACGGTTGCCACGCTCCGGCCGAATACTGCGCGTAGGCTACGTCTCGGGCGACTATCGCCAACACGCGGTCAGCTACTTTCTGGAATCATTGTTTGCGAGCCACGATCGGGATCGTTTCGAGGTTTTTGCGTACAACACAAACAGTTTCACCGATGAGGTGACCGCACGCATAAAGCACTCAGTCGAGCACTGGGTGTCGCTGGTGGGAATATCCGATACCGATGCGCTGGGACGAATCGAGACCGATGCCATAGATGTACTCATCGATCTCTCCGGGCATACGGCGCATAACCGGCTGGGACTGTTTGCGCGCCGCGCAGCGCCGGTGCAAGCGCACTACCTGGGCTACTTCGCCAGCACCGGCCTCACCGAGATGGACTACTGGATTGGCGATGAGGTCCTCACCCCGCCACTGCACGACGCTCATTTCAGCGAGTGTGTTTGGCGCCTGCCGCGGGTGCGGGTCGCGTATCACGGCCAGGCCGCCGCCCCGACGCCGGCCTGGCGGCCCGCGGCCGATGGTACGGTGTGGCTGGGCAGTTTCAACAATCTCGGGAAACTCACCCCGCACACGCTCGCCCTGTGGGCCAGGGTACTGCACGCGCTGCCCGAGGGCAGATTGCTCCTCAAGACCAAGGACTTGGCCGACGCGACAAACCGCCGGCGCGTCCTCGATACCATGGCCGGGCATGGCATCGCGCCGGACCGCATCGAGCTGCGCGACCGCAGCGCCACGCCGGACTGGGCGGCTCACATGGCCTACTACAGTCGGCTGGACATCGCCCTCGACCCGGTGGGCGGCCACAGCGGGGTGACCACCACCTGCGATGCGCTGTGGATGGCCGTGCCGGTCGTCGCACTGATGGGAAACTCGATGGCCTCGCGCACCACCGCCTCGATGCTTGCGGCGATCGGACATCCGGAATGGTATGCCGAATCGGATGAGGAATATGTGGCCAAGGTTGTTGCGCTTGCGAAAGACCTCGATGGCCGAAAAGCGGTACGCGCTGTCCAGCGGCAGCAAACGGCGCAGAGTCCGCTGTGCGATAGTGTCAATCTTACGAAATGCCTGGAACAAGCCTACTTGCAAATGTTTGATCGCTGGCAGGAGCGCCAAGAACCAGAGCAGGTTCCCGCGCTCTAGAGAACAACAAGGGTAAATCTCATATGTCACCCCCACACTCATACCACCGGAAGCGGCGGAATTACCGGATCGCACATTCGTGAGCACCTGAACTCGCTCGCCAAACCAGGCGCAGGGAAATCAACTACAGTGGGAAGTAAAGTGCTCTAACCCGGACCGCTACAAAATTGGGGATCACGTCGCAAATGCAACACCTTTGCGTAGTTCAACCCTCAAAACGTTTATGAACCAACCGTCAAAGACGCAAAACACCGGCTTTACTCTGATCGAACTGTTAATTGTCATGGCCATCATCGGCCTGCTCGCGGCGCTGGTCGGGCCGCGGCTGTTTCAGCATCTGGGCAGTTCCAAGGTAAAAGCTGTCGCGGCGCAGATCGAGCTGATCGGAACCGGGCTCGATGCCTACCGGCTGGACCTCGGACGCTATCCGAGCACCGAGCAGGGGCTGGCCGCACTCTGGCAAAAACCCGAGAACCCGGATCAGGCGGCGAAGTGGCGCGGGCCGTACCTGAAGAAGCCGGTCGAAAAGGACGCATGGGGCGGAGCCTGGGTCTACAAGAGCCCCGGCGATCACGGCGAGTACGAGTTGTCTTCGCTCGGCGCCGACGGGCGCGAAGGCGGCAGCGGCGAGGATGCCGACATACACAGCTGGTGAATGTGCGCCCGGGTGCCGCGCGGGCAACGATGGAACAAACAGCTTGTTTCGAATGGGGCATCCGCTTATCTCGTTGTTTTGGAAAGTTGCAACCGCGCAACTTTCCAAAACAACGAGACGTATACAAGCGCATTGGATTCCTCGCCGTGGTCTTGCGCAAATGAGCTCAGGCAGACGATTCAGTGTGCGGCCGGCACGCGGTTTTACGCTGTTCGAACTGCTGGTGGTCATGGCCCTGCTTGGCGTCGCCACGCTGCTGGCAACCGGCGGTGCCGAACCGATGCTGCGCGCCGCGCGCGAGCAAAGCTGGATCGAGCGGCTGCAGGCGGAGTTGATCCGCGCGCGCAGCCGCGCGCGCGCCTCGGGCACCGTGTCGATCGTCAGCTTCGTGCCGCAGCAGCAAGAAATCCGTTTCGAATCCGGCTCCAACACCCGGATACTGGCGCTCCCCGCCGGATTTCAGTTCGAGTCCGCGTTGGAGGCATCCGCCGGCGAGCAGCCCTGGACGGAAACATTGCTTTTCTTCCCCGATGGAACGACTTCAGGCCTTGAACTCACGCTAACCAGTGCCGGCAGACGTGCAGCACGCCTGCGTGTCGTCGCGGTGACCGGGAAGATCGAACTCTCGCCATGGGAGCCGCTGCCGGAAGCCGATGCGGGGCCCCCGGCATGAACCGCGCGCAGGCCGGCTTCACGTTGCTGGAAGTGGTGGTCGCGATCGCCGTGATCGGGGCCGGATTCGCGGTCGGACTGGCCGCCATGTCCGGCTCGCTGCGGCTGATGCGCGCCGCCGATGAATACGAACAGGCGATGCTGCTCGGCCGCGCGGCGATGACCGAGGCGCTCGCCTATCCGGACTACGACATCGTCGAGGACCGGGAGCGCGAGTTCTATCACCGCGTCGAGTATGCCTACCGCGTCGAATTCCGCCCCGTCCGCGTTGATCAAACCGCCGAGCCGGCCGGGGCGACCGGTTCGACGCAATCTGCCGGAGTCGGCGCGGCGGCATCATCAACGCCTTCGCCTCTGGAACAGATTTCGGTCGATGTCTACTGGGGCGAGGGCCGCAGCCGCACCTATCGCCTGGTGACCTACCGGTTGCGCCAATCCGCGTCCGAGACATCGCAGCGGCACGCGCGAGGCAACGCCCCTGTCAGCGAGACTCCGGCAGCCGCGGCGGCGAGCGGAACGGACCGGCCGGGCGAGTATCCGCTCGAACCACGCCGCGACGAAAGCCCATGAACCGCCGCGCCGCAGGATTTACGCTGATCGAATTGCTGGTGGCCATCACATTGGCAAGCCTGGTCGCGTTGCTCGGGGCGCTTGTGCTGCGCACCGCGATCGATTTTCACGAGCGCGCGACGCGCCACATCAGGGAGCGCGAAGACCTGCGCGCGGCGGACCGCCTGCTGTTGCACGAGTGGTCCGGACGGCGCGCACAGGGCGTGCTTGCCAGCGCGAACGAAATCGAGTTTCAGACCGATCGCCTTGCCGGCCCCTACGCCGCCGGGGAAGCGGGCGAGGTCAGGGTTCGCTACCTGTGCAGCCGGAGCGACGATGGACAAGTGGCGCTCGAGCGCCTGCTGCTCGCCCGCGCCGAGGCGCAACCCGGCGGCGCGCGCGATTCGCGCAGCGAACGAGTATCCGGCAAGAACGAAACCTGGCGGGTATTGCACAGCGAGATTCTGGTCCCGCAACTGCTCGCGTGCCGATTCGCCTACCTGGAGCCGCGCGAGGAACGCGACGCAAGGATCGCGCAATGGCGCGCGGAAATCGCCGAAGCAGAGCCCCCGCCCCGGCTGCTGCGGCTGACGCTGGCGACCGCGCGCGGTGACATCGCGCCTCTGGTCTATGGCGCGGACGGCTGATGGCACAGCGCGGCTACATCCTGATTTTTGTTCTCGCGATCCTGCTGTTCCTGGTGGGCACGGTCACCGGAGCCGCCTATGCGCTGCGCCTCGGCGCGCAGGAAGGCCACCAGCAGCGCGAGCGGCTGCGCGCCGAATTCCGCGTGCGCGGCGCGCTCCACTATGCGCTGGCGCAATTCGCCCTCGCTGCGGCAACCCCCGCGCCGGCGGCGGGGAAGAGTGCAAACGATCAGAACGAGCAGCCTCGACCCGGCTGGCCATTGGAGGAGTCTTCGCAGTCGTTGCAGATCGATGGCATCGAGGTCGAAGTCGCAATCGAAGACCCCGGGGGTATTGCCGACGCCAATGCGCTAGATGAGCACATGTGGACCGATTACTTCGCCGAACTGCTGCACGCGCCGAGCGCCGAGGCCCGGCGCCTGGGCGCCGCCCTCGTCGCATGGAAAGAGCGCGTCGGCAAAACGAACGGCCGCGGCGGCTTTGCCAGCATCGATGAAATGCTGATGCCCGACGCGCTGCCGGTGAGCGCGCGCTACGGCGGGGCGGCCGCAGGCGATGATGCAGACGCTGCATCGCAAGGCCTGCAAGGCTTCGCGGACCTGTTCATGGTCGGCACCGGCGAGCGCGTCTTCGACGTCAACCGCGCCGCGCTGCCGCTGCTGGCGGCCGCGACCGGCGCAGGAGCCGATCGCCTCGCCGCCTACGATGCCGCCCGGCAGCGCGCGCGGCTGAGCCTGGCCGAGGCCGTGCGAATTCTGGGCGAGCGCGCGCGGCCGCTGTTGCAGGAGACCCGAACCGACCCCGTCTATCGGATCGTGCTCTCCACGCAAACCGGCATCGGCACCGGCCGGATGCGCCTGGCGGCATTCGTGCAGCGGCGCGAAGGCCTGGTGCGGGTACTGTCGTCGCGCCTGGGCACAGCAGACGCGGCGAATGCGCAACCATGACCCATGCTCGGGCAGGCTATCATTGGCGTTAAATGAACAGAACATTCTGTCCTAAGCGTCCATGGCGTCGCTGACCCGCACTTTGCTGGTGGTCTGTCCCGAAGGTCCCGCGCTGCGCGTGTTCACCTGCGTCGCCGGACTGCGCGGCTGGTCGGTCGGACGCGAGGACATGGTTTCGCTCCCCGCGGGCGAAGTGCAATCCGGTGCGCAGCCGCTGCCCGAGGCCATCGCGGCGGCGCTGCGGCCGGTGGTACTGCGATGGGGTGTCCCGCCGGGGACCGAGGTGGCGGTGGTGCTGCCGCCGGCGGCGGGCGGCATCGTGTCGATCCGCGATCGATCCGGTAGAGGGCGCGCTCGCGTCGACACGGCCTGGCTGGACGCGGAACTGGCCGGACGGATCCCGTTCGCGCTCAAAGATATCGAGTACGAGACGCGCACATCCGCATCCGGCAGCGAACGGCTGATACAGGTCACCTGGATGCCGCGCACGCTGGCGATCGAATTCCGCGCAGCATTTGCGCGCCTGGGGCTGACGCTCGGCGAACTCGTGTTTCGCGCGCAGTTGTACGCCTTGCACGGGCATGGCGGCGGGCGGCGCACCGAAATGCTGATCGAGCCCTGGGCCGGCTGGACGTGTTTCCACCTGCTCGCCGGGCGTCGGGTCATTCGGACCTCGATCGCGCAGACACCGGCTACTCGCGCGCTGGCCGATCGCCTGCGGCTCGAACTGCTGTCGCTGGAAAACCACGCGGCCCCTTCCGCGCTCGTACTGAGCGGCGCGAAGGAGCAACGCGAAGTCGAGGCCGAAATCAGACGCGCCGCGCCGGGGATCGCGTTCGAGCGGTGCTCGACGAGCGTGTCCGAGTTGTTCGTGCGCTTCTGGCGGGCCGGCGAATCCGGCATCTGGCCGGTGCCGGAAAATCCGCCCCCGCTCGCGATGGCGCGCCGGCTTGCGTTCGCGATGGCGGGGTGCGGCGCAGTGATCGCGGCCGCCCTCGCGTGGGATGCATCCGCGATCAGCGACGAGGCCGCCGCGCTGCAAGCGCGCGAAGCGCGGCTGCGCCCGCAATACAGGGCGTTGCGCACCAAGGAGCAGCAGATCGCCGCCGCGACCGCAACCGCCGACGCGTTGGCCCGCATCGAGACAGCACCGGTCGAAACGCAGGCAGCGCTGATGGCGGTGTTCAATGCGCTGCCCCGCACGGCCTGGGTGACCCGTTTCTCGTTCGAAGGCAACACGGCCACCGTGGCCGGACGAGGCAGTGACACGCAAGCCGTCATTGCCGGGCTCAAAAGACAACCCGGCGTCAGCCGCGTCGATATCGAGCCAGCGACAGGATCGAAAGGGCCCGACAGCGCGCAGGCCTTTCGCGTCGTGTTCCACTGGACGCCGGCAGAGCCGGGGCGCGAACGGGCGCCCGCGCACGCCGCCGGCGCGACGGGGCGGCGATGATGCGCGAATGGCGGCGCCTGTATCGACTGCGCGGCTTTACGCCGTTCGGCGTGCTGCTGGTGGTTCTGTTGGCGGTGCTGGTGGTCGTCGATCGAGCGGCAGAGCGCTGGAGCGATGCCGCACAACGGCGCGAGGCCGCCGAGCGGAAGCTGGCGACGGTACGCGCAGCGCTGGAACGCGGCCGCCGCATCGACGCGTCGCTGGACTCGGCGCGCAGGCGCCTCGCGGCCGTGGCCGGCAGAGTCATAAGCACCCCGGATCCCGTGGCAGCGAGCGCTCGTCTCGCGCAGGCGACCCGAACCTGGCTGGTTTCGCTTGGAGCCGTCGATAGACCGCAAGTCGGCCAAGCCGGCGTCGCAGCGAACGGCGCCGTGAAGGGCAAGACCGCCGGCAGTGCCGCCGCCAAGACTTCCGGTGCGGCACTCGGCAGCGGATCGTCGCGGCATGGCAGCACAGACGCACCGGGAGTCGCAACAGCCGACGTCGCCGTGCGCATGACGACACGGCAACTGATCCGGATGCTGGAAAAGTGGCGCGAAGCCCCGCTCGCGCTGCGTCTGGTGCGACTCGAAGTGACGGTGGATAATCCGGAAGCGCCCAAGGCTCTGCAGACGAGCATGCGCGTGGAAGGCGTCTACCAGGGGTCGGCGCCGGCCTCGGGCGGGGCGCCTTCGGCCACCCGGCCGTCCACCGCGCGAAATGCCCGATGAATCCTATGCACCGATGACACCATGCTGAAACGACTTCACCGGCCGCCGCCCAAGAACGCGACTGAGCGCCGCACGCGCGCTGCCCGCTGGCTGCACGGCATCGTGCTCGGACTCGCCGTGCTGAGCCTTCAGTCGCTCGCCGGTTGCGCCGCCGAACCGGTCGCGCCCGCGGCCACCGCGCAAGTATCCTCCCCGCAGCTTTCCCGGCCCCGGCCGCCCGCCCCAGCCGCGACACCTGCGCCCGCGACTTCGGCCGCCACCCGGCCCGCACGACAGTTTCCGAAGACTGCGCCGCGCACGGCCGGCATAAGCGCTCCGGTCAGCGTGCTCAAGCCGCCCGGCTTGAGCAACGCCCCGGTCGCCGGCACCACGCTGCGCTTCGAGAACGCCGACATCTACGAGGTGATCCAGGTCGTCCTCGGCGACATCCTGCATCTGAATTATCTGGTCGATCCCGCCGTCCAGGGCAGGATCACGCTCAATACGCAGCAGCCTGTGAGCACCGCGGACGTGTTCGGCATACTCGAGAGCGTGCTGCGGCTGCACAACATTTCGATCGTGCGCGAAGGCCCGCTCTACAAGGTGCTGCGCGACGCCAGCGCAACGCGCGACGCGATCGGATTCGTCGCCGCCGGCGAGAATTCGCCGCTGATCCGGGTGGTGCCGCTGAAGTTCGTGCAGGCCTCGGCGCTGGTCAACGTGCTGCGCAACTTCGTCGGACCGCAGGGCGCGATCACCAATGACGCGACCAACCGCTATCTGATCCTGGCCGACCGGGCCAGTAACGTAACCAAGCTGCTGGGCATGATCGCGTCGCTGGACGTCGATTATCTGCAGCACATCCGCATACGCATCGTGCAGATCGAAAAGGGCGATGCGACGGAGCTTGCACGCGAGATGGACCAGCTGTTCCGGTCCTCCGGACTGTTCAACTGGCCGGGCACGGACGGCACGAAGGTCTACTTCATGCCGGTGGTGAGGATGAACGCGGTCCTGGTGGCGGCCGCCAACGATGCGCTGCTCGCCGCCGCCGAAAAATGGATCAAGAGACTCGATGACGAGCCCGCCGACGGCGTCGGGTCGAGCATCCACGTCTATTCGATCGAAAACAGCAACGCGCTGCACATCGCGGACATCCTGCGCCAGATCTACGGCGGCGCGCCGATAGCCTCGAGTACGAGCACCCAGCCCAGCCGCGTCGTCGTCAGGGGCAATGTACCAGCGGCGACGGCCGCCGCGGGCACCGGCCTTGCCGGTTCGGTGCAGATCATCCCCGACGAGGCGACCAACAGCCTGGTGATCAAGGCGAGCCCGCAGGACTTCCTGCAGATCAAGAAGGTGATCCGGCGCATCGACACCACGTCGCGGCAGGTGATGATCCAGGTGATGGTGGCCGAGGTGACCCTCACCGACAGTCTGCAGTACGGCGTCGAGTGGTGGCTGAAGAACCGCACCGCGCCGCTCGGCCTGGACACCGGCCTGGTCGCGTCGCCGAACAACCCGGTGATCTCGGTGCCGGCCAATGCCGCCTCCGGCGGACTCAACCTGCTGCTGCTGAACAGCGCCGGCGACATCACCGGGCTGTTCAACCTGCTCGCGAGCAACACCGACGTCAACATCCTGTCCGCCCCGCACGTGCTCGCGAGCGACGGCAAGGTGGCGAAGATCGAGGTCGGCAGCGAAGAACCGGTCGTCACGCAGACCGTGTCGACGCCGACCACGACCTTGGGCGGCACCGGCGCGCTGAGCACGTCGAATTCGGTGCAGTACCGGCCCACCGGCATCCTGCTCGAAGTGAAGCCCAGCATCAATGCCTCGGGCCGCGTGACGCTCGCCGTGACGCAGGAAGTGAGCGCCCGTGGCAGCAACGTCGAGGTCGGCGGTTCGGTCTACCCGTCGTTCACGAAACGCCGCGTGTCCACCGAAGTGACGCTGGAGGAAGGCCGCACGCTGATGATCGCGGGACTGATCCAGGACAACGGCAACGACTCCTCGCAGGGGCTGCCCAGCCTGAAGGACATCCCGGTGCTCGGGCTGCTGTTCGGCAGCACCAAGCGCGAGCGCGACAAGACCGAACTGATGATGACCATCACGCCGTACATCGTGCGCGACCGCGATGAAGGCGAGCGGCTCACCCGCTCGTTCCAGGACAGCGTGGCAAAACTCAAGGGGCTCATGCAAAAGAACCCGGTGCCGGCCCTCGCCGAGCCAAATGTCGCGCGCTGAGTCGTGCGCGGAGCGCACGCTACTCTTTCGAGTGCCGGTGCTAGAATCGAACGCATCTCGGATCGTCGAATCACCCACATCCATGCACGCTCCCCGGCGAGTCGACACCCACAAAGGCGTGCGCGCCGTTGCAGCGGCAGCGTGCGTATGCTCGTGCGCCGCGCTCGCGGCGGACTACGGAATCATCGCCGAGCAGAACCTGTTCGATCCGCAGCGCAAGCCCTGGTCGGAACGCAGCGCGCCTGACCCCGTCTCGCCGCTCTCGGCGGACGAACTGCAGGTGGAAGGCGTGGTGGTCCACGGCGGCCTCAGGCGGGCGATCGTCGGGCTGGGCGGGAAACTGCGCGCGCTGGCGCCGGGCGGCGCGGCCGGGCGGTCCAGCGTGATCCTGCGCGAAGGCCAGGCGCTCGGCGCCTACACGCTGGAGTCGATCGGTTTGCGGCAACTGGTCTTCGTCTCCGGCGGCAAGCGCTTTGCGGTCCCCTTCATCCGAACCGCGCGGCGCGTGGTGGCCTCCGCTCCGGCGGCGCTGCCGGTGATCCAGTCGCCGACACTGCCGGTGGCCGCGCCGCCTGCCGCTCCGCGTGCGCAGTCCGCAACAAGCACGGCGCCGCGGCCGTTCGGCCAGCCCGCTGCGCCGACCCCCGCGCCGGCCCCGGCTCAAGGGGCGCCCGCTCAGCCCGCGCCCGCTCGCCCCGCCGCGACCGCTGACGCGCCCGCCAGCGGCGGCATGACGCTGCTGCAGGCGATCCAGGCCGCCGAAGCCGCGCGCAGGGCCGGCAAGACGCCTTCGGCACCGCCTTACAATCCTTTCGCACCGCGCTCGCCCTGATGCGGCCGATCAGGGCCGCGGCAGCCGTGCTCGGCACGAGCGCCGGGTGGGTTCTCGCTGTCGCCGCTGCCGGCGCGCTGGCGGCACCGGAGCCGTTCGAGCCGGTGCCGCGCGAACTCATAATCCACTTCAAGGAAGGATCGCCCGCGGAACGCGCCCTCGCCGGCGCGCGAAGGCTGCACCGCGGTGTGAGCGTGGTCAAGATCGACGCAGGCGATGACCGCCCGCGTCGAGGTAAACCGGACAGCCGCGCCGAGCGGTGGAGCCGCCTGCACGCCCAGATGGACAACTGGCGCGCGCGCGAGGGCGTGCGGCGGGTCGAGCCGAATCATTACGGCCGCTTCGAAGCGGTGCCCGACGCGCCGGCGCCCAACGATCCGGAATTCGCGGACCAGTGGTGGCTGGGCGCGGTCGGCGCGCTGGGGCTGTGGCCGATCGGCCGGGGCGAGGGCGTCACGGTCGCGCTCGTCGACTCGGGCGTAAGCCTGACGCATCCCGACCTGGCTGCCAACCTGGAGGCCGACGGTTACGATTTCGGCGACCGCGACGCGATGCCCGAAGACGGCCTCGGCCACGGCACCGGCGTCGCCGGCGTCATCGCGGCGCTGACCGACAACGGCCTGGGGGTTGCCGGGCTGGCGCCCGCGGTGCGGCTGCTGCCGCTCAAGATCAATGTCGGCAACACGACACAGTTCGACGCCGCCACCGTCGCCGAAGCCGTCGACTATGCGGTGGCGAAAGGCGTTCGCGTGATCAACCTCAGCGTCGTGTTCGAGCAGCCGAACGAATGGCTGCGCGAGCGCATCCAGAATGCGCTCGACCACGGCATCGCGGTGGTCGCAGCGGCCGGTAACGACGGAAATGCGGTCTGGTTCCCGGCTGACATGCCGGGAGTCATCGCGGTGGCATCCACCGATCGCGAGGGCGGCCTGTATTCGAGTTCGAGCCGCGGCCCGGAAGTGGCGATCGCCGCGCCCGGCACGTCGATTCTGACGACCAGACGCGACGGCGGCTACGCCAGCGTGAGCGGGACCTCGTACGCCGCGCCGATGGTCTCGGCGGCGCTCGCCGCGCTGATGTCGATCAACGACTCGCTGCCGGTGGCGACGCTGAAGTCGCTGCTTCGAGAAACCGCGACGCCGCTCACGGACCAGTCTGTAGGCCAGCCGTTCGGCCAGTTGAACGCCGCGCTCGCCGCGTTGACCCTGTTGCCGGCGATGACCCCGACTCCGGGCCCGTGGACGCCGCAGCGATCGTTCGAGGCCAGCTACCGCGTGCCGCCACTGGTCGCGCCCGCGGACATCTACGTGGCGGTGGCCACGCCGGCGGGCGAGTTCGCGCTGCTGCCCGACTGCAGCTGGGCCGAGGTCGCGAGCGCGGGCTATCGGCCCTTTGCGCGCGCCTACAGCGCCGCTGAACCCGGCGCGGGGGTGCTCTTCGGGCCGGGCGGGCTCTGCGCTGCTGTGCCGCTTGCGGGGCTGCCAGCGGGGATCTACTTCTGGCGCGTCGCCGCGACCACCGCCGCGGGCCGCTTGATCGGCGCGGTCAACAGCGAGGCGATCGAAATCGTGCCTTGAACGCCCGGCGCGAATGCGGCGATGGAATTGCCGGGGATGCTTCGGGACTTGGCCTGAGGGCTGGGGATCGCGACGTGAGTTCAGGCCGCCAACGGGATGACTTCAGCCTCGATGCGTTCTCGAAGCGCTCGCTCGGCCACCTCCAGATCGTATTGCGCCTGCAGATTCATCCAGAAGGCCGCGTCGGTGCCGAACAGCTTCGCCAAGCGCAACGCGGTGTCCGCCGTGACAGCGCGATGGCCGGCGCAAATCTCGTCGATGCGACGCTGGTGCATGCCAGCGTGCTTGGCCACCCGATACCGGGTCAGCCCCCGCGGCTTGATGAAATCCTCCAGCAGCACTTCGCCCGGATGCACCGGCGCGAGTCGACGCCCCGACGAAACTTCGCGGAAGTTCATTCCCTTCAATGCTTCACGTGCAATAGCCATGAATCGAAACCCTTTCAGCTTGAGTTTCCGCCGGGCAATGCCCTGAATCCCTTTCGGCAATTGCCTGACCTCGTAACCCTCGAAGATCGCCGCGGTTCGCTTATCCGCGAAGGTCTTGATCACGGTGCATAGTATCACGACGCGATACTATCGTCAATCGATATGCCGTGTGCGGCCCTGCTGGCCGCCCACTTCGCCGAAGCAATGGGAGCGACCGGGAGCCCCTCCCTTGATGCCCGTATCAAATGCCCCGGCCGGCTGATCATCGCGGTCAACAGCGAGGCGATGGAAATCGCGCGCTGAGCGGCATTCGAATGCCGCGGGACCGCCGGGAATCCTGCGGCGCCCTGTCCATCCCCGCAGGGGGTCGGCGACTTATGACCCGGTTTCCAAACGCTTCAGGTCGCGGTAAAAATTTTCATGAGGGCCGAGTGTCAGCAGCTTGACGCTGTCCTCGTCCACGACGCGGTACGCGAGCATGCGCGGCTGGCTGGCCATCCGAAACTTGTAAACGCGGATACCTGCGAGATCACCGACTTTTGCTTCACCGATCTCGGTGTCCCCGACAATCGCCCGAACTGCCGTATCGAGGTCAACCTTCTGCTGCCGGTGCAGTTTCTTGACAGCACGCTCGAAGGTCGGGGTAACGAGAATGCGCATCAGCCGAACCGGTACTCGCCGACAGCTTCTTCCTGGTCCGCAATCAGGATGTCGCGGATCATTGCAAAGGGCAAGTCGGGGTTTTCTTCGGCGATCTTGCCGATCCGCGACCAGTACTCGATCTGTTTAGGCACCGAGCGTTGATCGATGGCGGCATGGCGCTTGGCTTGATCAACCAGCGAATCCGACAGTTTCACATTGACGGGCATAGTAATTTCCTCCGAACGATAAGGTGCATTTTATCCCAAAAGGAGCACTAATGCACCCTAATATGACCTTTTGCTCCATCAAGAAGCAAGTTGGACCGCCGTGGCGCCCGCAAGGCAGACTCTGCGCCCCGCTGCCGCTTGCGGGGCTGCCAGCGGGGATCTACTCCTGGCGCGTCGCCGCGACCGCGGCCGCGGGCCGCTTGATCGGCGCGGTCAACAGCGAGGCGATGCAAATCGCACGCTGAGCGCTATGACAGGGAGATCGAAGGGCATTGCGGCGGCGCATCGCCGCAGCAGGCGGTCCGACCCGCCGCCGCCATTGCCGGGAGTCCGCCCTCAGCCTGGCAAATTAGAACCCGTGCTTCTAATATCCAGGGCATGTTCGACCGTCCGCTCCCCGGGCGGCTGCGGCTCGGAAATCAATGCGGCCATCGCCTTGCCGAATTCCTTCACGTCGCGGATGTCCCGGGAGGCGATCCCGAAAACGATCGCCCAATCGATGCCGGCATACTCGTTCGCCACCCGTTCCCGCGGCGTGCCCGGGCAGCGCGCCTCGACTCGCCTCAGGTGATGCTGCAGCAAAGTGAGGCGGGAGCGAACCACGTCGCTGTCGATCGCACTCATTGGAACATTTTTGGCTGGGCCAGGGCGAAAGATTTTCTCGCGTAGGCGATGTCCTCCTCGGCGACGCTCACCCTGCGAAATAGGGCTTCGCCCTTGGCGCGAACGCTGTCGCAAAATAATTCCCGCCCCTGAAGGGCGCGAGCAAGAAGCACTCCTCGCGCAGTCTTCAGATCCACGAGATCAACCGGGCGGCCGCCGACCGCCGCAATCGCCTGGATAATGCGGTATCGCATCTCCGAAGCAAGCGGTCTTTCAGCGGCAACCGCGATGTCGCTGGCGGCGCGCAATTCGCCCCTTGCCGCAGACCCGAACAACACGGCATAGACCACGCCGCATCGCCTCAGCGCGGCGATAAGGTTCTGCAGATCGTGTTGATTCAACCCGTTCATTGCCGCCTCGAGCGTCCAATGCGAAATCGAGTTCCTATTTTATCGTGAAGCGTCAGTCGCGAGCGGCCGATGCGATCCGCCCGAAGAGCTTCAGCAGCGGCTTTTCGCTTGCGACGGGTTCTGGCAAGGCATCGGCTACCGGAACCCATCGAAATTCAACGTGCCCCCATCGGACAGGAAGGACAAATCGAGGTCTTTGCCCAACTCAGGCGCGAATTGAGCAGCCTTGGCATCGGCTTTGGCATGCGCCTCGACGAGTTTGCCCAAGAGCGACAAATGCTGCATAGACAGAAGCTGGCAATAGGCCAGCGCCAGCGCGCCGGCGTCGCGCAACTCCATGAACGGCTCCGCAGGCAACCGGTTCATCGCCGCCTCGTCCACGCGGTACAGGCCTTCGATGTTCTGCTCTCCCTCCGCGCCCGGAAACTTGATCGGCCAGGGTTGGATGAGATCGTGCTTCTGCAGCACGGCACAGATGCGCTGCGTCGCCTGGCGACTTGCCTCGATTTGGTTGAGGATTTTCAGCACATCGTCCACGGCCTTGCTCGGCTGACCGTCTTCGGCAAAGAAACGTTCGCCATCGGTATCCGAAAGCAGTCCGCTATCTTCGTCGACGCACAGTACCTGTTTGCCGTCTTCGCCATTGGCGAGCACGAAGGGATGGCACCGATAGGCCGCCGGCACGTAGCCTGCGAGCCAGCGTCCGTCGCGGGCGACGAAGAGGTTCTTGCCCGGCCTCAGACCTTGAATTGCCACGGGCATGAAAGCGCCCCCTTGCACGGCCAGGAATCCGACGGGCAGCGCCGGCACGGCTTTGGGCAGTTCCCGCATCACCAGGAATGCCAGCGCGCCGCCGGCCGCGAAGGCGTAGTTCGCATAGCGCCGCCAGCGCCGGGCGCCATGCCGTTCGCGGGTGATCGCTTGAATGTTCGGCATGCTGATTTCCTTTCTCGTTCGCGCTGCACGCGATCGTACCCGGTAGATTTTAGCGTTGTTTGGGCGCAAGCCCGACCGATCGCTCGTTCGCGCCAAGTTCTCTGTTCTTTCCACTCGGCTCACAACACGACGATTCCCGGAAAGCTCATAATTGCGCAGCAATGAACCAGTGGTCGCAGACACTCCGTTCAATACACTGCAAGAAGAAGTCCTGTCGTGCAGTGATCGTCACCGTTCACAGCGCTGAGTTGCTTAGCCAACCCTAGAAAACCGGGAGCCCATTCATGTCGTCCGAAGCCGTTCAGAAGATCCTGCAGGAAGCGTTCATCCTGGCCACCGGGCGCGGCGCCAACGCGACCGAACTTGCGGCGATCGAGGCCATGTCCGGACCCAACGGCGACTATGCGCCGTTGAAGGAGCTGGTGAACCAGTACATGGGGGATCTTGCGGCCAGCGCCGGCGCGGAGGCCACCGTGAAGACGGTGGCCATGAATGGACTGGGATTGAAGCTCGCGGACAGCGACGCCGCCGCGATCGCCGCCAACATTACGTCCGGCGCGATGACCTGGGCCGATGGTTTCCTGCTTTGCATCAATCTCACCGACGGCTACGGCACCACCCTCGACAACCGCGCCGAGGCGGCCTATGGCTTCCTCGCCAGTCTGTCGAGCGAGTCAAAGTCCGCCTACTACCAGGGCGAGGCGCCATACCTCGCGGTCACGAACCTGCTTTCAGGCATCGGCGCAAGCGCTGCCAGTCTCGCCGTCGGAACGAGCGGGCTCGACGCACTCGCAGCCCGGCTTGAATCGAACGGCATTCAAAGCACGGTGGTGGATGGAACCATCAACGGCGCCACGGTGTTCGTCGACGCCGATGGCGACGGCACGCTCGACAGCGGCGAGTTCAGCACCACCACGGACACCGCGGGCAACTTTGTCCTGCCCTCCGCTACCGACGGCGGCAAGATCATTGCCCATGGCGGCACGGACCTGATGACCGGCAGGCCGTTCCAGGGCGTGCTTACCGCGCCCGCGGGCGCCACCGTCGTCAACCCCATCACCACCTTGCTGCAGTCCATGGTCGCCGCTGGCCAGTCGATCGCCGCCGCCACGAGCGCATTGCAGACTGCGCTCGGTCTGCCAACCGCGGTCAACCCGCTCTCGTACGACCCGATCGCCGTGCTTGCGGAAGCCACCGCGAGCGCCGCCGACAAGACCGCCGCGCTGAAGGTGCAGGCCATCGCGACACAAATCGCCAATGTCATCAGCCAGGTCGGTGCCGCGATCGAAGCGGCGAGCAACACAACCCGGCTCCCTGCCGGCGATGCCGTGATTGCCGAACTGGCGAAGACGGTTGCGAGTGCCAACACGGTCAATCTCGGCAATTTCACCACTCTGAGCGCGATCACACAGGCCGCCGCAACCGCAGCGGGCGCCGGCAGCCTTACAGTCACCCAAGTAAGCGCAATCGCGCGAATCGGCGAGGCCAGCAATCTCGCGGCGCGCGCCGCCGCCACCATCACCGACCTCGCCATGCTTGCCGTGGTGGCACAGAGCAGCGCGCCGGATGCGATCGCCGCTGCCTTGACGGGCAGCGGCGATCTTGCCGACGCCGTCGCTGCCTTTACCGGAAGCGGGCTGACCGCCGCCGTCGCGGGCGCTCATCCGGGCGTGGTGCCGGGAACGCCCGATACGCTTGCGCCGGTGATGAGGGCTGCGGCGGTGTCCGCTGACGGGCAGAGCATCGTTGTGACCTATTCCGAAGCGCTGAGCGGCACTCCCGAAGCCAAGGACTACGCCGTGAGCGCAAGTTCGGGCGCCGTCTCGATCACGCAGGCGACGCTGGGCACCGGTGCCGACAACAACAAGGTGATACTGGCGCTGTCGGACACCGTCCTCGGGAACGTTACGTTGAGTAACCTGGCGTATTCGGCGGAAAGCGGTACGTTCTATTCGATCAAGGATGCCGCCGCCGAGCCCAACGCTTCGGCGCCCCAGACCTTGGCGAGCGTGGCCAACGGCTCGGCAGTCGCGGCAACGTTTACCGTCACCGAAACGGGCGGCGCGGTGACGTTCAGCGGTACGGTGAAAGGCGACATCTCGGTTTCCTGGTCCGGGATTCTGGGGGCGTCGGTTGCGACCTTCACCCGCGGCGGCGTCGCCGCCGAGACGACGCCGGATTTTCTGGGTTCAGCCACGAAAATCACTATAGGCACCGATCAGACGCTGGCCGACAGCGCAGCCGATATCCAGGGCGTCCACATCGATGGACCTGGCAATGTTGCGGTAACGGCACTGGATGCCAAACCCGGCGCGAACCTGAGCCTGATCACGAGCACCGGAACGCGAATGGCGACGGTCGAAAATGACGTCACGTTCACGGGCTACCTGGGCACGTTCACAATCAGCGTGGCAGAAAACAAAACGCTCACGGCGGAGCTTTCCGTCCTCAGCGGCAAGACGATCGAAGGAACCGGAAACATCACCGTCACCGGCGTGACCGATGCGACAGCGCTCACCAACATCGCCAACACCATTGCCACCCTGACGCTGCAGGGGACGAGTGCAGCGGATACCATCAATGCGTCGAGACTGGCCAAACAGGGCGTCGTGATCGAAGGCGGGGCCGGCGCCGACGTGCTGACCGGCGGCGATGGCGCCGACCGGTTTGTCTACGGAGTTGCGGCCGATCTGGCCGCCGGCGAATCCGTGGCAGGCGGGGCCAACACCGTCGGGCGCGACGCGCTGGTGCTGAAAGGGGCGGCCCAGAGCTATGACCTGGCCGCGAATCTTTCCTTCTCCGGAATCGAGGAGATCGATACCTCGGCCGCGACCGGCGCCACCGGGGTCACGCTCAGCGACGCGCAATTGGGGACGGCCACCCCGCTTCTGACTTTCTTTACCGGCAGCGCATCGGCATCGGAGACCTTCGCGGTGAATGTGGCCGCGGAGGCTTCCGGAGCCGCCGGAGTGAAGTCGGTATTGCTCGACTCGACGCAGCGCACGCTGACGGGCCTGACGCCGGGCGCGGACAAGTTCGCCGTCAATGTCGCGGCGACGAACGCGTTCACGACGTCGTACTCGGTCAAACTTTCGCACCTCGGTGACCAGGTGACGCTGACCGATGGAAACAACCTCGCCACAGGCGGCAGCGGCAACGACACGATGAGCGGCGGTTCCGGAAGCGATACGCTCGATGGCGGGGCGGGCGACGACAGTCTGACTGGTGCTGCCGGCGCCGACAGCATGAGCGGCGGTTCGGGCAACGACAGGTTCGCGTGGGCCACTCGCGCGGACAGCCGTGCCGCCGGCTTCGCGGCCGGCAACACGACGACGGCCTACATCGACGGAATTACCGATTTCACCGGCAATGGGGCGGCAGCGGGCGATACCATCCAGCTTGGACTGGGCGCAAACGCATTCGGCGCGGCGCTCCAGTTTACGGTCGGCACCACCGCGAGCGTCACGGCGATCACGGTCGCAACGGCCGCCGACTTCACCGCGCTGACTGCCGGCGCGGAAGCGGTTACGCCCGGAACCGCTTCCACCGGCGCGGTGGCGCAGATCTACGACGTCACGGTGTCAGCCGGAAACCTGGCGGGTCGCTATCTGATCGCCAACGACGATACCGCGGCGATCGCGGCAACGGACACCATCATTTCGATCACCGGTGTGACGGGTGCGCTCGACAGCGGCGACTTCCTGTTCGCCTGATCTCGGCATGAAATGCCGTTTCGCGAGCGGTGGAAACGGTTCACGGATGACCATCGTCGACGCCCGATGCCGCACCCGCCGCGTGCCGCCTTGTGCATCGACGAATCTCTACGGCGCGCCGCATTGCGCAGCCCGACGCGGTTAGGCATCCCATGAACAGATCGCATGCTGGCCCGGGCACAGAAGAAGTCGCGACCCTGCTCGCTCTGTTCAATAGCGGGCGCGATGAGGAAGCCGCGGCCCTGGCGCAGAGCATGACGGCGCGTTTCCCCGAGCATGCGCTCGGCTGGAAAGCGCTCGGTGCGCTGCTGAAGCGGATGGGGCGGACGGAAGAAGGCTTGATCCCGATGAGGACGGCGGCGGCGTTGTCGCCGGATGACAGCGAAGCACATATCAACCTGGGCATCGCGCTCAACGAAATGGGTAGGCGGGAAGAGGCGGAACTCAGTTACCTGCGGGCGGTGCAGGTCAAGCCCGACTATGCGGAGGCGCATAACGACCTCGGCAATGTCCGGCGAGCGCTCGGCCGTCCCGACGAGGCCGTGACCAGCTACCGAACGGCGATACGGGTCAAGCCGGACTACGCCGAGGCCTGCAACAACCTCGGCGTCGCGCTCAACGAACTCGGTCACCTGGACGAAGCCTCGGCGAGCTTCCTGCGGGCAATAGAACTGGCGCCCGGTTATGCGGAGGCCCATAGCAATCTGGGCAACGTGCTGCGGGAACAGGGCCGTCCCGACGCGGCGGCAAGAAGCTACCGAACGGCGACGCAGATCAATCCCGATAACGCCGATGCGCACACCAACCTCGGGGTCGTCCTGAAGGAACTCGGCCGGCTCGACGACGCCGAGGCGGGTTTTCGGCGCGCGCTGCAAGTGCGGCCCGATCACGCCGAGGCGCACAACAACCTGGGCGTCGTGCTGCACGACCGGGGTCGGATGGATGCCTCGGTTGCCAGCTATCGCCGGGCGATACAGATACGGCCCAACTACGCCGAAGCGCACGGCAACCTTGGGAATGCGCTGCGGGAACTGGGGCGGCCCGACGAAGCCGAAGCGAGTTACCGGCGGGCGATACAGTTACGGCCTGGCTACGCCGAGGCGCATTGCAGCCTGGGCCATACCCTGTTGTCGTTGGGAAGGCTCCCGGAAGGATGGAAGGAATACGAACACCGCTGGGAAGGGGGCATGCCAAAACCCATGCGCCCCGGCACCTTGCTGCCTCAATGGACAGGCCAAACTCCGCAACCCGGCGAGGGTATATTGATCTTCGGCGAGCAGGGCTTCGGCGACAAGCTCATGTTCTCGCGCTATTTGCCGCTGGTCGCCGACCGTTTCGGCGGCCGAGCCGCCGTGGTCGTCAATCGACCATTGCTCTCGATGTTCCGCCGCTCGTTTCCGCGGGTCGAGGTTTTTAAAACCGCACCGATCGATCAGGGAGCGTGGCGGTGGCAGTGTCCGCTGCTTTCCCTGCCCCTCGCGTTCGGCACGACATTGGAGACCATTCCAAATCGAACGCCCTATCTGATTCCCGACTCAGCGAAAGTCGCAAAGTGGAATTCCCGGGTCGCCGCTCTTGTTCTGGCGCCCGCCACGCGCAAGATCGGCATCGTGTGGAGGACTGGAAGTCTCAAGACCAATTCCCCGCTGAGGTCGCTTGCCCTGCAGCAGCTGGCGCCGCTGCTGAACCGGCCCGACAGCGCCTGTTTCAGTCTGCAGAAGGAGCCCGATCCGGACAAAAACAGGCGCTGTCGGGCTCCTTCTGCAGACTGAA